>TARA_R110002110_G_scaffold384216_2_pt1 | contig 10716 bp, 9 predicted proteins | sample TARA_R110002110 | Tara Oceans TARA_R110002110 (sample SAMEA4397330) | marine metagenome | biome: Polar Biome; feature: [SRF] surface water layer (ENVO:00010504); material: water (ENVO:00002006), including particulate matter (ENVO:01000060) such as... | depth 5 m
TCGGTGTCGTTGATGAGGTGGCGGATCACGGCAGAGCCAATGAAGCCTTTGCCGCCGGTGACCAAGATCGTGAGGGGCGCCGCTTTCATCGCGGGCCGCCGTCGGCGAGGCCGAGGAGGTATTGGCCGTACGTGTTCTTCGCCATTGACTCACCCGCAGCGCGGAGCGTGGCCTTGTCGATCCAGCCGTTCTCCCAGGCGATCTCCTCGAGGCAGGCGATTTGGCTGTTTTGGCGGTGTTGGATGACCCGTACGAATTCGGATGCTTCGACCATTGAGTCGAAGGTGCCGGTGTCGAGCCATGCGAAGCCGCGGTTCAGCTGTTCGACGTTGAGTTCGCCCCGCTCAAGGTAGTAGTCGATGACCGAGGTAATTTCGAGTTCGCCGCGGGCTGAGGGCTTGACGAGTTCGGCAGCTTCGACCACCCGCTCGTCAAAGTAGTAGAGCCCGGTAACTGCCCAATGGCTGTTTGGGTGCTCGGGCTTCTCTTCGATCTTGGTGGGCCGGCCGTTTGCGTCGAGGTCGACGATGCCGTAGCGCTGGGGGTCTTTAACGTGGTAGCCGAACACCGTTGCGCCGCCCGGGCGGGCCGCAGCGTCGGAAACGAGTTTGGAGAATCCGGCGCCGTAGAACAGGTTGTCGCCGAGGACGAGCGAGGCGCCTTGCCCGTCGAGGAAGTCGGCACCGATGAGGAAGGCCTGGGCAAGCCCGTCAGGGGAGGGCTGAGTTGCATATTCGAGGGTGAGGCCCCACTGCGAGCCGTCACCGAGCAGACGCTCGAACCCGGCCCGGTCTTGCGGTGTGGTGATGACCAGCACCTCGCGGATGCCGGCGAGCATGTGCACCGACAGTGGGTAGTAGATCATTGGCTTGTCGTAGACCGGAAGCAGTTGCTTCGATGTGCCCAAGGTGACCGGGTGGAGACGCGAACCAGTGCCGCCCGCAAGGATGATGCCCTTCATTCTGACGAGGGTAGGCGTTGGCGCCCATGAATCGGTACCTGCTGCTGACCTTTCGAGGTGTCGCTCGAAGCACCAGGTATCTGCGACGCAGCAACCAACTCATTTGCCAACTTCTCGCTTTCCCGAAGCGTGGTGCCCAAGGCAACCATCATCAATTCAATTATCGGGCTCGCGATCGTGGCTGCCGTTGCTGCAGCCTGTGGATCTGCTGCGCATGGCTGAACACGCCGATGTCCACGGGCCTGCCGGGCCGCAGAAATGGTGATCTACTCCCTCGTCGACGGATAGCCGAGTGCCGCCGAGTGACTCCGGAACGACATTCAACTTGGCGATGTCGCAACACTCAGGTTCGACGACGCGCCATCAGTGGCTCGCCGCAACGATGCTCAGCTGATGCTCTACCCCACCGGCCCTTGACCGGCGCAAGGCCCGTCAGGGTGCGAGTGAACTTGCCAGGACGACTGCCCTGATGAGAGCGGCCACTCGTTCGACCTGATCGTCGGTGAGTACGCTTCCACTCGGGACGCACAGCCCACGCCGAAAGAGATCGTCGGAAGTGCCGTCGACGAAGCTGGAGCATTCAGCGAACACTGGCTGGAGGTGCATCGGCTTCCACAGCGGGCGGCTCTCGATATCGGCTTCATCAAGCCGTTCGATCACTGCGTCGCGAGCGGCTGTGCTCGAGAAGGTCATGCACGTCAACCAACCGTTCCACTGCGACCACTCTGGAACGGGCATGAAGTCGACTCCCGGCAGATCAGAGAGCAGGCTGCGGTAAAGGCTATTGATCGCGAGTCGTCGCGCTGACATCGCCGGAAGTCGTTCGAGCTGAGCGCGACCGACGGCAGCGAGCAAGTTGGACAACCGATAGTTGAAACCGACCTCGGTGTGTTCGTAGTGCACGGCCGGGCATCGAGCCTGTTGGGCCAGGTATCGAATCCGATCGGACGAGTCGGTATCGGGGGAGACGAATGCGCCACCTCCGCTCGTGGTGATGATCTTGTTGCCGTTAAACGAGAACACGCCAAAGTCGCCGAGGGTGCCCGCTGGGCGGCGCTTGTACGTGGCGAGCATCGCCTCGGCAGCGTCTTCGATGATTGGGACTCCGTGTGCATCACAGATCGGTCGAAGTAGGTCGTAGTCGGCACATTGTCCGTAGAGGTCGACGACAACAACGGCGCGTGGCAGCTTGCCGACTGATCTGGCATGCTCGAACGCTTCACTCAACAACGCTGGGCTCATGTTCCATGAGTCGGTGTCGCTGTCGATGAACACCGGGTTGGCACCGCAATATCGCACGGCGTTCGCTGATGCTGCGAAGGTGAAGGTCGAGACGAATACGTCGTCGTCGGGCCCGACACCAACGTGGTCGAGCGCAAGGTGCAACGCTGCTGTCCCGCTCGACATAGCGACCGACCCAGGCCAGCCCGTAATTGCGGCGAGGTCGAGTTCGAATCCGTTCAGATCTGGCCCGGCTGGAGCAATCCATCCGCTGTCGAAAGCCTGTAAGAGGGCGTTGCGTTCCGCAGGCCCGACATCAGGTGGGCTGAGGTACATACGGCTCATGAGCCTGCCGTAACGACGCGTTGACTCAGTGCGTCACTTTTGATTTGGGCAGCGACGGGGGACAATGCCAGCTCAACCATGGCGGCAACGTGGGGCGCCGGGCCTCCGAGCATCGATTCGACGGGCGCCAGCGGCGGCGCTTCGACGTGGGTGATCAACGGGTGCGACTTGATTACGCCGACCTCGTCGGGCGAGACGAGGTCTTCGTGCAGCTTCTCGTTTTGGCGGAGCCCGGTAAACACGATCTCGAGCGGCGGTTCGTGCTGGTTGGCAAATCGCTGAGCGACGTCGACGATCTTGACTGGCTGACCCATGTCGAGAATCATGATCTCGCCGGGGTGGCCGATTGCTCCGGCGTGGATGGTCAGACGAGAGGCTTCCTCGATGGTCATGAAGAAGCGGGTTATGTCGGGATGCGTCACGGTGATCGGTCCGCCAGTCGCGGCCTGCGCCTCAAACGACTTCAACACCGAGCCGTTCGAACCAAGCACATTGCCGAACCGGACAGAGACGAACTCGGTGGAGCTCAGTGAGTTGGCGTGGGCGGTGAGCCGCTCGGTGATGCGCTTGGTCCAGCCGAGCACGCTCGTTGGTGCCGCAGCCTTGTCGGTGCTCACGTTGACAAACCTGGTGACGCCGTGGCGGCCCGCTGCGTCGAGCAGGTTGAGCGTGCCGCCGACGTTGGTTTTCCATCCTTCGTCTGGATACATCTCAAGCAACGGCAGGTGTTTCAAGGCCGCTGTATGGATGACGACGTCGGGACGAATCGAGGCAAAGATTTCGTCGACCCGGGCCCGGTCACGGATGTCGGCCAGAATGAGATGCGAATCCTCGAGCAGCGCTCGACCCTCGATCGATAGCTGGGTACCGTGGAGCCCGCTTTCGTCACGATCGAGCATGAACAAGTCGGACGGCCTGAACTTCGTCAGTTGTCGACAGATTTCGCTGCCGATTGACCCACCCGCTCCGGTGACGAGTACACGACACCCGGTGATGTAGCTCGCGATGGCGGAGGTGTCGATGGCAGCAGGTTGACGGCCGAGTAGGTCTTCGTGAGCCACCGGTCGGATGTCGGTTGCCTTGACGTTGCCGAAGAGTTGATCGACCGGCGGCAAGACGTATACGGCCAGGTCGACAGCCTCGGCTGCTTTGGTGACCGACCGGATGAATCCGCCGTCGGCACTCGGAATAGCGATGAGAACCGCAGTCGCTTCGAGCCGGCCCGCGATTTCTGGAAGTTGCTCGACCGTACCGAGCACATCGACGCCTGAGATCTGCAGGTTCCGTTTCCCTCTGTCGTCGTCGACGATGCCGACTGGCACGAATAACGACGTGGAAGTGCTCGTCATGATCTGGATGATCTGCGCAGCGCCGTCGCCGGCACCGACCACGACAAGACGAGTGAGGTCATGGCCCTCAGGCCGGTTCTGCTTCTCTTTGTAGAGGCGCCAAAAAGAGCGGGTTGTAATGTGTCCGAGGAGACTGAACCCGGTTGCGAGGATCGGCACCGATCGAGGAATCGTCCTTTCGTTCCACAGCAGGACGACGAGCACGGCGCCCGTGGCGATAGCGGCGAGCCCGACGGCACGGATCTCGTCGAAGCTTCCATAGCGCCACCGGCGCCGGTACTGGCCGAGAAACCAGCCGAATTCGCCCTGCAACCCGATTGCACCGATCACTGCAAACAGTGCGGAAATTCCGATCTTGGAGATGCTGTAGTCGTAGCGAAGCCAGATCGACATCGGAAATGCCACTGCCCAAAGTGCGCTGTCGGCGGCAAAATGAATGAGTGGTAGGCGGCGAGCTGCGCCACGTGAAGTGTCGGAGTCATCCGCCGTTTCGCCGGGCATAGCTAGTTCCCTCATAGCTCCAAGCCCCCTGGGGTGGTCGAATTCATCTGGGACTGTTCCATGAAGGGCTCTTTAGATTTCGTCGTAACGAGCACAGTGACGGACGCGTTTCGAGTTTTTCGCGAGAACGTCACGGCTTCCCAACGAATCGGGCTGACGTACATAACGATGTGCCGTAAGTCACCAGTAACGACAACATCCTCTTGAGTCCAACTCCGAGGCTGCCGAGGTACCGGTAATTGAAATTTACTGACACTATGAGGTGTAGGGTAGCTTCAAGTTACAGTGGTCTGCCAGTTTATCTACGGAACGAAATCCTATGAGGAACCTCACAATTGCATTCATGGCATTGGCTGTCGGCTTCTTCTGTACCGGATCGACGGGTAACGCCTACCTGCCAGGTTCTGGCGTTGTGACAGCGCTTCCAGCAGTGGTTTCGGCAGGCGCCGAGGTCACGGTGAGGGCAACTTGTGCGACTGGCGAAACCGTCATGGCGTCACTCGTCGAAGAAACATCCTCAGCGGTTTGCGGCGCCAAAAGTTCGGTAGAAATCATCATCAATGCACCTGCAGCCGCCGGCTACTTCGAAGGCCCCGTCACCGGTTCCGCGAACGGAGTACTCGGTTCGTTTAACGTGACTGTTCCCGAAGCGACAACGGCCGCCGCTGCCCTCCCGGAATCGGTTACCTACGGCTCCACTATCGTGACTCTTGCGGTGGGCCTCTTTGTGGTCGGTGCCGTCCTCTTTGGGCTGTCGCTACTGCGGCGCCGCAAGTCGGCTGTTCTGTTTCATCCACTGACCACTGCGCGATAGCTCGGGGCTGACTGACGTCGCGTGTAGTGAGCAGCAGCTCAGCTCCTCTCGAAGGAAGCCAAGTGGGCCTGTCCTTCGGTGCACGACTCCGCCAGTGGGCACCATCGGCAGCTGCTGCCGGGGCGTTTGATCGGCTCGCGTTCTTGGGCGGCAAGCGCCACCATGGCGTCGATGCCGTCCAGTGTGCGCCGGACCGCTGTCCGCAGTAGTCGCTCGCTCACATCGTCGGTTTGGGCCTCGGCTGCATCGAGGTAGAACGTGGCGACCTTGCGTGGCGGGACACTTCTGACGAGCGTCTCGACCAGTGCATAGAACCCGAGGTCCTGGCGATGTCGAGGGCTCACTCTGCCAGTTTTCAAGTCGATAATCACCTTGCGGCTTTCGGCCCCGGCGGGTTTGCCGATCATCATGTCGACCCGAGCCCGCAGCAGGATTGGACCAGACACCGGCCACTGCGCCGCCGCCTCGGTGACCGGGTTGGCCCGGCGATCCAGCGGCGGGAAGCTCTCGACGAACTTTGTGACGCGCTCTGACGATAGGCCTCTGATGTCAGCCAAGTCGGCCTCGCCGAGTTCGGCAATCCACATTCCGATTCCACGGTCTTCGTCGGCAAGCCGCGACATGGCTTCGTCGACGAGTTCCGCCGGAGACGGTTCGCCTCGCCACCCGAGGTACAACTGGATTGCCCGGTGCGCGACTTGGCCCTTTGCCGTCGCCGGTGTCCATTCGAACTCGTCGGGTGCCAGGAAGTGCGCTTCGCAGTCGAGCACTGAGCCAATTCGATGCTTTGTGACGAAGAGTTCTTGCCCCTCATCGAGCCGTGTGGCGAAGTGATCGAGCGCCGCACGGACCTCGTTGCGAATGTCGGTGACGAGGTCCTGATCGAAGATGAGCGGATCACCCGTTCGTCGAAGCGCGTCGAGGGTCCGTTGCTGGGTCGGATTGAGGGACGGAGTGGTCGCTGCTGGGGGCTCGCCTGCGTCCGTCTCGGTCACAGCTTCGGACTGTATCGAACATGGCCGACTGGTTGGTATATAGAAACCATCAACCACAACGGCCTCGTCAGTGCCGCTGATCGCTGGCCGCAACGACGCTCAGGTCATCCTGTATCTCGGCGTCACCTGACCGCTTCGGATTGGACTACCCGCGTGGTGTGTGACACCCCATCGTCATGATGGAATCATGGAATTTGCTTCGACCGTCGACTTCGCACAGGCAGCCCGGCTGCTCTCGCGTGCCACACGGCGTCTGAGCTTCACCGCCCCTGGGTTTCGCTGCCCGCCGCGTCTGGTCGGGGTCGATCGGACCATTCGTCGTCGCGAAACGGGCTCCGTTGTGTCTGTGCGGGTCAAGGGCCGTCCGCAGGCTGCAGTGTTGGCCGACATGATTGAAGGCATCGTCGTGTCGAACGGACTCGTGGCACCGGATGCCGATCGGTTGCGAAGCGAACTCTGGAGCGTGGTCGACGCGAGCGTGTCGGCAGCACTGAGTGGGGGAGCGGTGCGCGGTGCGGCGTGAGCCGACCTCTAACCTGGGCAGCGCACACCCGCCCGGGTGGCGAAACTGGCAGACGCGGGGGGCTTAAACCCCCCTTCCACGAACGTGGAGTACGGGTTCAAATCCCGTTCCGGGCACTCATACGCTGGGGTTATGTGATCCCAACTAGATCGAACTGACAGCCAAACAGGCTCAATGTTCACAGGATGTGCACACTGCGGTGAGCGCTTCGAGGCGTTCGGCTTCGTTCAGTTGTGTTTGGCCAGCGGTGAGGTCGTCGAGGATTCGGGTCATGTCTGCTGGTGCGGTGGCGAAGATGGTTTCGAGTTCTTCGATGCGGTGGCGGGCGTCGAGCAGGTCGATCGGGTCAGGGGTTTGCTGGGCGAGTTGTGGTTGGTGATGGGCGAGCCAGATTCGAGTGTTGAGCGCGTCGTCGATGAGTGTTCGCCACTGTTGGGCGAGGTCGGGATCGGCGGGTTGGGGGCCGTATCCGATGGTGTCGTCGTCGAGTTTGTGGGTGTCGCGCCATTGGGCGAGCGGCTCGATGTGTTCGTCGTAGACGTTGGCACCGATCGGGTCGCTGGGCCGGTTGCCTGCCCAGAAGCGGAGCCAGTCGGGAGGGGTGGCGCGGTACTGATGGAGGAGTTGGCGGCGTCGTTGTTCGAGGGCTTTGGGGAACAGCTCGAACTCGTGCAGTTCAATGTCGTGTTCGGCGAGAGCGCGCGTCCAGTTGTGAAGTTCGCCGGTGAGGACCTGGTCGAGCTCGCCGAGGTAGGTGAGTGCTTCGGGGGTCATGTCGGCGAGTTCTGGGTGGTCGATGGGTCTGATCTGGTGCCATTGCAGGGTTTTGGTGTGGGTGCGTGTTCCGTCGCTGGTGGTGAACTCGACGACGGCAGCGCCGACGGGATCGACGAGGTTGGTGATTGTGCCGACGTTGTCCCAGTCGAGCGCTTTGACTCGGCCGCCGGTCCGCATTCGGGAGCGGTGCAGGGTGGCTTGGGTGAGTTGCTCGACCGCTGCGGTCGGGTCGGTGTGGCCGTTGGCTCGGAGGTTTGCGGCGACGATGTTGATGTGGTGGAGGCGGCGTTCGAGTTCGCCAATCGTGAAGGTGTGCGCGATGTCGGTGATGACTGCGAGGTGTGGTGCGTGTGCGGTGGCGAAGTGTTTGGCGTGGGAGCTTTTGAGAGTGTTGACGATGTCTGTAGCGGCATCCGTGAGGGGTTCGGTGGGAAGTCGGATTCCGGTGGTGTGGGCTTGTTCGCCGATCGCGGCGGCTTCTTTCGCGGTGGCGTAGAGGTGCGCTTCGTTCTTTGCTCGTGACAGGGCGACGTAGCCGGACTCTCGGTACATGCCGTGTGGTCCAACGACGAACACGTCGTCGCAGGTGAGTCCTTGCGCTTTGTGGAAGGTGGTGGCGTAGCCGTGGGCGATGTGCCCGTCACGGATGTATCCACCGTTCAATCGGATTCGTCGTCCGCTGGCGAGGCGGACGTCGACCTCGCTTGTTCGATGGCGGATCTCGATGATGTCGCCGAGCATGCCGTTATCGACACCGGTCTTGGCGCCGGTGTCGAGGTCGGTGTGGCCCCAATCGTTCCGGGTCATCAGGATCCGATCTCCGACTTGGAAGTCGTAGCCGTTGACGTCAAGAGTGCGGCCGGTGAGACGTCCAGTGGTGGCGATAAGGGCGCGGGCGATGTCGTTGAGGAGTGCTGATTCGGCGCGGGTGCCGGCGAGCATGTGCGCGTTTGATCCGGACATGTAGGCGCCGAACCAGTCGGTGACAGCGAGGGTTTGCACGGCTTGATGATTGTTTCCGAGTCGGACCCGGTCGTGTTCGAGGTACGCGGCCCAGAACGCGTTGATATCGCCGTTGCGCAGGTGATCGAGGGCGGGGTGTTCCCACTCGTGACGTTGGCGGCGGTTGATGGTGAGTTCGCACTTGAAGTCGCCAACGGCGTCGAGGAGCGCGGCGAACCCGCCGCCGGCCTCGATCTCTGGGAGCTGGTGATGGTCCCCAACGACGATCACTTTCGCCCCCGCTTGGCGGCACTTGGCGATGACTTCGTGGAAGTCGAAGGTGCCGATCATGCCGGCTTCGTCGAGCACCACAACTGCGTGTTGATCGAGGAAATCGGGGGTCTTGTCGATGAACATTTTGTGGATGGTCGCTGCGTTGATCCCGGCTCCCTCGCTGAGTTCGCGGGCCGCGCGACCAGTCGGGCACGCCCCGTAGACGGCGTATCCGCCCGCTTCGAACACCTCTCTGACGGCATTCATGACGTAGGTCTTGCCCGTGCCGGCTTTACCGACAACGGCTTCCACACCGAGACCTTGCGTGGTCAGCCTTCGCAACGCGTCGGCTTGATCGGGGCCGAGTGTCGTGTTCGCGGCGGTGAGGTAGGACTCGACAAGACGTGAGTCGGCGAGGCCAACTCCGAGCGGTGTCGGTGTGAACATTGCGGTCAGTTCGGCTTCGCGGTCAATGAGTGTGCGGGTCGTCCAGCGTTGTTCCCAAGCAGCGTCTTGGTGGTCTTCGATGGGCAGCGGGATCAGTTCGGGGTGGGCGAGCACGTCGCCGAGTGAGTACATCACTTGACGGGCGACCTCGGCGTTGGCCGTGTCGTCGATGAGCGAAGGCAACATGTAGGCAATCGGGTAAATGCCCCACGTCGCCAGAATGATGTAGCGGAGCCCGTCGACGAGCTTCTTAACATTGTTGCTTTGGCGGTCGAGTGACTTGCCGAGCTCAACGAAGAGCACGTACAAGATGTAGAGGAACGGCAGGGTTGACAGCACACCCCAGATGGTGCGAGCCGAAGAGTCTGCTGCGGCGATTTCGCCCGGGTAGCCGAGCGCAATCATGGCAACAGCAGCGATGGTCAATCGGATGATCAAACTGCGCGTCTTGCCCTTGGTCAACTTGAGTACTACGACGAGCTCTGCGAGTAGCAGCGGGACAGTCAAGAACCAGTCGACGTAGCGGTAGCCCTCGTTGAAGGGCTTGCCGTCTTGGACGTACCTTCCATCGACGAAGCTGAACGCATCAGACCAGGATCCGAAGATGCGAACGTAATGGTAAAGAGCAATGCCGACGAACAACCGAGTCCCGTCGAGAGTCGTGCGGACTTCAACGACCTCCACATTTGCGGATCACGCGCGGGGCCACGCGTACCATTGCTGCAGCCGATGCCGCGGCGATCACGGTGACGAGGAGTCTGGGCCTTGCTAACGAGGATTCTGCAGCATGCTAACTTATCTTAATAATGCTTACTGCAGGAAATCCCGCACCGTGGTTCGCGTCGGTTGATCAAAACGACGCGCCTGTCGATCTGGTCAAGTTCGCAGGTCGAAAGGTGCTGGTCTACTTCTACCCGAAGGCCGACACGCCCGGCTGTACAACGCAGGCATGCGGATTGCGCGACATAGCAGTCGATATTGGCGACACGGTCGTTTTGGGTGTCAGCCCTGACGCACCGGCGGTGCTCAAGGCTTTCGATGACAAGTACAACCTTGGCTTCACCCTCGTGAGCGATCAGGATCGTTCAATCGCAGCGAGCTACGAAGTCTGGGTCGAGAAAGTCAAGGACGGTGTCGCGAAGATGGGTATCTTGCGTTCCGCTTTTTTCGTCGACGAGACGGGTTTAGTTACGAATGTCTGGCTCGATATCAGCCCGGCTGACACACCGACAAACCTGTTGTCGGCGCTCCGCGCATAGCGCGGGTGTCCGCTCACGCGAAAACCGCGTGGGTTTCATCTCTTCGTGTGCGGCGAAATCTTGTGCCGTCGGCGAGAGTTGACGTGATGAAGAAGTAGTTGTCGCTCTCGATCAGGGTGTCCACCCGGAATGTTGTCGTTTCCCGCAACTCTGAATCTGATGTTGCATCGTCTAGAGCGGAACGAGGGCAGTATTCATGTATACATTAATTGTGAGCAATGTGACGATGACTGGACCGCCAATAGTTGAGACGCCAGCCGACGCTGCCCCCAAGAAGGAGCGCTGGACCGCTCAGTGGAAAGAGCTGTA
>TARA_R110002110_G_scaffold9143_15_pt1 | contig 10711 bp, 11 predicted proteins | sample TARA_R110002110 | Tara Oceans TARA_R110002110 (sample SAMEA4397330) | marine metagenome | biome: Polar Biome; feature: [SRF] surface water layer (ENVO:00010504); material: water (ENVO:00002006), including particulate matter (ENVO:01000060) such as... | depth 5 m
CACGCCGCCTATTGTTCTAGCCGTTGCAAGAGCAGTAGCAGTAGCAGAAAGTGCTACCGCAATATTAGCGCTACCATTGAATGAGGTTCCACCAATTGTTCTGGCAGTTGTTAATGTTGCAGCGCTGCCTGTCGTATTCTGATTAAGCGTCCCAACTGTTGCTGTTAGTGTAGCATTACCCAAATTAGTAAGCGTAGCACTACCACTTAAATCACCGCCAAGGGTGATTGTTGGATCACTTGTTGCAGTTGTAACGATATTAATTGCAGCACTGCCATCAAAGTCGGCAGTACCAGTGACTGCGCCACTAACCTGAATTGCTCTAGCAGTTGTTAAGGTAGCTGCACTACTACTAGCAGAAGCGTTGATTCTATCATCAATCGCTGCTGAAGTCATTAGACTTGTGTCATTATCAGCGAAGGATTCTGCTGAAGTTTGAACAGTTGTAAGAGTTACACTATCGAAAGTAAAACCAGTACCAATTGATGGTGATGTGAGAGTCTTGTTTGTTAATATTTGGCTACCAGTAAGTGTCGCAACAGTGGAGTCGATATTTAATGTTACTGCACCAGATGCGCCACCACCACTTAATCCAGTACCAGCCGTAACACCAGTAATATCGCCTGCGCCACCACCAGCAGCAGCAATTCTATCATTAATAGCAGCAGAGGTCATCAACGATGTATCATTATCAGCGAAGGATTCGGCAGATGTTTGAATCGTCCCAATAGTAACACTATCAAGAGTGAAGCCTGTGCCAATAGAAGGTGATGTGAGAGTTTTATTCGTGAGAGTTTCGCTACCAGTTAAACTAACAAAACTTTCGCTCTGCAATGCGGCGTTGAACTCTGCTAGAGACCCTGTGAGACTATTTCCTGTACCACCAAGGTCGAATGTCTTATTGGTAAATGTATCAGTTGTAGCTTTGCCGACCAATGTATCAGTTGCAGCAGGTAATGTTATCGTAACATCTGCTGTGCTTGCTGGTCCAATCAATTTTGCTTTGTTAGTGCCAATATCACTGTCTTCGAAAAACTCAATAAAACCAGCACTTGTAGCACCATTTTTTACCTGTAGTGCAGCACTGATTACTGTAGTTCCTGTAACGGATAAGGATGAGAGATTGGCTCCAATCTCAAATACGCTAGACCCATCAGATGAATATAGAATACCATCTGCGGTATTCAGTGCGATTTCACCTGTCGAAATATGAGTCGTATTTGGCGCTGCTCCTGACGAGGAACTGCGTTTTACCTTAATCGTAGAAGCCATTTCTTATCCCTTATGTAAGGAGAGGGGAATGAAAGGACTGTTCCTCATCCACTCTATTCTTAGTATATATTAATACGTTCCACCATCAATAATAGCATCAAGTTGAACAAGAGCGCCTTGAGAAAAGTTTGCTGTTATTCCTGGCTCAGAAGTAAGCCCACCCCAAACTTTAAAGACGCCAGTGCCATCTGATGCATCTCTAATGATACCTGAATATTTAGTACCACTGTCAACATAAACACCATAGAAACCAATATCAACAGTATCTGTGTTTGTGTTATTTGAAGCAAGTTTAAGTAGCGAATCTTCAACAGAAACTGTTGTTGTATCTGTGATTGTAGTGTTACCAGCAACACTCAAGTCGCCTGTAATATTAACATCACCAGTAACAGCTAATGTAGACCCATCAAAAGTCATATTCGCTTCTGCGGAAATAGCAGAAGAGCCAGCACCCGTCAGTACTCGGTTGTCGCCTAGAGTTGTTGCTCCAGTACCACCGTTGCCTACAGGAAGAGTGCCACTTACATCAGTTGTAAGAACGATAGCGCCTCTTGTAATTTGTTGCCCAGAGAGCGTGAGATAATCCAGCGAACCAGCTAGAGTCACATTGGTCGAATTATCAGTGCCAGCAGGATCGACACCGAGAGATGTTCTTAATGTAGCACCAGATTCTAGAGCAAATGTGCCTGAACCAGTACTTACAAGAACTTGGTCTGCGCTAGTAGCTGTACCACTTACGTCAGCAATGTCTTGAATGAGAGCATCACCAAAACTAGAAGACCAAGTACCAGTCGTAACTGTACCAGTTGTGACAAGAGCAGAAGCGGCAGTTAGATTTGAAAGCGTGTCAATAGCAGCTTCAATCGTCGCTTCAGTTGTAGCATCAAGCGAGTTAATACCAGAAAGAGCAACAGCACCAGAACCAGCATTGTTAATGATTGTAACGCCACCAATAGTCAGCGTACCATCGTTTGATGCGCCAATATTCAGTGTATCAGAGGCAGTTGCGAAGGTAAGAGCAGCATCGCCCTCTAATTCTGTAGCACCTGTCCAAACAGAAACCTGACCATCTGCTGGAGTGCCAGTTTTAGTTATTGTACCAGTGGTAGGAGTTGTCCAAGAAAGAACACCACTACCGTTTGTAGTTAGAACCTGAGTATTATCGCCATTATTGCCTGGTAGAGTAAGCGTGTAACTCTCTGTACCACTAGAAGCGTTGATAGCTACTGTGTTAGAACCATCAGTAATATCAACGCCGTCAATAGTGTTTCTTGAAATCTCAATGACACCACTGGTAGAGTTGCCAACATAAAGAATCTTATTACCTGCGTCTACCGCCAACTCACCATAAGCGAGACTTCCGGGAGCCCCAGATCCTTTTTTAATTTGAATAGTTGACGCCACTTTGATCTCCTATCGGTTCTTGAACGGTGATCTTATTGATGGATCACTTTCTTTTTTATTGTTATTAGTATTTATAGTTTCTGCTGTATTCATCGATACTTGTAAAATTTCTAATTTAGTCTCAAGCATTAGAACTTTAGATAGCAAATCAGCAATCATAACCTTTTGCTTATCGCAAAATATTTTCAACGTATCATAATTTTCATCCATCATTAAACATTCCTTAATTAATATGTGCCACCGTCAAGATTGTCCACATAGTTTTTCACAGCAGATGCTGTTGCTAATTGATCAGTGTTAGCAGAAGCATCAACGGTTGTTACAATTTCATTGATATATGCCGTGCTTCCACCAGAAGATTGAATACGGAAATTTGTTGTACTAACATAATCAATATGTGAATTAGCATCTACGAGAACAGCAGAGTTAGCAGTTAAAACACCCGGTGTGTGATCTAGATAAGGATGCTCTTTCAACTGAAACGTAGAAGTGCCAGAGTTGTACATCATTACAGAAGTCGCTGTCGTAGTGACAAGCGATACATCGGATAAGCTGGCAAGAGTTGATGCTGAAATTACAGCCCTTGACGGAATAATCCGACCAGTCGTCTTTACTTCAGCAGCTATCTGTGATGGTGTTTGAACTACAGCCTTTATCGCCATTTTTTCTACCTAGTGATTTCTGGTGATATCGTAGCAATACCCTGTAAAACTCTTGTGACCACATTTGCTGAAGATATAACTTCAACATCATAAAGATATCTGCCTGCTGCTATATTTGCAGTATAATCAGAGTCCATTGAGAGAGTAACTTCACCCGCAGAAGCATTGATAGAAACTGTGAAGTCTTTGCTCGTAGTAGATGTAAAACTCTTTCTCATAGCTGCACGACCACTATAACCAGACAATATCATAGTATTACCATTAGCGTCTGTCAAATCAACAGTCACTGTATAATCTGACCCTTGGTCTATGATAATGTTAGACTTGATAGCCATATTCTACATACCTTTTCTTTTCTTGTATTTATATAAGTTTGTAGTAATAGATTTTCCCATTAAATAATTCTAAAATTACTATTAATGGAAACACGATTTTCATTACTCGCATTTTTTCCCGTCATATGATAAACTTCACTTGGAAAAACAATTAATTTACCAACTTCCGCTTTTTCTGTTACTGCGTATTCTCTAATCCCTGCCGTCACACGAAAAGTTACGTCTCCACTATTTTCTGGTATCTTGCAATAGTAGATACAAGAAAGTGGATCATCTCTACCACTAGGCATTCCGTTTATATATTCCAGATGATTGTGATATTCAGTGGAATCGTGCGGAACTGTTACATGACCCCAAGTTCTAGAAATTTTCACGTTTTGATTTGTCACAAAAGCTAAGGAAGATAAAAGAATTTCCTTAAAGTCGTTTATTGGTTTGCTATTAGGTAAATCACTATCTTCGTAATGGCCATCATTTTCATCGTGAGAGAATTTTTCGCCCTTATAAAGTTCTATTTGATGTGCAAGTGCTTCATTGTCAACATCTGGCAACTTCGTTACTAGATAATCAATAAGGACTATAGGTTTAATTTCAAATTCAAGTGTCATATTTTATTTTCCAAATATTTGTTTTCACACTAATTTATAGTAATAGATTTTTCCATATCCACCCAGTTCATTAGGACAATCAATGTCACTAAAAACAGGAACAATACCGTTCTTTTGATAATAGTGCATTGTCCAGTCCCACCGACTTTTATCTTCAATGTCATGCCCAGCAATCCAGACATATCCACGTCTCTTAGATTCCACATTACAAAGATTTCTAACTGTAGAGGCAATACCCTGACCAGCATAATCTTTATGAGCAGCAAAAAGACCCGGAGCAAGACCTTCTGAAATCTTCAATCCCTGACTTAACCACCAATCTCTAATGTGACCATACTTGGATTCTTCTTCTGAGTTTCTAGGTGTAGCAAGAGAAGAATACTTAGCGGGTTTGATAAATCTAAAGCCTACACATTTGTCGCCATCAAAGGCACGAATAAGAAAAACATCGTCTAGCTTAGTAATTGATTTGCAAGCAAGACCAGCAACTTCCTCTGTATGATGTTTTTGATTACCCGCTACAATTTTACCTGCTAGATTGTGTTTTCTAACTTCGTATAAAATACTACCCATCTCATCTGTTTCTGCTTGAGATAGATTTGCCATCTCTTCACCATCAATAGGGTCTCTATATTCAATAGTCATTATTAATCTCTCCCAATTCTAAAATAGTAACCGCTCTGAACATATGTCCCCCTATAATAAGTAAATCCACCTGTGGTTACCGTAGTGGGGGTATAGAGCCACCCTGCCCCGTTCCGTGCGGCATCAAACAAATCATCCGCCGTATACACAAGAACATTGTCCCACGTTAGTCTTAAACCGAACTTTTGATAGCTAGTCTTATCATTACTATCGTAGTACGTGCTTGTTTCTAGGGACAAATAAGACGCCGTATTAGTCCTACGTGTCCAGAACCACGGAATAGCTCCGTGAAAATCACTAATAGCTATTGCGGGAGTAGGGGCGGCTGCCGTTCTTACTGGAATGCTATTATTAGTGCCTAACCCTGCCCCCCAAGTAACATTTGTACCAGTATATTGTATATCAGTTGATGTAGTGCTTGTAGTTGGGGTTCTGGCAGTAAGTTTACTCATAGGAACTGAATCACTAGCGCCTACAACTGTTGTTCTAAATGCGCTAAGGGCAAGTTGTCCCGATGCTGCATATGCTGTGACTGCCATTATCAATCTCTCCCAATTCTATAAATGCCAGTGGAACCTAAAGTTGCTTGACCGTAACCAGTCCATTGACCTCTATAGTATGTGTATCCGCCTGTGGTTATTGAAGCAGGAAAACTTGTGGTTAAAGTATGCACAAGCACATTGTCCCACGTTAGTTTTGTGCCGTAAACATAGACGTATGCCTTATCATTACTATCGAACGACGAGCTTGATACATATTTCCCATAAGCCCACTGATTAGTTCTAAATGTCCAAAACCACGGAATAGCCCCGTGTAAGTCGCTGACAGATATTGCAGGAGTAGGAGCGCTAGATGTTCTTGTTGGAATACTGTTATTAGTGCCAACTGTTCCAGACTCGTTCCAGGGAACGTTTGTACCAGTATATTGTATATCAGTTGATGTAGTGCTTGTAGTTGCGTTTCTGGCAGTAAGTTTGCTCATAGAAACTGAAGCATCGTCATCTACAACTGTTGTTCTAAATGCACTAAAAGAAAGCGCCCCGGATGCTGCATATGCTGTGACTGCCATTGTTGTTATCCGATATGATAAACTGTTGTTTGTGCCAGAGCATACTCTTGAGGAAGTTGTGCCATAGCGTGAGGTTCAATGTTATCTAAAGTCGCACTCTCTACTGACAAAGCCCAATCAATAAGAACATCTCTTGTAATATTATCAAACGCTACAAAACCATCAGCACTTGCTTCTGGAAGAGCAGTAACAAACATACTCTCTGTTGTTGCACCCGGATAATCACTATGTGTCCAATCATACTTCCACTCTACAAACTTGACAACCTTACCAAGAGCGCCTTCTTCTTTTGCACGAAACTGATTGATTGTGATGTTTGCACGAACTACTTCTACCATTTTACTTGCCTTTCTTTAACTCTTCAACTTCTGTTTTTAATTCTTTGATTGCTTCAACGAGAAGACCAATCATATTCTCGTATCTCACAGCAAGATTTTCTTCATCACTATTTATGTCCGTTGTAGTATAGATGACTTCTGGTAGAACCTTCTCTACTTCTTGAGCAATCACACCAGTCATACGAACATCTGGGTTCTTTTTGTAATTGAATGTATAACCACCAATTTGCGAAACTTTATCAAGAGCGTTCGTGATGGGTTCGATGTTTTCTTTGAGACGAATATCTGAAACACTACCAAACGCTGTGATATCGCCAGTAGTGATAAGAGCGCCAGCATTAGATATGCTCATTCTAGCAGTGCCATCAAGATATGTTACTACTGAAGTTGTTCCAATAGAAATGTAGTCGTTAGAATCTCTACCAATTGCAGTGATGCCGTCTCGCAAGTCAGTTTCAAGACTAAATGTAGTGCCTGATAAATCAAGTCCTGCGCCAGCAGAGTATGTTGTGTCGGTATCGGTTGGTACTGCCCAAGTAAACGAACCGTCAGCATCAGACCTCAGAAACTGCGAGGTCGTGCCGTTGCCCGATACATTTAAATGAAGTGCGTCAATACTATTATCAGCATAATGCTCAGAGTTAATTGCATCATCAGCAATCTTAGCACCAGTAATAGCATCAGCAGCAATCATACCAGTTTCAACAGAAGTTGCGGCAATTGTTGCTGTTAATGTGGCATTACCAAGATTTGTTAATGTAGCACTACCCGTCAAATCCCCACCAAGTGTGATTGTTGGGTCAGAAGTAGCAGTTGTGACAATATTAATTGCTGCACTACCATCAAAGTTTGCAGTACCAGTTACGGCACCACTTACTTGAATAGCTCTTGTTGTTGCGAGTTTAGTTGCATCGGCAGCAAGAGTTGCTGTTGCTGCATTACCTGTAATGTCAGATGAGATTGAAGCCGGTAGTCTAGCGTCAGCAATAGTACCAGTTAAACTTGCTGCTGGAAGAGCAGTCAAAGAAGCGCCAGAACCACTAAACGTTGTTGCTGTTGCCGTGCCTGTAATCGTTACACCACCAGAGGCAGTAGTGAGTTTAGCACTACCAAGGTGTAAGAGTGCTGCAATACCAGAATATGCTTTAATAGTCTCTCTATTAGTACCTGCTGCTACTGTGTAAAGTGATATTTTGCCATCTTCACTATCAGTTGTTGGGTCAACAACTCTAGCATCAATGTATGCGTAGTTATGATTTGTGCCAGCAGCGTTGTCCATCTGGAAAAATATTTGACCCAATTCATCAGATGCAGCAGGAGATGCGCTATCATGTCTTAATGTTATAGTTGGTCCAGCAGCAGCAGCATCGTTATTATTTAGGGCTAAAGCACCAGTTGTTGGAACGAATTGCAATGCAGCAAAGTTACTATCAGAACCATCACGAATAAAGAAATCGCCAGTATTGATATCAGCAATTAGACTTGAACCGTCGTGATAAATTTCAGCATCAGCACCAGTACCAAGATTGATAGCAACGTTATCGTTGAATGTCAAGTCGCCGGATGTTTTCGTAGCGGCTGAGTTGAGTTGCATAAGAGAACTATCAGCGTCAATGACTGCTTGTATCTTATCATTAATCGCAGCAGAAGTCATCAGTGAAGTATTATTGTCAGCGAAAGACTCACCACTTGTTTGAATACCACCAACTGTAATACTATCAAATGTAAAACTTGTACCAATCGATGGAGTATTAAGTGTTGGTGATGTAAGCGTCTTATTCGTTAGTGTCTTTGTTGTACCGCTAAAGTATGTGTCAAGCGTTGTTAGAGCAACTTGCTTCATTACACCAGCATCGTTGTAAACAACTCTATCTGCGCCAGCAGCAGTGATTGAAGATGCAGCAGTACCACCGTCAACTTTATTCAGTTCTGTAACTGTTGAAGTGAGACTGGTAAGAGTTGTTGCTGAAGAAGCAACACCAGCAAATGCATCACTTGTCAATGTACCAGTGCTTGGGTTATATGTCAAGCCTGCATCATGATGCAATGCTGTGACAGCACCACTAGTGATATCACCAAAGTAAATCTGTTCGTTAGCGTTTGTTGATGTATCGCTTGTAGTTGTAGCGCCTGCTGCTGACCAACTGAGTACGCCACTCGCATTACTTACAAGAGCCTGACCAGAAGTTGTTGCGTCAGCGTCTGGAAGTGTCCATGTAATGTTAGAACTGATCGTAGCAGGTGATTTGAATGCTACAAAATTAGAATTATCTGCATCATAGAATAGAGCAGAGCCTCGTGTTTGTAGATTTACATTTGCTGTTAATGTCAAATCATCAATAAATGCATTTCTCCATCTAAGACCGGTTGTACCCAAATCTCTTGCACTATCTGTAGAAGGTACAATATCACTATCAACTCTTGCTGTAATCGTAACTGTGTCAGAAGTTTGATCACCAATATCTGAGTCGCCAATAACACTCATTGTTGTGAATGTTGCATTGTTTACAGTCATATTTGCTGAGCCAGTAGCAATTAGTTGCCCCTGTACTGTTAGGTCACCACCAACGGCTGCATTGTTTGTAACAGAAAGACTATCTGCTGTTGTAAGACCAGATGATGTGGCTGTTGTTGAAGAAACAAGACCAGTTACTGAAACACCAGTTGCTGTTGTAGCAATTTTAACAGCATTGTTATGATAGAGAGTTACCGCTCCATCATCAACCATCGTTGCCATTGTCTCAGCACCATCAGCACCGCCTAAGAAGTCAATCTGAGAAGACGAAATCTTTAGATTGCCTGTACCATTATCTTTGATGTGCGAGTGTGAAGCATCGTGGAAAATTTGAAGGTCAGCAGCAGCACCGAAGTTCGCTTGGTCAGCGTCACCAAAGTTTGCGTTAGCGCCCAGCGTAACAACACCACTAATATCAGCAACACCATCAACATCTAGTGAATCTGATTGAAGTTCGCCAGTAATGTCAACACCATCAGTCTTCGTTGCAAGTTTTTCACTACCATCAAAGCGAAGAGATACGGCAGTATCACTTGCTTCATTGACAGCAATCATTGCCTTGGCTGTTCCACCGATTGTTGTGTACAGTAAGAGTGCGCCATCTTCTGTGGTATTTGTATTGTCTTCTGCTATGCCTTTGATAGCAGCATATTCTGTTACAGCACTACCACTGTCTTGACCCTTGAAGAAGATACCACCAACGTTTGCAGCATCTGGCGTTGTTCCTTCGTCAAGAAGTACGATAGATGGACCGTCTGTAGCATCATCATATCTTGCCACTGTAAATGTGGAATGGTCTGTCGTAAATGTGAATACATCATTACCAGAAACATCTTCAATGATAAAGTCTGAAGTGTTTGCATTATTGTGGATTAGTTTTAAATCTGAACCATCATGATAGAGGCTTGTATCACTGTCTGTACCAAAACTTATTCGTGCATTATCGTTAAATCTTGTGTTAGCAGTGAAGAATGAAAGACCATTTACGACGGTGTTAGCAGCAATCGTTAGACCATCTGTCGCTGCTGAACCAATCTGTACGTTAGCATCGAATGTGGCATCACCATATACTGTTAGTGTATCTGTCTGTGAACTGTTGCCAATCTGCGTGTTGGAGACGATGTAGAGAGTGTCTGTGTTTGCCCACTCTTCGTTTCTACCACCAGCAAGAGTATCCCACACAACAATGTTGTTTGCTGAGAAAATACCTTGAATGTCAGCGTTGCCCGTTGTCCTTGCTTCGTTACTGCTATTTGGTGCAGAAACGTCAGCAACGGTGACAATCATCGTTGACATATCGTAGAACAACTCGTTAGACTTACTCAGCCAACCAGCAAAGGTTCCTGTTGTAGAATTTACATTGGTATATGCTTTGGCCATTCTTTTCTCTTACCTACTCTGGTTGTCTACAAGTTTGATGAGTAAATGTTTAATCTCACTCATTTCCTCTTTGATAGAATCTACTTCATTCTTCAAATCAACAATCTTTCTTGATTCTGCTTTACGAGCCTTGTATTTACGCAACCCGTCTATATCAGTATTTATAATCGCATTAGATGTTGTATCTCGAATAAATTTATGCTCTGACATTTTACGCTAATGCAATCGCACGAAGGTCACGAAGTCTTGGCACTCTGTGGAACGAAGCACCTTTAAGCACTACTTTAATCGCAAAGTATTTGAAACTTGATGCTTTAAAATTACCATCTGTATATTGAAACACATCTGAGTTGAGGAAAGCAGAGCCAGTTACGCCCACACTTGTTGGTAGATTGAAAGTATGTTCCTTAAAGTCAAATCGATTTGTGTTCTGAGAAACAGGATTTGAAGCAGCACCCGTAAGTTCTGTCCAAGGTTTTTGAT
>TARA_R110002110_G_scaffold49669_8_pt1 | contig 10709 bp, 9 predicted proteins | sample TARA_R110002110 | Tara Oceans TARA_R110002110 (sample SAMEA4397330) | marine metagenome | biome: Polar Biome; feature: [SRF] surface water layer (ENVO:00010504); material: water (ENVO:00002006), including particulate matter (ENVO:01000060) such as... | depth 5 m
AATGCGCCCCAAGGTTGCGACTTTCGCGCATCGCACCGGAAATCTGGCAGAGATGGTCTGCTCGAATTCATTCCGCTCGGATGACAGCGAACAGAACGCCGTGGGCTTGCTGCATTGGGAGATGGGCGCGGCCGACGGGATCATCATGCAGACGGCGCGGGCACATCGGTTGCCGGCGGGCGGGGCGCTGGCGGTAGACCGCGACCCCTTTGCCGCAGGTGTTACCGAAAAACTGATGGCGCATCCGTTGATTTCCGTCTCTTATGAAGAGGTTACTGAACTTCCTTCAGACGGAAAATGGATTGTGGCGACCGGCCCATTGACCTCGGGAGCTTTGGCGCACAGCATTCGACTGGCGACGGGTGCGGATGCGCTGGCCTTTTTTGATGCCATCGCGCCGATTGTCTATGCAGAAAGCGTCGACATGTCGGTGGCCTGGATGCAGAGCCGCTATGACAAGGGCGAGACCGTCGAAGAGCAGACCGCCTATATGAATTGCCCGATGGACAAAGCGCAGTATGAAGGTTTCATTGATGCACTGCTGGCGGCGGAAAAGACCGCGTTTCATGAGGGTGAAACCGCAGGATATTTTGACGGCTGCTTGCCGATCGAGGTGATGGCGGAGCGCGGGCGCGAAACGCTGCGCTTCGGGCCGATGAAACCGGTAGGGCTGACCAACCCGCATTCCGAGCGCAAACCCTATGCGGTCGTACAACTGCGCCGCGACAACAAGCTGGGCACGCTCTACAATATAGTCGGCTTCCAGACCAAGATGAAGTACGGCGCACAAACCGCTGTTTTCAAAATGATTCCCGGGTTGCATGATGCCAGCTTCGCACGACTTGGCGGCATTCACCGCAACACGTTCATCAATTCTCCGACCTTGCTGGACGAACAGATGCGGCTGAAGTCGCGGCCCAATATCCGCTTTGCCGGGCAGATCACCGGGGTGGAAGGTTATGTCGAAAGCGCGGCTATGGGGCTTTTGGCCGGGCGAATGGCTGCGGCTGAAATCCTGGGGCGCGATCTGCCGCCGCCGCCGCCCGAGACCGCCATGGGGGCGCTGATCACCCATATCACCGGCGGGGCCGAGGCCAGAACCTTCCAGCCGATGAACGTCAACTTCGGGCTGTTCCCGCTGATCGATGCCAAAGGTGGCCGCAAAGGTCGCAAAGTTCGCTACAAGGCCTATACCGACCGCGCCAAAGAGGCGTTTCTGGAATGGCTTTTGTAACGCGTTTTGCGCCCTCGCCCACCGGGCCACTCCACCTTGGGCACGCCTATTCCGCGCTGCTGGCATCGGACATGGCACAGGCGGCGGGCGGGCAGTTCCTGTTGCGTATCGAGGACACGGATATTGCGCGTTGTCGCCCGGACTGGGAAGCACAGATCTATCGGGATCTTGCCTGGTTGGGCCTGCGCTGGCCGACACCGGTACGACGTCAGTCCGAACAACTTGACCGCTATGATACCGCTCTCGATGGCCTCGCCGAACGTGGGCTGCTCTTTCCGTGCTCCTGCACCCGCACCGACATTCGTGCGGCCCTTTCCGCGCCGCAGGAAGGGGTGGAAAAGGCGCAGACCTACCCCGGCACCTGCCGTCATCGCAGCATGGCCAGCCGCCGGAAGGGCGATGCGCTGCGATTGGACATGAGGGCCGCCGTCGCCACGCTTTCCGGACCGCTTTTCTATGATGATACCGGAAGTGCGCAGCCGGGACAGCACCGGATCACCCCGCATTCGCTGGTCTCCGGCCATGGCGACATCGTTCTGGGGCGCAAGGATATCGGCACCGCATCCTATGTTCTGGCGGCTGTTATCGACGATGCCGATCAGGCTATCACGACCGTCGTTCGCGGCGCGGATCTTTGTGAGATCACCGATGTTCAGGTTTTGCTGCAGCGACTGCTTGGCTTGCCGACACCGGGCTACCACCATCATCGCCTGATCCGCGACGAACAGGGCAAGCGCCTGGCCAAGCGGGACGACGCGAGGGCAATTGCCAGATACCGCTATGAGGGTGCGACTCCGGGCGACATCCGGCACATGCTTGGGCTGGCCCGATGATCAGATGATCGGCGTGGAGGTAATGACTTCTTCGCCGCCCTGGACCGCCGTGTAAAAACACGACCGCCGGTTGGTGTGGCAGGCCGGCCCGATCTGTTCGACCTGCATCAACAGGCAATCGCGGTCGCAATCGACACGCAACCCGCGCAACCGCTGCACATGGCCCGATGTTTCCCCCTTGGCCCAGAACGCCTGACGCGAGCGCGACCAATAGGTCACCTGCCCGGTTTCCAGGGTCCGGGCCAGGCTTTCGGCATTCATCCAGGCCATCATCAGGACTTCGCCCGTCGCATGATCCTGGGCAATCGCCGGGACAAGGCCGTTGGCATCAAACTTCAGGCTTGCGGGGTCAAATCGCATTGGTCTTGTCCTTTGCATCCATCGCGTCGCAGACTATCTATGCGCTATGACACGCGGAGGGAAGCAATGAGCGATACAGATATGATGAAGCTCTACTCGGCGCGGATCCTGAAACTTGCAGCCGATATTCCGCATCTGGGCCGCCTGCCCGCACCGCATGGCACGGCGCGGAAACGCTCGCCGCTCTGTGGGTCGGTGGTGACCGCCGATCTGGTGATGCAGGGCGGGCGCGTCACCGAATTTTCCCAGGATGTGAAGGCCTGCGCCCTTGGTCAGGCGGCGGCGGCGGTTGTCGGCGCGGCCGTGATCGGGTGCAGCCGAATCGAGTTGGAGCAGGCGCGCGACGCACTGTGCGCCATGTTGAAACACGACGGGCCGGTGCCCGAGGCTCCCTTTGCGGGGTTTGAGGCCCTGCTGCCCGCCCGCGCTTTTGGCAACCGGCACGCCTCTGTCCTGTTGGCTATCGAGGCGGCAGCCGAAGCGGCGGCGGCAGCCGAAACCACCTGAAAAAAACCGCCGCACTTCCGGGTGGGAAGGCGGCGGCAAGTGGCGATCTCGCGGGTGCGCGACGGAGGGGAACACCCCCGGCGTCCGAGGCAACAGACGCAAACACATATTGGGGACAGGTGCAGGCCCCCGCTAAAAATCGCAGGCAGTAAACTCAGATCAGCGCGGGCAGAAACAATCCCGCGAAAAGCAACGCAAAGAGGGAAACCACCCCCAGCGCATCCTCCAGAAGCGTGTCGGACGAGCGGGCGGCGACGGCATTCAATTCGGCAATCATGGCAACCTCCTTTGCTTTGTTCCCTTAATGTTCCACATCACGACCGTCCTGTAAAGAACTTTTTAAGAACTTTATGGCAACAAAGAAGAACGACCAGCCGTCCACCATCAAGCGGCAACAAGCCTTTCCACAAATTTCAGAAGGTCTTTCGGTTTTATGGGCGTTCAGCCGACAGAGATCAGGCGAATCGCCTTGTCCTGGTCGAGCAGCCAAAGCAAAATCCGCGCGGCTTTGCCCCTGTCAGAGGACAGCGCCGGATCATCGTTCAACAACTTGCGCGCGTCGCTTTGCGCAATGGCCATAAGGGCGGACTGGCGCTCGATATCCGCGACACGAAAACGTGGCAGACCGGATTGTGCGGTGCCGATAAGATCGCCCGCACCGCGCATTGCCAGGTCCTCCTCGGCTATTTTGAACCCGTCTTCGGTATCGCGCAGTACTTTCAACCGCCGCGCGCCACCTTCGTTCAAAGGCGCTTGGTACATCAGCAGACAGGTCGATTGCGCCGCGCCACGCCCGACCCGCCCCCGCAACTGATGCAGTTGCGCGAGACCAAAAATCTCGGCGCGCTCGATCACCATGATCGAGGCATCCGGCACGTTGACGCCGACCTCGATCACCGTCGTTGCCACCAACACCCTGGTTTTCCCCGAGACAAAATCGGCCATTGCCGCGTCTTTTTCCACCGCCGGCATCTGACCGTGGACCATGCCGACAATGCCCTCTCCCAGGGCGGCGCGCAGCTGCTGAAACCGCGCGTCGGCCGAGGCGTAGTCCAGCACTTCACTGTCTTCGACCAGCGGACAGACCCAATAGGCCTGCCGCCCCTCGGCCACCGCAATGCGCAGTTTTTCGACCACTTCGCCCATGCGGCTGGTCGAAATCAACGCGGTCCGGACCGGAAGGCGACCGGGCGGTTTTTCATCGAGAACCGAAACATCCATGTCACCGTAGCTTGCCAGCGCAAGGCTGCGCGGAATCGGTGTCGCGGTCATCACCAGCACATCGGCGGCGCGCCCCTTCGCCCCGAGTTCCATCCGTTGCGCGACACCGAATCGGTGCTGTTCGTCAACAACGGCAAGTCGAAGATCTTGAAATTCCACATCCTTCTGAAACACGGCATGGGTGCCGACCAGAATGTGAATGCGCCCCGCCGCCAGATCGGCCAGCTTTGCCACCCGGTCCGCCCCCTTGTCGCGTCCGGTCAAAATCTCCAGCCGAACGCCGGCCAGTGCCGCGAGCGGGGCCAGGCCATCGTGGTGCTGACGCGCCAAAATCTCGGTCGGCGCCATCAGAACCCCCTGCCCTTCGGCCTCTGCGGCGACCAGCAACGCCAGAAACGCCACCAGGGTCTTTCCCGAGCCGACATCGCCCTGGAGCAAGCGATTCATGCGAAAGGGTGCGGCCATGTCTGCCGAAATCTCTGCAACCGCGTGTAACTGCGCCCGCGTCGGGGCATAGGGCAGCCGGGCCAGGACCTGACGCTGCAACGCGCCACTCGCGACACTCGTCCGTCCCTTGGCCTTGCGCAACGAGGCGCGCGCCAGCGACAAGGTCAACTGATGGGCGAACAACTCATCATAGGCAAGGCGTTGGCGCGCCGGCGCCGTCTGCGCCAGATCGGCGTTCGACTGCGGCGCATGGATCGCGCGCACGGCGGCGGCCCAATCGGGCCAGCCCTCGCGGGTTTTCAGCGCGCCGTCCACCCATTCCGGCAACGCAGGCAGACGGGACAGTGCCCCCAGAACCGCCTTTGCCACCAACTTTTGCGTCACCCCTGCGCACAGTGGATAGACCGGTTCGAACTTTGGCAACTCGCTGGCCTCTTCGAGCCGCAGAACATGGTCGGGATGCACCATCTGTGCAACCCCGTCAAACAGTTCCACCCGCCCGGAAACCAGCCGTTTCTGACCGGTCGGCAGCAGCTTTGTCAGGTAATCCGCGCGGGCGTGAAAGAAAACCAGCTGGAATTCAAGGGCTTCGTCATGCACCATCACCCTGTAGGGTCGCCCCTTCTGACTGGCCGGAAAATGCGCGCCCACCGTCACCTCGACCGTCACCGTCACCGGCGGTGTGACATCGCGGACGCTGGCGCGCCGGCTGCGGTCAATGCCGGAATGGGGCAGCAAAAACAAAAGGTCTTTCGGCCTTTCCACCCCCAATCCGGCAAAGGCTTTGGCCGATTTCGGGCCGACGCCCTCCAGCGTCTCGAGATCCGCATAGAGCGGAAACAAGAGTTCCGGGCGGCTCACAGGTTGTGAATGAGGGCGAGCCAGCCGTCCTCGTCCAATATCACAATTCCCAGATCCGCTGCTTTCCTGGCTTTGGATCCGGCACCCGGCCCGGCCACGAGCAGATCGGTTTTCGCGGAAACCGAGCCTGCGACTTTTGCCCCCAGGCTTTCCGCCCGCGCCTTGGCCTCGGCCCGGGTCATCTTTTCCAGAGTGCCGGTGAACACCACAGTCTTGCCCGTCACCGGTGATACGGATTGCGCACGCGCGGTTGCGGGCCGGATATCGAGCTCGGCCACAAGTGCGTCAATCGCCGCGCGTTCCTTGTCATTCTGGAACGCCGCCACCACCGATGTCGCCATAACCGTCCCCACACCGTCAATCGCCAGGAGGTCGGCCCAGGCCTCGCCCAGCCCGGGCGTTGCATGCGTCATTGCAGCCTCGAAAGCGGTCCAGGTCGAATAATGGCTAGCCAGAAGCCCTGCCGAGCTTTCGCCGACATGTCGGATACCAAGCGCAAAAATCACACGGTTCAAGGTAATATTTCGTTTTTCATCAATGGCTTCAAACAGTTTTTCTGCCGACTTTTCGCCCCAGCCCTCACGGTTTTTCAATTGCCGCATGCCCGCGCCGAAACGTGCCCGCAGCGTGAAAATATCGGCGGGCGTCGTGATCCAGCCATCTTTGAAAAAGGCCTCAACCTGTTTGGCGCCGAACCCTTCGATATCAAAGGCACCGCGCGACACGAAGTGTTTCAGCCGTTCGACCGCCTGTGCCGGGCAGATCAGACCGCCGGTGCAGCGTCGCACGGCGTCGCCGGCCTCGCGCAGCGCCGGGCTGCCACAATCGGGGCAGACCGATGGAAAAACAAATGGTTGCGCATTTTCCGGGCGTTGCAACAGATCAACATCCGCGATCTTGGGGATGACATCGCCCGCTCGGTAGACCTGCACCCAATCGCCGACACGGATATCCTTGCCGTCACGAATGACCTCGCTTTTGTTGCCCTTCCCGGCAATGTAGTCTTCGTTGTGCAGCGTGGCGTTTGAGACGACAACGCCGCCCACGGTGACCGGCTCAAGCCGAGCAACAGGTGACAAAGCGCCGGTTCTTCCAACCTGGATATCAATCGCCAGCAAACGCGTCCAGGCGAGTTCGGCCGGAAATTTATGCGCGATCGCCCAGCGTGGCGTCGCCGAGCGAAAGCCGAGGCGGTGTTGCAAACCGAGGTCATTCACCTTGTAGACCACGCCGTCAATGTCATAGCCAAGCGTGGCCCGTTGTGCCTCGATCACAGCATAGTGGGCGGTCAATTCTTGCGCCCCCAGACAGAGACAGGTTTGGGGATTTGTCTGAAACCCAAACGATTTCAACCTGTTGATAGCGTCTATCTGTGTTTCTGCCAGCGGTTCGGACAGCGCGCCCCAGGCATAGGCGAAAAACCGCAGCGGTCTTGCAGCGGTAATCTGCGCGTCGAGTTGGCGCAGCGAACCGGCGGCCGCATTGCGCGGGTTGGCAAAAACTTTTCCTCCGATGTGCCGTTGCCGGGTGTTGAGCGCCGAAAAATCAGCGTGGCTCATATAGACTTCGCCGCGCACTTCAAGGATCTCGGGCGCGTCGGTCAGGGTTTGGGGAATATCGGCTATTGTCCTCGCGTTTTCCGTCACATTTTCACCGGTCTCGCCGTCACCCCGGGTCGCGGCCTGGACTAGCCACCCGTTTTCATAGCGCAATGACAGTGATAGCCCGTCAATCTTCGGTTCCGCAGTAAAGACAATTGGTGCCCCGACGCCAAGATACCGGCACACGCGCTCTTCAAATTCGGCGACGTCCTTGTCGTCAAAAGCGTTTTCGAGGCTGAGCATGCGGACGACATGCGCAACTTTGGAAAACCCCTCCGCAGGGGTCGCGCCGATAAGATCGCTCGGACTGTCCGCTCGTTTCAGTGCGGGAAAACGCCGTTCGATCGCGAGATTGCGGCGTTTCAGCGAATCATATTCCGCATCGGTAATCCCAGGGGCATCATTTGCGTGATAGGCCGCGTTCGCCTCGTTCAGACGCTGCGCAAGCTCCGCCAGTTCGACCATGGCGGTAGCCTCGGTCAATGTCTCGACATCGCCGGGTTCCGGATGATCCTGCATTCCCGCACCTCTCCTTGTTGAATCAAGGTTTAGGGGGCGCGAGCGCAGAGGTCCAGAGAGCGCAGCGGAACTTCAACGATTGGCATACGCAAATTTGGGGTCAGGCACCGATCACCATCCGCGGCGCGACCTCACCCGGTGTCGGATCCCGCAGCACATATCCCCGCCCCCAGACCGTTTCGATATGGTTTGCCCCCCCGGTCGCCTCGGCCAGTTTCTTGCGGAGCTTGCAGATGAAGACGTCGATGATCTTCAGTTCTGGTTCATCCATGCCGCCATAGAGGTGATTGAGAAACATCTCCTTGGTCAGCGTCGTCCCCTTGCGCAGCGACAGCAGTTCAAGCATCTGATATTCCTTGCCGGTCAGATGCACGGTTTTTCCACCGACATCGACGGTCTTTGCATCGAGATTCACGCTGACGGTTCCGGTCAAGATCACGCTTTGCGCATGGCCCTTGGATCGGCGGATAATTGCATGGATTCGCGCGACAAGTTCCTCGCGGTGGAAGGGTTTTGTCATATAGTCATCAGCCCCGAAGCCAAACCCTTTGAGCTTGCTTTCGGTATCATCCGTGCCGGACAGAATTAGAATCGGTGTCTCGATCCTGGCAAGGCGCAGTTGGCGCAACACATCGTGACCGCTCATGTCCGGAAGATTCAGATCGAGCAGAATTAGGTCGTAGTCATAGAGTTTCGCCAGATCTATGCCCTCTTCCCCCAGGTCAGTGCAAAACACATTCAGATTCGCATGTGTCAGCATCAACTCGATGCTGCGCGATGTAGTCGGATCGTCTTCTACCAAAAGGATGCGCATACTGTGATAACTCCGCTGTTTTCCCCAAATCTGTTAACCACTCTGTCGTCCAATGGTTAATTGAGGGTTACTCTTGCAAAGTTACCGAAAAAAACAACCTAAAGTTGTCTATATTTCTGAATTGCTGTTACTTTCAACGCATTCTCACCATGCTCCTTGACGGCTGATTGCCAAAAACTGAACTCTTCTTCTGACAGGGCATAGCGTTTCAGCGCCTCTGACCGGGTGATCAGGCCAAAATGCACGGCTTTCACAACAATTGCCTTGCGGCTGGCAACCCAACGGCGGGTATCTGGTGCAGGCAGATCTGCACGGCTCAACACCGAGCCATCCGGCAAGGTCACCTGTCTCGGCCCATCCAAACGTTTCAAATACATCGCACTCCCCTTGTCACTCCGCCAATCTTTGCCGCAACAGGCTTAAGCAAGGATGAAACCGGGGGGTTGAGAGTAGGTCGCATTTTCCTATATTGCGAGCTATCACCCGAAAGGCACGCAAAATGGCACTCGACCACCCCGTAAACTCACTTGGATTCGCCAAGCCCCCTGCGCAGACGCGGGTGGTTGTCGCGATGTCGGGCGGGGTCGACAGCTCTGCCGTCGCGGCGCAACTGGCCTCGGAAGGCTATGATGTCGTCGGAGTGACGCTGCAACTTTACGATCACGGCGCCGCGCTGGCCAAAAAGGGTGCCTGCTGTGCGGGCCGCGATATCCATGATGCCCGGCGCGTGGCCGAGACGATGGGCTTTGCGCATTACGTCCTGGACTATGAAAACACCTTCCGCGCGGCGGTGATCGATGAATTCGCCGACGCCTATCTGGCGGGCGCGACACCGGTTCCCTGCATCCGCTGTAATGAGCGGGTGAAGTTCAAGGATCTGCTGAACACCGCAAAGGACCTCGAGGCCGACTGCATGGCCACCGGGCACTATATCCAACGCAAAGAAGGGGCAAATGGCCCTGAACTGCATATGGCCGCCGACCCCGACCGCGACCAGAGCTACTTCCTGTTCTCGACCACGCCTGAACAGCTTGCCTATCTGCGCTTTCCGCTGGGCCACCTGTCAAGCAAGGCCGAAACCCGCGCGCTGGCGGCGAAATTCGGGCTGAGCGTCGCGGACAAACCCGACAGTCAGGACATCTGCTTTGTGCCCAACGGCAACTACGCCGCCGTGATCGAGAAACTGCGCCCGGGCGCTGCCGATCCCGGCGATATTGTTGACCAGGCGGGCACCGTGCTCGGCCAACATAACGGCGTGATCCATTACACCATCGGCCAGCGCCGCGGCCTCGGCATCGGCGGCCTCGAAGACCCGATCTATGTCGTGAAGCTCGACCCCGGGAAAAAGCATGTCATCGTCGGCCCGAAAGAGGCGCTGTCGACCCGTACCGTGCCGTTGCGCGAAATCAACTGGCTCGGCGACACGCCGTTGCAGGCCGGGCAGGAATGGCCGATTTCAGTCAAGGTCCGCTCGACCCGGCCACCGCGAGAGGCGGTTCTGCGCGCCATATCGGCAACCGAGGCCGAGGTTGAACTTCTCAGCCCTGAAGAAGGTGTCGCCCCCGGTCAGGCCTGCGTGTTTTATGAAAACGGCAGCAGCCGCGTCCTTGGCGGTGGCTGGATCTGGCGCGGCCATTGACCCCGCGGGGCCGCAGGCTGGCTCCCGTCCATGCCCCTTCCTTTCGGTAAAGTTATCCGGATGCGACCACTGCCAGATGCGGCGCGCCCGCAATCAGCGCAACGCTGACAGGACCGAGCGCGCCGCCCGCAACCCCGGCGCCTCGCCGCCAAACCCCAGGCGTTGCATCGTCAGCGCCATCGCCGCGCGCTGTGCCTCGCGCACGGGTCCTGGCTGCATCAGTGCCAGTGCCGCCGGCGCAATCAGGTCCGCGCGGCAGTTTTTGCCCAGAAATTCCGGCACGGCCCGACTGTCCGAGACCAGATTGACCAGCGTCACCGTATCGATCCGCGCCGCCCGTTGCATCAGCCACATTGTCGCCGGGTGCATCTTGTAGGCAATCACCATCGGGCAGGCGTTGGCCGCCAGTTCGAGCGACACCGTTCCCGAGGCGGCAATAGCCACATCTGCCGCCGCAAAAGCGAGGCGCTTGCGCTCTGCGTCCTCGATGATCACGGGTGCGATCGCCCAATCTGCGGCAAGCTCGCGCACGAGGTTTGCGACCCCGCGCACCGTCGGCAAGGCGACGCGGGCATCGGGGTGGTGTCGCTTCACCGCCGCCAGAACCGCGCCGATCACCGGGGCGAGGCGCGTCACCTCGGCGCGGCGGGAGCCGGGCAGCGCGAGAATCAGC
>TARA_R110002110_G_scaffold10501_6_pt1 | contig 10706 bp, 8 predicted proteins | sample TARA_R110002110 | Tara Oceans TARA_R110002110 (sample SAMEA4397330) | marine metagenome | biome: Polar Biome; feature: [SRF] surface water layer (ENVO:00010504); material: water (ENVO:00002006), including particulate matter (ENVO:01000060) such as... | depth 5 m
AGTGTGGTGGATCAAGAAGGGCAGCATAAATGGGATCGATATACTTTTTATAAAGAGCAAATGTTTAGTAAATCGCATACGTCGATTAGTCCTTGGATTATTGTGAAAACAAATGATAAAAAAGAGGCACGTTTGGAAAGTATACGGTATGTGCTCTCTCAATTTAAATACGAAGGGAAAGGAGATTCTGAAGTTTCTATTTTTCCGGATCCAAATATAATTCAACGCTATCATAGAATGGCAAGACAAATAGACTAAAGATGGCGGAATCTATATCAACTAAAGAATTAAAAAGTTTAAATTCTAAGAAAGGAATTAAGCAGTTTTTATATGAAAACGGAAGCTTAACGAAAACACTTCGTTTTGTAAAATATGAAAATCGTTTAAAAGTTCTACAGGAAGAGCTCATTAAGCTACAGCATTGGGTTGCTAAAAATGATCAAAAAGTGGTTGTTATTTTCGAGGGAAGAGATGCTGCAGGAAAAGGTGGTGCTATTCGAAGACTCACAGAACATTTAAATCCAAGGGAGTTTAAAGTAGTTGCCTTGCCGAAACCATCAGATGATGAAAAAGGACAATGGTATTTCCAACGATATATTTCTCAATTACCGAAAAACGGAAAAATTGTGCTTTTCGATCGTAGTTGGTATAATAGAGCTGTAGTAGAGCCAGTTAATGGGTTTTGCACCAAAAAGGAATACACGGTTTTCATGAATCAAGTGAATGATTTTGAACGTATGCTTATTGAATCAGGAACACTTCTTATAAAATTCTATTTTTCAATCTCTAAAGAGGAGCAAGAAAAAAGGTTTGAAGAAATAAAATCGAGTCCAATAAAAAAATGGAAATATAGTGAGGTGGATAGAAATGCACTTGCACTTTGGGATGATTATACGTTTTACAAGAAAAGGATGTTCCGTAAAACGAATACTCAAATTTCTCCATGGATTATCATAAAGGCCAACAAAAAGACAAAAGCTAGAATTGATGTGATAGAATATGTTTTGGCGAAAACTCCATATACTCCTAAGAATCAAAAGCGGATTAAACATATCGAGATCGAGGCCGATTGATTTTCTTAAAAAAATTGCAGAGGTTAGATTTTTAAAAATGAATTTGAACGGTTATCTTTAGGCAAACTTATTAACCTATATCGATGCAATTCTTTCAAACTCGCGCCTCAATTCTTCTTTTTCTTTTCCTCGGAATATTTTCTTCGTATTCTCAAACCTATGACGAGAAATTATACGACGCTTTAGATTATAGACTTTTAGGTCCTTTTAGAGGTGGGCGTAGCGCTGCAGTTACAGGTGTTCCTGGCAAACCGAATCTTTTTTATTTTGGCGCAACAGGTGGAGGCGTATGGGAAACTAAAAATGGAGGAAGAACATGGGAAAATCTATCAGATGGCTTTTTTGGAGGGTCTGTTGGCGCTATTGAAGTGAGTACAGATGACCCCAACGTTATTTATGTTGGTGGTGGAGAAACTACAGTGCGAGGAAATGTTTCCTCAGGATATGGAGTCTGGAAAACTGAAAATGCAGGGAAGTCTTGGAAGCAAATGGGACTTGAAAATAGCAGGCATATTCCAAGAATTAGGGTGCATCCTAAGAATCATAATATTGTGTATGCTGCTGTTCTGGGAAACATCTACAAACCTACGCAGGATCGCGGCGTTTATAAAAGCACAGATGGCGGAACTTCTTGGCGTAAGACTCTTTTCGCTAATGAAGATGCAGGAGCCGTTGATCTAGTTATCGACCCAAATAATCCAAGAATTTTATATGCATCTACTTGGAATATACAGAGAACACCTTACAGTTTGAGCAGTGGTGGTGATGGTTCGGCGCTATGGAAAAGTACGGATAGCGGCGAAAGTTGGAAGGAAGTTTCAAAGAATAAAGGCTTTCCATCAGATACTTTAGGAATTATTGGAGTAACAGTTTCACCCGTAAATAGTGATCGTGTTTGGGCTATTGTTGAGAATAAAGAAAAAGGGGGTGTTTATAGAAGTGATGATGGAGGGGATACATGGAATAACATAAATAGCGAAAGAAAACTGAGACAACGGGCTTGGTATTATACGCGTATTTATGCAGATCCACAAGATGAAAATATTGTTTATATCCTTAATGTGAACTATCATAAAAGTACCGATGGGGGTAAAACATATGAAACTTTCAATGCACCGCACGGGGACCATCATGATCTATGGATTGCACCTGAAGATCCTAATAGAATGGTTATTGGAGATGATGGGGGAGCCCAAACTACCTATGATGGAGGAGAAACTTGGAGCACCTATTACAACCAACCAACCGCTCAGTTTTATCGAGTAACTACAGACAATTCTTTTCCGTATAAAATATATGCTGCACAGCAGGATAATTCTACTATTCGAATAACACATAGAAATGAAGGGCGAAGTATAAATGAAGATAATTGGGAAGAAACAGCAGGAGGAGAAAGTGCTCACATTGCTATTGACCCATTGAACAATGATATTGTTTATGGGGGTAGTTATGATGGTTTCCTAACGCGTTACAATCATAAAACTGAGACGATTCGAAGTATTAGTGTTTGGCCCGATAATCCCATGGGTCATGGGGCTGAGGATATGAAATATCGATTTCAATGGAATTTCCCGATATTTTTCTCACCTCACAATCCGAAGAAGTTGTACACCGCTTCCAATCATTTACACGCAACTACGAATGAGGGTGAAAGCTGGGAACTATTGAGTCCCGATTTAACACGGAATGATCCGTCGAAATTAAAATCTTCTGGGGGTCCAATTACACAAGACAATACCTCGGTTGAATATTACTGCACAATTTTCGCTGCTGCTGAATCTCCTGTTAAAGAAGGTGTGATTTGGACTGGAAGCGACGATGGATTGATTAATATTACAAAAGATGGGGGTGCTAATTGGGAAGATGTTACGCCTAAAGGAATGCCAGAATGGATGATGATAAATAGTATAGAACCTTCAGTTTTTGATGCAGGAACCTGCTATGTTGCTGGAACTAAATACAAGACGGGAGATTTTGCACCTTATCTTTATAAGACAAATGACTTCGGAAAGTCTTGGGAAAAAATCACCAATGGGATTCCATCAGAACACTTTACGAGAGTACTTCGTGAAGACCCAAAACAAAAAGGCATCCTTTACGCAGGAACCGAAACAGGAATGTATATTTCGTTTGATGACGGGAGCAATTGGAAGACGTTTCAGTTAAATCTGCCTATAGTACCTATTACAGATTTAGCCGTTAAAGACAATAACCTAATCGTTGCTACACAAGGAAGAAGCCTCTGGATTATTGATGACTTGAGCCTGTTGCACCAACTTTCAGAAGCAAAAAATAAAGAAAACTTTATTTACAAGCCGAAAGATGCGTATCGTATGGGAGGGAGATCGAATAGTAAATCTTTAACTACGGGTACAAATCATCCAAGCGGCGTTATGACTTATTTTAATGTTGAGAATCCGGATGAGAAGGAGGTTAAAATTAGTTATTTGAATAAGCAGGGAGATACAATCAAATCATTTACGACCAAAGGAAGTAAAGAAAAGAACAATAAACTTGAAGTTGAGAAGGGTTCAAATTTTCATAGTTGGAACATGCGAGGGGAAGGAGCTGAAAAGCTGAAAGGGATGATTTTATGGTGGGGAAGTACTGCTGCACCTATGGCTGTGCCTGGGGAGTATAAAGTGGTGCTTACAGTCGATAATGAAAGTTACTCGAAGCCTTTTAATATAATTCCTGATGGTAATTCGGAAACGGATTTGGCGGGAATGCAACGACAATTTGATTTTATCACAGACGTGAATAATACAGTTGACAAAGCTCATAAATCGATTAAAAAGATTCGAAAAATTAACAGTCAGTTGGAGGCTTTTCAGAAGCAATACAAAGAAGATGATGGAATAAAGGGCTTGGTTGAGAAAGCCAAGATGTTGAGTGAGTCCTTTTCAGAAATTGAAAAAACCTTGTATCAAACAAAGAATAAGAGCGGTCAGGACCCTTTGAATTTTCCTATTAGATTGACAAATAAATTAGCTCATTTAAACAGTTTAGTTGGGATGGATGACTTTCCTCCTACACAGCAAGATGTTGCGGTAAAAAATGAGTTGTCTGGTCAAATAAATGCTCAATTAACTAAATTTGATCAATTAATTTCTGAAGAGATTGCAGCCTTTAATGCAGCTTTTAATCAGAAAAAATTGAATTATCTTTTTGTTGAGGAGGACAAATAATAATTTGTGAGAGAGGTTTTGAAGAATGATTTAGTTTATAAGAAAGCGATCCCTGCCTGCGCAGGTAATAAAAGAGAGACCCCTGCTTTCGAGGGGGATGGATATGGAATATAACTACATAAAAGCACTTCATTTAATATTTGTTATTACTTGGTTTGCCGGCTTATTTTATATCGTGAGACTTTTTGTTTATCAAATAGAAGCGTCACAAAAACCTTCTCCAGATAAAGAAATATTAGGGGAGCAGTTTAAAATAATGACGAAACGGCTATGGCTAATTATTACTTGGCCTTCCATGATTTTAGCGGTGTTATTTGCGATTTGGCTCATAGGGCTGCGTCCATTTTACCTGTCAGATTCTTGGATGCAGGTTAAATTGGGGTTTGTAGTATTGTTAATTATCTATCATTTGAAATGTAATAGCATATATAAGCAACTGCAGGCAGGTGTTATAAAATATTCTTCAAACTATATGCGCTTGTTCAATGAAGGGGCAACGATTATACTTTTTTCGGTTGTGTTTTTAGTGACGTTGAGAAATGCAGTAAATTGGATTTATGGCGTTATTGGAATTATATTATTTTCGGTATTAATAATGTTGGGTTATAAGTTTTACAAAAGAATTAGAGAAGGTAAAAAGAGATAATATTAAGCTTAGAGTTATTTATTGGATCGATATAAGGACAAAATACAGCCTGCTTTTTGAAGACTTTCTCTTTGAAAGACCCAAGAACGAAACTCTAAAAAGTTGGTGCAATTATTGCTGCCTTTTCGATTAAATAAAAATAAATGACTTTTTATAAATCGCTCCGATTTAGAATATTTTCAGCAATGTTGCTGTTGCTTCTGGGTGCATCTGTACTTATCGCAATAGTTACTGTTTATCAATACAAAGAAGAGGCAGAGGACTATCATAAAGAACGTTTATCCCGTAAGGAAGAGAACATAAGGAAGAACATCGATTTCATCCTTAAAAACACAACCTACCCAGTCGAAACAAATCAAATTCCGCTCATCTTTAAAGAAAAAATATTTGAATTAAAAGCGATTCATAATCTAGAAATATACCTCTACGATTTGAAAGGGAACCTGTTGAAGTCTTCTAGGGCTTCCTTTATTATAGATACATCTGAAAGAAGGATGAAACAATATGCCTTAGACGCATTAACACAATCGGCATCTAATAGTTTCACTGAGGAGTTTCAAGAGGAGGGACAAGAATACAGGTCGTCGTATACTTATATTACAGATTCACACTTTAAGCCTTTGGCGATTCTAAATCTCCCATTAATTGAGGATGATGGCTTCATTAAAAAGGAGCTAAGAGAAAATTTATCACGACTGGGAATTGCTTATTTTTTCATGTTATTTATAGCCGTGGTTTTGGCTTACTTTCTTTCTAAATATATTACAAGATCCTTAAATGAAGTAAGTGAAAAAATCACAGAAACACGTCTGAACAAAAGGAATAAGAAGATCTCAATCAAAGATACTTCAGAGGAAATCTCGACCTTGGTCAATGCTTATAACGGTATGATTGATGAGTTAGAAAATAGTGCAGCTCAGTTAGCTGCAAGCGAGCGTGAAGCGGCCTGGAGAGAAATGGCAAAGCAAGTAGCACACGAAATTAAAAATCCGTTGACGCCCATGCGTTTGACGGTACAAAGCTTTCAACGAAAGTTTGACCCTAGCAATCCAAAAATACGAGAGAAATTGGATGAGTATACCAATACAATAATTCAGCAGATTGATACCATGAGTTCAATTGCTTCTGCTTTTTCGACCTATGCCACGATGCCTGCGCAAAAAGATGAAACGCTAAATATTGTGAAGATTACCAAACTGGCACTTGATATATTCAACGAAGATTTTATCTATTTTTCTTCGGAAGTGGATGAAATTATCATCAAATTTGATCGAACGCAGTTGATACGAGTTGTGACCAACCTTGTTAAAAATAGCGTTCATGCGATTGCTCAGAAGCAGCCTGAAGAACCTAGAATTTCTGTCAGAGTTTTATCTGAAGGTCATTCTGTTTCTATTTCAGTTACAGATAATGGGGTTGGTGTTTCTGACGAGCATAAACATAAAATATTTGAACCTAAATTCACGACAAAATCAAGTGGAATGGGACTCGGCCTTGCTATGGTGAAAAACATTGTAGAAACCTATAATGGACATATTGCCCTAGACTCTTCTTTAGAGAAAGGAACTACATTTATCGTTACTTTCCCAAAAGTGGTTTAGGGATTTCGTAGTTTTGCCTCTCAAGGAAACAATAATGTTTTATTGATAAATTGAACTCATGAGCTACGAAAACATTTTATCTGAACACGACAATGGTATTACAACAATTACTATTAACCGAACTTCAAAATTAAATGCGTTAAACAGAGCTACGATAAAAGAGCTACATGAGGCGTTTAAAGAAGCCGACGAATCGGAACAGACTAAAGTGATTATAGTCACAGGAAGTGGAGAAAAAGCATTTATAGCTGGAGCCGACATTAGTGAGTTTGCAGATTTCTCTGTCGCTGAAGGAGGACAATTGGCTGCAGACGGGCAAGCAATCTTATTTGATTATGTAGCTTATTTATCGACCCCAGTGATTGCTGCTGTAAATGGGTTTGCCTTAGGTGGCGGACTAGAATTAGCAATGGCAGCACATATTAGGATTGCAAGTGATAATGCGAAATTAGGTCTCCCTGAAGTTTCATTAGGAGTTATTCCAGGGTATGGAGGAACGCAGCGATTGCCTCAGCTAATAGGGAAAGGGCGAGCGATGGAAATGATTATGACGGCCGGAATGATCGACGCAAACCTGGCGTTTCAATACGGGCTCGTAAATCACGTAACTACACAAGAAGATTTAATTGATTTTGCTAGAAAAATTGCTGGTAAGATTATGAGAAACTCATCCGTTGCAATACGAGGTGCTATCGCGGCGATAAATGCAAACTTCGAAGATGGTGAAAATGGCTTTGATACGGAGATATTGGAATTTGGTAAATGCTTCGGTACTGCCGATTTTAAAGAAGGGACACAAGCGTTCTTAGCAAAAAGAAAGGCAGTGTTTCCTGGGAAATAATTAGCTTATTATAAATGCCTAGAGTCTTCTTCGTTTTCCTATTTCTCGTTTCTGTTTCGATTCAATCTCAAAATACGGAGGTGGAATTTACTAAGAGTGAAATTTTTTCAGAAGAAGAGTATAATACATCTTTACTTTTTGCAAAAGAGGATTTCAATGGAGACTTATATGTTGTTAGAAAGTACTTTTCTAGTAATGCAAGACCGAAAGGCTATTATATACAGCATTTCGATAAAAGCCTCAATTTAATTAGCTCAGAGGAAGTGCCAATCAGCTTTAGCGAGGTTCGAGGAATTCTTTTAACAGAGGATAAAATAATTCTTATAGAATTTAAATATGTTCAAAAGGAAAAACGATATGCATTTATTGCCCATTTTTCACCGAAACATTATTTAAATTTCAGTAAAAAAGAGCTGTTATCCATTGACAGAGATAAAATAGAAAAATACGATCATTACGGTATATCGAAGGAACCGGAGTTTAATGCTCTTAATTTTTATAATTTTGGAGAGGTTGCTACTTCTGAAGATGATAAGTATTTCGCCATCAATCTATACTTAAAGAATGAGGAAAATGATAGTTATTTTATAAATGTTTTTAACGATAGCCTTGAACTCGAATATGCTAAAACGATAGACTCTCTTGAAAATGAAGAAACAGGAGAGATAAATAAAAACCCGCTTTTAATCCATCAAAGCATATAGATTGATGGTGATGGAAATGCTTATGTTTTGGCAAAGCACTTTTTAAATGGTAAAACTGATCAAAAAAGAAAGGGCCTCCCTAATTATACATACGAACTTTTTAAAATTTCTAAAAATAGTGTAGATAAAATCTCTTTAAAGATGAGAGATTTGTTCGTGCATAGATTGGATCTTGCGATTACAAGTAACAAATTATTCTGTGTTGGATATTATTCGGAGAGAATTGGGGGAATAGGTGGTTACTTCAATCCACCACGGTTAGAAGGAATTGCTCGATTTAATATAGATCTTACTGATTTTTCGATTGAATCGGAAGGATTTAGTCCTTTTCCGAATCAATTTAAGATTGACAAGTACGGAAAAGATGTTGATAAGGGAGTTCTTCGAATTAGAACAAGAAATATTATTGTTTCTGAAAATGAAGAACTAGTCGTTTTGGGTGAGGACTGTTTCATTTCTTATAGGGAAGGAATTCCGGTTGCATTAAATTATAAAGACATTTATGTGTTTAAGATGGATGAGTTTGGGAATCTCCTTTTTGCTAAATGCATAAAGAAAGATCAGTCCGAAAATTTTAGAAAGCGCTTAGAACATTGTTCGTTTTCTTCTATTTACGTCAAAGGCAAAATGCATATATTCTTAAATGCTGAAAGGGAGATTAAAGTAAAAAAAGATGGGGGGAAAATACTAAAATTAGACAATGAAATACATCAACTATATGATTTTAGAATTGATGACAGTGGTGAGTTAAGCTATAGCCAAATATTCAAAGAACTTTATGGTAATACATCATTGGAGGTTCGATTTGCTATTCAAATAAATGATAGTGATTTAGTTATTGAGGCTGAAGTCCATGACAAACCCCAGTTATTCAGATTATCTATAAATGGATTAATGACACTTGATTAGTCTCCGATTAAGTATTTAAATAAACTAACGAAGTATCATAAAACCTATCTTCATAGTATTTTTGAAAATGTACAGATTGCCTTTTCAAAATGCAAGTGCTAATTTGGAGCCTAAATAACTAAGACTCGATATAAAGCTATATTTTAAGCGCTTTATATCAAGTCTTAGATAAGAGTGTGGTGGACGTACTTCTTAGTCGAAGCGACTAATCATACTTAATAAGTTTATTAACTTGACCTTCTATATACAGGTAATACATACCTTCGGGAAATTGTGACAAGTCAATTTGTTTGTTATTCCCGGTTAGAGTTCCTTCTAATATTCGTTGCCCTAGGGGTGAAATGAGTTTGAATTGAACGTCCTCAGGAATCTCTAAATTGACTATGCTGTTAGTTGGGTTAGGGTAAAGTCCGATAACCAATTCTGGCTTATTTACTCCTAACAATTCACATTCGAAATCTTGTTCTACGTTGGACGCAACGGGAGAATTCAATAAGAGGTCGTCTGTTAATAAAGGACAATAACAATCATTTTCTTCTACATATAGCTTGAGCCACGACAGTGCTATTTTCCCAACAGAACCGCCTCCACCATTAGGGGTGTTAGCAACGGAGTGATTACCATTTGCAACTTCGAATAATGCTTTATCCGTTGCAGTTGGGGTTGCATTATAATGAAGATCTGCGTGTTGCGATGGAGGTGCTACAGTATCATCCTCACCAGCAAAAATTAGCACAGGACTTTCATGATTAAGTTGTGCGTTAGGGAGCCAAGGGCATAAGGCAACAACCCCTGCAATAGTGTTATCAAGTACAGCTGCTCTTTGTGCGCCACCGCCACCCATAGACCATCCGCTCACAGCCAATTGATCTAGGTTAAGATTTCCTTCAAGCGGAGATGAGACTCTGGTGTTTTCCTGCTTAATGGTTTCCAAAGCGTCTAACAGCGCAAGAGCCCTATCCTCTGGAAATTCGAAAATTGAGTTTGTGCCTATAATAATGGTTACAATTCCGTGAGAAGCATAGAAAGGTCCCCATGTTTGAACACTAGTAGGAAGTGCAGTATATCCGGGTACGATTGCAATACTTGCATAAGGTGGCGCAGCATTTGTTGGATAATAAATGGTCGCTCCTAAATAATCGGGGCCATTGCGTATTCCATCTGCCTCTGTGAGGGTTCCTACCTCAAAAGGTCCAGGATTTGTAATACTCTCCACCGTTACGCCTTCGCACTGTGCAAGAGCAACATTGGTAAATAGAGTTGAGATGAGCGTTAGTAGAAATACAAGGTATAAATTTTTCATATTTTCTGTTTAAAATACGAAATTAGGTATCTATTTATTATAATTCAATAAATATTTAATTTGCTTTCAAATAATTTATGTTTCTGGCTATTTCAAGACCGAATTGCTAGGCCGGTTTTAAAAATATTAAACTGCTGTGCTGAGAGAAGAAGACCGCTGGGCAACAAGAAGAAGAGCAAACATGAAATAAATAACTTCTCGATACTAAATTCAAATTTACTGGCGTACTTTGAATTTCACTCGGAGTTACTGAGTGCGAATGGAGGTGTGAGCGATTAGATGTGAGTAGTGAGAAAAAGAATTGAGAGAGAAGAGTGAATTTCAATAAGCAATAATGCCAATCAGGATTAACAAAGGCTCATCTTAATACTACTTCTCACCTTTCCATTCAGCGTAAAACTGAGCTAAGAAGTTCTCCATAAAGAGGTGCCTTTCTTCAGC
>TARA_R110002110_G_scaffold407057_2_pt1 | contig 10698 bp, 11 predicted proteins | sample TARA_R110002110 | Tara Oceans TARA_R110002110 (sample SAMEA4397330) | marine metagenome | biome: Polar Biome; feature: [SRF] surface water layer (ENVO:00010504); material: water (ENVO:00002006), including particulate matter (ENVO:01000060) such as... | depth 5 m
TTCCCGGCAAGCCATGAATGGATGATCGCGGTGTTCAGACCTTCCGGAACACCATCGGCATCCTTAAGCAGCCTTGCGGGCGATATGTTCGTGCGCTTGCGCTACAGGCGCAACTGGATGGCTGGACCGCCGAGGCCGAGAAGTATCGCGGTTTGATTGACGATTTTGAGACACGGAACTTTTCCAAAGAGCAACGCGACTATTTTAACTCTCTGCCGCCGGAAGAAAGGTTTTCTGCGAAGGATCAAGCGATGCAGAAACTGCTCGCCGAAGGAAAAATCGAGCCTCACGAATATGACAATTGGAAGAGCTGGCATCAGAAGGAAGCCGAAGCCAATCGTAAGGCCGCTCAGGTCAAAGAAGACCTGGATACGATGAAAGGACAAACACGCGATACGCAGGAAAGGATCGCTGAGAATACCGTGGAGCAACACGGCGCACTAACTGCCGAAGCTGTTTCGGAGACATTGGACGACGAGCAGAGAGAGATTGTAGATCAAGCGGTGGACAATGACCGCATTGAGGGAAACGACGCGCAGCGGAATGATTTCGATAGCTTGCTTGGAGGGCTTGGGGGCGGCCCCACGTCCTTTGCCAACAACGCGGCACCCGACACCTCCTTGCGCAACAACGCTCCCCCTGTTCAGGCGGAGTTTAAAACCGTCTCAACGCAGACAGCAGAGGTGTCGCCGGATGCGACGTTCGATCCTCAGGTTGACCGGAAAGTGGACGCCGACGGGAACGCGCCAGCAAACGGAATGGGATAATTATTGAGGTTGGGTGCTCAAGGAAACTTGGCCTGGCAACCATGCCCCGCGATGATGCGCAAAGACACCACCTAACTCGGTTTTTAATTCCCCCATATTCACTGGAAAGCCAACTCCTTTGACATAGAAGGTTATGTCCGTCGCAGTTCCAAGCGATTGATTGAAACGATATTGCGCCGGAATGGGTGGGTTTTGGGCCGCAAGGATTTGCACTAGTCGTTGCCCAAGAAGATCACCCTTGCCCGCAGCATTCGCCTGTAAATTGATGTATATGCCGATGCCTTTCGTGTCCGGTTTTTCAGAGTAATGGCGCATTTCGCGCATCATATGTGATGGACGAGCCTTTTCGTCCGTGAGTTCCGGCTGCGTTGCGGTCGCTGTTTGTGGCTCGCCCGCATGGGCGTCATTCGCGGCTGGCAATGAGGCGGCAGAAAACAGCGCTGTCCCCGCAACAAGGGCTGCGGCGGCTTTTCCGGTGAAACTCTCTCTCAATGCGCTTAGTGCCATAATATTCACATAAGTAAAAATATTAGAAATACGGCTATAATATACACCTTTTGGACAGGTTTGTCCAGTTTTCGCTTTATTATTATAAGAAAATGTAAAATACTCGCTTATCAACATAAATGATCGTTTTTGTATAACTTGAAATATATTTGGATTATGTTAATTTTGAACGTTGAAAGTCGCAGAATTCTAGGTTTGCTCCATCGCCTGAAAACGGCGCGCCAACCGATGACGAAAAGGATCATTTTTGTCACTGACGGGAGGGCGCAATGAGCCCGTTTTTCCAGATCGATACGAAAGGGCGTCGGATCGGCTATGCCCGCGTTTCCACCAAGGATCAGAAGCTCCGCATGCAGCTTGATGCGCTGGAGTCAGTGGGCTGTGATCTTGTTTTCAAGGATCACGGCGTGTCCGGGGCCAAAGCCAAGCGGCCCGGCCTTGATAAGATGTTAAAGCGTCTGAATCCCGGTGATACTGTGGTGGTGTTTAAGCTTGACCGACTGGGGCGCAGTGTTCTGCACCTGGCCGATATACTCGTGCGGTTTCAGCGTGAAGGTGTGCATTTCGTTTCTCTCTCCGAGGGGATCAACACGACCACGCCCGGCGGGAAGCTGGTGTTCCATGTGTTCAGCGCCGTGGCGGAGTTTCAACGGGAAATCATTGTCGAGAATACGTGCGCCGGGATCGAGGCCGCACGGCGGAGCGGTGTGACACTCGGGCGACCAAGGGCCCTGAGCGTTGATGACGTGGCGGAAGCCCATCGCCAGATCATGCAGGGGCATGCTGATCAGAAGGACATCGCCGCACGTTACGGCGTTCACCCCCTGACGGTGAAGAGATCGTTCCAACGGGCGGGGTTGTTGGCGGCTTAAACGACGATCACTGCTATGAGCGTGATGATCTTTCGCGCGGGCAAGTGTCAAATCGACATTAATATTCTGTCCCCGGAATTGCACATTTCTGCTTGGCGAAGCTATCAACAACCAGATTAATGGCCTGCTGGGCTGCAACGTCGCCCTTGCCCCTACCATTGGCACGCGTGAGAAACTGTAATGTAGCTCTATGCCCTAATGACAAGCCGCTCTGGCCGTCAACGACACGCGCTTGCGTAAATATTTTACTTAAACATTTTAGAGGGTCGTCACCGTAAGCTTGGCCAATTTGAACTATGCGGTCTGAGGCCGTGTTCATTATAAAAGTGGAGCGCGCGGTGCTGTCCATACTCAATACATCGGCGACTTTAACGTCGTCGGCTAAAGCGGGTGAGGTTAGCGCACCAAGCGACATCGCCGCTCCGGCGCACGCGCTTATGTATTTCTGCTTTGTTGTTAATGCTTGCAACATCGCCGTTGCCTTTGCAAAATTATGCAAAATATCGTCCTTTTATACGCTTTTTTAGCGCCAAAGGCCAAGTTTTGTCGCGCAAGGTGCGACGCGCAACCTCATGCAACATAACAACTTTTTCGGGAATATTTCTGAGAGCTAGGCCTTGGCGCGCCCTAACGGGCCATGCTCTAACCGCATCCGCGCCCGAAGCCGCTTAACGCGTCTTCGCCAAAAGGTGGCGACCCTTGTCAGCAGATATCAATACAGCGCTGCCGGCACATCGAAGGGTCGGATGCAATTTCATGTCTCTAATCTATCCATAATTGTAATCGGCCTGCGAATCCCATAGCTTCATAACGTAAATAGCTATTTGGAATTCTATGAGCAGCGTTTCTTCGCACAATGCAGGCGGATCAATGGCCGGGTATCTTTTTCAATGTCGCCTGGCACTGTTGCGTGGCCTGCAAATGGTCAAGAAAAAGCCCAATGGTCAGATCTCCATTGAGAAATTCGATGATGTCGCTTTCGAAGATGACGATATCTCAAAATGCCTGATCCAAGCCAAACACAGCATCAAGCCCAAGGCGCTTGACGATAAAAGCGTCGATCTTTGGAAGTCGCTTAAGGTCTGGATGGACCAACTTGAAGCAGGGACCATTACATACAGCGAAACCAAGTTCGTCCTCATCACTACCGCGAGCGCAAATGACGAAAGCGCCGCTGCCCGTTTGCGCGCTGGGGCTTCGGCCGAGGATCGGAAGTTGGCGTTGCAAGCGCTTCGCGACGCAGCTGTAAGTTCAGAAAATCAGACGACCCAAAAAGCACGCGATGCGTTCCTCGCTCTTAGCGACGAACAAGCTATGACGTTACTCCGCCAAATCGAAGTCATGGACCAGCATTCGAACCTTGCCGATGTTATGAGTGAGATTGAGGGGGAGATAGTAATCGCCGCTCCATCCAACCCAGAGCTCGCCGCGAGCTACCTCGAAGGATGGTGGTTGAATGTTGTCGGCAAATGTCTGGTCGAGGAAGCCAGCGCAACAATACCGCTCCAGCATATTCTAATGAAGGCACTTGAGATTAGTAAATCCGTAAGCGGTGATACCCTCCCCATCGATGAGCCGGGCAAGCTGGGCGTCAAAGAATACAGCGACGACGATGAAGATCAGCTTTTCGTGCGCCAAATGCGCGTTGTCGGCATTCCGGACCGTATCGTGCAGAGAGGCGTTGAGGATTATTACCGCGCTTCCGCGCAACGTTCCAAATGGGCCCGCGAAAACCTTCTGCTTGATGAGGAGCTTGGCAGGTATGATTCCAGCCTAGAAGATCGTTGGGCGCGCCAATTCGATGCCGAGACGCTAACTGCCGCGCCAACTACTGATTCCGAGAAAGAAGCGTGCGGTCAGAAGATTTGTCTCTGGGCATCTCAACAATCGCTTCCGCTGCGCAACGTGGTGGAAACCTGGATAACCTCCGGCTCGTATCACGGATTGTCGGACAGGCTGAAAATCGGATGGCATCCGGATTTTCAGGCCATCTTTGCAAAGGATCAGGGCGATGGCGGCACTTGACCTCTGGCTACAGCGCCCGCCCGAAGAGGCGCACCTGTTCAACCCCGCCTTTCTTGGCTCGCTCACGTTTGAGTTCGCCAAGGAGTTCCAAAAGTCCAAACCGGCTGGCGTACCGCTGACACTCATCCCTATTGCGCTGACTGTAGCGCTCCATCGACAAACGCGCGCGCGCCTGCCGCACTCTACAGTTTCTTCTCTTTATGAATGGATGCAGGACCATGAAGACACCCTGATCGGATTTGCCGAACGAGTGTCTGGATTGATGCCGTTTGTCCGCGAAGCTCTATTGTTTTCCCTCCACCATAACGCGCTGCGTTTTGGTGAAGGACACGAGGTCGCATGCGGCGAACTGAAAACCCATTTCTCTGCGCCTTTTCGAAGAGATACAACAGCCGAAATCAAGGAAACAATTGACCGGACCAAATTCATGGCCCGGTGGTTCGCGAAGTCGGGTTCCGAAAGCTCCATTCTGGCATGCTGGGGAGTGAGGCCATGAGTTTCTCAATCAAATCCATCGTGCTCTATAGCCATCAAGGCCAGCTCCGGACGCTCTCCTTCAACCGGAATGGTCTGAATATCGTCACCGGCGATTCAAAGACCGGCAAATCTGCAATTATCGATATCGTTGATTATTGCCTGGGGCGTGGGAGCTACAACGTCGCCGAAGGCGAAATCAGGCGTAAAGTCGCGTGGTTCGGTCTCCACCTCACCCTTGGCGATGATGAGGTGTTCATCGCCCGCGATAACCCGGGTCCCGGCGCGGGAACCGGTTCTGAAGTTTATTATCAACGCGGCAAAGTTGGGGACTATCCTTCTCTTGATGAGATCACAAAAAACACGACCGAAGGCGGCTTGAAGACCTTCGCCACACAGTTTGCCGGGATTGTTGAAAACGAGTTCCGACCGACGACCGGGACGCGCCCGCCACTCAGCGCGAACATTTCCCATGCGCTATTATTGTGCTTTCAGGAACAGGGAACGGTCGCGCAAAAGGCACCGCTTTTTCATCGGACGAGCGACAATTTTATCGCCCAGGCGCTACGCGATACGCTCCCTTACTTTCTGGGGGCGGTTGATGAAAAGCACTTTAAATATCTCGCTGAATTGGACCAACTCAGGGCACAGCTCAAATCGCTTGAAGACCAGCAAACCAAACAACGCCAGACGATAGAACTCAGCCGAAACCGGATCACCCGCGTGGTCAACGAAGGCAAACGGTTGGGGCTTGTGGCATCCGACTACCAAGCGGTCGACGATTCAGTTTTTGATTATCTCAAAACCGTCGCCGAAACGCCGATCGATGCTCCGACGATCATGCAGGACTTTGGAGAGACCATCCAAAACCTACGCGCCGAGCAGTCCACCATCCAAACGCGGCTCGCTGAGCTTAACCAGGATCTGCGCGCCGGGCGAACATTCTTGTCCGCGCAAACTGATTTCTCCCGTGAAGCGAGCGAACAGGCCGGACGGCTTCGCAGTATCGAACTATACAAAAAGGCTAGCGATGGCGAACTGGTGACCTGCCCGATTTGCAGCTCAGAGTTGGAAAAGCCCCCGCCTTCTGTAACGCAGATATCAGAAGCGCTTGAGCGGGTAGACGGGCAACTCAACGCTACGCATCGCGAAAGCCCACATATTCAATCTCATATTGCCGAGCTCGCGGCGCAAATTGAGACCCTATCGACCCAGTTAACAGAAGTTCAAAGGGAACTTGCCCGCGCTGTCGCCGAAGATGAAAGCGCAAAGGCCGCTCAGGATCAGCTAATCGCTCGGGCACGCTATCTTGGCAAGCTCTCGGATTTTCTGGAAACCTTCCAACCCAACGAAGAAGGAGATGACCTCGAGGGACAGATTGGCGAGCTTAAAGGCCTGATCGATGGATTGCGGGAACAGGTCAACTCTGAGGACATGGTGGCCAAAATGGATACCTTCCTCAATCTCATCGGTCAGAAGATGACCGAATATTCTCGAGAGCTAGACCTCGAACATGGGGGCAGTTCGCTGCGCCTCGACACCAAGAAACTGACAGTCGTAGCCGATACCGAAGATGGTCCCGTTCCGTTGAACCGCATGGGGAGTGGCGAGAACTGGGTGGGTTACCACGTGTTGGCCCACCTCGCGCTGCATTGGTGGCTCAGGAAACGCAACCGTCCGGTGCCAGCATTCTTGATTCTCGACCAGCCGACCCAGGCCTATTATCCGCCGGACAGCGTCGATGGCACGTTGGAGCAGATCGAAAAGGACAAAGACCGCCGCGCCGTTGCGGCCCTGTTTGAGTTGATGCACAACGCTTGCAAGGAAATCGACGAGCCCTTCCAGCTGATTGTTTTAGATCACGCCCATTTGGGTCAGGATTGGTTCGAGGATTCAATCATTGAAGAATGGCGCGGAGAGAATGCTCTGGTCCCCCGCAACTGGCCCTTAGCTTAAGAGAATCATATGAAGGGTATCGATTTAATTGATATTTTCGCAGCCATGTTAATCAGCATGACGCTTGGAATCCGCAAAATTCAATGCTGTGTTTAGCTGTAATTCACCATCGAAAACTAGAAGAAAGTTCTCAAAAATGAGGAAGAGCATCGCACATCGGTATTTGGGCATAGTTATTATTGCGACAACCACAGTCGTTTTAAATATGCCATCAAAAGCAAATGATTTGATAAGCAATCAAAAATGCGTGGAAAAAACATCTCAATTAGATCGTGAATGGAAATCAATAAAAAACAAATACGAGCCACTTGATAAGCTTCGGCTCGTTAGAGTTGTTCTCAGCGGCGGCTTCTCCAATAAAAATGACATGATAGAAATTGTTCTCAAGGCATATTCGGAAAACCTAAAAAAATTCAATATCACACCCCCAATTTTTTATATCACATGCGCAACCGAAACCGCAGATGGCGATTCATTGATATATGCTTCAGTCCTAAAATACACAGAACGATTTTGGGTATCAGACAATTATATTAATGACATCAAAAAAATGGAAACTTCTCGTGTACCCAAATTTTTGGGGAAATTGGTTGTCGTTGAAGCCCAGCAGGCGATTGCTAAATTATACGACAGCCTTTGGGCAGACATTACTCAAAGAGAGAGAAAATCTTTCGCGAAGAGAGAGCGCCTATTTAAAAAATTAATGGTTCTTGCGTGCGAGGTGATGGTATTGGATAGTGAGATAGGAGCCCTGTCACAGCTAGGACAATTAATAGAAGGAAAGAAACCAGAAGTTTTCAATAAAAGAGAAAATAAAAAAATTATCAGAAAATCTGATTGCCCCGATCTTCCCATTGAGATTTATAAAGATTTTATCGATAGTAAAGGAAAATCCACCTATCGGGAACATACGGAGTTTAAAATAGAGTTTAAAAAATATATAGAAAACATTAGTTACCTTCGGAGTAAACTTACTTCTGCAATTTCAAAGAAATCTTTGCTTTTATCGCCAATGGTCGCAGTTACCTTATACAGACATCGGGCGACCGATTACAAAAATCGGTTTGAAGAGTTAGAACGAGCCGTACAGTTTCTTAAGACGAGAGAAGGTTGAATTATTCTCGTATGTCCCAATGCGGAATAATATTGCGATGGTGGGCAATGACGAAGTTTTTGAAGCGATGAGCGGTCTATTCAACGAGGTACCTAACTTAATATCGCTCCGGTTCAGAAGGCCGCCACGCCCTTGGCCCCAGAGATGTGCTTTCTACTGACCGACCCTGCGGAGTTGGTTCACTGGCACAGTGCGACGCCAACGAGTAGATCACCATAACCCCAAATGACGGTACCAGCGACGCCGCAGAGAGCGCTGAATTGAAGTAGTTGCACGGCGTCTGCCGACATCTGCGACAGGTCCGGCATCGGTCTACCAGGCTCTCCTTCGACTACAAGTTTGCGCACCTTGTAAGGGCCCCGTTCCCACTCGGTTGTCTGCTCGTCCGCCTCCTTTTCCGCTACGGCGAGGGCATCCTCCCAGGGCTCAGCACTCATACCGAGCACGAAACTGGACCCGCCCCGGTCGATAACAGGACCGCCTATTGGAATAAACCCAAGAGGATGATCATCGTCGAATTCTTCGACCTCTTCGATTTTTTCCCGCCTAGCCGGTCGGAAAAGAAGGGTATCGCGGACCGAAATCACAAAGCCCACAAGAGCGAGAATTGAGCCGCTACGACCGAACCATTCTCCACACTCGGTAATGACGCTCACGGCCAACATGACTAGTACGAAGATAATACCGCCGAAGAGAAACCAATAAGGTTTGTTGTCTAACAATTTGACTATCGATTTCATCGTTGCCTCCAGAACTCAAAAGCCACCATAATCTGATCGTAGATAACTTACCCCAATCTTCAACGGTATAACCAAAGAGCCCGCCGTGGCCGTATTGCCAAGCGTGGAATTCTTAAATCTGTCGCGTATTGCGCTCATTGAATGCTTGGCTGCTTTCATTCGTATGAAATACATCTCGTCGATATGCCGCTTTGGATCAATCGTTCTGTTTTATCGCCATGTGCGCGTCGTAACCCTAAATAACTTATCAAGATCTTCCTATTTCAAAAAAGAAACAAAGGGCTTGGCGCGCCCCACCCATCACATGAGCGTGGCGGGTGAGGCTAGGCTCTACGCGCTTTGCGCCCGAAGCCGCTTAGTGTCTCCGCCATGCGGTGACGATCCCTCGCGCAGGCAACGGCAATTGTGCCCTTAATCCGGGGGCTGTCGGTCCCGTGCCGGCCCTTCAGGCACCGGCAAGGCTGGCACTCCTGCGGCAACCCTGTTAACCGGTCTTTCGGGCTGCAGTCGGTCCCGCGATCCTTAAAAGGATCGCTCCTACGGCTGCGTCTTAATCTGGTTTGTTTACTAGGGGCCTTGCCCCACGCGCGCGCAAGGCATCCAAACGTTTCCACGGCTGCGCTTCGCGGACCCTCGTTCAGAGCCTCCTTGCACTTTCTACCCCCACTCTCGGCGAGAGCCAAGGGTTGCAGAGGCAACCCCTGTGATCAGGGAAGAAAAGGAGTGGGTGATGACGATAGAAAATAATGACGTTGAGCAACTTGGCTTTGAGGGTCTGCTGGCCGACGCCGAAAAGGACAACAAGCAACGTTCATTCGAAAATAAGACGGCGCATTTGCCCGGTGAGGTCGGTGACGCGATTGAATATTACCGCGCGTTACTGGCGGAACATCACGCGACGATGATGGCAGCGGACGTAGATGAGACGATGCGGCTGCGGGATGATGCCCATCTGCTGGCCATAAAGCTCAATGGTGGTGAGCCGGGTATCCTCGCCGAGGACGATGCTCCCGGATGCATGCTGGCGCGAGTGACTGCCGCGCCCGATGGCTCCATTCCCCTATGGGGTCAGCAAGCGGTGTTCGTGATCTCCTTGCATGGCATGCAAGCGCTTGTAGAAATGGACGGGATATTCGGTATCGGTGGCAGCCATTGCTATTGGCCGGGATTTAGCGCGAGCGTCGTGGACACGCACAAACCTTTCCTCAGCGAAACTGGATATCGAAGCTTTCTCGGGATATACGCCGAGCCCGTTTCAGGCCTGTCGCCTGATGAATTCGCGCGGGCAATTTGCACGCGATATATCGAAGATAAATTGAATGGAAAGCTAGTTGCGGTTGCGAAGCGATATACCGGCGAAGCGGCCTGAAATGACCCACTCTATCGCCATTCCCAGCGACCCGTCGTGGTTTCGCAGGCCAGACGGATCTGAGGACCATCTGACCGACATTGACGGGCGATGCGACAGGTTTCACCGCCGATCTGTATCTCGGGGCCTTCCCAGCCTGCCGCGCAATGGGCTTGCTCTTGCCAACGATGAATTTTTTGCGCGTCATGCCAACCTTCGCTTACCGCCTTTATCCGTTCAGCGCGGCCGGGATGAGTTCGGCTCCCTTTTTCACTGACTATCGCACACCAGCTCGAGGACTGTTCGTGGCTCGCCCCGATGCGCGCGCAGCAAAACCCACTAAACTTGTCGGCCTCCAATTCTTTCGCCCGACGATTTTCTCTCGACAGGAAATGATTGTGAACATGATGGCCGATCTCATGGGCCAGGATTCCCAGGTCCGTCCACGGTATGTGCCCGCTCTTCATGTTGAACTTCGCCCGATCATATACGATGAACAGCTTCCCTCCACGGCGGATGGCGCTTGCCGTCCCCTGGTGTTCATACTTTCCTTTGCGAATTATAAAGTTTGACGTGAGACCGACGCTTCGCGTCATACGTTCGATAATCGCGACCGCTTCAGGGTCAGGATCGTAGGTTTTCGGGATGCCTCTGAAACGCACCTGCGCGGCGTTGGCACAAATCATATCCCAATCGCCCCCCAGAGCATCATCATCGCGACCAGCCGCCGGGAAAGACATTCCCAACCCCGTGCACCCGCAGGCCGCCCCCAGACCAGTCAGAAAGTTCCGGCGCTCGATCATCTGACACCCCCTTCCCTTTCTTCCGGCAGATGAACGCCGTCATCGCAGATCAGAATGCCTTCAGACATCACTGTGCAGTCGTTAGTGGCGGG
>TARA_R110002110_G_scaffold18457_10_pt1 | contig 10692 bp, 7 predicted proteins | sample TARA_R110002110 | Tara Oceans TARA_R110002110 (sample SAMEA4397330) | marine metagenome | biome: Polar Biome; feature: [SRF] surface water layer (ENVO:00010504); material: water (ENVO:00002006), including particulate matter (ENVO:01000060) such as... | depth 5 m
GATCACGCAATTGGTGCCCCAGCTCAGCGCAAGCCTGCGCGCGGTGCGCACGTCAGGCGTCAACGCGATGATCGGCACGCGGGGCCGTTCGCGTGCGGTCAGCAGCGCGGTTGTGCCGCTTTGGGTGAAACAGCAGATCGCCTTGATCTCTGTTGTTTCCGCGATTTCACGCGCGGCGGCCACGATCCCTTCGGCCACGGTTTCGCGGTCAGCGACACGTGAGGATTCGATGATCTGGGTATAGGTCGGGTCCAGTTCGACCTCTGTTGCGACGTTGTCCATGGTCTGAACCGCCTCGACCGGATAACTGCCCGCCGCCGATTCGGCAGACAGCATGACGGCGTCTGCGCCCTCGTAAATCGCGGTGGCCACGTCAGAGACCTCGGCACGGGTCGGCATCGGGCTGTCGATCATGGATTCCAGCATCTGCGTGGCCACGATCACCGGTTTGCCTGCGGCACGGCATTTGCGAATCAATCGTTTCTGGATCGGCGGCACGTTCTGCACGGGCAGTTCCACGCCAAGATCCCCCCGCGCGACCATGATGCCGTCGCTGACATCCAGAATGGCGTCAAAGCGGGTCACCGCAGTCGGCTTTTCGATCTTGGACAAAAGCGACGCGCGCCCCTTGGCCAATTCACGCGCCTCTGTCACGTCTTCGGGCCGCTGAACAAAGCTGAGCGCAAGCCAATCCACACCCAATTCGCAGACGAACTCAAGATCCGCACGGTCCTTGTCAGACAAAGCTGCCAGCGGCAGAACAACATCAGGCACGTTCACGCCCTTGCGGTTGGATATGATGCCGCCGATGACGACCTCGCAATTGGCGAAATCGGCACCGCATTCATTGACCTTCAACCGGATCTTGCCGTCATTGACCAACAATGATGCGCCCGGTTCCAACGCCTCGAAAATCTCGGGATGGGGCAGGCAGACCCGGCTTGAATCCCCCTCGGCGGGGTCAAGGTCCAACCGAAAATCGGCACCGGGATCAAGCTGTTCACTGTCGCCTGCAAACACCCCAACCCGCAGTTTCGGCCCCTGTAGATCAGCCAGAATGCCAATGGTGCTGCCGGTGTTTTCTTCGACTTCGCGGATGATTTTGTGCTTTTTGCGAATTTCCTCATGGCTGCCGTGGCTCATGTTCAGACGAAACACATCAGCGCCCGCCTTGTGCAACGTCTCGATCATTTTATAGGTTTCCGATGCAGGGCCCAACGTCGCCACGATCTTTACATTGCGCAGGCGTCTCATATCCGGTGTCCTCATCAATTGTTGCGGCCCATGGGCCAATTCGCTGCTTTATGTTAGCGGTAACACAAATCAACCGCCACTTGAACCCCTCGCAACATAAAGCGAGAACGCGACAAGGGAACGACAAATCACACCGATGTTTTTGCCAGCCGCCCGCCCCATGCTTGACACTGCGGCGTCGGATCACCAGCTTGGCCACAAAGGAGACCCCGAATGCCCAGTCAGCAAGAGATAGAATTGCAAGCCGCCGCGTTTCGCCGCCTGCAACAGCACCTGATGCAGGACCGGACGGATGTGCAAAACATCGACATGATGAACCTGACCGGGTTTTGCCGCAACTGCCTAAGCCGCTGGTATCAAGAAGCAGCCAATGAAAAAGGCATCGAGATGGACAAGGAAACCGCCCGCGAATTGTTTTACGGCATGACGATGGAAGAGTGGAAAACCAACTTTCAGACCGAAGCAACGGGCGCACAAAAAGAAGACTTCAAAACCGCCTTTGCTGAAAATGTCGGCAAAAGTTGATTTTTTGATCCTTTCATTCACGCGCCAACCGCCGGCGGACGTTCATTTACAGGGGTTTTGCGCGCGCCGCTCTGTGCCCGGTTATCCCTGACGTCGCTCCACATTCAATTCATCCGCATCGGCCAGATCTTCGCGTGCACCAGATCTTCGCGTTCGATTGTCTTTGCACCGCGGATCACACGCAGCTTGGCGATCAAAGCCAAACGGCATGGCCGACACACCCATCCGGGGTCAAATGCCGCAAAGCTCAGCGCAGCGGCGGCAAGATGCCGAGGCCCACGACAGCCCCCCTTTCACCTGCCCGATGCCAAGCCTATAAGGGCGGCGCGCCCGCCTCTGTCAGAGTCGCGGGCTGATAGATATCAAGGCAAGGTTTGCACCGCATGAACATCTTTGGAAATCTCCGCGGCATGTTTTCTTCTGACATGGCGATTGATCTGGGCACAGCGAATACGCTGGTCTACGTCAAGGGCCGCGGGATCGTTTTGTCGGAACCTTCCGTTGTGGCCTATCACATCAAGGACGGTGTGAAAAAGGTGTTGGCCGTGGGCGAGGATGCCAAGCTGATGCTGGGCCGCACACCCGGCAGCATCGAGGCGATCCGCCCGATGCGTGAAGGCGTGATTGCGGATTTCGACACCGCCGAAGAGATGATCAAACATTTTATCCGCAAGGTTCACAAACGGTCGACTTTTTCCAAACCCAAGATAATCGTTTGCGTCCCTCATGGCGCCACGCCCGTTGAAAAACGCGCGATCCGTCAATCGGTTCTGTCTGCGGGTGCGCGCCGCGCGGGCCTGATCGCGGAACCGATTGCCGCCGCGATCGGTGCCGGGATGCCCATCACCGACCCGACGGGCAATATGGTTGTGGACATCGGCGGCGGGACAACCGAAGTCGCCGTGCTGTCGCTGGGCGACATCGTTTATGCGCGGTCGGTGCGCGTGGGTGGCGACCGGATGGATGAGGCGATCATCAGCTATCTGCGCCGCCAACAGAACCTGCTGGTGGGGGAAACCACCGCAGAACGGATCAAGACCAGCATCGGCACCGCGCGCATGCCCGACGACGGGCGCGGCACGTCGATGCAAATCCGGGGGCGCGACCTGTTGAATGGTGTGCCCAAGGAAATCGAGGTGACGCAGGCCCAGATTGCCGAAGCTTTGGCCGAACCGGTGCAGCAAATCTGCGAGGCGGTGATGACCGCGCTTGAAACGACGCCGCCAGACCTTGCCGCGGACATCGTAGATCGCGGCGTGATGCTGACCGGCGGCGGCGCGTTGCTGGGTGATCTGGATCTGGCCCTGCGCGAGCAGACGGGCCTGGCGGTGTCCATCGCAGACGAATCGCTCAACTGCGTGGCACTGGGCACCGGCAAGGCGCTTGAATACGAAAAACAACTGCGCCACGCCATCGACTACGACAGCTAATTCCTGATACCATCGCGATGCCCGCCCTACGGGCAGGAGCCTTTGTGACATGGCCAAAGACCGTTCAAACAGTAGCGACTATACGGCGCCATTGCGCCGCCTGCTGTTGGCTGTCCTGATCTTGATCCTGGGCACCGTGTTTTTGCTGTGGCGTATCGACAGCCCGCGCGTCGAACGGTTTCGCGCCCAAATCACCGACCACCTGGTGCCGAACCTTGATTGGGCCATGGCCCCGGTGACCGGCACGGTCAATTTGCTGCGCGATTTTCAATCTTACAGACGGCTGGCAGAACAAAATCAGGAACTGCGCAGCGAATTACGGCAGATGCAGGCCTGGAAAGAGGCCGCCCTGCAACTGGAACAGGAAAACGCACGCCTGCTGGATTTGAACAAGGTCCGGCTGGACCCGCGCCTGACGTTTATCACAGGTGTGGTTCTGGCCGATTCAGGATCGCCGTTTCGCCAGTCTGTGTTGTTGAATGTCGGCGCGCGCGACGGTCTGGTGGATGGCTGGGCGACGATGGACGGCATCGGGCTGGTGGGCAGAATATCCGGTGTGGCGAAAAACACAGCGCGGGTCATTTTGCTGACCGACGCCTCCAGCCGCATCCCGTCTGTGATCCAGCCGTCAGGCCAGCGCACCATCGTCGCGGGCGACAATTCTGCCGCCCCGCCGCTGGATTTCATCGAAAGCCCTGATCTGGTGCGCCCCGGTGACAGGGTCATTTCCTCTGGGGACGGGGGCGTTTTTCCTGCGGGGCTGTTGATTGGTCAGGTTGCGGCAGACCCCGGCGGGCGGCTGCGCGTCCGTCTGGCCGCCGATTACGAGCGGTTGGAGTTTTTGCGCGTGCTGCGGCACTACGGCACGGAAAACGTGACCGACAATGCCCAGGTCATCACCCCGACTGGCCCCGCCCCCCAAACGGTCGAGGTGACCGAGTGAACGATCTGTCACAAACGCGGCTGTGGGCGATGCGCGCCGCGTTCTTGCTGCTGACGCTGGTGATCCTGTTTTTCCAGCTCCTGCCGATGGAAACCACACCGCGTGCCTGGGCCGGGCCTGATGTGCTGATGTGTTTCGCCTGCGCCTGGAGCCTGCGACGGCCCGAATATGTTCCTGCTCTTGGGCTGGCGCTTGCCTTTCTGCTCAGTGATCTGTTGTTGCAGCGCCCCCCCGGCCTGTGGGCGTTGCTGGCCCTTGTCGGGTGCGAAAACCTGAAATCACGGGGGCGGTCCCTGCGCGATGGCGGGTTTGCCGCCGAATGGCTGACCGTGGCAACAATTCTGGTGCTGATCATGGTGGCAAACCGGGTGGTGCTGGCGCTGTTGCTGGTCGACATCCCGCGCATTACACTCAGCCTGTCTGAGCTCGGCATGACCTTGCTGTTCTATCCCGTCATCGTCGCCATCACCCATGGGTTGATGCGGGTGCGCAAATCGGCGCCGGGTGATCTGGACGCTTTGGGCCAAAGGGTCTGAGGAGAGTATGAAATGAGACGCAACCGCGCTGAAAACGATGCAAGCCACGCCAAGCTGAGCCGCCGGGCGATCCTTTTGGGGGGCGCGCAGGTGTTGTTCATGGGCGGGCTGGCGGCGCGCATGCGGTATCTGCAGGTCGATCAAGCCGATCAGTTTCGCCTGCTGGCCGAAGAAAACCGGATCAACATTCGGCTGATCCCGCCCGCCCGCGGCGAAATTTTTGACCGCAACGGCATGCGATTGGCGCAAAACGTGCCCAGCTACCGCATTGTGATGGTGCGCGAAGATGCAGGCGACGTTGATATGGTGATGGGCCGGTTGGCCAAAATCATCACCATAGATGACGAAGCGCGTGACCGGGCCATGGCCGAAATCAAACGCTCCGCACCGTTTTTGCCTGTCACAATTGTGGATGATGTCAGCTGGGACGACGTCAGCCGGGTCAGCGTCAATGCCCCTGCCCTGCCCGGTGTCACACCCGAAGTCGGCCTGACCCGCGTTTATCCGCGCGGATCTGATTTTGCCCATGTCGTGGGCCGTGTGGGCCGGGTCAGCCAGGCCGATCTGGACGCACTGGAAGACCCCGATCAGGTGCTGCGCATTCCGCGATTTCAGATCGGCAAGATCAACGTCGAGGCGCGGCAGGAAGACATCCTGCGCGGCAAGGCCGGTACAAAACAGGTCGAGGTCAACGCAACCGGCCGGGTGATGCGCGAATTGTCCCGCCGCGAGGGGCAATCGGGCAAAGACATACAGCTGACCATCGACGCCAAGCTTCAAGGCTATGTGCAGGCGCGGCTGGGTGACGAAAGCGCCGCTGTCGTGATCATCGACTGTGAAAACGGCGATCTGGCCGCGATTGCCTCGGCCCCGTCCTACGACCCCAATCTCTTTATCGGCGGCATATCGTCCAAAGATTACAATCCGCTACTGGAATCGAAATACCGCCCCCTTGTGAACAAGACAGTGCAGGGCACCTATCCGCCCGGATCGACCTTCAAGATGATGACCGCCATGGCCGCCATCGAAGAAGGCATCATCACCCCGGACGAAACCGTCTATTGCCCCGGCCATCTGGAGGTCGCAGGCCGCCGTTTCCACTGTTGGAAACGCGCGGGCCACGGTTGGGTGGATCTGGAAAACTCGCTCAAACAATCCTGCGATGTCTATTACTATGATCTGGCGCTCAAGGTCGGGATTGAAAAGATCACCGCCATGGCAAAACGATTTGGGCTTGGCATCAAACACGAACTGGCGCTGTCCTCTGTCGCGTCGGGGCTGACACCGACAAAGGCCTGGAAACGCGAAGCGCGTGGGGCCGATTGGGTCATCGGTGACACGGTCAATGCCTCGATTGGTCAAGGGTACATGCTGGCCTCTCCGCTGCAACTGGCGGTGATGAGCGCACGCATTGCAACCGGGCGTGCCGTGTCACCGCGCCTGGTCAAGACCATCGACGGCGTGGAACAGCCCAGCGCGATTGGTGCGCCACTGGACATGAACGAAAACAACCTGCGCAAAATGCGCCAGGCCATGTACGAGGTTGTCAATAACCGGCGCGGCACCGGGTATCGGTCGCGCATCATTGCCGACGAATACCGGATGGCCGGCAAAACCGGCACCAGTCAGGTCCGCAACATCACCGCCGCCGAACGCGCGCGCGGCGTGACCCGCAACGCGGACCTGCCTTGGGAACGGCGCGATCACGCACTTTTCGTCAGCTTTGCCCCGTTTGACAAACCCCGCTATGCGGTTTCGGTTCTGGTTGAACACGGCGGCGGCGGGTCAGCGGTCGCTGCCCCCATCGCCCGCGATGTGATGTTGCAGGCCCTTGCCGGCGGCGACCCCCCGCTTGAAGCCTATCCCACCGCCGATCGGGGCCGCATCAAAACCCAACAACGCAAACTGCGCGAGATCCAGCCCCAAGCCGCGATTGACGGAAACGATCAGGCATGAGTTATCTTGAATATACCGTCAAATCGGTCCCCGCCGGATTTCGCAAGATCCTGCACCTGAACTGGCCGTTGACGCTGCTGCTGGCCTCTGTCTGCGGGATCGGGTTTCTCATGCTCTATTCCGTTGCCGGCGGGTCGTTCAGCCCATGGGCAGAGCCGCAGATGAAACGCTTTGGCCTTGGGCTTGGCCTGATGGTGATTGTGGCGATGATCCCGATCTGGCTTTGGCGCAACCTGTCTGGCGTGGCCTACGGTGTATCGCTGGTCCTTTTGGTTGCGGTGGCCCTGATCGGGGATGAACGCAAAGGGTCGCAACGCTGGATTGATCTGGGTTTTATTGATCTGCAACCGTCCGAGTTGATGAAAATCACCCTCGTGATGTTTCTGGCCGCCTATTACGACTGGCTGCCCGCCAAACGGGTGTCGCGACCTTTCTGGGTGTTTTTGCCGCTGGTCATCATCTGCGTGCCGACCGCACTGGTGCTTAAACAACCGGACCTTGGCACCTCGATCCTGCTGTTGACAGCCGGGGGCGGCCTGATGTTTCTGGCAGGGGTGCATTGGGCATATTTCGCCGCTGTTTTTGCATCTGCGGCGGGCCTGATCACAGCCGTGTTTCAATCGCGCGGCACCACCTGGCAGCTGTTGAACGACTATCAATACCGCCGGATTGATACCTTCCTTGACCCCGCCGCAGATCCATTGGGCGCGGGATACCACATCACGCAATCCAAAATCGCGCTGGGCTCGGGCGGCTGGACCGGGCGCGGATTCATGCAAGGCACCCAATCGCGCCTGAACTTTCTGCCCGAAAAGCACACCGACTTTATTTTCACCACGCTGGCCGAAGAATTCGGTTTTGTCGGCGGCATCAGCCTGCTGGCGCTTTATGCGCTGATCATCCTGTTCTGCGTCGTCACTGCCGTGATGAACAAGGATCGGTTTTCGTCGCTGCTGACCTTGGGCATCGCGCTGAACTTCTTTTTGTTTTTTGCGGTGAATATGTCTATGGTGATGGGCCTTGCCCCGGTTGTGGGTGTGCCGCTGCCGCTGGTCAGCTATGGTGGATCCGCGATGCTGGTGCTGCTGCTGGCCTTTGGCCTTGTTCAATCCGCCCATATTCACAGACCGAGGTAATTGATGCCGATCAACATCCTGTTTGCAGCCCTGTCAGAGCGGTGGGAAACCTATGAAACACCATTGCGCAATGCCCTGGCCCAAGCAGGGATCGACGCCCGGCTTGCCGTCGATTTGCCACCCCAAGATGTCGATTATATCGTTTATGCCCCCAACAGCCCGGTGCAGGATTTCACCCCCTTCACCCGTGCCAAGGCGGTGCTGAATCTTTGGGCCGGCGTGGAAAACGTCGTGGGAAATGAAACCCTGAAAATCCCGCTGGCCCGCATGGTTGATCCCGGCCTCACAAAGGGCATGGTTGAATGGGTCACGGGCCACGTGTTGCGGTATCATCTTGGCATGGACACCGACATCACCCGCACAGACGCTAAATGGGAACCGCGTACGCCCCCGCTGGCGCAGGAACGGTCCGTTGTGATCCTGGGCCTTGGTGCTCTGGGGGCCGCAGCGGCACATGCGCTGGTTGGTTTGGGGTTCAACGTCACGGGGTGGTCGCGCAGCCCCAAAGACGTGGCTGGTGTGACCTGCCTGCACGGCGACGCGGGCCTGACCCAAGCGCTGCCTCAGGCTGATATTGCGGTGCTGCTGCTGCCTGACACTGGCGCTACGGAAAATATACTGAACAGCGAAACACTGGCGCAGATGCCGAAAGGCGCGTTTGTCATCAATCCCGGCCGTGGTCCGTTGATTGACGATGCCGCGCTGCTGACCGCGCTGGAGACAGGCCAGGTTGCCCATGCAACGCTTGATGTCTTTCGCGTCGAACCCTTGCCGTCTGATCACCCGTTTTGGATGCACCCCAAGGTCACAGTCACACCCCATCTGGCCGCCGAAACACGCGCTGTCACAGCGTCACAGGCCATCGTCGAAAACATCCGCCGAGGCGAAGCGGGAGAGCCGTTTCTCAACCTCGTGGACCGCGATCTGGGCTACTGACAGCGCAGCGGTATTTGCAAAAGGATGAAGCTCAGGAATGCCGAAATCCCCCCCCTTCATCCTTTCTTAAATACCGCCCTCAGGCCGCAATCAGGCCCCGGCCCTTGAGTAACGCCTCGACGCCCGGCAGCCGCCCCCTGAATGCGACATAAAGTTCTGCCGCATCGCGGCTGCCACCAGCGGACAGAATGTGTTCTTCCAGCGCTTTGGCGCGGTTTGCATCAAAGGCGCTTCCAGCCTCTTCAAATGCCTCGAACGCATCCGCGTCCATGACCTCCGACCACATGTAGCTGTAGTAGCCGCTGGAATATCCGTCGCCCGAAAAGACATGTGCAAATTGCGGTGTCGCGTGGCGCATGCGGATGGCAGGCGGCATGCCCAGCTCTGCGAGTATCTCGGCCTGTCGCGCCATCGGATCTGCGGGCGGCTCGCCTTCGTGGAACGACAGATCCACCAGCGCTGATGCGACGTATTCAACGGTCTGAAACCCCATGTCAAAGGTCGCGGCGCCCAATACCTTTTCCAGCATCTCCTGCGGCATCGCTTTACCGGTCTTGGCATGCGTGGCGAATTCGCGCAAAACTTCGGGCACTTCCAACCAGTGCTCATAAAGCTGGCTGGGCAATTCAACAAAATCACGCGCAACCGATGTGCCGCTGACGCTTTCATAGGTCACATCAGACAACATCTGGTGCAACGCGTGGCCAAATTCATGGAACAATGTACGCGCGTCATCATATGACAACAGCGCCGGATCGGATTTGGCAAAGTTGCAGACATTGATCACAACCGGGGTCTGCACCTGTGGGAATTTCGCCTGTGCGCGCATGGCCGAACACCACGCGCCCGATCGTTTCGAGCCGCGCGCGAAATAGTCACCGATAAAAACAGCGATGTGTTCACCCTTGCGCGTGACATTCCACGCCCGGCAATCGCGATGATAAAGGGGCACATCAAGGGGCGCGAATTCCAGACCGAACAACCGGGTGGCACAGTCAAAGGCCGCGTCAATCATCCGGTCCAGCTGGAAATACGGTTTCAACGCGGCCTCGTCCAAATCATGCTCCGCCGTGCGCCGCTTTTCCGCGTAATAGCGCCAGTCCCAGGGGGCCAGATCGCCGTTCACACCATCGGCATGCATCATGCCTTCCAGCACTTGGGCATCCGCATTGGCCTGCGCCTTGGCCGGTTTCCAGACCTGCATCAGCAATGCGCGCACGGCGTCTGGTGTTTTGGCCATTTCTGTCTCAAGCTTGTAGGCCGCAAAGTTGGGATACCCCAGCAATTGCGCGCGCTCCTTGCGCAGGGCCAGTGTCTCGGCAGCGATGTTGCGGTTGTCGGTTGCCCCGCCGCCCGCACCGCGTGCCTCCCACGCACGAAACGCCTTTTCGCGCAGATCACGGCGCGGCGAAAATTGCAAAAACGGTACGATCAGCGACCGTGACAACGTGACCACCGGGCCGCGCGCACCTTTTTCCTGCCCCGCTGCGCGGGCGGCATCAATTACAAAATCGGGCAATCCGGCCAGGTCGTCTTCGCCAAGCTCCATGAACCATGACCGCTCATCCGCCAGCAGGTTCTGCGTGAATTCTGTTCCCAGCACGGCCAGCCGACCCTTGATTTCCTTCATCCGTGCCTCGTCTGGGCCTTGCAATGCAGCACCTGCGCGCACAAAGCCGCGATGTGTCAACATCAGCACGCGCGCCTGCTCATCCGTCAGATCAAGCGCATCGCGCTGGTCCCACACCGCTGCCACCCGCTCAAACAAGGCCGCATTTGCCGAAATATCCGCAAAATGTGCCGCCAGCTTGGGTGAAAAGGTGCGCTGCAACTCCTCGCGCGCGGGGTTGCTGTCTGCGCCTGCCATGGCGAAGAACGGCCCCAGCACCTTGTCAAGATCGCTGCCTGCGGCCTCCAGCGCCTCGACCGTGTTGGCGAATGTGGGCGCCGCGGAACAAGCCACAATCGCGTCAATT
>TARA_R110002110_G_scaffold415730_2_pt1 | contig 10683 bp, 9 predicted proteins | sample TARA_R110002110 | Tara Oceans TARA_R110002110 (sample SAMEA4397330) | marine metagenome | biome: Polar Biome; feature: [SRF] surface water layer (ENVO:00010504); material: water (ENVO:00002006), including particulate matter (ENVO:01000060) such as... | depth 5 m
ACGGCCCAATCAGGTCTGGGCGATGGACATTACCTACATCCCCATGGCCCGAGGGTTCGTTTGCTTGGTCGCCGTTCTGGACTGGTTCAGCCGAAAGGTGCTGGCCTGGCGGCTGTCGGTGACGCTGGAAACCGCGCCATGCCTGGACGGACTCAACGAGGCCATCCGTAGGTCCGGCAAGCCGCAGATCATGAATACGGACCAAGGATGGCAGTTCACGTCCATCGACTTCATCAAGGCGCTGAAGGACGCCGACATCCAGATCAGTATGGACGGCAAGGGCGCATGGCGCGACAACGTCTTCGTCGAGCGCCTCCGGAGGAGCATCAAATACGAGGAGGTCTATCTGCGCGCCTACGACCATGTATCGGCCGCTCACGGAACCGGGACCGTACGGCCCAACTGCGCCGCCGCCTCGGGCAGTCCCCTCAAGCCCCTGATAAGGTGTGCCATGTGTGGGAGTGTGATGCGGATATTCCTCAATCAATGCTTCATGCCTGGTCCTCATATGATCGAACGGTGCCCATGCCCAGATAAAGGGAGCCATTTCCCCATGTTCTTCACGCGTATCTTTGTAGAGATCGTGAAAAGCTTCGCCGACGAGGCCGGGTCGATCACCGAGCCAGACACGTTTCAACTGCTGTTTGATTGAGGCAGCAAGAACGTCGCCGGTATAGACGTGGTAATAATCACGCCGAGAATGGCCATCGCCGTTCAGCATGAGGGCTGTCTGGTCAACGCCGTCAATGACCCGATCAACTGGGATTTGGCTCATTCCGCCGCCAAGGCTGGCGAAAGTTGTGAAGAGATCATGGACAGCGACGATGTCACCAACGGTCTGGTTGGGCGCAATTGTTCCTGGCCACCAAGCGAAGGCTGGAACGCGGATGCCGCCCTCCATATAGTCACCTTTGCCTCCTCTAAAGATGGCTTCATGGGGACCCATTGGTGCGAGTTCGTGCATTGGCCCATTATCGGCCATCGCTATCACCAGTGTATTCTCAGCAATACCGTGAGACTTCAGCGCCGTTAGAATTTCACCGATATGGAGCTGGCATAGCGCTGGTGACACACCTTTCCCTGATCGCAATTACCCTCATGGTCGGATTTCCGCTTCTCTGGATCCATGTCGGATTACGCAATCTGCAGGGTAAAGCGGAATACACGTCTATCGCGGAGGCCAGAGCCTACCTGCGCCCCGAGGAAAGCGTGATCGTGATGGAAAATAACGGAGCTTGCCTCGCACACCCCGACAATCACGTAAAACGTCCGCACTTGACGAGCCGCCCGGAAGGGCTCGGCGGCGAAGACGTCGTGATGACCTACTGCAATCTGGCACATATTGGCGTGGCTTACCGGCCAGAGATCAATGGCAAATCGATTGATCTGATGGTTGCCGGGCAGCATGGCAACAATCTGATCATGAAAGATCTAACCACGGGCGAACCCATTCAACAGGTCTACGGCTCCCGGGCATCTGATGGAGATGGCGGCACGGGAATGCCTGCCTGGCCCACATTCCGGATGACCTTCCGCGCCTTTGAAAAAGCCTATCCAGACGGAGAAGTGTTTATCAGCCGCATCACACCTTTCATGCGCAACCCGTTTCTTTGCATCTTCGATAATCTGGTTGAGGCGATTTTTCTGTGGGCGATGGTACCCCACCACAATACGGAATACCTGCTTTTCGAAACCATGGATGTGGAAGATGACCGCCTGCCGCGCAAGGCTCTCGTGTGGGGTTTCACAATTGACGACACGCCCATTGCCTATACTGAAGAATTTGTGAGGGAGAATGGCAATCTCATTAACGTCGCTGTAGGTGAGCAACACATTGTCGTCGCCTATGACGAAGAACTCGAGTCTCTGGGCGTCTTCTACAATGATACGGGCGCGGCCGTTGAGCAGATCAACTTTCGAGGAGACACGCCCAACGGCAAACTCCCGCGGGTGGAAACAGTCAAACCGGGTGCCTATTGGTTTGTATGGGTAAACTATTTCCCCAAAACCCTTCTCAACGTCCACGGTCAACAAAAACATGTCATCGGCTCCAAGGGCGACCAGGCCGCCTGACACCTCTCTCAAAAATGCAAGGACCTTTCCTATGACTGATGCAACTCAGCTGTTATTTCATTCGCTGACGGAAGTTGCCGATCTCCTTGCCGAAGGCGCGCTTTCATCGGTCGAGCTAACCGGCGCCCTGTTGGATCGCATTGAAGCGACAGACGACTACTACGGCGCCTACGTTAGGGTTGATCGCGACGGAGCATTGGCAGCCGCAAAAGAGGCAGACACGAAACGGGCCAAAGGTTATGCACTGGGACCACTGCATGGCGTGCCGCTTGCGGTGAAAGATATATTTGGTGTTAAAGGCCTGCCGACACGCTGTGGCTCCGTTATGGATGAGGCCTTTCTACCTGACGAAGACGCAGCTGCCGTCGCTGCCCTGCGGGCGGCGGGCGCGATCATTTTGGGCAAAGCGACAACCACCGAGTTTGCCCTTTCCGGATACCACCCTGACCTGCGTCCCCCGCAAAACCCCTGGGGGCATGAGCGTTGGGCAGGTGTGTCGTCCAGTGGTTCCGGGGTTGCTACTGCCGCGGGTCTTGCCTTCGGTGCCGTCGGTACAGATACAGGCGGGTCGGTCCGTTACCCTGCCGCCGCAAATGGCGTTGTTGGGTTTAAGCCGACCTACGGCATCTTGAACGCAACAGGCGTCTTCCCGCTCGCTCCAAGCCTTGACCATATAGGCACATTTGGACGCCGCGTTCTCGATGCTGCCCTGCTGTTCGACGTTATTCACGGCACCAGCAATGGGCCCCAATACACACGGCCCTCCCCACTGCGTATCGGCACGGACGTCGAGTTCATTAATGCACATGCCCATCCGGAAGTGGCCGCAGCAGTTGGTGACGCCTTGAAAGTGCTGGAGGCTCAAGGCCATGTGATTGTGCCGGTGGACTTTTCCCCCTTCACACCGCTTGCAGAGCTTTGGGGCCCTGTCACGGCGATGGAAGCGGCAGAAGTTCACAAGCCGTATTTCCCTGCCCGGGCTGGTCTTTATGGCCCCGTGTTCCATGACCTGCTCGAGGCAGGGAATCAGCTCACCAGTGAACTGAAAGATGAAATCAACCAAAACCGCGCACAAGCGACCGACAGTCTCATGCAGCTGTTTGACGGCGTGGACGCGCTCGCCTGCCCGAGCGCACCCCAGGCCGCCATGCCCCTAGCTGAGTTCCCACCCCAAGCAATCTTGCCGCCAGAAACAGTGGCTGAATTTGTAACCTTCACGGCCCCATTTAATTTTGCCGGAACCCCGACAATTTCAGCACCCTGTGGCTTTTCATCGGAGGACCTCCCTATCAGTCTTCAGCTTGTTGGTAAGCGCGGGGAAGACCACAAGATAATTTCAGCAATGTACAGGTTTGAGCAGGCGACCGACTGGCACAAACGGATACCGCCCGCCCAGCCCGCCGAATAACAAAGCCATGTGCTTTGAATAACTGTGGTTCCAGGCTTTAGACCAACGTTAGAAACCCCGCAATTTCCGCCAGGTGAAGCGTCCCGCCAGCCCAAGACCGCCAATCACCATAATACTGACTATCAAAAGGACCCACCAGTTGGCTGCAACCAATCCTGGTCGCAGAGTAAACGAGCGGGAAATCCGCTTACGAAACTGCACAAAACTGTTCAAACGAACCGAACCGCTTCTCAAGCAAATACATCCATTCGGTCGACAGCGTCCTGATCATGGCTGCTGACACGGTGTCGGGCTACATTCAGGGACTACTTGCCGGTGTCGAATTCAAGCGTACCGCATATGCGCTGGATCGAACCTTACGGCGCGAAGCGCTTTCGCGATTTATCGCGCAATCTGGCGCGACGGAAGAGACAGAGAATACGTAGAGGCATAGACTGACAACAAGATGCACTTTTGGCACTTCAACCAATCTTATTGTTCATATATGACGGATAGTGGAATGACGTAATCGTCTCACCTGTCCGAAATCCAGCTGCATTCTTCGGACATATGTGAGATATGCAATCCTATGGCAAAGCCGCTTTGAGGCAGTTGCTCAGTCGGTCATTGCACGCTTTCAGCGCAAGCCTTGCCTGTCCAACACCCTTAAAAGCCAAATATCTAGACAAAATGTCAGCTTCGCGCTGCATAAACCCGACTTTTGTAGCGCGAAGAGTGCAAACCATGCCAACACCTCATCGCCCTCCTGCCGCTGTACGCCGCACGCTGCGTAAGCTGGGCTCAGACATTCACGACGCGCGCAGGCGCCGCAAACTGCCCATGGCGGTCGTGGCCGAGCGCGCCTTCACATCCCGTTCGACACTTCAAAAATAGAAGCGGGCGACGCGAATGTCGGCATCGGCATCTATGCATCAGTGCTTCAAGCGCTTGGTTTGCTAGATGGCCTCGGGAACATCGCTGACATCGGAAACGATGAAGTAGGCCAGTCTCTCGCCAGCGCCAATCTGCCCAAACGTGTCCGCCTCAAGAGCAAAGTGGGGTCGCCGTCTCGTGAGTGACATCGAAGTCCATATCGACCTCAATGGACGGTGTCGGCAGATCGGGATCGCCCGTGCCCGTCAGGTGCGCGGCAACGAGACGGTCTTGTTCGAGTATGTCGATGATTGGCTCGATGACCCCGAGCGTTTTTCCATCGAGCCTGCCCTTATGCTAACGCGCGGCGGCTTCGCACCGCCGCAAGGCCAAGCCATGTCTGGTTCTCTCGGAGATTCGGCACCGGATACCTGGGGGCGCCGCCTAATGCAGCGTGCCGAGCGTCGCCTCGCAGACCGAGAAGGGCGACGAATCCAGACGCTCAGGGAAACCGATTACTTACATGGTGTAGCCGATGAAACGCGACTGGGCGCACTGCGCTTTCGGCGTCTGGACGATGATGCGTTCCAAGCGCCCCTCCGCGACGGTATCCCAGCCCTGATCGAGCTCGGCCGCCTGCTTCAGGTGACTGAGCGCATCCTTAGAGACGAAGAAACGGACGAAGACCTTCAGCTGATCTTCGCCCCCGGGTCATCGCTCGGCGGTGCGCGTCCTAAAGCATCGATCATCGATCAGCACGGGCACCTTTCCATCGCCAAGTTTCCGAAGGAAACGGATGAATACAGCGTGGAAACCTGGGAGGAGATAGCGCTTCGCTTAGCGGCGCGGGCCGGAATAACAACGCCCCATCACGAGCTGGTCAAGGTCGCAAGCAAAGCCGTCTTGCTCTCGCGCCGCTTCGACCGTGATGGTCACCTGCGAACCCCGTTTCTCTCCGCGATGGCGATGACCGGTTCCAAAGATGGTGAACGCGGAAGTTACCCAGAGATCGTTGACGCCCTCTGCCAACATGGCGCGCGCGCCAAGCAAGACGCGATCGAACTCTATCGCCGCGTAGCTTTCAGCGTGCTGATTTCCAATGTGGATGATCATCTGCACAACCACGGTTTCTTGTGGGCGGGTAAGGATGGTTGGACCTTGTCCCCGGCCTACGACCTCAACCCGGTTCCCGTCGATCTGAAAGCACGCGTGCTCACGACCAACATCGATCTCGACGAAGGGACTTGCTCGCTCGACCTGCTACAGGCCTCGGCAGAATATTTTGGCTTGAGTCTCGACGACGCTCAGTCAGTTATCAAAGATGTTGCGGTAGCTACATCCACGTGGCGCGAAACCGCGAAAGAAGTCGGCGCGCGTGCCGGCGAAATCAATCGCATGGCCAGCGCATTCGAACACGATGATCTTGAGAGGGCGATGGCCCTGTGATCCGCAGCTTCACCCATAGTTTCGAGCCCGCCACCGGCAATCCTATATCCGGTCAAACCTCGGGCTTACGATACAGGAAATAGAGGATGCGGCGCTTCGTGAAGTTCTGCAGAGGCCGGGCACGTCCAACGGGAACTGGTCGATCTCAGATGCTCTCTTGGTCAACACTGGCCCGAACCCGCCCTTCGTCTTCAAAAACCCCCTCGCCCAACAAATCGTTCGCGTTCCCAACGGCACTCACCAGCATCGCCGTTCTCAAGTGGTGCCAGGAGACAGGTGTTGAATGGCACGACATCGCCCCTGGAAAGCCGTGCAAAACGGGACCGTCGAAAGCTTTAATGGCAGCTTCAGGGATGAGTGCCTGAATGAGACCTTGTTCTCAACCCTTGACCAGGCACGTCATCACATCAACGAATGGAAGAACGACCACAACCAAAACAGACCACACTCATCATTGGGCAATCTCACGCCCACAGAATACGCCACGAACATGGCTTTGCAAAAACAGGCCGCATAAGAACAAAATCATACTCACAGATTCTCCAATTGACCGGAGGAAACGTAGGGCGCAGATCATGAACCAAAATCTCTCCCCTAGGCAATCAGCCTAATCTGTTCCATTGGTGCTGACGGCGTACACCTACACCTGACCGAGCACCGCTTCGATTCGCCAGAGAGTCAATCGAAACAAAATCTTGAGTGTTACTAGTTTTCTGTCAGACTCATTGTTGATTCATTCGCTGATTCACGAGGGTGTAATGTCAGGACCAGATCCAAAAACTCGTCAAAAGGACTATCGCAGAAGACTGCGAGAGAACGGTCGCAAAGAGATTTTGCTCGATTTGCCCGTCAGCCTTATAGCGAAATTGGATGAACGAAAATCAGAGAGTGGTAAACGTTCAGCTCTTGTTGAGAAGCTATTGGAGCAGGCGCTTGCTGGCGAACGCCAGGAGGCCGTTTAAAACGACAAGACCCCAGCTGTTGGTGCAGCCAGGGTCTCGACATAGGTAGAAGGATATCTCGTCTGATCTCCACTCTACCAAATGAGTTTGCGGGCGCAAGCACTTTTGCGGCGACCGAACGATGACGCGTGCTTTGTGGGAGTGTCTGAATGACCTAAGTCAGAAATAGAGAAACCCCAGCAGCGGTGAACTGCCAGGGTTTCAAGAATTGAGAGGCCAATCGGGGATATTTCTCGCCTCCGCATCGCGAGAATAAGTCCTGAGATTGCAACTTGGCAATATCCATTGCTGAGAACAGTTTTTGTTGGCCTTGAGAATAGAATTTTTTACTCAAGCGACGGGGTTTTTCCCTTGGAAACAGCCAAGAAAATGAGCCTAAAAGAATCGTTGGCGCACTTGTCCGACTCGGACAAGCTCGTCAGCTCACACGCAACTCAGATGAGGAAGACTGCCATTTAGGCAAAAGAAACCCCCGGAGGCCGGGGCCACCAGGGGGAACAACTAAACCCGAACACCATTGGCGTGGTGCAAAAACAAAAAATCCGATTTCTCGAAATTAGTTGTTCCTCAAAATTCAGTCAATAAAAAACGTGCATTCGCACGAATGTTTTTTGCGGCCTAAATTCTGAGGCCAGAATAGCCGCAAAACGACTGAATGAGGGGCCTTTGACCTCCGCAAAGCGGAGAAACCGATGAGCAATCGGCAAAGCACGATCGGCATAGCCGATCAGATCAAAGCTCTCTACAGGCAAGTCGCCGAGGGAGAACTCGGATGGGATGAAGCAGCCAAGCTCGAAGAAGCCCTGCATGAAAGCATCCGGCCAATCGAGCCTGGCAGTGCCGGCACGACCTCTCTCAAACGCTCCAGACGCGACCAACAGGTCAAATGGCGCGCATTCGCCTGCCGCCTGCCCTACCAGCTGAGGGGACACTTCTCAGACGCACAGGCTAGTGCGCTTGAGGCGCTTGTGTTCCTTTGTGGCAAGGGTGGTGAAGCCCAAATCCCGATCGGAACCATTGCCAAACTTGCTCAATGTTCAGAGCGCACGGTCCAGTACATGTTGCGCACGGCGCTCGCCGAGCAAATCCTGAACCGCGAAGAGATTAGGCGGGCAAAACACTTCAATGCGCCCTCCGTCTTCACAATTCTCGATTCCCGCCTGGCCTTTCTTGCCGATCACATGAACCAACAGTTCTGGGATCGTCAGGAAATACAGAAACAAAGCGAGATGGACCTGCACGCAATTGCCCATTACGAACCCACAGAGGCCGACCTGGCCGCATACGGGGAATATGAAAGCATCCAGGAGATGACGCCCTCTGACGGCTCTCCTGCGCCCGCAAAAGAGGATCTTATCCACAGCCCTGCAGGCCAGACCTCCTCTGCAGAGCCCTGTGTCCCGGAGACCTCTCAAATTATCGCACATGCCAGTGCCGCCAGACCTCATTTTACGGGTGCAAAACATTGCGCACATATCAATAAAGGATTCTCTATTCCTACTTCAGGCCGCAAAAGTAGGTTTCAAAAGGACAGTCGGCCTAGTCGGCCTCCTGCCTCTCAGACGGTGTTTCCGCCTAAACCGGCGGAAAACCGCCATAGCGGTGCTCACGCACCGCAAAATGCTTGGCAGAATTATCAGAAGCGCGTGTCTGAGGCCCAGCGTCCCCGATGGGCACAACCATTGGGCGAGGCTGCGATCGGGTTGATTGAGGTTTCCGATGGAGGCCTTGAAGCACTCGCTCAGGTTGTAGTCCGCGATGAAAATAATAACCAACATCTCAACTTCAAAGATTGGCGAGAGGCTGTCGAAGCGATCCGGCGCCGAAAATTCCCCGATGTGAAAGACAAATATTGGGAAAGCCGCATCCGGATCCATGGAGACCGGGCTTATCTCGCCGTCCTGGAGACCTGGCTCAAATCAGAAACCCACTCCGATATGCCGATCAGAAGCCCGGATAAATATCTGATTGGGATTTTACGCCGCGCGCCAGATCAATGCCGCCCGGAAGTGAGCCTGGGGAAGATCCTCACGAAACACGCGAAGGTACAACAAGAATTGGAAGTTTCTGGGCTGTCCCGCGCCGGTCAAATACACACCAGTGAAAACGTATAATCTCGCCTTCTTGTCCCTCGTGAAAATGGTATACGCCAATCGTTTCGGCCAAATACAATGATTTTCGTCGAAGCGGGAGCAGAGCATCGTTTTGAAAATTTCTCAGAGGATTTTTCTACTTGGGTGGTTTTTTGGGGTGCGGAGGGTGGTGAAACGGCCAATGATTAACCGTCGTTTCAGTGTATTATAAACTTCGCAAAAATCGAAGCTTAGAAGTGTTGAGGGTTTTCTTCAGGCCTACTCGTGCCGGCAGTGACAGTGCGGCTGGGCCCACTATACCTAGTAGGGATTCCGGCGCCGGTTCAGGCCATTGGTTGACCGCAAGAGTCAGCACCAATGGGCTCGCTGCAGTGGAAAGAGTCCCCTCGGTTTTAGTTTCCTCCATATACATAGCGTCCAGGTTCGATTGGTTGGCAAGATGGGGTTGAGGCCATTCGCCGCCGCATGTTCCCCGATGTGAAAGACAAATACTGGGAAAGCCGGGACATCTGTTCCCCGCACTTAGATTCAAAAAGGTTGATGTCTAATTTTTTGCAGACCTTACATTACGTAGTCCGATGGGTCTGCGTATTGCCTATGTACAAGTGAACAATCGTCAACTGACCTTGGTCTGATTAATCAAACTTCAGACCCACATTTGCAAAAAGAAATCCGTATAAAGAGTAAATAAATATGTCATGGTAGACTTATTGGATAGGTCGGTTGATCTGTGCGAAGTCTGCTGAACGTGCTTTTATGCCATGTCGCATTTGTATCAAAAAATTTCTGTTTTTCTTTCCAGCAAGTTGGTGTACGAGTGGGTGAAGCAGTGATTTTGAGTTCGAGGTGGCGTGTAGTGATACCGCAAATGTTTCAAACTAGAGGTTGCCGTCTCGTAAGGGCACGTTCGTTGACGCCGCGTGCGATCGACCGGAGAGTTCTGCTCTTCAGCTTGAAACAGCTGGCACAGAGGTTATTGCTTCTCATCCGACAAAGCGTTGTTTTCCAGCTGGGTGCTGTGATCGTCGCTGTGAGCACGGCGGGTGCGACGTCCGTGTCAACTGAGACGTCCGTGTCAACTGAATTGAATCATGAAGTAGAGGCGGTTGAAATGGACGTCAAGGATCTATGTCGCTTTGAGTTGTCTGATTACGACATGCTCAAGCCACTTGTCGAAAGCCTGGTTCTGGAAGAACAGAGCGTGGTGTCAGCCGCTCAAGTTCTGGAAACTTTCAGCAATTACAAGCATCTGGGTAGGCAGGAAGTACCTCTTATCAGAGAGGGGCAATTGGTTCGAGGGGATGGACAATATGTCCTCTCAGGTGAAAAAATATCCGGTGGGCGTGTGGTTTGTGAAAAGGCCTTCAACAACAAGGATGTTTGGTCTTTTTATTTTCACGAGGGACAAGAAGGCGAGATTATCGATTTCGACTTCTATGTTCTGGTGGATGATGAAAATTTCTCCAAAAGAAATATCTCTCTGCGACCTGAATACTTTAGGAACAACCGAACATTCAGGGTTGCGCTCAACAGCATCATCGAAAAACAAACTCCTTCAGTTGAGTCATTGATTGGCGACTTAGAGGCTGCCGGTTTCACGATTCGAAAGTCCGAAGACAAGCGACACAATCGGGCATTTAGCTACATGGTTGACGGAGAGAACATAAGACACTGGAACACCGTGTTTCCGGTTATAGGTGGCGCTAATGGTCTTTTTAGGGCTTCATTTTTTGTAGATGAAGACGGGAACTATACAAAGTAGGTGACCTGAGACCCATCTTTCCTCCGGGTAATTGGAGAATCTGAGCTACTCCCCATTTGTTGGACATGATCTGGGGTAAATTAAGCT
>TARA_R110002110_G_scaffold116584_5_pt1 | contig 10681 bp, 9 predicted proteins | sample TARA_R110002110 | Tara Oceans TARA_R110002110 (sample SAMEA4397330) | marine metagenome | biome: Polar Biome; feature: [SRF] surface water layer (ENVO:00010504); material: water (ENVO:00002006), including particulate matter (ENVO:01000060) such as... | depth 5 m
GCCAGCAACTGAATCGGAGTCGGGGCTTTCAAACGAGCTCTCTGAAGAGCTACCGATGGCGCCAACGGCCACGAAGGTTCCGAGAAACACGACGATCCAGGCGAGCAACACCGCTCGGCGACGACGGAACGCGAACGAACCAAGCCGCGCCCACATCGATGCGTCAGCACCGGGAAGTGTGACGACTTCGGAGCGCACGCCACTATTGGACAGATTGTTCATGTTGGTTATTCTGCCGAGTAGGGTGAGGAAAGGCAAGAACCTGTCCGCCATCGTGTCCAAAGACACAACCCATGACCCTCGACGCCAACTTCTCCGATCCAGATGCACCCGAGATCCCCGACGTCTCCGTCGATCCTCGGATCGAGCGCTCGCGCCAGGCCGTGCTCGACGCTGCGGTTGCGCTGCTCTTCGATAGCGGGCCCGACGAGGTCACCCACGCCAAGGTTGCCGCTGCCGCCGAGGTGAGCAGAACCACTGTCTACAAGCATTACCCGCATCGGTCAGACCTGCTCCATGCCACGCTCCAAGCCGTCGGCAAACACGTGCCACCCGCGAGCAGACTGTCAGGCATCGTGCGCGACGACCTCATCACTCTGCTGACCAACCTTGCGTCGGATCTCCGCGACGAGGGGCGCACGAAGCTGATTGCCGTGATGATCGAACGAGCACTGCACGACGACACGGTCCGCACCGTGCGCGACCGTTTCATTGCCGAACTCGTCGAGACGTTTACGGCGATCGTCAGGCTGGGAGAAGAGACGGGCCAGTTGCGCGCTGGTGTCGCTCCAATGCAGGCACTCGGCTCGATGGCAGGCTCGCTACTGTTCTATCGCCTACTTGCAAACCAAGCCGTTGACGACCAGCTGTTGGCCGACGTGGTCGATTCGTTCGTCGCCGCACATGCTCCCGCTTGAGCCTCGACCGACTTTTTGACGGCGCTGAGACGCCCCGTGATTTCCCGGCGGATTGAACCGCACGGTTGGCCGTTCTTATCTGAACTTTGACGCACCGTTGGGCAAAGGCAACGACCAGTCGCTCTCCATGATTTCCGACTCCGACATCGGCACAGCGAAGTGATACCCCTGGGCGTAGTCGCATCCGATCCGGACGATCTCGTCGTGTTGTACTTGGCTCTCGATTCCCTCGACAACCACAACCATCCCCAACTCATGAGCGAGGTTGGTCACCGCCGACACCACCACTGCCTCAGGCCCACTAGCAATACCGGCGATCAGACTTTGATCGATCTTGATGATGTCGATCGGCAGTCGGGTGAGATAGCTGAGCGACGAATAGCCGGTACCGAAGTCGTCCACAGCAATCCGGACACCGAATCGCCGCAGGTCGCTCAACACCTTCATCGCGCGGTCCGAATCTTCGATAAGCAGGTTCTCGGTCATTTCGAGCACCAACCGAGTCGGATCGATGCCAGCACGCGACACGGCATGCTCGACGGTGCTGAAGAAGTCTCCGCTGACAAGTTGTCGAGCGGACACGTTCACGGCGATACCGATCGGGGCAAGACGGTCGCTCGTTTCCCACGTTCGCAAGACTCCACAGCTTCGCTCGAGAACCCACTCGCCAAGCAGGTTGATGAGCGAGCTTCGTTCGGCTGCGCCAACGATGATCAACGGTGAAATTTTGCCTCGGGTCGGGTGATCCCATCGCAGCAATGCCTCGACCCCACTCATGACGTTGTCAGACATGCGAACAATCGGTTGGTACGCGATATGAAGCTCGTCTTTTTCGAGCGCATCACCGATCTCTTGCTCGAAGTTCAGGGGGATAATACTCAGCGCACTGTCAACTTGCCCGACGACGTGACGTCGCCCTCCGCGATGTCGCTTGATGAGATACATCGCAGTATCTGCATGCACGACGAGCTCGGCCGAGACTTCCTCGCCGGGACTGGCAACGGCCATGCCGATACTTGCCGATATCGACAACCGTAGACCATCGACGACGAACGGGCGATCAAATACTTTTTCGATGCGCCTCCCGATATTTTTTGCCTCGATCGCGTCGGGTAAGGCCTCACACAAGAACACGAATTCGTCGCCCGATATGCGCGCAACCGTGTCTTCAACTCCCAAAATATCAGTAAATCGCCGAGCTACTGCGATGAGGAGTCCATCGCCAACGTGATGACCGTGGTGGTCATTCACCAACTTAAACCGGTCGAGGTCAACGAAGTACACGGACGTGTACAGGCGTGATCGTTTTGCTCGCAGATTCGCCTCGTATAGGCAGTCCAACAGCAACGTACGGTTCGGCAGATTCGTCAGTGGGTCGTGCAATGAGTCGTAGAGGTACGCAGCCGACGCCATGTCGGCCCGTTCTCGCGCCTGCGCATTAATCAGACACGCCGAGACGACATCAGCCATTGTTTCGGCGGTGATCATTTCGTGAACGCTCAACGGGCCGGCCGTTTCCCGATACAGGTCCAGCGCACCAATACAGCCATCGCCATGACGCAACGGGAAGGTGAACACCGCCGCGAGTCCTTCGGCGCGCGCTGCTGGTCCAAAGACTGGAAAGCGCTCATCAAGCAACAAGTCGGGCACCGCGACCGACTCGCCCGACTGATACGCCAAGATGCACGGGCCATCTCCGTGCTTCGATTGGAGCTGCTCGAAGCCCAGCGCAGCAGCGTTCGACGCGGACACGTACTTCGGACTTAAGTCGTGCGAGATCAAGGTCACCCCGGCGCCAGTCACGGGAAGAACTTCCACGATCCGTCCGACCAAATGGTCAACAATGCCCTGTATTGGAAAGTCTGTTGTCAGCGTGCGAGCAAATTCACGCAAAACGACGGCAAGTCGTTCTTCTTCTTCATTAATCACGCGCGCCTCGTTGCCGCCGACGGAAGAGCCAAATGAAAGGCACCTTTGTGTCGCTATTTCTATCAGCTCGATGTCACTACCCGTCGGAGCCCCTTCGACCACGAGCGGCCAGCCGAACGTCGAGTGGTCGAGCAACCACCGTGCGCACAGGCCCGATCCGTTGCGATCCACCGAGTGCCGATTGCGGAGCGGGCGGCGGCGGTGCATTGCAGTTCACCGACGTGAGGGGTTGGCAGGGCCGCGACGAGGCCCTCGAAAATCACCACTTCTCGGGAGCGATTCATCCCCGACTGAGGTGACCTCGATCAGCCAACCTGATTGCCCCGGGCGATGCGTCGCGAGTTGAGCAGATCCTCGATCAGCGCATCATCGAGACCGAATTCGCGCGCGGCCTCCCGCAACGAAATTTGGTCGTGTTGCGCGCAGCGCACAATCTCGCTGGCAACGTCGTAACCGACAATCGGGTTCAGCACGGTCGCCGACGCCAGCGTGTTGTCGGCCAACCACGCAAGTCGTGCGGTGTTCGCCTCAATTCCGGCCACGCATTTCTCCGAGAACAGACTCGTCGCGCCCGACAGGATCTGCATCGATCCCAACAGGTTTCGAGCAATCAGGGGGACCCGGACATTGAGTTGGAAGTTCCCTTGCATCGCGCCGATCGTGATGGCCGTGTCGTTGCCAATCACCTGTGCCGCCACCTGCAACACGACTTCAGCGAGCACCGGGTTGACCTTGCCCGGCATGATCGATGAACCCTTCTGCAACTCGGGCAGCGTGATCTCGCCCAGCCCCGCCCGCGGGCCGCTCGCAAGCAGGGTGATGTCGTTGGCGATCTTCGTGAGTGACACCGCGATGACCTTGAGTACCCCTGACAACTCGACAAGGGCATCCCGACTGGCCTGGGCTTCGAAGCGGTCGGCTGGCTCGACCGCCTGGATACCAGTTCGTTGTACGAGCAGTTCGAGCACCCGGCGGGCAAAGTCGGGATGCGTGTTCAACCCGCTGCCAACGGCCGTTCCGCCCAACGGCACCGCTGCCACCCGGGGAATTGAGCCTTCGACACGCTCGATGCCCAACTGTATTTGTTGGGCAAATGCCCCGAACTCCTGACCGAGTGTGATCGGCACGGCGTCCATCAGGTGGGTCCGACCCGCCTTCGCCAGATCGGCAAACTCGATCGACTTCGCTGCAAGCGATGCGTGGAGTGAACGCAATGACGGAATCAGATTCGTGGTCGCCATCTCGAGCGCCGCAAGATGGACCGCTGTTGGGAACACATCGTTCGAGCTCTGGCCCAGATTGACATGGTCGTTGGCGTGAACGCCATCACCTGCGAGATGAGCGATGACCTCGTTGACGTTCATGTTCGTCGACGTGCCCGACCCCGTCTGGAAGATATCGACAGGGAACTGATCGCCGTGCTGCCCGGCGCCGATCTCGTCGGCCGCACCCGCCACGCTGCGAGCTATCTCGCCGTCGAGCATGCCCAACTCGGCGTTCGCCGTCGCAGCTGCTGACTTGATCCGACCAAGCCATTGGATAACTGAAGCCGGCACGCGCTCCCCCGAGACTGGGAAGTTCGCAACAGCCTTGCGCGTTTCGTTACCCCAGTACTCGACCATCATTGCCCCGTTCATCAAACTCCGTGCGTCGAATTATCAAACTCCCTGTGACAAACCTGTTGCCAAGTTGACGCTCCGTTGACCTCGCCAAGACCTCTGCGTCACCGACACCTTGCATTCTCATTGAGAAACTAGTCGGTCAACGTCCAACCCATTACAGAGGTCGAAAGGCCGTGGTGCAGAGATCAGGTGGAAGATGACAACTCGACGGAGCAAAATCCTGCCGCACAGGCCGGGATCTTCACGATGATTTCGAACGACGTCGTCATCGGTCTTGACGACTCGGCGAATTCTCACCACGCTCTCTCTTGGGCGTGCAAACAACGACCTACCAGGGTGCACGCGGTCAATGCGGTACCACCTGCAACCGAGTTGTGGTTCCCTGCACGCCAGGTTGACAGCCGCCTAACGCTCGATATTCGTCGGCAGAACTTAGATCAACTGTGCAATTCGGTTCGACTCACGTCGGACATCCGCATCAATGGCCACCTCAGCGACCAGGAGCCAGCCCGAGCGCTGGTCGAGCGCTCCCACGCCGAGGGTGGCTGCCCGATTGTCGTTGGGCACAAGGGGCACAGCTCGCCGCACCGGCACCATGCCGGCCACATCACCGCCGAACTCCTCCGCAACAGCGACGTACCCGTCGTTGTCGTTCCCATGGTGGCATCCCTCGAACCTCTCAATGGAACGATTGCACTCTGCGCTCACGGCGCGACGACAATCGATCACCCCGATGTTGCCTGGGCAATCGAACTCGCAACTGCGCATGATCTCAACCTTCACTTGGTCGACGTCGTCGAGCCGATACCGGTCGGCCTCGGCGCGGACTACGGCTACGGAACCGTCACGATTCCGACGGCGGATCAGCTGCTCGCATCACGATCGGAGTCACTCGCTGCCCTCAGCGGACAGATCGAAGCGAGCCACCCCTCCCTCACCGTTCGCCGCTCTGTTGAATCCGGTCACCCGTCGATCCAACTCGCTCGGGTCATCAACGACCTGGCTCCATCGCTCGTCGTGATCGGCAACCACCATCACAGCAAGCTGTTGAGCTTTCTCACCAGCGCTGTCACAACGCACCTGTTGACCTCGCTCGCGTGCCCGATTGCGGCGATTCCGATTCCGAAATGAGCGCTCCGGTCCCTTGGCCCAACGGGAGTTGACGTTCCGTTGGTCTACCGATGTTGGGTTCGTCATCGATCGCGACTCTGAATCGGCGACGTCGCATTGGCGCGGTACGGTGAAGATGTTGCGGAAGGCGGCGCCAAAGTGAGACCCAGCACCAGCACCAGCGGTCACGTCACGACGAGTAGCGGACGTGTCAGCAATCCAGCACCGGCGCAACCCGACCGCACCGAGCCCAAGCCCGAACGCGGTATCGCTGAACGGGTTCGGAGCCTCAACCCATTCGGCGTCGGCCACTGGAATGTTGTGACCGACGAGGCGTCGAGCAACGACCAGTACGAGCAGGTCATTGGACGTTCGTTCGACGAATGCCGCCAGATCGGCTGGGACCATGTCATCCACTCCGACGATCTGTTGAGGTACACGACTGCCTCCGAGCTCCTGGAAACAGTCGGTACGCCACTGCTTCTGACCATCCGCTTTCACCGGCCAGATGGTGAGGTCCGGTGGACGAAGGTGCACGCCAAGGCACTCATCGGGTTGAGCGGCACACCGATCGAAACCACGATGTTCGTGGTCGACGTCACTGACGAATGCCGAACCCAGGCTGAACTGCACGTCCTCGGCGAACAGCTCGATCGCCGAAACAACGAACTGGAGAGCAGCCTTGATGCTTTCCACGACCTGCGGTTACGGCTCACCGAAGACGGCAGCTACGTGAGCGTTTGGGCGGGCGATCCCGCCAAGCTCACACGACCCGCCCACAAACTCATCCGCACGAACATTGCAGCCGATTTTCCCCCACACATCACGCGACGCTTTCTCGATGCCATCCAGGCGGCGATCAATACGTCGAACGTCTCCACCGTGTCGTACTTCCTCGGCGTCGGCGACACCCGCGTTCACTTCGAGGCGCGCTTCGCACTCGTTGGGACCCGTGAGGTGATGGTCGTCATCCGCGATGTGAGCGATGTCCGAGCACTTGAGGAGCAGCTGGTCCGCGCCCACACGATGGAATCTGTAGGTCGCCTCGCAGGCGGCGTCGCACACGATTTCAACAACGTTCTGCACATCATCCGTGGCCATGCGTCCGCTCTGGCCCGGCACCTCGACAACCCCGAAGCAGCCGAACGTCGGCTGAACTCCATTGTTCGCGCTGTCGACCGAACCTCATCGCTAGTCGACCAGCTGATGCTGATCAGTCGTCCGACTCCGAACAATCCGACACCGACCGTGGTCGACTACTTCCTGCTCGCCCTCCGGCCAGCGTTACAGCAACTGCTCGGCGAATCGACTCAACTGCAGTACGAACTGAATGCGCCCAGCCGTGCGGTCGTCATCGACGAAAGCCGATTCGAGAACGTCATTCTCAACCTTTCGACGAACGCCCGGAGTGCAATCATTGACGGAGGACGTGTCGCCATTCGAACAAAGCTCGCCGACGATGCCACGGTCGTCATCGAGTTTTCTGACAACGGCACAGGGATGGACGCCGAAACAGCGGCACAAATTTTCGATCCATTTTTCAGCACGAAGGCACCAGGTGTCGGAACCGGTCTCGGTCTCGCCAATGCCTACGCTGCGATCACCGATGCCTCCGGAACGATCCAAGTCGACACAGCGCCTGGCCAAGGGTCTACCTTCACGATCGAATTGCCGTGTGTCGAAGCCGAACCCGACAGTGACAAATCCGAAGCGAATTTTCCGCTTGACCACGCCGGGGGTTCGACAATCCTGATCGTCGATGACGATGCCGACGTCGTCGAATTGTGCGCCGCCGTGCTGAGCGACGTCGGCTACTCGGTGCTTGAAGCACTTTCAGGTACTGCTGCACTCGCAATAATCGACCACGGGGCACTGGTCGATGCAGTTCTGACCGATGTGCTGATGCCGGACATCGGCGGCCAAGAACTGGCCCGAGCAGTCCGTCAGCGCCGCCCTGGGCTTGGCGTCATCTTCATGTCCGGGTACTCCGCCACGTGTGACGACGCGGCCGACGCACTCAAACCCGACCGGTTGCTTCGCAAGCCGTTTTCCGATGCCGACCTCGCGCACGCCATCCGGGACGCGCTCGCGTGATGCGGCTGCACGGCTCCCTCAGAACCAGCACATGATTCCGACACGCTCACGGCCTAAGAACGAAGCCACCGCCCGACCCCAACCGCTTCGGGTGCTCGTCGTCGATGACGACGCGGAGGCGCGTGCTCTCGCCGTTGAGGAACTCTGTGAGTTCGGCTTCGCAGTGACTGAAGCCGGCGACGGAGAGAACGCCAAGCACCAGATCAAAACTCGTCGGCCCGACCTCGTCATCCTCGATCTCGGCCTGCCGGGAATCGACGGGCTCGACGTCCTGCGAGCGGTGCGCACCGACGGCGACTTGCCCGTCATTGTGCTTACGGGGCGCGGCGACGCGTCAGACCGAGTCGTTGGACTCGAACTTGGCGCCGACGACTACGTCGTGAAGCCGTTCGATCCTCGCGAGCTCGTGGCAAGGGTCAACGCAGTGCTTCGGCGCAGCACCAGTGGCCCAACGTCGACCACCCTCGACTTTGGAGAGCTGGTCATCAACCTGATCAGTCGGGACGTCCACTGTTACGGCGAGCTCGTCAGCCTGACAGCGAAAGAATTCGACCTCCTTGCGTGTCTGGCCGGATCGCCTCGACGCGTGTTCACACGAGAGCAACTCCTCGATCACGTCTGGGACTCTTCCAGCGAGTGGCAGGACCCAACAACTGTCAACGAACACATCCACCGCCTGCGCCGCAAGCTCGAAGTCGATCCCAGCAAACCACGGTGGGTCATGACGATGCGCGGCGCCGGATACCGCTTCGCCCCGTAGGACGTCTCAGGGCGTCGTGGCCCATCGTTTTGAGACTTCGATCAACTCCACACGCGACAGCTTTGACACTCATTCGCCACTTCGTCTGGTAGATTTTTCGCATGGTGATTTGCACTTATTAATGCGTCGCTCCGAAGAAGATTCACTCGGCGCCAACGGACGATCGCAACCGGAGGGAGAGGTATGAATCAGTCATCCGAAGAGTCTTCGAACAGAGAAGCACAGGTCGTCAACATCTTCCTCGAACTTGCCGACACCCTTGTTGCCGACTTCGACATCGTTGACTCTCTCACCGTCCTCACCACCCGATGCGTCGAGGCCCTCGACGTCACTGCCACCGGCATCATGCTCGCAGGCAGCGACGGCCAAATCCACGTGATTACAGCGTCGAGCGAACAGGCCCGGCTGATCGAACTCTTCCAACTCCAAAATGACGAGGGGCCCTGCACCGAAGCCTTCGCAACCGGTGCAGCAGTAATTGAAACCAACCTGCGCACCGCAATAGATCGCTGGCCGCAATTCACGCCATACGCCGTCGGGGCTGGATACCGATCCGTCTACGCAATCCCGCTCCGGCTGCGCGACAACATCATCGGCGCTCTCAACCTGTTCCGTGCCGAACCCGGCCCGCTCGCCACCGAAGACATCGACCTCGCCCAAGCAATTGCTGACCTCGCCAGCATCATCATCCTGCAATCCCAGGCTCAAGTTGAAGCACGAGAGCGAGACGAACAACTCCAACACGCTCTCGACAGTCGCATGATCATCGAACAGGCCAAAGGCATGCTCGCCGAGCGGGCGAATATCGACATGGCTTCTGCATTCGACCGCATCCGTGCGATGTCGCGCAACACCAACACGAAGCTCACCGATCTTGCGACGAACATCGTGAACGGCCGAGTCGCCATCGAGACGATCGCCAGTGGTGGCCTCGAGGAACGCTGAACAGCACGCGTGCGAAATGGCACGAACGAGTCATGCAAAGTTCGGAATGAGCAGCAATGCTGGAGGTCCAAAAAACGGACTCTCGACGCCGACTCCCGGCGACCACGAAGTCGTTGCGCTCGGCCTCAGGACGGGTCTGAGACTTCTTTTGTGAGAGACGCTGCGACTTCGCTCGTTTCGGGCGCTGCGACTTCTTTCACGAGGGGTTTGGGTTCGGGATCTTGGCGCGTTGCGTCGGCCAGTCCGTCTTTGAACTCCTTCTGCGCGCGGCCGAGGTTGCGCGCCAGCTTTGGAAGCTGCGCTCCGCCAAAGAGCACCAACACCAACACCAACAACACCATTCCTTCTGGACCACCAAGCATCACATTCTCCTTTTGTTGAGTCGGCTGCTACTCAGACGCAGCCGACGTTGTTTCATAAGACATTGCATCGAGATCACTGAGGAGTTCTTGCGCTCCGGTCAATGAGGTTGTGAGGATCTCTTTCGCGACCGCCAAGAGATCAAGAATCTGTGGGTCTGCGATCGTGTAGATGACCAACGACCCGTCACGGTCGGACTCGACGACTCCAGCGCGACGAAGTACGGCCAACTGCTGTGACAGGTGTGACGACTCGATGCCGACGTCGGGCTGCAACGCAGACACCGAACGTGGCCCATCAGACAACACCTCAAGAATCCGGATCCGAGCTGGGTGGCCAAGCGTTTTAAAAAGCTGCGCTTTCACCTCGTAGATCGGACTTGCTGGCATGGCGTGACGATATCACGGTTTTGTCAGATGATCATCTCGTGAGATAAGGATGAATTCAGCTGAACGAGCAGTCCGCCCCAACGATTTCGGGAGTCGCTCTCTTTCCCAATCCCTTCGGGCCGCCATCAATGACCACCTGTAACTCGATGTGTTGAACGCCACAACGATGCGGACCCGAAACGTTCAGATGGCTGCGACGATTAGATACCCCAGCTCAAGGACGGTCGAACATGACTACCGAGAACCAGCGGACACATCCTGCAGAGAGCCCCGACACGGCCGTCTCTGAAAAAGCGGATCTCATCCATCCGGGCGCCTACCGTTCCCCGGCACTCGAGACGCCGGTGACTCGGGCCCTCAAGGATCGCCCACCACTTGGGCCAATTGAGCGTCTTGACCACGATGCGCTGGTTGCCAATCAGCAGTCGGAACTCGCTGCCTCTCGCCGGCCGTACACGCTGAGTTCTCGCGCGCTGTTTACGGTGATGGACGCGGTATACGGCAAGAGGCGCACGCTGGAGAAGTTCCGGGTGCTCGAAGTCGTGGCCCGTGTGC
>TARA_R110002110_G_scaffold112291_2_pt1 | contig 10655 bp, 9 predicted proteins | sample TARA_R110002110 | Tara Oceans TARA_R110002110 (sample SAMEA4397330) | marine metagenome | biome: Polar Biome; feature: [SRF] surface water layer (ENVO:00010504); material: water (ENVO:00002006), including particulate matter (ENVO:01000060) such as... | depth 5 m
CATCATGCCGAAAAACGCGAGCGGCGACCCCAAACCAGCGAGAAACAACAGCAACGACAAAACACCACCAAGCAAGTTGGCCAAACACCCCAAAAGGACCAGTTTGTTGACGCCGTAGGCGGTCGCCTTTCGGGCGGTGATGAAATTGCCTGCGAAATATCCGATGGCAGGGGCACCGAAATACAAGCCAAGCTCGGCAGGTTCCATGCCAAAGACCTCGCTTCCGACAAAAGGCGCGCCGCCTAAGTACGCGAAAAATGCACCGGAGCTGAACGCGGCCGCCATTGAGTAACCCCAGAAGCGCGGTGAGCCGAGCAGCTCTGGATATTCTCCGAACTGCTGGACCAGCGTCTTGCCGGATTTCACCGATGTTTCGCCCAGATCATACCATGTGACCGTAAACACCAACGCGCCGATCAGAAACATCAGCCAGAATGTTGACTGCCAACCAAAGTGCTGCTGCAACACGCCGCCAATCGCCGGAGTGATCATCGGTACGACTGCCATGCCCATGGTCACATAACCGATCATGGACGCCGCCTTGTCCTGGGTGAACATGTCACGCACGACTGCGCGGCTCAGGACCATGCTGACCGCCACGATGGCTTGCGCGCAACGAAACACGAGGAAAATGCCCGGGGTCGGTGCATAGATACATCCGAGCGTGGCGATCATGAAAATGGCAATGCCCCACAGCAACACATTTCGCCGCCCGAGGTTGTCCGAAACAGGTCCAATAATCACCTGCAACCCCGCGCTGCACAGCAAATACAGCGGCACGGAAAGCTGCATGATGGCATAATCAACCCCAAAATAGCGCGACATTGCCGGCAAGCTGGGAAGAAACATGTTCATCGCCATCGCACCGATACCCGACAAGAGTATCAAAGTGGAAATGTGTGGCGGGGAGGTTTTGTCCAAAAAGCGGACGGGGTTATCGCTGTGCATGCATATGCACTTATGCTTACGGTTGTTTGTTGTCTACGCTCATCGCTAGGCTTAGCAAATTTTCAATTAACAAAAGATGTCATGTAAATTATTTGCAAATTTGCAAAATTGCTCTTTGGTTGACGCTCCACCGTCGTTATTGTGGCGAAAATATCAAAGGGGTCCGTCATGAAAGATATTCTGGAACAGCTCGAAGATCGCCGCAGTCAGGCCCGACTGGGTGGCGGCCAATCGCGTATTGACGCTCAGCACGCCCGTGGCAAGCTGACAGCGCGGGAAAGAATTGACCTGCTGCTGGACGAAGGATCTTTCGAAGAGTTTGACATGTTTGTCACCCACCGCTGTACCGACTTTGGCATGGAAAGCCAAAAGCCCGCCGGTGACGGCGTGGTAACCGGGTGGGGCACCATCAACGGGCGTCTGGTCTATCTGTTCAGTCAGGATTTCACGGTATTTGGTGGCTCGCTTTCCGAAACGCACGCTCAGAAGATCTGTAAAATTCAGGACATGGCGATCCAGAATGGTGCGCCGGTCATCGGGATCAACGATTCCGGTGGCGCTCGTATTCAGGAAGGCGTCGCGTCGCTGGCGGGTTACGCCGAGGTATTCCAGCGCAACATCGAAGCGTCGGGCGTCATCCCGCAAATCAGCGTGATCATGGGCCCGTGTGCAGGGGGGGCTGTGTATTCACCTGCGATGACCGATTTTATATTCATGGTCAAAGACACGTCTTACATGTTCGTGACAGGCCCGGATGTGGTCAAGACGGTTACAAATGAACAGGTCACCGCCGAGGAACTGGGTGGGGCCTCCACCCACACCCGGAAATCTTCCGTCGCTGACGCAGCCTTTGAAAACGACGTAGAGGCCTTGGCCGAAGTGCGGCGTCTGGTTGATTTTCTGCCAGCAAACAACCGCGAAAAGCCACCGGTCCGTCCGTTTTTCGACACGCCCGACCGGATCGAGCCTTCTTTGGACACTTTGGTGCCAGCGAATGCCAACACCCCCTATGACATGAAAGAGCTGATCCATAAACTTGCCGACGAGGGTGATTTTTACGAGATCCAGGAAAACTATGCAAAGAACATCCTGACCGGCTTTATTCGCATCGAAGGGCGTACCGTGGGTGTGGTTGCAAACCAGCCGATGGTGCTGGCGGGGTGTCTGGATATCGACAGCTCGCGCAAGGCGGCGCGGTTTGTGCGTTTCTGCGATGCGTTTGAAATTCCGATCCTGACACTTGTCGACGTGCCCGGCTTTTTGCCCGGGACCAGTCAGGAATACGGCGGCGTGATCAAGCACGGGGCGAAGTTGCTTTTCGCCTACGGCGAGGCCACGGTCCCTATGGTCACGGTGATTACGCGCAAAGCCTATGGTGGCGCGTATGACGTGATGGCGTCCAAGCACCTGCGTTCTGATTTCAATTATGCATGGCCCACAGCCGAGATCGCGGTTATGGGGGCAAAGGGAGCGACCGAGATCATCCACCGCGCCGATCTGAATGACCCCGAGAAAATTGCAAGTCATGCCGCCGACTACGAGGCCCGATTTGCGAACCCCTTCGTGGCCGCCGAACGCGGCTTTATCGACGAAGTAATTCAGCCCCGCACAACGCGAAAGCGCATCGCAAGGGCGTTTGCATCGCTGCGGAACAAGAAGGCCGTTATGCCATGGAAAAAGCACAACAACATACCGCTTTAGGCAACCTGTTGACGTAAAACGAAAAGAGAGGCCCACGTGGCTTGGTGTTCAATATATAAAGCGGCGCGGTTTGCGGGCTTGCAAGGGCGGTGCATATGAAGCTGGCTTTGGCTTTCATATTGGCGGCGACGACGGCCCAGGCTGTTGATGTCCCTTCGGGGCAGCCGGTAGAGCTGCAAGAAGTGCTGGTTGATCAGGTCAGTGGTGAGACTTGGCTGCGGTTTCGGTTTGTCGCGCCGCAGATTGCCCGCGATACCGGCAGCATTGATGCTGTTCAGGCGGAATCTGACATGGCATTTCTATGCGAAGCGGTGGCGGCTCCGTACATTACGCAGTATGACTTGCAGGGCGATGTGATCGTCATATCCATGTCTGACAAGCGTGCAGAATTCGGAGCTGCGGACCCCGAGATGACGCAGTTTTTCGAGCTATACCGTCTTAAAAATAACACCTGTATCTGGGAAGGTTTGTGATGCGCCCACTACATATTGCGCCAAGGCATATGGTCGTGGCTCCGATTGCGTCTTTGGGGACACATGTTTCCGGTTTGAATCGAGCCCCGTATCCAAGGCGATTGAACTGCGGTAATGTAAACTTAAGGAATACCCGAGTATCCCTTGCCTCTCATCTGGGGTCCTTTTGGCATGAGGCAGTGCCAACCCCTTTAACCAACGTCAGGAGACATAGATGTCAAAGAGCATCGCAATGTTGGCCGCATTCGGCCTTATCGCAGCCGTTTCGGCCTGCGCACCTAAGCAAGAAGAATACGTTGTGGTTGCACCCGAGCCCATCTCGGTTGAGCCAGTATACACAGGTAAGTACAAGTAAGACTTGCCGGGGGCAGGCCGATGTGCCTGCTCCCACGCAACCACAACCGTGCGTGACCCTTGTTGTTCGGGGGGTATCATGCTGAAACATCGCGGTTTTCCGGGTCGCATGCCCGGTTCGGACTTTCAATTTACAATTCGTCGCGCCAATCCAAAAGGCGTTACGCCGTTGATACGTCGTGAACGCCGATCGGACCGCAAATCTGTGGATCGTCGCGCCGACACGGCATTTATGCAGGCATTGTGGGACTGCTTCGGCTCTGAACCATTCGAAAGAGGCAATCTGGACGCCGGCCGCTTGTCATGGCTGTTCGGTCGCGAGGTTGTTGCTGCGCAAGATCCGTTCGATCCTGCCGATTACGAAGCTTTGCTGGTCATCAATGAAAAGATAGCGAGAGCGTCCTATCCTGACGTCTTTGAGGACGAAACGTGAGCCTGCTATTCCCGATAAGCAACGTCATTGACCAGAGTGAGCGCGCCGCGATGAGCGGGTTTGCGCCCACCGGGTGCAAAGAATTCGCAGCGATGGAACCTTCTGCAACGAGAGGCGTTTGTCACCGTAAGTCAAATGTAACTTCGCCTATCGAAAAAGGAATACCATCATGTATATCAAGAATATTTTGCTCGCCATTACCGCTTCGGCTGGTCTGGCCGCGTGCGGTGACACCATTGGGAAGCAAGCTCTTGGTGGTGGTGCAGTCGGTGCTGGCGCTGCGGCGATCACGGGCGGAAGCCTCGCTCAGGGTGCTGCAATCGGTGCGGGCGCAAACGTACTTGCATGCCAGTCTGGCGCAGTCCGCTGTAAGTAAGTCTTATCCTGCTGAGCTCACGACGTTCGGCAGAGATCCAAAAGTGAAACAACCCCGCTCAGCCGACGCTGACGCGGGGTTTTTCCGTGTATCAATATCAAAAGGGATGGCCCATGTTTAACAAGATCCTGATCGCAAACCGGGGCGAAATTGCCTGTCGTGTAATCAAGACCGCACAGAAGATGGGCATCCAGACGGTCGCCATCTATTCGGACGCCGACGCTCAGGCGCTCCATGTCCAGATGGCCGACGAGGCGATTCATATCGGTCCGTCCGCGGCCAACCAGTCATATATCGTGATTGACAAGGTGATGGCCGCAATCAGGCAATCCGGTGCCCAGGCGGTTCACCCCGGTTACGGCTTTTTGTCGGAAAATTCGAAATTCGCCGAAGCACTTGCTGCGGAAGGGGTGGCATTTGTCGGCCCTCCGGTGGGGGCGATTGAAAAGATGGGTGACAAGATCACCTCCAAGAAAATTGCCAAGGAGGCCGGCGTTTCTACCGTTCCGGGGTATATGGGGCTGATTGCTGACGCTGACGAGGCTGTGAAAATCTCGAACGAAGTCGGGTATCCGGTGATGCTCAAAGCGTCTGCGGGGGGCGGCGGTAAAGGCATGCGCATTGCCTGGAATGACGACGAGGCGCGCGAGGGCTTCCAATCGTCGAAAAATGAAGCTGCCAACAGCTTTGGTGATGATCGTATATTCATCGAAAAATTTGTGACCCAGCCGCGCCATATCGAAATACAGGTGCTGTGCGACAGCCACGGCAACGGGATCTATTTGGGCGAACGTGAATGTTCGATCCAGCGGCGCAACCAGAAGGTCGTTGAAGAAGCGCCATCGCCGTTTCTGGACGAGGCGACGCGAAAGGCCATGGGCGAACAAGCCGTCGCGCTTGCCCAGGCCGTAGGATACACGTCGGCAGGGACCGTCGAATTCATCGTCGATGGCGACAAGAATTTCTACTTCCTTGAGATGAACACACGTTTGCAAGTCGAACATCCGGTGACCGAACTGATTACCGGGGTGGATCTGGTCGAACAGATGATCCGGGTTGCCAACGGGGAAAAGCTGGCCCTGACCCAGGATGACGTGAAGCTGACCGGGTGGGCCATCGAAAACCGTCTTTATGCAGAAGATCCGTATCGGGGTTTTCTGCCGTCGATCGGGCGTCTTACACGGTACCGTCCACCCATGGAAATCGCCGCCGGCCCGCTGCTGGACAACGATAAGTGGCAAGGTGATGCGCCGTCGGGCGAAACGGCGGTGCGCAACGATACCGGCGTGTATGAGGGCGGTGAAATCTCCATGTACTACGATCCGATGATCGCCAAGCTATGTACCTGGGCACCATCGCGCGAAGAAGCGATTGAACGCATGCGCGTGGCTCTGGATAGTTTTGAGGTCGAAGGTATCGGTCATAACCTTCCGTTTTTGTCTGCGGTTATGGATCATCCCATCTTCATCGCAGGAGAGATGACCACAGCCTTTATTGCAGAGGAATTCCCCGACGGTTTCAACGGCGTTGACCTGCCCGAACAGGACTTGCGGCGTATCGCAGCGGCAACAGCCGCAATGCATCGGGTGGCTGAAATTCGCCGTACGCGGGTTTCTGGTCGGATGGACAACCACGAACGCAAGGTCGGCACCGCGTGGAACGTGGCGCTTCAGGGCCATTCATTCGACGTGGATATTCAAGCCGATCATGCCGGCGCAACCGTCAAGTTCGACGATGGCAGTGCGTTGCGGGTTGCGGGGAACTGGACGCCGGGTGACCAACTTGCCAACATGACCATCGACGGCACGCCGTTGGTGTTCAAGGTCGCTAAAATTTCCGGCGGTTTCAGAGTGCGGGCACGCGGGGCCGACTTGAAGGTGCATGTACGCAACCCACGACAAGCCGAACTGGCCCGGTTGATGCCCGAGAAACTGCCTCCGGATACTTCAAAGCTGCTGCTTTGCCCGATGCCTGGCCTGATTGTCAAAATTGACGTCGAAGTTGGCGATGAAGTTCAGGAAGGTCAGAACTTGTGCACCATCGAAGCGATGAAGATGGAAAACATTCTACGCGCCGAGAAAAAAGGGAAAGTGTCCAAGGTAAATGTCAGCGCCGGAGACAGCCTGGCCGTAGACGACGTTATCATCGAGTTTGAATAATCGACATGATTGCCGACACCCGCACCACCACACCCGCTTGCCTGGCAGATGATGCCGGTCAGGCAGGTGGCGGTGTCGGCATTCCGGTTCGACCGCCAAGCAAGATCCACCAAGCTGGTGTCGCAGACACGTCTCAGTCGAAAATTTTACCGGCTTTTTCCTTGTTCTCACGAATTTCACGCTGTCGGATCGTCGTTTTGTCGATGCTGCGTGTGATTTCCCTCACGTCCCAAGGCCTGGGTTTGCGCAGCTTGATACCACCATCCTTGCCGACCAGGACCAACATAAAACCGCGCGGGCGCATCTTTAGTCGCAAGGCGCTGCGCGCAGCGGGGTCTGTATCGGTCAACACGATCACGTCACGCTCAAGCAAATCCTGGGGTTGCTCTTGCAATAACTCCATCTGTACGCGAAACGCAGGGTCATCTTCGCTGTTGGCAAATACCAAAACGGGCCTTTTTTTCCAGAGAAATTCGCTCAAATCAGCCATATCTGCTGGCGCGAACAATCCCGGAGGAGGTGTTTCGGGTATCGTTTGCGACGCCGTAGAGGTGGCGAACAATCCTGCAAAAACAACGGTGATCAGACGTTTCATTTTTTCTCCTGTTCGTACGAATATAATCTTCACCAACAGGATTACGATATGCAATCCCACCCAGAGTGGGATTAAGCTTAGTGCAACAGGTTCGGGCGCATGACTGGGGGGGTTACCCTTGGCGGGCCGGATCGGGTGGCCCCTTGGCAAAGATTGGGCTATAGGCTGATGGATATTTTTCTGCATGTTGGTGCGCATCTTACGGCAACCACTAGTTTTCAACATTACCTGCACGCCAACACAGGACCGATAAAGGCCTTGGGCGTAAGCGTCTGGGGGCCACGCCAGGTTCGCAATGGTCTGTTTTCAGGTATCTTCCCGAAATACCGCGCGGCCCCGAACCCTGCTTCGGTAAAAAGAGCTTGCGGGCGGGTGTCGCTGCAACTTGCAAAAATCAGCGACGCCGGTACCTCAAAGTTGTTGGTGTCGGAAGAGAACATGATCGGATCCTCGCGGCAATGTGTGCACAACGCAATGTTGTATCCGGCCGTCGGCGAACGTATGGCGCGGTTTGACGAAGTCTTCGGGCACCGGGTGAAGCGTGTCATGCTCACACTGCGCTCTCCGGATATGTGGTGGTCTTCGGCGATTGGATATACGGTGTCGCGGGGCCACACCGTTCCCGATGACGCGGCGATTGGGTCTATCGCGGCCTCGCCACGCAGTTGGCGCGATGTCATAACCGATTTGGCCTGCGCGCTGCCGAATACGGAAATTCAAGTCAGTACCTTCGAAGAATACGCTGCCCGTCCCGATGCCCTATTCGCGCGGATCACCGATGAACCTGCGCCGCCAAACACCCAGACGTTCTGGCGCAATCGCACCCCCGATCTGACCGCGCTGCGCAGGTTGCTGGCGGAATATGGCAAGCCGCAAAATCCGTTGCCGCAAACGACCTCTGGGCGCTGGCAACCGTTCACCGATGCCCAAACGCATGCGATGCGTGAATCATATGCAGATGATCTGTTCTGGCTGGCAGCCGGGGCCGATGGTCTTGCCACACTGACAGTGGATCCGACCCGTAAAAGAGCAGGCGCGAGTCAGCCGCCGGGCGAATTGAAAAAAGGACACGACAATGACAGCCGACAAAGAAAACTGGCGTAACCTGGCCGAAGCGGAATTACGTGGCCGCAGCGTCGACGACCTGACCTGGCATACTCTGGAAGGCATAGCCGTCAAACCGCTTTATACCGCCGAGGATACGGCGGGCGTGGACCATCTGGGCGGTATTCCCGGGGCGGCACCGTTCACGCGCGGGGTGAAGGCCACAATGTATGCGGGCCGGCCCTGGACTATCCGTCAATACGCCGGGTTTTCGACGGCAGAGGAGTCCAATGCATTTTATCGGCGAGCGTTGGCGGCAGGGCAGCAGGGCGTCTCTGTGGCGTTTGATCTGGCTACGCATCGCGGGTACGACAGTGACCACCCGCGCGTAGAGGGGGACGTCGGCAAGGCCGGGGTCGCCATCGACAGTGTGGAAGACATGAAGATCCTGTTCGACGGCATTCCCCTTGATAAGGTGTCAGTGTCGATGACGATGAACGGCGCGGTCATCCCTATCCTGGCCAATTTCATCGTCGCGGGTGAAGAGCAGGGGCATGATAAATCAGTGCTTTCCGGCACGATCCAGAATGACATTCTGAAGGAATTCATGGTCCGCAACACCTATATCTATCCGCCTGAACCTTCGATGAAGATCATTGGTGATATCATCGAATACACCTCAGATCACATGCCCAAGTTCAATTCGATATCGATCTCGGGTTACCACATGCAGGAGGCCGGGGCGAACCTGGTCCAGGAATTGGCATTCACCCTGGCAGACGGGCGCGAATATGTGCGTACCGCCATAGCCGCGGGTATGGATGTTGACCGATTTGCGCCAAGGTTGAGCTTTTTCTTCTGCATAGGCATGAACTTCTTCATGGAGGCCGCCAAGCTGCGGGCCGCACGCCTGCTTTGGTCACGGATCATGGCGGAATTCGAACCCAAGAACCCCAAATCCTCGATGCTGCGCACCCATTGCCAGACCTCGGGAGTGAGCCTGCAAGAGCAAGACCCCTATAACAACGTGATCCGAACCGCTTACGAAGCCATGAGCGCGGTACTGGGGGGGACACAATCGCTTCATACCAACGCGCTTGACGAAGCCATCGCACTGCCGACCGAGTTTTCGTCGCGGATTGCGCGAAACACCCAGTTGATCCTGCAGGAAGAGACTGGCGTAACCAATGTCGTCGACCCGCTTGCAGGCAGTTACTACGTCGAAAAGCTGACCCATGATTTGGCCGAAGCGGCCTGGACGCTGATCGAGGAGGTCGAAGAGCTGGGGGGCATGACCAAGGCTGTGGCCACTGGCATGCCCAAACTGCGCATCGAGGAAGCCGCAGCCAACCGACAGGCAAAGATTGACCGGGGTACCGATGTGATCGTCGGGGTAAACAAATACCGTCGCGAGACCGAAGACGCCATCGACATTCTTGACGTGGATAATGTGGCGGTACGTGAAAGCCAGATCAAAAGGCTGGTCAAAATTCGCGCGTCCCGCGATGAAACGGTTTGCACCGCCGCACTTGCCGAATTGACGCGGCGCACGACGGAGGGCGGAAACCTTTTGGAAGCCGCCGTCGAGGCCGCCCGTGCCCGCGCTACCGTAGGAGAAATCAGTATGGCGATGGAAGAGAAGTTCGGGCGCCATCGTGCCGAGGTGAAAACGCTCGCCGGGGTTTATGGTGCCGCATATGAAGGCGATAGCGGATTTGCGGAAATTCAGAAGTCCGTCGAGGAATTTGCGCAGACCGAGGGGCGTCGCCCGCGCATGCTGGTCGTGAAAATGGGGCAGGACGGGCACGACCGGGGCGCTAAGGTCATCGCCACGGCCTTTGCCGACATCGGGTTTGACGTGGATGTGGGTCCGCTGTTCCAGACCCCGGCGGAGGCTGCGCAAGATGCCGTCGACAATGACGTTCATGTTATCGGCATCTCGTCGCAAGCAGCCGGACACAAAACGCTTGCCCCGCAGTTGATCAAAGCACTGAAAGCCGCCAGAGCGGAAGATATTCTGGTGATCTGTGGTGGCGTCATTCCGCAGCAGGATTACAAGTTTCTCTACGATGCCGGGGTAAGGGCAATTTTCGGACCCGGTACCAATATCCCGACCGCGGCTCAGGATATTTTGAAATTGATCCGCGCCGCCCGCTCGTGAGGCCGCGATGAGGGGGCTGTCGGCCCCCTCAAACTCCCCCGAGGATTTTTGACCATTTGGAAAGCGCGATGAAGTTGGAACTGGATCATATCGCTGTCGCCGGCGAGACTTTGCAGCAAGCAACTGACCATGTAGCGCATAGCCTGGATGTAGCGATGCAAACCGGGGGCGAACATGCGGTTTTCCATACTCATAATACTCTGTCGGGCTTGGGAGACGGGCTGTATCTTGAGGCGATCGCGATCAATCCGGATGCACCTGACCCCGATCGTGCCCGGTGGTTTGATCTTGACCATTTTTCCGGGGCGGCGCGGCTGACCAACTGGATCTGTCGATGCGATGACCTTGATGCTGCTCTTGAGGTATTGCCGCAAGGTTTCGGGCGACCTGTGTATATCGAGCGGGGAGATC
>TARA_R110002110_G_scaffold209970_2_pt1 | contig 10655 bp, 9 predicted proteins | sample TARA_R110002110 | Tara Oceans TARA_R110002110 (sample SAMEA4397330) | marine metagenome | biome: Polar Biome; feature: [SRF] surface water layer (ENVO:00010504); material: water (ENVO:00002006), including particulate matter (ENVO:01000060) such as... | depth 5 m
AAAGTTATTCGCACTTCTTATAGCTCTAATGACGTTGTCGTTATTGGGAATTATTTTTGTTCAGGGGTATTGGATTTCTAATTCATATAGAACAAATGATGAGCAGTTTTCTATTAATGTTAAGCAAATTCTCACAACAACTTCAAGATCAATTCAACGTGGTGAAATTGATTATTATTTTGATTTATATGACAAACTAATTTCTGATTATGATTCACCTGAATCTGTTACGATCAATGAATTAATGTACAAAATTAATACAGAAAATAGCGAGGAGACAATAATTTATTCGGACGGTATTTTGCAAGAGGATTATAAATTATCTTCTGGCTTTTTAGATACCGAAATTGATAGTATTCAATTTAAAAAGTTAACAAGTCGTAAAAGTACTACGAAGATTACTCCTAGTTTAGATGGTCCAGGTGAGGGGGAGATAACGAAGTTGACTTATACTCGAATGAGAGACTTTGAAAGAAGCCAATTTGAAGAGGCCTTTGTTAATCTTTCTGCAAAAACACCCGTTCATAAACGTGTTACTGTCGCTCAAATTGAAAAATTGATTTCCGCGGAGCTAAAAGCAAGGGGATTAAGTTCTCAATTCGAATTCGCAGTATATAGCAATCAGTTAGCGACAAAAGTACGATCAAGAAAGTTTGACTTGGTGCCTTCGACGACCTATAGCGTTCCGTTATTTGTAAATGAGGATTTAGGTTCTAATTATCTGTTATACGTTAATTTTTCTGGGAAGGAAAAGGAGGTTCTGAATTCAATATTGGGAATGGCATTATTGTCCTTAACTTTTACATCTGTTATTGTTCTAGCTTATGCCAGTGCTTTGTCACAAATTTTTAGGCAACGGCAGATATCTCAAATAAAGACAGATTTTATTAATAATATGACGCATGAGTTCAAAACGCCTATTGCAACTATTAAGTTGGCTTTGGATGCTTTGAAAAACCCTAAAGTAAAGAATGACCAAGAATTTCTTTCGCGGTATTTGGGGATGATCGGTGAGGAGAACAAAAGAATGCATGCGCAAGTTGAAAATGTATTGCGAATTTCAAAACTTGAGAAGAACGAGATTGATGTGCCTAAAGAGCGAATTAATTTACACGATATTGTTGATGATGCAATTACGCATGTTAGCTTAATAGCTGAAAGTCGAGGAGGTTATATAAACACAAATTTTAATGCGAATAAATCGTCCATTCTTGGAAATGAGTTACACCTAACAAACGTTATTGTTAATATGTTGGATAACGCTATTAAATATACAGACGGTGTCCCGAAAATTGATGTTTATACAGAAGATGTCAAGAATAGTATCATCCTAAAAATAGTTGATAACGGTATAGGAATGAGTAAAGCCGTACAAAAAAGAATATTTGAAAAATTCTATAGAGAGCATACAGGAGACATACATAATGTAAAAGGACACGGTCTCGGATTGGCGTACGTTAAACGAATACTAGATGATCACGATGCACAGATTTATGTGGAAAGTGAAAAAGACAAGGGTAGTACCTTTACAATAAATTTACACTTAATATCTTAAATTATGGAAACAGAAAATAAAAAAATCCTATTGGTTGAGGACGATCCAAACTTTGGAACGGTTCTCAAAGATTACCTTGCAATGAATGACTACAACGTAACTCATGCAAAAAATGGAATGGAAGGCTTCGAGAAGTTTAAAAAAGATGATTATGATCTTTGTATCCTCGACGTTATGATGCCGTATAAAGATGGTTTTACTTTGGCCAAGGAAATACGTGAAAAAAATTCGGAAGTGCCAATTATTTTCTTGACAGCGAAGGCCATGAAAGAAGATGTAATGAAAGGTTACAAAGTGGGGGCGGACGATTACTTGAATAAACCATTTGATAGTGAGGTGCTACTAATGAAAATTAAGGCAATAATACAGCGTAAAGCAGTGGATACTGTGGCTGATAGTAAACAATTTGAGTTCGAAATTGGTGGCTTCTTTCTAAATTCGAAACTCAGGTTCTTGACATATAATAAAGAAGATACAGTTAAGCTCTCTCCAAAGGAGAATGAACTATTAAGGATGCTCGCATTGCATAAAAATGATTTGATGCCACGTGAACTAGCACTTACAAAAATTTGGCGTGATGATAATTACTTTACTTCTAGAAGTATGGATGTATATATTGCAAAATTACGAAAGTGTCTAAGTAAAGATGATAATGTTGAAATTGTCAATATTCATGGTGAAGGGTTCCGTTTGGTCGTTAAGAATGAGGTTGAAAATTAGAAAGTAATCTAAAATAATAAGTGTGAATAACGTCCTTTTAAATTAGTTCTAAAGGGCGTTTTTTATTTTAATTGCGTGAATAATATCAGAAGCTTTAGTGGTGTAATCGAACCAGCTAATTTTTTCATTTTTTCGGAACCAAGTGCCTTGTCGTTTTGCAAACCTTCTTGTATTCTTCTTAATTTCTTCTATTGATTCTTCCTTGGTTATTTTTCCGTCAAAAAATTGAAATAATTCTTTATATCCGACGGTTTGGAGCGCATTCAGGTCTTTGTTTTCTTTTAGAGATTCAACTTCTTCAAGCAAACCAGAAGCAACCATAAGGTCTACTCTCTTATTAATTCGATTATAAACTACTTCCCGATCCGCAGACAAACCAACGAATTGTGTTTCGAAAGGTCTGTTACTCGCTTTATTTTTCAGAAAAGAAGTATATGGTTTCCCACTACTTCGGAAAACTTCCAAGGCGCGAATAACGCGATGCGGGTTTTGTACATCTGCCTTCTGAAAATATACAGGATCTATTTCTTCTAATTCTTTCTGTAGTGCTTCTATTCCATTTGATAGAAGTTCTTCATTTAGCTTTAACCTTACCTCTGAAGATACCTCTGGAAATGAATCCAAGCCTTTTACAACAGCATCTATATATAAGCCAGAACCACCAACCATAACTGCAACTGGATATTTGTCAAATAACTGTTCCAGTTTCAGAAGTGCTTCTTTTTCAAAATCACCGACATTAAAACTACCAAAGATGCTTTTATTCTGAATAAAATGATGAGGGACCGCAGCTAACTCTTCCGCAGAAGGAACAGCAGTCCCAATTTTCATTTCTCTATAAAACTGACGAGAATCTGCTGAAATTATTTCTGTAGAAAACGCTTTGGCGATCTCAATAGACAGCGCTGTTTTTCCTATGGCTGTAGGGCCAACAACACAAATTAACAATGGTTTTGCTGAAATCATTATCAGGAAGTTTTTTCATCTTTGTTCAAGGACGATCCGCATTTATGACAAAAACCGGCATCGTCTCTATGCTTCGCTGCTCCACAATTTATACACGCTTGTGTATTTACGTGAACATAATCATCTTCTCGTACTTTCTGTCCCATAGTACTTGCATATTCAGCACTTACAATTCCTGTAGGTACCGCTATAATACCGTACCCCATAATCATAATAATACTAGCTACAAATTGTCCAAGAGGTGTGGCTGGAGAAATATCTCCATATCCAACTGTTGTTAGGGTAACTATAGCCCAATAAACACTCCGAGGAATACTCGTAAAACCGCTTTGTTCTCCTTCAATGATGTATAAGAGGGTTCCTGCTATCACTGAAATAATAACTACAAAAAATAAGAAAACAAAAATCTTAGCGCGACTTTGCATTAGTGCTTTTGCTAAATGATTGGAGGCACCTATGTACCTAGTGACCTTTAAGATTCTAAATACTCGAAGCAAACGAAGTGCCCGTACCGTCAACAAATAATTGCTCCCAGCAAAAATTAAGGAGAGATAGAGGGGTATCGTTGAAAGAAAATCGATGATGCCAAAGAAACTAAATATATATTTCGATGGTTTGTTCACTGTGATAATCCGAGCTATATATTCTATCGTAAAGAAAATAGTAATTATCCATTCCAAAATATATAAAGCGCTATGATATTTAGCATCGATAGGGCCAACACTTTCCAACATTACAATGATTACACTAAGTAGAATTAGGAGAAGTAATATTACGTCAAAGGCCTTACCTATTGGAGTGTCCGCTTCATAGATGATCTCATGAAGTTTAGCGCGCCACTTGGATTTTTTAGAAGGTTTCAAATTATTCTTTTCGTTAAAGTATTTAAGTCTTGTTTAATTAACTTCATTTGGCGCCAGTTTTAGTGTTTTCAGTACTTTGTATCTACGTAGATAGCTCTGGATGATATGCTGAGCATCACGATTGTTTGGCATCGGATTAATGATAGATTTTAATATCGCGGGATTGGTTATTTGATGGTTTAAATTATAAAAACCAAACCCTTTATACTGCCCATTTTCAATTAGAATCACAGAGCGTTCTTCAAGATCCCTACCAACATCAATTAGAAGCATATCCTGATTTTCATAACTGTACTTGTCAATAACAATTTGAACTCTAGCGTTATATGTCTCAGGAGACTCTTGATTAATACAAGCTCCGTTGCACTCTTTTAAACCGTAGAGAAAACAACTGCTATCCGTTTCGTATAGACTATTGAGTTTCTGGCATAAATTATTTTCTTCTGTAATTCGAAAAAGTGCCGATTTAGCTTTTTGATGATTTGTAAAGGTAGTAATTGCTTTTTTTCGACCGTCTGCTTTTTGGATACTAAGGTTTAAGTAACCTTCATCGTCTTTATATGAATTGAGTTGATAATTAAAAAGCGTCTTTCGTAATGCACGATTATATAATGGTTTGTTATGCTTTATTTCTTCACTTTCTTTCAGCTGTGCAATAAGATCACTACCTGTTTCTTCGAAAGTAACGGTTGTGACCTCCAATTGGATTCGCTTCGACTTTCTATTGTCATTTGTAAAATGCTGCGTGATTCTTTTTTTAATATTTTTGCTCTTCCCAATATAAATTATGGTTCCATCTTTTCGATGCATATAATAAACACCAGTCTTTGCAGGAACTCCTTGGATAAGGTCTAATAATTTTGGTTCAACCTGTCTCTTAGGATCTTTTCTTATTAAAGAGAGAACAATCTCTTTAGAGATATCTTTCGCTAACAACAATTTGAAAAGACTTACAGTAGCTTTAGCATCGCCCTGAGCACGATGCCGGTCAGTTATTGGAATCCCTAAAGTTTTAACTAGTTTCCCAAGGCTATAGGAAGGTAAGTCAGGCATTAATTTCTTAGAAAGTTCTACGGTACAAAGCGTATTTAAATCGAATTCATATCCCAGGCGATCAAACTCGGTAGTTAAAATTCTATTATCAAATTTTGCATTATGTGCTACTAGAGTGCAATCGGTAGTAATTTCAATAATTCGTTTGGCAACCTCGTAAAACTTGGGAGCAAACCGAAGCATTTTATTATTTATTCCGGTGAGATTAACCACGAAGGGTTGAATGTCACGTTCTGGATTTACTAAACTACTAAACTGATCAACAATTTTATGACCGTCAAAGCGGTAAATAGCAATTTCTGTTATTCCCTCTTCATTGTATTTCCCGCCCGTAGTTTCTATATCTAATATTGCGTACATCAGTTTATTAAATATGCTCAATTAATAATTTTCGCATGATTACCGTAAAGGTACTAAGATTCTAACTTTTCACCATATACCTTGCACCAAAGCTCTGAGATAAAAGCTTCCACTTTTATTTTAATCAATATTCGACGAATCAATTCAGTTAAACTGTTTAGTCGAGAATAACTATTTTTGATCAGACTTCCGCTCGAAAATCACTTCTTTAGTCCAGTCATTGGTATAACTCCCAGTTAATAATGTAGTTGCAGAGTTTTAAACAATCAACAATCTAATAGTTTCGTTCTCCAAAGATCTTACTTCCAACCCGAATCATAGTGCTTTCCTTTTCAATTGCCAATTGATAATCGCCACTCATTCCCATAGAAAGAATGTCGAAATCATATGTTTCTTTTAATTCATTATAGTATGTGTTCAGTTTCTGAAACTCTGCTGATACCTGTTCCTTGTTGTCGGTGAAGGTTGCCATTCCCATAAGTCCCACTATTTTAGTGTTCTGAAAGGATTGCACTTCTTCTGAAGTTAATAAAGTTTTCAACGCTGTTTCGGTCATACCAAACTTACTGTCTTCTTCAGCAATTTTCACCTGAATTAAACAGTTAATAATCCTGTTATTTTTTAATGCTTGTTTGTTGATCTCTTTCAGAAGTTTAATGCTATCGACGGCGTGAATTAAACTCACAAAATGCGCCATATATTTCACCTTATTGGTTTGAACGTGCCCAATCATATGCCACTCAATGTCTTTTGGCATTTCGTTCCATTTGGACGCCATCTCCTGAATTTTATTCTCGCCAAAAACTCGTTGTCCAGCGTTATAAGCCTCAAGTAAATCCGTTACAGGTTTGGTTTTAGAAACCGCTACAAGAGTGACTTCCGAAGAAAGAGTGTTTTTTATTTTAGTTAAGTTTTCAGAGATACTCAAAATTGTCTATTTGTTATGGTTTATATTTTAGGTTCAGAGTTTTTTTCTATCGGCCGTCTACTGTCTTTTTTTAAACATCTCATTTCGATTCCATTAAAACTCGTAAATGGTGACTCCGCTCCTAAGTTTTGGTTCAATGTATGTGCTCTTTGGTGGCATCTTCAAACCTTCATCGGCTAGATGTTTCATTTCTTCGGTACTCACAGGAATAAGACCAAAACCTACCTGATACTCTCCGCTGTCCACTAGCATTTTAACATAGGCCAAATCGTTCCTTCCATGAGCATATGAAATACGTTGATCGTTCCTAAGGTCTTCTATACCCAAAATTGGTTTCAGAATAGTGAGGTATAATATCTGGGTGTCTAATCCGTCCAGCGCATTTGTTATTTTATAATTATTTTTCCGAAGATATAATGAATAAAACTCACCATCCAAGTACATGCTAAAATGATGCTTTTTTGAAGGCTTATAGTATTCAAGTCCGCGGTTTTCAATCCGGAACAAAGCGTCGAGTTTAATTAGAAATTCTTCTTTATTTAAGCCGTTTAACCCCTTCACCATTCGGTTAAACTCGAATATTTGCAAGTCACTTTCCGGAATAAGGTAACTCATGAAGTAGTTATATGGCTCATTTCCTGTGTGATTTTTATTTTCAGCTTTTAAACCTTTTGCTAATAAGCATGAAGAAGCAGAGCGATGATGACCGTCTGCTATATACAAGGATTCCATAGTTCCAAATACTTCAGAAATTCGCTTCACAATTGCTTCATCATCAATATTCCATAAAGAATGTGTATCCCTATAGGTCGTTGTAAACTCATATTCAGCTCGTCCCAACATTGTGGTTTTGATGATTAGTGCCAATTCGTCATTGTCAGCATAGGTAAGAAGCACTGGTTCGGCATTAAAGCCTACGGTTTTTAGGTACTGTTCAAATAACTTCTCCTTATATTCTAAGGTATTTTCATGTTTCTTTATAACGTTATCTTCATAATCTTGTGCGCTTGCTGCTGCAACAATTCCGTTAAATTCAGAACCATCCCTATTCACGATTTTGTAAATATAGAATGACGGGTTTTCATCCTGTCTGAAATAGTTATCTTCTTTAAATTCTTGATAACGGTTCCGAACTAATTGATATCGTTCTTCCCCAGTAGTTTCTTTGTGATAACGATAGCCTGGGTTTACAATATGTAAAAATGAAAACGGATTGTCACGCAGGCGAGATTCCCGCTCATCCGTGGTATAGCTTTGATACGATCGTGAAGCGATTAAACTTACCTTGTCACGGGTAGGGCGCACGGCCCGGAATGGATTTATTTTTGCCAAAGTATAGTGTTATCTGTTTTTCGCATTAATCTTGGGTTTATTGGTTTCAATGAAAAGATTTCGCAACCGTTTCGGCTTTTCTATTTTGGCTGTAATCATAAAAACCTTCACCACTTTTTATTCCAAGTTTTCCGGCCATTACCATATTTACAAGCAGTGGACAAGGTGCGTATTTCGGGTTTTTAAATCCATCATGCATCACATTGAGAATGGATAAGCAAACATCCAAGCCTATGAAGTCTGCCAAAGCTAATGGCCCCATTGGATGTGCCATTCCTAGCATCATGACTGTATCAATCTCTTTAACTCCTGCAACGCCATTATATAGAGTCTCTATTGACTCATTAATCATTGGCATCAATATACGGTTTGCAACAAAACCTGGATAATCATTAACTTCAACTGGGACTTTCCCTAATTTTTCTGAAAGCGCTCTAACCGCATTATAAGTTTCATCATTTGTGTTATATCCCTTTATGATTTCTACCAATTTCATGATTGGAACAGGATTCATGAAATGCATCCCGATTACCATCTCAGGCCTAGAGGTAACCGCTGCAATTTTTGTGATTGAAATTGAGGATGTATTACTAGCTAAAATCGTATTCACTTTGCAAAGTCGGTCTAAATCTCGAAATATCTTTAATTTCAAATCTAGGTTTTCAGTAGCTGCTTCTACGACTAATTCCGCATATTCTAAACCCTCTTCCATATTTGTGAAGGTCGTGATATTGTAAAGTGTTTGTGCTTTTTGAGCTTCGGTGATCCTCCCTTTCACAACCATACGTTCCAAGTTCTTGGTAATCGTTGCTATTCCTCTATCTAATGAGGCTTGAGAGATATCAATGAGTTGTACTTTGTAATCAAATTGTGCAAAGGTGTGGGCGATTCCGTTGCCCATAGTACCTGCGCCAATAACTGCAATATTTTTCATATATATGACCGCTTAGGTGGGTGTCTTTTAGTTAAAAGTTCTATTTTACGCTCTTACTTTTATTTTAAGCAATGCTTTAAAAAATGCCTAGTTATATTTTCTTAAAATTCTCAATTATTTTCATCGCTACTCTTAAGGCTTCGGCCCCTTGAGTAAGACTAACGATAGGAACAGTGTCTGTGTGAATGGAATGAGCAAATGCTTCTAGTTCATCTAAAATTGCATTGTTCTGTTCAACATCCGGGTTTTTAAAATAAATCTGTTTTTTCACTCCTTCAGCATTGGTAAGTATCATTGCAAAGTCATCCGGATCCTCTGGTGCATCCTTCATTTTTACAACTTCACATTTTTTCTCTAAAAAGTCAACTGATATGTAAGCGTCTTTTTGAAAGAAGCGAATCTTCCGCATTTTTTTTAGTGAAATTCTACTTGCTGTAAGATTGGCAACACAACCGTTCTGGAACTCGATTCGCGCATTTGCGATATCTGGTGTTTCACTAATTACCGAAACACCTCCCGAGCGAATATCTATAACTTCAGAATTAACCATACTTAGTATAGCATCAATATCGTGTATCATCAAATCCAAAACTACTGAAACATCAGTTCCCCTAGGGTTGAATTCTGCCAAGCGATGCGCCTCAATAAACATTGGATTTTTAATTGTATCCTTTATCGCTAGAAATGCAGGGTTAAATCTTTCAACTTGCCCTACTTGTCCTCTCACGTTATGCTTCTTTGCAAGATCTCTAATAATATTTGCCTCTTCGACAGTATGCGTAATTGGTTTCTCAATAAATAAATGCTTGCCTGCTTCGATTACTTTTTTTGCACACTCAAAATGATGCAGCGTAGGAGTTACAACATCTACCATATCGCAGCGGTCAATAAGCGCATCCATGGTTGGAAAACTTTTATATCCAAATTCTTTTTCTATTGCTTCGGAAGCGGCCGCGTTTGAATCGAAGAACCCGATAAGTTCATATTTATCGGATTGCTGTAGCAGTTTTAAATGAATTTTCCCAAGGTGTCCGGCACCTATGACTCCAGCTTTTAACATTCGTAGTGGTTTTCTACAAATGTAAGGGATTTGGTAGAATTTACGAAGCGAGAATTCGGATTTAGAACATTCCTTTTTTTGCAGTTTGATACTTGTAATTTGACACTTTCTTTACATCTTTGTGAAGATGAAAGATACTTTTACTCACAAAGGAATGCGTAAAAAGCTGGTGGAAATCCTCGAAAGAAAGGGGATTGTGAACCAAGGAGTTATAAAGGCTATTAGCAAAATCCCAAGACATTTATTTATGGACTCAGGGTTTTTGAATCATGCCTATGTTGATAAAGCCTTTCCCATTGGAGCAGACCAAACAATATCACAACCTTATACGGTAGCTCGCCAGACCGAACTACTAGGAATAAAAAGAGGATATAAAGTCCTAGAGATTGGAACTGGTAGCGGTTATCAAACTGCTGTTTTGTTAGAGATGGGTGCTATTGTATATTCTATTGAACGACAAAACGAATTGTTTAAAAAGACGCAATTATTTCTGCCAAAGTTAGGCTATCGTCCCAAGAAATTGATATTCGGTGATGGTTATATTGGCCTAGAGAAAGAAGCTCCATTCGACGGTATTATTGTAACTGCAGGAGCGCCATTTGTTCCTAATCCGTTGTTAGCGCAACTAAAAGTAGGAGCAAAACTCGTTATCCCAGTGGGAGGTGAAGTGCAAATTATGACGGTCTTTACGCGCACCTCAAATACGGAATTTGAAAAAGAAGAGTTTGGCGAGTTTCGTTTTGTTCCTCTGTTGGAGGATAAAAATTAATTGTTATTTCGTTGAATGAAGCGCTGGGTCATATACAGCTACCGCAACTTTAGAATCTGCGGTTCCATAATATAAAAACCATTTGTCTTTAAAATATACAAGGCCTTCCACGAAA
>TARA_R110002110_G_scaffold134587_1_pt1 | contig 10652 bp, 5 predicted proteins | sample TARA_R110002110 | Tara Oceans TARA_R110002110 (sample SAMEA4397330) | marine metagenome | biome: Polar Biome; feature: [SRF] surface water layer (ENVO:00010504); material: water (ENVO:00002006), including particulate matter (ENVO:01000060) such as... | depth 5 m
TCGACCCAGTGGCCGAGATCGCCAAGCTTGCCCTGCGGGTCCACGAGGATATCGGCAATGTTCTGGACATCCCGAACTTCGCAATGCCCCTTACGCACTTCCATCAGCGGGTTGAAATGTGCCGATGCCACATCGGTCGGATCGAACCGCAAACAATGCGAGAATTCCGACCGCCAGCCGGAGGTCAGCTGCCAGTTCTCGCCCTTGATGTCATGCACCAGAACCGAATGCGGCCAAGAGAGCAGGGTCGGGACGACAAGCCCCACGCCCTTACCGGACCTAGTCGGCGCAAAGGCCATGACGTGGTCGGGGCCATCATGGCGGAGATACGAGCCCTGGGCGTGGCCAAGGAACACGCCAGCTGGTTTCAAGAGGCCCGACTTGCGCAAATCCCTGCCTTCCGCCCAGCGCGCCGAGCCGAAGGTCGAGACCCGCTTGTCCCACCGTGCCCGGAGGATCGATCCGGTCACCGCGATCACGATGGCGGCAAACCCGCCTGAGCCGGCAATCAGCCCGCCCCGGTCGAACACATCCGGCGCATAGGCATCGAAGGAATACCACCAGCCGAAGAAGGCCCAGGGCACATAGATCGGCATGTCGAGGATGACGAGGAGCGGCTCGCCCAGACGAGGCGACCAGCCGAGCGACCAGGCCGTCCACTCGGTCGCGCACCAGAGTGCCACCAGGACAACAGCCAAGACAAGAAGGATCTGCCAGAAGAGGTTCGTGCCATGTTTCATGACCCAGAACCTGACCGATCAGCCGCTCAGTCTCCAGAGAGGGAATTGGGGGAAATCAGGGGAGTATTCTGAAGGATCAAGCGCTAGCGAGTGGCGCGGGTGAAGTTCCGGGAAGAATCCGTAGTGGTTGAAAAATCCCGGAAGCGGGCGTTGCCCAAACACCAAGTTTTCACCAATAGATCGCGACTATCTCAACATCCAGCAACCGTTCGTCGGTGATCTGTCGCGGAGCTCGTCGAGCCTGCGGACTAGCATCGTTTGCTCCCACCAAGGGAAACCAGGACAGCCCCACCTCATCGCGAACAGAATTGCGGACGGCCAAGTCCTGATCAGAGGCGATGTCGAATCCAAGTATTGCACTTACCTCATTTCGGACTTGCCGAAATGCGGAGCTTTGATCCGACAAGCTGGATGACCGCGTCCGCAATATCTCGCAGAGGCGGTCTAATTGCTGAACTTGAGCTTCGGTCAGAGACTTTTGAGAGTGGCTCGCCAACCGCTGGACATAAAGCTTGAGGGCTGCTTCCAAAGTGTGCTCCAACTTGGATGGTTCATCAGCGCTATCCGCTGGAATGTTGAGAGGAATTAAGCTGGCTTCGGAAATCTGTGCTACGAGGTCCGGCGTCAGTTGGCTGAACAAATCAACGAGCTTGACCGGCGTCCAGCTGTCGTAAAGGCCGGGACGCGAAACACGTGCCAAGATGTTAAACACGCCGTCGGAAAATAAAACTCTGCGAATATCCTTCCAATAAGCAAGGTGCTCAGTTACTCCAACAATTTCCAATGGGCGTGAAGTCACAACATGGCCTTCGATAAGGCGCCGGTGAACGACAAATTCCTCGCCGCCGATCTCGATTACAACATGGTGAAGGGCTCTGGCTCGAACTGGAATCAATCCTGCCAAGAGTCGTTGGAGAACCTTGTTGACTGGCAAGACAGATTTCAGCTGCGCGATCGCCCCGCCGCTTCCAAACATCTCTGGATAGTCTTCGGCCATACCAGCAAACTCGGTCACCATCGTCTCAAGCCGGAAAACAGGATCGGCAACTAGCGTCGCCTGAAACTCAACCAGATCGCCCCTGCAGAGATCGGAAGCGCGAATGGCTGTGGATGGGGTTGAGAGCGTCTTGATGTCGTCAATGTCATTAATCGATTCATCAGGAACTGCTGGGAAAATCTTACGCAATCCCGGCAGGGCGAGAAGCTCCACGAACCACGACTGAACGGTCGCCTTTCGAGAAGTTTGTATCGAACTGCTATTGCTTGTCTGGAACCGGGAAGAGACCTCCGATTTCACAAGTACCGACGTGCCAGCTTCTAGACGGCTCCCGAGTTCGGCCTCAATTGTGGACAGCGACTCCCGCGACATACTTTCAGTGACGCCGCCAGTTTGCGACGACAGTAGGCTGCGCAAGCTTACCTCATCGAGATAAACAAACTCGCGTAACGGGCGCTCGGCCGTATCAGGCGGGTTCACTTCCCCCTTTTGTTTGAACGGCCAAAGCTTTTTTGCGGCCCGCAGAAAGTTCATGCGACCGCCTCGTTCGTAGGATGACTGGACCGTCTGGGTCTTAGCAGTACGCGCTCATAGGCTTGAACGAGATCCTCGCCTGCGATTTGCCCGCGGCCATCGCCCGCCGCGAGGAGGGCTGCTTCTGTCCAAAGCAATTTCAGATCTGCGGCGGACCAACCGCCCGTCAATGAAGCGATATCCTCGATGGGGAGATCATCGCTCGTCTTGACCATTCGAGACCCAACTTTCAGAATTTCCCTACGGTCTTGGAGTGTGGGCGGGGTGAATTCGATTTCCCAGTCGAACCGACCTGGACGTAAAAGAGCCGGGTCCAGAGACTCTGCGCGGTTGGTGGCAGCGATGACCACGATTGATTTGTCCTCATTGGCAAACCCGTCCATCAGGGTCAGCAGTTGTGCTACAAGACGCCGTGAAGCTTCATGGCTATCGCCTGATCGGCGTTCGGCAATGCTATCAATCTCGTCGAAAAAAATGATCGCCCGCTCGGATTCATTCTTACGAGCCGATTCAAAAATCCGGCGTAAGGTATATTCCGTGTCGCCGACCCATTTGCTGACAATTGAAGGCCCACTAACCAAATAGAATTCAGCATTGGACACATGGGCAATAATTTTTGCCAAATAGGTTTTCCCGGTTCCAGGGGGGCCCGTGAAGAGAATACCTTTGACCGGCTGTGCTCCAATCTCGTTTAGAAGTTCTCGGGTCTCGAACTGCGTCTCGATCAATTGACGCGCTCGCGCAATAACGTCTGGGTATCCCCCAAAATCATCAAAGCTGAGCGGCTGCTCTCCTTGAGCGATCCGATAGACCGCCTCAACATCTTCCTCTTGAGACCAGTCATCCCGAATCCGAACGGGCGCATTCGAGAGGATGCGGACAGGGCCATCGATCACATTGAATTCAACCGTATTACCGACGGCCAAGTTCCTGATCTTGCCGCAGGGAACCAGCGTCAAGCTGTAACCCTCTTCGAGGAGGATTTGATCCTGACCGAGGAGGTCTCTGATGATCCCGACCGAATTGACCTGTTTCCAGAGCGCTTCTGATGCATAGTCCCAGTCCTTGTCCCCAACCAAGATCAGGTCGCCAGACTCTGGCAGATCACCGTTGAGAACATGGAAGCTGAACGCTCGACCGTTCGCAGTTATACCTTGAATTGCGCCGGATGACTCGTCGGAATGGCGAACTTTTATCACCGTTGCATTCGCTATGTATTTGGCATCCTGAACCACGGGCAGATCCTGCAAAGCATATTCATCCTGTTTGATATGATTCGGTGAGAATCACCGCGAATGAAAACAATTGGAACCCATTGCGCATTAATCCCCCAAAGAACAATTTTTGATATCCGCGCTTTTGTAGGCCCAGCTCGTGCAAAAGGAGACGAAGAGAATACTGTTCCAATTGTACGCAAATAGGCCTGTAATCAGACAACAGCGTTGCAGGAACGAACGAGCAACATTATCTGAAGTTAAAGGTTGAGTTTACGCGCAAAGAAGGGGACGTGCAGTAGAAATGGAAAGGCAGAAGCATAAACCCCTGCCTCCCAATCCGAAGCGGCAAGCCGCGCATGTAATTAGCGCGTTTCGGTTTCAGCTATTGGAAACCACCCTCGCTTGGTTGAGCCTCTCCGAAACCGATACGCTACTGGTTGAGATCTTCGAAGACTTTGATGTAGAAACCGCCAGCGGGGGCACTGAGCTGACGCAGGTCAAGCACAGCACCGGCAACCGCAAGCTCACGCTCGCTAGCAAAGACGCCCGTGATGCGCTTGAAAACTTCTGGGCCACAAGCCGAGGGGGTGAGGCCCCGGACGTGTCTCTGGTTGTTCATACCAATATGGAGATTGGGACCGAACAGGGTGCAGACCTCCCCGGTGGGGTCGCTGGGATCGAATATTGGCACGCGGCCAAAGACGGCGCCGACGCTGCGCCTCTCAAAGCGCTTTTATTGACCACCCTTTCAGACGGCAAACTCAAAGGCTGGCTCGAGAGCGACCCGGATGAGGACGCCTTGCGATCAAGACTGATCGGGCGCGTGTCTTGGAAAACCGGCCAGCCGAGCGGCGCGCCTCAAAATGCGCTTCTTGCAGAGCTCATCGCCGGACGTCTTGCGGCGCTTGAATTGCCCGTGGGCCTGGCGCCGCACGCTGCGGCCGCAATCGTCGAACATATTTTCGCGGTCGCAAGTGAAACCGATCCCGCGCTTCGGCGCTTAACCACCGCCGACTTGCACGGGCTTTTTCATGAAGTCGGCCGTTCCGGCCAACCTGGCCATGAGGCCGGCTGGGCGCTCGCTAGTTGGACGGTCTCGGTCGAAGAGATCGAGCTTCCCTATTATCTCGCGTCGCGCACAGCTTTGGTCGAGGAAGTGTCGGCAACCCTTATTCAGACCGGCGCGATTTGGCTTCACGGTGCGAGCGGTACTGGGAAATCGACATTGGCTCTGCAAATTGCACGCGCCACTAGTCGAAATTGGCTCGCGGTCGAATTTCGCGACCTGACAAATCCGAGCGATGTGCTGGTGCGCTTGGACCGGGCCTATACGGATATCACGCTTGGAGAAAATGTTCGCGGCGTCATCCTGGACGATATGGACGGCGACGTTGTAGCTAAGCATGCAAGCCGTTTGGGTCGCTTTCTAAATTGGATGCGTGAGCGCGGGGGATACGTTATTGTAACTTCGGCGCGCACGCTCAGCCCCGCGACGTTTCAATTGGCTCATCTCTCCCCAGACGCAGGTAAGGACGCGCCATACCTTTCCGTCGAGGAGATAACCGAACTCGTTGCGCAAACGAGCGCCCCATCGAATCAGACCGAAGCCTGGGGCCTCTTTATCCATATCGCTGCGTCGGGCGGCCACCCGCAATTGACCGCCGCGAAAGTCGTGTCGCTTGACCAACGTGGCTGGCCCAAAGATGCGCTGATTGAGGACTTTTCCGGTACCCCCAGCGAAGCGATCGAACTGACCCGCGCCGAGGCGCGGCGCCGTTTGCTGGAAGATGCGTCCGAACATGGCCGCGCCATGTTAAAGCGGCTTGGTTGTATCATGTTCAAATTTGACCGGCCATCTGCAATCGCCATCGCGGCCCTCGATCCAAGCATCAAAGAGCCATCCGTGAGCCTCGACTTGCTTACCGGGCCCTGGATCGAAAAAGTACCCTCGGCGCCGGGCTATTTTCGTTTGTCTCCGTTACTTTCTGGTTTGCAGGAAGATCTCGGAGCAGAGACCATCCAAAACGTCCAAGTTGGATATCTGGTATCCACGCTCAACCGCGGGCCTATTCCATATGAGGCGCTCGATTCAGTATTCTGGACCGCCTTTGTCTCCAAACAAAGTTGGTTCTTCTCAAAATTCTTCGAGAAATCCCTCTCTTTCGATGAGGACACCCACAAAGCCATCGCCGTTAAACTAGGTGGTCTGGTCTATCTGCGGACCGATCAAATGCTGCTGCCAGAGGATCCCGGTACCTCTCATATCTTGCGCATTCTGCAGATCGATGTCGCCGCTCTCAATGGCGAGAAGACTCTCTTCCAGCCCATAGCGCTTGCTGCCATGCGCGAGGCTATGGCGGTCGAGCATGAAGAGCTTAAAAACGCGTTCACTCTCATGGCGCTGTTAAAAATCCTGTTGGTGCAGGGCACGCGACTGGATTGGGACCTGCGCCTGTCCTACATCGCCTATTTTGAAGCGCTGGCAAACACCGATCCCGATCTTATCCGCCGCAATCAAGGCCCTGCGGTTCAAGCCATGCAGGCCGAGTTTGGCGAGACCGCAGATGTCAGCGGCTTCATGCTGCAGGTCGGCGCCTCCAGTATCGTAAACCCGGCTGAGCTAAAGGCGCTGTTTCTGGCGCTCGATCAATTAGAGCCTGACTTGCGGACCCGGCGCCTGTCTCAGCTTAAAGCCTTTTTCAAGGGCTATGGTCTACATATTCAGTCGGCCTGGGTGAACGCCTGGTTGGCTGGCAAGCTCGATGTGGACCCCTCTATCACCGATTATGAAACCATGGCCGGCGTTGCTGAGACCTGGGGCGATACCGATCTGGTCGCTGAATGCATCATCGCGCAATCTGTACTTTCAGACGAATATCAACATGATCGACCAAAGGCCTTGGAAATTGTCGATACGGGCCTTGAAGCTTTGCCGGACCATCCAGAGCTGCTCAGGCAAAAGGCCAAAGTGCTCGGCCATGATCATCAATACGACAAGGCACGCGCAATCCTAGAAAGCATACGAACGCGCACTGATAAAAGATCTGACATAGAGCGCATGTACGCTTTAAAAGAACAGGCCGTCGCTACAGCCAATATGGGCGATTTAGAAACCGCGAGAACGGTCTTCCTAGAAGCTGCGGCAGCCGCCGAGGCGGTTCAGAACGAGGTAACTTCTGTGCGCTCCCACGGTGTGGCGCTCCGGGCGGAAGCGGCTATGTGCCTCTGGCGAAGCGGGAATATTGAGCCGGCATTGCGCGAACTCGCACCGCTCATCCAAATGCTGGAGGATATTGATCCGGAAAGCCACGACGCGGCGAGGAACCTTCACCTGAAACTGCGTTGGCTGGTCGGTTGGCTACACGAAGTCACCAAGGGTCCGATCGGTCTGACACGAGAGCTTCGCTATGGCGCGCTCGCCGCTCTCGACGCCGACTATCCAGAAGAAGAACCCCGCAGCGGGCGCCTCGAAGACATCAAATTGCTTTTGATGATCGTGGGCCTCCGCCAAAATCTGCACGATCTTTTTCGGGACCTAGACTGGTCCAAAGTCACTTTGGGTTTTCACATCTTCTTGGGCGCCGCCGAGTTTGATCTTGCCGTTGAGAATGGCGCGCCCGATCAAATAGCGCATGCCGTGCTCCAACTCGCTGCTGCGTTTGCTACTGCCCAGAAAGAGGAAAGGGGAGCCTCCATCTCTCAGATTGAGAAGATTAAAGAATTGGATGCGCGTGATCTTGAAGGTCCGGCTGTCAAAGCAGTGTTCATTCACGCCGTTGCGCTTGCCGCCTTTTTTGGTGCGCGGGATCGGGGCGACAAACATGCATTTTGCGAAGCCCTTTTGGCGGAGGTCCAAAAACGCCTGACCGCGACCACACCTGAGCTGGACCGATGGAGCGAGATTGTGAATGGCATGGCGACCGCAAATCTCTCGGATCACGCGACACGGATTTTCAACTCTGCGCTCGCTCCAAACAACGAAGTGTTGCTCCCGGCCGATATCTTCAATCGTCAGCTCTCCCTCCTTCAATGTACGGTGGCTTGCGGATGCGGTGCGCGTATGGTCAAGCAACTCCACACTCTCTTCGCTGATGAATGGGCTTATATCGTTGAGCAACAGCGCTTTCTGTTGTCGCAACCAAGTCTACATGCGCCTGCGCTCGAAGCGGCGATCGGCTATGCGAGGCAAAGAGAAGGTGGCGCGCTTGCCAACCTATTGCAAACCGGAGCTCGGGCACTCAATAGCCAAGTGTCAGAGTCTTGGCTTGATTTGGCTGAAGAACTGGGTGGAAAGGCGACTGATTAGTCTTGGAAGACTGTAAGGTCTTACGTAGCGTAGCGCCGCTTCCTCTAGGTTTGCTTCTATGAGACCGCATTCGTAATGTCCGCTTCCGAGATCATCCAGCCATCCCGATCCCGCGCCCAAGCTTCCAAGAAATCCGCCCCCCGCGAACAACCCCAGACACCGCCATCCCGCGCCGCTGCTCAAGCGCCTTTCTCCATGGCACAATCGTAAAATCCCGCTGCCGCTCGATAACCGCAAATTTGCCGCTCACTCGCGATACCGGCTCCCGGTAAGTGCCATCAACGTGTCCCCGTTCCGGCGCTGGCGAATAGGGCTTCCCGATTTCCTTGCTCAACGTCCGTCCAGCCTGTGTCAGGTCGCGCTTCAACAGCTCGGACTTCTGTGCCGCAGAAAGCCCAGTGCCCGACTCCAACTTCATTCCAATCCCCGCCAGAAACGCACGCCGTTTGACCTGCGCCTCAGCGACCTCCTCGCCAAACCCAATCGGCACACCGGATAGAGGAGGCGTCTCATCCAGCCAGGTTATACCAAGCGCTGTTTCCTGATCCTTCAATCCAAGCTCAGATCGCACGAGCAGTTGCGCCGATTTGAACTGTGCTTGTGCCCGTTCGTACGCTTTCGTCCTGTCCAGATAGTCCCGCGGAATCCTCCAGTCGGCATCGGCCGTCCGCTCGACATGACCGGCGCGCCGCAAGGCTTCCAGCCTTCGCACATGGGTCGCGATAAATTCCGGACTGGACCACGGATCATCGGCCTGGTGTAGGCTTGCTGAATAGGTCCCGCCATTCACGCGAGCGATCCGATCAATCGTCACGTCCGACGGCTTTGGCTCAAGGTTTGGCGGCGACACGGTGATGATCGCCCCGCGCTTTACTTCCTCGACCTCGCCCGCGACACCCAGCTCCACAAACACGGCGCGCCCATCCAGACCGTCGATGATTGCATAGGTCCGGTCATGCGCTTCACCCGTCAGAGCCGTCTGCAGCACCACGCCTGTGACACTCCGACCGTCCGGATCAGACTTGTCAAAAATCACATCGGTATCGAAACGTCGGTCGCTGCGCCCGGCGAGCGCACGATTCATCGTCTTGATGATGTCGTGACGCTCGGACAGGTCCCGCAGAATGTCTCGGAAATTCTCCCCCATTTGCCAGCGTCCGGCACCGAGTTTCTGGGCGAGCCCAAGCCGCTCCAGCGTCCGTAGCCGAGCGGCATGCAGGGTGCGATATTGCGATGGGCTGTCCTTCAGCCTGAACTCACCTTCCGGATTGGCTTGCCGCGCTATGAAGTGATCGATCCGCGTCACCCGCTCGGCGGCAACTTCGGCGTTGAGCTTTCGCTCCTGTTCAAACCTTGTCTCCGGCCCGAGTTCCAGCGTCACGAGGTCCTCCGCGCGCTCCCGTATCCCGTGAGAAATGTACGCCCGCGGTATGACAAGATCAGAGTTATCGTCGCGGCGGCCCCGGATGACTAAATGTGCATGCGGCCGACCGGTATCATGGTGCACCGCGCCGACCCATTCTAGGCGTGTTCCAAGATCGGCTTCCATCTGCGAAACCAAGTCGCGAACGAAGGGTTTTAGGTCAGCCATTTCGGCGCCGTCCTCAGGCGAAACGATGAACCGGAAATGATGCCGGTCGTCGGTAATGGATTTGGTGATATCGGACGGGTTCGCATCCTCACTCATAGCGTCGAAGAGTTTTCCGCGATCCTTCTCCTCAAGCGCCGCGTCACGGCGAATGTATCCGATGTGCGCTGCCAGTGCTGCCGCACTCGACGCAGACATACGAACGATGCGCGCCTTGACGATGACGCGCCTCTGTCCGCCACGTGGACCGATACGCGGCCGGGCGGGCAGGGCAGTCCGGCGAACACCGCCGGCCGAGGACAGGGCTTTCGTCATCCGCGTCAGGTATGTCTTCGTACGTCCCCCTGATCCAGCCGACCGAATCCTGCCAAGTCTGGGCGTGAACGGATTGTCCGGCGGCGTACTCATTTGGGCTGATTCGGCGGCAAACAGGCCGTGCTCAGTGAATGGAACCATGCCAAGCTGTTGTCGTCATTGAGGGTTCGCTCAGACCACAGAGCTGTATCCTGAGGCGTGGAACCATAAAAATCGATGTGCAGACAAGGGGGTAGCCCCTCATTGGCTCCATGAGCTTTTATCTTGCATTCCGATTTACCCCCAATTTTCTCAGACCGATCCTCTTCCCGTGGCTTCCCAGCACCGCTCATCCAGACCGCGCGCCCCATAATATCGCTCTCCCGGACCGCGCCGAAATACCGCCCGTCAAACGAGTCCGGCGTGCGATCAGAGAGGAGCAGCACCTCTCCTGCCTGAAGCTGCCTGCAGTCCTTCCAGGGAGACGGCAGAGTGCGCCCCATTCTATCTGCTGATAGCAAGCGAACAGTTGGTGTGCCGTTGACGAGTAACGCACCTTGCACCACACAAACCATGTCGCCTTCGAGCGCCCGGACGGTCTTGATGACGGGGATGCCTGGCGCAAGATAGCGCCTCTGGATCGCGGTTCTCGAAGCCGCATCTGGCAGGTTCGATACAACCAGATCACCGCGTGAAATTACCTCCAAAGGCGCGACACGATACCATCCCAGCGGCGCGCTTTCGCTCGGATTGTAAAGCAGGAACGGCGGCAAGAGTCCGGTCGCTGAAAGGCCTGTCATCGCCACTCCGATCACAGAAATGCCGCTCCAAATTGCTGCGCGAAGGCTCATGATTTACTCCTCCCGCCATTGGGAAAATGCGTCCGCCTTTCCATTAAAAATGTGATTGAATCTGTTCTCGATGCCCTTATTTCAAGCGCCATGACCGCCTCCCCGGGACCTATTCCAGACGGTCG
>TARA_R110002110_G_scaffold107369_2_pt1 | contig 10642 bp, 7 predicted proteins | sample TARA_R110002110 | Tara Oceans TARA_R110002110 (sample SAMEA4397330) | marine metagenome | biome: Polar Biome; feature: [SRF] surface water layer (ENVO:00010504); material: water (ENVO:00002006), including particulate matter (ENVO:01000060) such as... | depth 5 m
CTTCTTATTGCCAGCCTGCTTATTGCCAGCCTTACTTATTGCCAGCCTACGCGATCATAGATGCGGACGGCTTCGGCCTGGTTCTCGCCGAGCGCGCTCGCGTTGAGCTTGTCTTCCTTGAAGGCGCCGGTGCCGGGCACGGGGGATTTTTTCATGATGCCAGGCACGACGGTATATTCATGATTGCGTTCGGTGAGGGCGTTCTGGGCCCAGTCGCTCGTCAGGAATTCCAGGAACCTGATGGCGTTCTCACGATCCGGCGCATATTTCATCACGCCTGCGCCACTGATGTTCACATGTGTGCCGCGGCCTGCCTGGTTGGGAAAAATGAGGCCGGTCTTTTCGGCCGCCGCCACGTCGGCGGGATTGCCGGAGCCAAGCATGCGGCCGATATAATAGGTGTTCACCACGGAAATCCGGCACTCGCCGGCGCCGACCGCCTTGATATTCGAGGTGTCGTTGCCCTGCGGCGGCTGGGCGAGGTTTGCGTAGACGCCCTTCGTCCAGTTTTCCGCGGATGCCTGGCCTTCATGTTCGATGAGCGAGGCAAGCAGCGAGACGTTGTAGATGTTCGACGATGAACGCATGCAGATCTCGCCCTTATGCGACGGGTCGGCAAGATCGTCATAGGTTTCGAGCTTGTCGGGGCGCCCCAGCGCCTTGTTGTAAATGATGATGCGCGCCCGCTTCGAGAGGCCGAACCAAAGCCCGTCGGGGTGGCGCAGATATGCGGGGATACGTTCATCCAGCACTTCCGAATGCACCGGTGAGAACAGACCCTTTTCTTCCGCACGCCAGAGGCGGCCCGCATCGACCGTGATCAGAAGATCGGCGGGGCTTTGCTTGCCTTCGCGTTCTATGCGCGCGATCAGTTCGTCGCTGCCGCCCTCAATGAGGTTGACCTCGATCCCCGTTTCCTCGGTGAACCTGTCATAGAGATCAAGGTCGGTATCGTAGTGACGGGCGGAATAGATATTGACCTCTTGCGTTTCCGCCCGCGCACCCGCCACAAGAGAGAGGCTGAGTGCGGCGACAAACGAGGCAGCGAACAGACGAAACATGACAGGACCGCGATTTTGTTGATAACGATTTGCATTTGCACACTAACCGCGCAGGAGCGGCCGTGCAAGGCGCGCCTGCGGGATGTTCTGTCGCATCAGGCCGCGAAAATGAAGGTGCCGCAGGGATCGAAGCGGATGGCGGCGGCGGCACCGACGCTGAGGCCGTCGAGCGAGGTGACGCGCGCGCGCAAAGGTTCAAGGGCGGGGAAATTCTCGTTTCTCAGGAGCACCAGCCAGTCGCGGCCGAGAAAGCGGATATCGCCGATGCGGAAATTATTCTCGGTGGCGCCCATCGGGCGGAGCGTCACGGCTTCGGGCCGCACGATCACCTCCACGCAAGCGCCCTCAGCGAAATCGCCTGCCGGCACCGCGCCATAGGCGGTCACCGCCGCACCTGACCGCACCGTTGCCGGAAAACGTTGCGCCCCGCCGAAAAGCGAGGCGGCAAGCGCACTCGCCGGGCGCGCGTAAAGCTCCTCCGGGGTTGCACATTGCGCGATGCGGCCCGCTTCCATGACGGCGATGCGGTCCGCGATCTCCATCGCCTCCACCGGATCATGCGTCACGACAAGCGTGATGACGCCCGCGGCTTTCAGTGCGCGGCGTGCCTCCTCGCGCAGCGCCCGGCGGCGCGTCACATCGACGCTGGCAAAGGGTTCATCGAGCAGCATGGCCGCCGGCGCGGGCGCAAGCGCGCGGGCGAGCGCAACGCGCTGCTGCTGGCCGCCCGACAATGTGTGGGGATAGCGCCCCTCGAACCCGGCAAGCCCGACCGATGCCAGCCTGTCCGCGACGATGGCGCGGGCCTCCTCCTTCTTCCGGTCCGCAAGACCGAACGCGATGTTTTCGGCGGCTGTCAGATGGGGAAACAGCGCATGATCCTGAAAGACCATGCCGAACATGCGTTTTTCCGGCGGCATAGTGCGGCCCGGTGCGGCGAGAAGCGTGCCGCCGAGGTCGATGCTGCCCTCCTGAAGCCGCTCGAGGCCGGCAGCAAGCCGCAACAATGTGGTCTTGCCGCTGCCCGAGGGTCCGAGCAGACAAAGTATCTCGCCGCGCCGTGCGTCAAGTGAGATGCCGGACAGGACACGATGATCGCCAAAGCTGTGTCCGACATTCCGGAATGCCAGGGTCATGGATACCTCGCCGGCGGGCTGGACTGTGCATCTTGAGAATGCGTGGCAAAATTACTTTGCCGCCTCGCGCGGTATTTGTCACAACTGCGCCATGCCAGTCACGCAAAAAGATCGCATTCGTGCCAGCACGACCGTCGCGGAGCGGATAAGGCAGCGCATTAGCTCCACCCTGGGCTCCGGCTGGACGCTGGCGGCGCTGACCGTGGCGCTTGTCGCACTCGCGCCCTCAGCGACGGTATTGTGGAGCCTGACGGCCCCGGTCAGCGAAAACTGGCTGCATCTGCGCGCCACGGTCCTGCCTGTCTATATCGCGAATACGCTGAAACTGATGGCATTGGTGGCGATCTTTACCGCGATCATCGGTGTCGGGACGGCATGGCTCACGGTTTCCACGCGCTTTCCGGGCCGCAATATTCTCAACTGGGCGCTGGTGCTGCCGCTCGCCACGCCGGGCTATATCATCGCTTACGTCTATACCGACCTGCTCTCGTTCAGCGGGCCGGTGCAGGTGGCGCTCAGGGCCGTCACCGGATGGCATGTCGGCGATTACACCTTTCCGCCCGTGCGCTCGCTTCCCGGCGCCGCCGTCATGCTGAGCCTCGTCCTCTATCCTTACGTCTATCTTCTCGCCCGTACCGCCTTTCAGCGCCAGTCCGCCGCATTGTTCGAAGCGGCGCGCATGCTCGGCGCGCGCCCCTGGCGCGCCTTCATCCGGGTGGCGCTTCCTTGTGCGCGCCCCGCCATCGCAGGCGGCCTCGCACTCGTTTTGATGGAAACGATCTCCGATTTCGGCGTCGTCGACTATTTCGCCGTGCCGACGCTCACCGCCGGGATTTTCCGGACCTGGTTCAATCTCGGAGATGCGCTCTCCGCCGCGCAGATCGCGGCCTGGCTTTTTCTTTTCGCGATCGCGCTTGTCTTCATCGAGATGGTGAGCCGTCGCGGCCGTGTCGCCAATCCGCTGGCACGCGACATGGTGGCCGAGCCGACAACGCTCGGTCCTCTCAAGGGGATCGCCGCGGCGCTTGCCTGCTCGCTGCCTGTCGTTCTCGGCTTCGTCATTCCCGCCATCGTGCTGTTGCGCTACGCTATTTCCAGGGGCGACCCGAGGCTCGGGCACAACTTTCTCGACTTCGCGGTGAACAGCGTGTCGGTCGCCGTTATCGCGGCCATACTGGCAACGCTCCTCGCACTTCTTCTTGCTTATGGCGAACGGCTCCATCCGACGCGCTTCAACCGCATTTCGATCCGGCTCGCGACGCTTGGCTATGCGCTGCCGGGCGCGATGATCGCCATCGGCATTCTGACGCTTTCGACCGATCTCGACCGCGCCTTCGCCGGTCTCATGGACAGATGGTTCGGCCTGTCACCGGGATTGCTGCTCACGGGGTCCATCGCCGGGCTCATTTTCGCCTATGTCGCGCGGTTTCTCACCGCCGCCTTCAACGCCACACATAGCGGCCTTGAGAAAATTCACCCGACGCTCGATGCCGCCGCCCGCAGCCTCGGCGCGTCACCGCGGCGCGTATTGGGCGAAGTTCACGTACCCTTGTTACGCGGTGCACTCGCCAGCGCGGCGCTCATCGTTTTCATCGATGTGATGAAGGAGCTGCCCGCGACACTGCTGTTGCGGCCCTTCAACTTCGAGACGCTGGCAACGCGCACCTACCGTCTTGCCTCCGATGAAAGGCTGGCCGAGGCTTCGACGGCGGCATTGACCATCGTGGCCTTCGGCCTCATACCGACGATTTTGCTGAGCATCTCGATTTCGCGCAGCGGCACGCCGCCAGCGCCACCGGCACCGGTAATCGGACCACCCCGCATGAAGGGGAGATGGCGGGGCCTGTACCGCTTGTCTTTTCCTTTGCTGCGGGCCCGGGGCACCGCTCGGCCGGAGCCAAAAGAGCACACCGAAAAGGCGGATATGCGCGCTTCTCCATCTTGATTTTTCGTCGCAACGAACGAGATCACTTGCATGAAATGGATCGAAGCAAGGCGGATCTATCTGACGCGGCCCATTTTCGCCTGGGCGAGCCGTGCCCTGCCAACCATGTCCGAGACCGAGCGCGAGGCGCTTGAGGCGGGCGATGTGTGGTGGGAAGCCGATCTCTTCACAGGCAATCCCGACTGGCAAAAGCTCCTCGACACGCCGAAGCCTGAACTTACCGCGGAAGAGCGGGCGTTCATGGACGGGCCCGTGGAAACGCTGTGCGGCATGGTCGATGACTGGAAAATCACCTGGGAGGACGGCGACCTGCCGCCCGAAGCCTGGGCTTTCATCAAGCAGAACATGTTCTTCGGGATGATCATTCCGAAGAAATACGGCGGACTGGAATTCTCCGCTTTCGCCCATTCCGAAGTCATCCGCAAACTGTCGAGCCGTTCGGCGACACTGGCCGTCACCGTCATGGTGCCGAATTCGCTCGGCCCCGGCGAACTTTTGATGCAGTTCGGAACCGAGGAGCAGCGGGAATACTGGCTGCCGAAACTCGCATGCGGCGAAGAGATCCCCTGCTTCGGTCTCACAAGCGCCGAGGCCGGGTCCGATGCCGCATCGATGGTCGATAAGGGCGTCGTTTGCCGCGGGCTCCACGACGGCAAGGATGTACTCGGCATCAGACTTAACTGGCGCAAGCGCTATATCACGCTCGCCCCGGTGGCAACGGTGCTCGGCCTCGCCTTCAAACTTCGCGACCCTGAGCACCTGCTCGGCGGTCCTGAAGACCTCGGCATCACCGTGGCGCTGGTGCCGACCGGTCTTGCGGGCGTGACGACAGGCAGGCGCCATCTCCCCTCCTTCCAGATGTTTCAGAACGGGCCCACCGAAGGCCATGACGTGTTCATTCCGCTCGATCATGTGGTCGGCGGCGAGGCGCAGGTCGGCAAGGGCTGGAAAATGCTGATGAGCGCGCTGGCGGCCGGGCGCGGTATTTCGCTGCCCTCTCTTTCCGCCGCCGCGGCGGCCTATTGCGCCGGGACGACCGGTGCCTATGCGCGCGTCCGCGAGCAATTCGATCTTCCCGTGGGCAAGTTCGAAGGCGTTCAGGCGCGGCTCGGGCGGATCGCGGGGACGGCCTATCTGCTCGACGCCGGGCGCCATCTCACCTGTGCCGGTCTCGACGGCGGAAGAAAACTTGCCGTCATTTCCGCGATCATGAAAGCTCAGGCCACGGAGCGCATGCGGCAGGTCGTCAATGACGCGATGGATGTGCATGCGGGCAAGGCCGTCATCGACGGTCCGTCGAATTATCTCGGCAATCTCTACCGTGCGCTTCCGGTGGGGATAACGGTCGAGGGTGCAAACATCCTCACCCGGAATCTCATTATTTTCGGACAGGGCGCCATCCGCAGCCATCCCTACCTGTTGCAGGAGATGGAAGCGCTGAAAGAAGACGACCGCGACACGGCGCTGGAAAAATTCGACGCCGCCTTCTGGCAACATCTCGGGCATAGCGTCAGGACGGCCGGCCGCGCATGGCTGCGGAACTGGACCGGCGGGCTTGTCTCGCCGGCACCGCGCGCCGGGAAGGCAACCCGTTATTACCGGCAATTGTCGCGGCATGCGGCAAGCTTCGCGCTCATGGCCGATCTGGCACTGTTGACACTTGGCGGCGCATTGAAACGCAAGGAGATGCTTTCGGCACGCTTTGGAGATATTCTGTCGGAGCTTTATCTGTTGTCGGCCGCGCTCAAACGCTGGGACGACGAAGGATGCCAGGTGGAAGACTTGCCGCTTCTCGCCTATTGCATGGAAACGGGTTTTGCGACCATCGACACACGTCTCGCGGAGATATTCGCAAACCTGCCGAACCGGGCAATCGCGGCATTGGGAAAATTCATTATTCAACCCCTTGGGCCGCGGCGGCGGGGGCCGGGCGACAATCTCGCCATGCAATGCGCGGACATTCTGCTTGCCCCGTCGGCGACACGCGACCGGCTCACATCCGGGCTCTATCGCGGGCGCAGCGGCGAACCGTTGGCGAAGCTCGAGCGCGCGTTCAGCCTCACCATACTGACCGGACGGGCCCGCGAAAAAATGCGGGCCGCAAAGATCGCCAATCCGCAAACCGCAGTGGCAAGCGGGTATATCACCGCCGGGGAGGCCGCCCGTATCGAGGAATTGAGGGAGGCCGTAGCGGATGTTACGGCCGTGGACGATTTTGCCCCGGAGGATCTTGTGCTTCACGCCGGACCGGGCAGCGAAACGAAACAGGCCGCGCGAGCCGCACCACAGCCTGAATAAATGTGACGGTCCCCGGAAGAAGGTGCTGCGGGGCGTGTGTGCTGATATGATGGGCGATCATCTGCCCGTCCCTCGCAAACAAGAAAAGATTTCGTGGCCAGGACCCCCCGGATATCGGACGACCCCGCTGCGCTTGCCGACGCAATCATTGCACAGGTCGGCAAGACCATTGTGCTGGCACTGCCGCTCGGTCTTGGCAAACCCAATCATTTTGCCAATGCGCTGGTCGCGCGGGCAATGGAAGACCCCACGATCTCGCTGCGGATATTCACCGCGCTCACGCTTGAAGTTCCGCGCACGTCGAACGAGCTTGAACGCCGTTTCCTCGATCCGGTGCTGAAACGGATATTCGATGGATATCCCGCGCTCACCTATGCCGATGCGCTGCATGCGGGAACGCTGCCGCCAAACATAGAGGTGAACGAATTTTTCATGCTGGCGGGCCGCTGGCTCAATTCGCCACGCCAGCAGCAGAACTACATCTCCGCGAATTACACGCATGTCTTGCGCTATATCGTGCAAACGGGTGTCAATGTGATAGGGCAACTCGTGGCACCCGATGCCGGGCGGACGCGTTTCAGCCTCAGTTCCAATCCCGACATCACACTCGATCTTCTCGAGGCGAGGCGGAGCGGCAAGGCCGATTTCGTCGTCGTCGGCGAGACCAGCGAGGCGCTTCCCTATATGGGCGGGGCCGCCGAAATCGATGCGGAACAATTCGACTTTATCCTCGACAGTGCCGCGCTTCAGTTCCCGCTCTTCGCACCGCCGCGCGAACCCGTGACACCGACCGAGTATGCCATCGGTATTCATGCCGCCGGTCTTGTGCGCGATGGCGGGACACTGCAAATCGGAATCGGCTCCATCGGCGATGCGCTCGGGCAGGCGCTGGTTCTTCGCCACAAGGAAAATGCGGCCTTCCTGGACCTGGCAGACCGGCTCGATGCCGACGCGGCGGAGTGCGGTTCCTTTGAGGTGGGGCTCCACGGCACAAGCGAGATGCTGGTCGAGTGCTTCATCGACCTTATGGAAGCCGGCGTGCTGAAGCGTGAGGTGGACGGTGCGCTCGTTCATGCCGGTTTTTTTCTCGGCTCCGGCAACTTCTATCACAAGCTTCGCGAGATGGCGCCGGAAACGCGGGCAAAAATCGCGATGGTCCCGATTTCCTATGTGAACGATCTTTATGGCGATGAGGAAAAGAAGCGAAGGGCGCGGCGCGATGCGCGCTTCGTCAATACGGCAATGATGGCCACACTTATGGGCGGCGTTGTGTCCGACGGGCTTGAAGACGGGCGCGTTGTGAGCGGTGTTGGCGGGCAATATAATTTCGTTGACCAGGCTTTCGCGCTGGAGGATGCGCGCTCTATCATCGCGTTGCGCGCCACACGCACCAGGAAAGGCCAGACACTCTCCAATATCGTCTGGTCCTATGGCCATCAGACCATTCCGCGTCACCTGCGCGATATCGTGGTAACGGAATATGGTGTCGCGGATTTACGGGGGAAGACCGATAGCGAAGTGATCGCGGCCCTGTTGTCGGTCGCGGATTCCCGCTTTCAGCCAGACTTGCTCGCACGAGCCAGGACGTCCGGCAAAATCCCGGCCAGCTACGAAATCCCTGTCCGTCACCGCAACAACACGCCGGAGCGCATCCGCGCCGCATTCACCGGCGCACGGGAGCGCGGAGTGGTGCCGCTCTTTCCGTTCGACAGCGATTTCACGGAAATTGAGCAAAAGCTGTTGCCGGCGCTCGAACGGCTCCGAAATGCCTCACGAGGCGAGTTGCTGCGTCTCATGCTGCGCGGAGGGCCGGGGAGCGGGGACGCCATGCCCTGTCTGGAGCGCATGGGGCTTGCAAAGCCGTCGAGCCTCAAGGAGCGCAGCTATCGCCGCCTCCTGCTGGCGGCGCTTACGGCCGAGCCGGTCTGACCATAATTCTGCTGAGATCCGTTCAACAGGCATTGAGGAATTCAGTCCATGTCCCATTTAGGAATATGGTGAGGAATGCCCGAAAGCGTGCCGTTCGGGGCACCGATGTTGCCGCTATACCGCACTGCAAAAAAACATAATCCTGAATAAAGAAAATCGCAGCGCATCCCTTGGCAGCCACCCGGCGGCTTAATATATAAGGCCGATATATCGACCCAATATAGTGGCTGTACGCCCATTCCCGGCGGGGCGGCTGTGAAAGTGACCTTCGATGCAAGTAACGACGCTATGTCTCGGTGCGCTGGTTTTCGGCGAGGCGACCGGCTACGAGATCAACAAAATGTTTGAAGATGGCCCTTTCAGTCATTTTCTCGATGCGAGTTATGGCTCGATCTATCCGGCACTGACACGGCTGACCGATGAAGGGCTGGTAACCTGCAAAGCCGAGCAGCAGGAGCGCCGGCCCGACAAGAAAATCTATTCGCTCACGGAAAAGGGCCGCAAAAGCCTCCGCACCGCACTCCAGCAGCCCCTCGCGGAAGATAAATTCCGCTCCGAATTCCTTTTTACCCTTCTGTTCGCTCACCTGATGCCGAGGAGCCGGGTACAAACCCTCGTCGATCAGAGACTGGCGGCAATGAAGGACAAGCTCGGGATACTCGCGGAACCGGATGAAACCGACACGCCGGGCATGGATTTCGCGCGGCAATATGGTCATGCCGTCTATTCGGCCTCAATCGACTTTCTCGAACGCAACCGGCACCTGATCGAAGAGATCGCAACCGAAGAAGACATACATGTTTGAGCGGCAAAAAGATTTCCTGACGCGAATAACGGGCGGTCGGCTTCACCGCTCCCACTACATTGCCATCGGCATCGCGGCTGCGATCCTGGTCTGGTTCGCGACGGGATTATTCGGCGCGTCGAACGGGGCCGGCGACGGGCTGACCGCGGCCGAGGAAGACGCCGCAAGCAGCGTGCTGACGCGGGTGCAGGTTGTGGAGTCAATCGCCAGCATGCGTCGTGGCGCTCTTGTCGTTCGTGGCCGGACGGAGGCCAAGCGGGCGGTCGAAGTGCGCGCGGAAACGCAAGGCACGGTGGCCGAACTGCCGATCGAAAAAGGCGTCCGCGTGGCAAAGAACGACGTTCTGTGCCGCCTCAATCTTAATGCGCGTGACGCACAACTGGCAGAGGCGCAAGCCCTGGTGAAGCAACGCCGGCTTGAATATGACGCATCGCGCCAGCTTGCCGCAAAAGGCTACCGCGCACCGACGGTCACGGCAGGGTCAAAGGCAGCCTATGACGCCGCACAAGCACGCCTCAAGCAAATGGAAGTCGAAGTGAGCCAGACTGCGATTGTTGCCCCCTTCGATGGCATCCTCGACGATCGCCGCGTTGAAATCGGCGACTATATGCGCGTTGGCGATGTGTGCGGTCTCGTCGTCGAACTCGATCCGCTTCTTGTGGCGGCACAAGTGTCGGAAGATCGTGTCGCAATGCTTCAGGTTGGCGCGTCGGGCACCGCGCGGCTGGTGACCGGTGAGACGGTGGAAGGTAAAATCCGCTTTGTTTCAAAGACAGCGGACCCCGCGACGCGCACCTTCCGGGTCGAACTCGAGGTTCCCAATCACGATTCTTCGATGCGCGCCGGGATCACCGCCGAAATTGTCGTTCCGGGCGATGAGGTTCTCGCACATCGCATTCCAAGCGCCATTGTCACCCTCGATGATAACGGGGTCATCGGGGTACGGACTGTCGATGAAGAAGACCGCGTCCAGTTCAACCGGGTGAAACTCGTTGACGACACACCGGACGGACTTTGGATTAGCGGCTTGCCGAAAAAGGTAACGCTTATCACCGTTGGCCAGGACTACGTCAAAGAGGGTCAGAAGGTGGAGGCCGTTCCGGCAAACCAGGTTGGAGCTGCCCTGTGAACGGCTTTATCGAAGCGGCGCTGGCGCATTCACGCACCGTTCTCACCACCATGATTCTGCTGGTGGCGGCGGGGATTATTTCCTTCATGTCAATTCCGAAGGAAGCCGATCCCGATATTCCAATCCCGATTTTTTATGTCTCGATCGTCCATCAGGGCATCTCGCCCGAAGACGCGGAGCGGCTTCTTATCCGCCCCATGGAAACGGAGCTGCGATCTCTCGAAGGACTGGAAGATATAACCGCGATCGCATCGCAGGGACATGCCGGCATCATCCTGGAATTCGATGTCAACTTCGATAAAGACGCCGCTCTCCAGGACGTGCGCGCGAAAGTGGACC
>TARA_R110002110_G_scaffold232666_2_pt1 | contig 10641 bp, 6 predicted proteins | sample TARA_R110002110 | Tara Oceans TARA_R110002110 (sample SAMEA4397330) | marine metagenome | biome: Polar Biome; feature: [SRF] surface water layer (ENVO:00010504); material: water (ENVO:00002006), including particulate matter (ENVO:01000060) such as... | depth 5 m
CGCATACACTCGCGGATGCGGTGTGTCAGGAACCATGCAGACTTGTAGGTGATGCCCAGAACGCGGTGCAGTTGGTGGCTGCTAATGCCCTTCTTGCTGGACACCATCAGGTGAATAGCTTGCAGCCACAGGTGAAGCGGCAGGTGGCTTTCCTCAAAGATTGTGTTCTTGCGCACGGTGAATTGGCCACGGCATTCGCGGCACTTCCACAGACCAAAGCGTTCTTTGCCCTCTGGGTTCTTCTTAGAAGGCTTGGTGCGAACACCCGTCAGGGGATACGCGCTATCAACCACGCCACAGTGTGGGCAAACTGGACCATCAGCCCAAAGCATCGCTTCAACGTGCGCAAATGCTGCTGCTTCGTCGTGCATGTATGGGGCGGAAAGAACGGACATTGTGAAAACCTCTAACTTGTTGGGTTAAATATAGGCTTTCGCGCTGGGTTTGTCAAATATATAATCGCCCTTTATTAAGCCGAGAAGAGCACTTTCATTTAACCGGTTCGTTGCTTGAAATCATCTCAACTCTGCCACAGCGGGATCATATTTAACCCCTTTGATTGAACCGTTCCGAATGCGTTCGACTGCTTCGTCAATTGCAAAGATTGGAACCAGAAACCACTCACGTGGAATTATAGGATTACCAAAACGATCCTTGATCTGAATTTCCAAACGGGCATTTTCAAAGATGCGGTGCAGCAAGTTCTCCAACTTCACACGGTTAACATTGTAGAGTTCGTAAGTGGTGACAATCTCTACATCGGCCATCAAGAAAGTAGGGTCTAGCCTTGCGTTGGCCACCCGTTTTTTCACATTGCCTCCTGTCACTCCGATCTTGTGGAGAAGATCGCGATTCTGGGCCACGACTGGCAGGTCAGACTTGCTCCTCAGGACGTAGATGATGCCGCTAGCCTCGTCACCTTCAACGGTGGCATCGGTGAATAGTGGACCCGCGATAGGGTCGCTGATCGTCCGGCTAGATTTGTCTTTGCTCATCGCCCTGTGCAGTGACCGCATCAGCAAGTTGCTTTCAGTGCCGTTATCAAACACAACACGCAGTCGTGCATCCCAGTCCCCATAGTCTTGTTTGAAGGATTCACCAACCTCAGCAACATATGCTTTCTGACCAGAGATGATGTAGAAACGGCCTGCTTCGATTTCGGCACTGGTTTCTGGTGGGCGTGTTGTTCGCAATCCAGCATCAAGATCGCTTTGGACTTTCTCGAACAACGGTTTGAACTTGTCGAAATCTGCACAGGTTTCTCGGTTGGCGATTTCTTCCGCTGCCCGTTTCTCGGCCACTGGACGCACGTGTTTGAGTTCGGTGATATCAGATGCAACGTCGTCTAGGTCTTCCAAATCCGACGCCAGTGCATCCAGATCAATGTCCTCATCAGCTTCACTGACTGTAGGAGCCGCGTTTAAGAGCCCCTGGTGGTCGTTGGGGCGCAATAGGGCCACGTAGGCGAGATTGGCGGTCAGACGCTCCAGGCGGACAGCGTAGAGTCTCTCAAAGATGTCCTTGTCTTCGCCGTGCCGTGGGGGATGGCCTGCTAGCTCTGTGAACCGCTGGATGTCTTCAAATCCTGCAATCACTCGCTCATCAACGGCTGAACGGGCAACGGGTTTATCCTCGGTGGCGAATTCAGCCAGATCATCAGCAAGGGCATCGAGATCATCGGTCATAACGGCCCTCCTTACGGAAGCGCATGAACGCTGTCGCACCCTCGGCCATAAGTTGTTCGTATGGATCAGCGGCAGTCATGGAGGGGGAGCGATCGTTTTCCTTTTTGAAGCGGCTCGCTCGTTTGGCCCATGTCACCGCGTCTTCGGGGGTAATCGGGCTTCGTTTGGCCGAGATGACCGAGGCAACCTGACGAAGGCTTTGTTCATTCATTGACTTGGCGAGGATGTTGTATGCCTCTCCGAACGGGTTGATCGAGTCAATTAGGTCGATGTCCAGATCACGCACATCCATCGCAAACTTGCGTACACCATCGATGAGGGCTGTGTTAGCTGTCGGCTCCCGCTCGCCCTCGTCCAGCGTGACCCTCTTGGCCTGCTGAGTCAGGTTCATAGCGGCAACAGCGCGTTGCCGCACCGCTTCAACATCGCCCTCTTCAAGTTCGGGGTAGCGGTCCTTGATGATCTTACCCATTCGAACAACCGTCAGTTCTTCTGCAACCAACTCACCACCCGCCTGTTCACCGTCAAACAAACCACGTTCTAAAGTCGGTTTATCCTGCACAAACGCTGTGATGACTTCGTTCAGGTCTTCCTGACAGATGCGTTCAGCTTCCTTGCTCTTCGGCTCGGCTAGGCCCTTGATCTCGATCTGAAACTGTCCGCTGTCTTCATTGAAGCCAACATTGGTTTTCTCGGCATCATACCCACCCTCGCCATACTGGAAGCCTGGCTCAGCGATTGATGCTGCGGTCTTGGGGGTGAAGTTGAACCGTGGGGCCAGCACTTGTTCCATCAACAGACTGGCAGCGATTGCTTTGAGTGTGTCATTAATCGCTTCTGTCACGGCACCCTCCGATGCGTCAGGTTCAGCAATGAGATTGGTAAACCGCGAATGGGTCTTGCCCACGGCATCACGAGTGGCCCTCCCAATAATCTGAACAATCTCAGTCAGGCTGGCACGATACCCGACGGTCAAGGCATGCTCACACCAAATCCAGTCGAAACCCTCTTTGGCCATGCCAAGCGCAATGATCAGGTCAACGTGGTCGCGGTTGTTCTTCTGCTTGGGGTCTTTCAACGCGGCAGACACCCGGTCTCGCTTGGTTGGATCGTCCTCTACCAGATCGGCTATCTTGATGATCTGGCCCTCTGGCGTCTTCACGAGATGGAAACCCGTCACGGGGTCTGTCTCTTGCCATTTACCCAAGGCGTCAATGATGCGATCGACTTCCTTGTGTTTGTCGCCTGTGCTTTCACGGGCGTTCACATTGGGGATATGCAGGATCGTCTTTTCGGATGGCTTTAGCACCGCAAGAATGTCATTGGCATACGATCCCGTGTAGAAGAAATATCCGATATCCAGCGTCTTCAGATGTTCATATCCGTTTAACTGCTCGTAATAGGTATAGGTCACGGTATCAAACTTGGACTCATCCTCTGGCGACAGCACAGCTTCGGCATCGCCACGAAAGTAGCTGCCCGTCATTGCGACTACATGCACCCTGTCACGGGCGATCAACTGGCCCAGATGCGCCCCCAGCTTGTTGTCGGGATTGGCACTGACATGGTGGAATTCATCGACTGCGATCAGTCGGTCATCGAAAACCTCGATCCCGAACCTATCCACCGCAAAGCGGAACGTGGCGTGGGTGCAGATCAGGATGCGGTCATCGCTTTCGAGGAAACGCCCGACAGCACCGACCTTGCCATCATCACCACCTGGCACATTGCACAGGTTCCACTTCGGCACGACAGCCCAGTCCGTCCAGAACCCGGACTTCGACAGCGGTTCATCATTAAAGCTAGACCCGATGGATTTCTCTGGCACCACGACGATGACCTGCTTCAGCCCTTGGTTTTCCAGCTTGTCCAACGCGATAAACATCAACGCCCGAGACTTACCCGACGCTGGGGGCGACTTGATCAGCAGATACTGTTCCCCACGCCGCTCATACGCCCGCTCTTGCATGGCCCGCATGCCAAATTCGTTGGATGTGGTGGAGGCACCATTTCGGGCATAGGTGACGGAGACGGAGGGGACTTGCTTAATAGACACGCGAATACTCCTGAACTTCTTTTTGGCCTGCATCCCATGCCTCGGCGATTGTCTCATCGGAGGCCAAGAAAAATTCCCCACCAAGTGACTTTCCTTCTGAGACCAAAACGGTTTTCAGTCTTTTCTCACCGATCAGCCCAAGCTTGGAATTGGCATAGGGCTCACGACCGTCCAAGCCATTCGAATGGATCAGCGACCAAGAAAAGACTCCAACAGGCAATGCCGCGTTAAATGCGTCTCTGCGAGACAATGGACTAACGGACATGCCGACTTTGACGATGCGATGACCATTGGTTGGATAACCGAGAAACGCGGCGGCATCGCCATCCAATTTCAGAATGTAGTTCTGCTTGGGACCTTCCGCCTCACGTGTGTAGAAACCCTTTTGGGATACAGGTCCAGCTTTGCTTGGCTGCAAAAGCTCTTTGCCAATAACAGGTGATGCGGCATCAATGGCAATTTCGCCAAACACAGTGGTTTCGATCAGTACAAGGTTTTCTAATTTCTTGACCTCCGCTGGCGTCAAGCGAACGCCATAGGAGCCGATTGTTTGTGAGCGCCCAATCGAATAGCTCTCATCGGCGAAATCATCCACCAACTGATATGACTCTGGAGACACCTTCCACGCCCGCTCTGCCTTAACCGCGTAGTCCCATTTTCCCTTTGACTGGGGGTCGGCTTCCTTCACTACCCATTCCGTTGGGTCCATAAACGCTTTTGCAAAATTGACTCTGTGGGACATCTGCTGGATGCCGATAACTTGGCCCTGTTGATCCTCACGGGCCTTCGTTTTGTGTCCGTAGATTACCACCAACACACCAGGCTTAGTGTTCTTGATAAAATGGTCGCGCTGCCCAGTGCTAGTAAAGCCAAGGAACCCCCATTTATCTGGGGTGAAGCCGTAGAAGTTGGTGAGCCAGACATTTGGAGGATCAGCGGTAATGGCCTCAAAAGGTGACATCATTTTTCAGGAACCATTCTGAGCGTGATTTACGGGGAAGAGGATGATGGATTTAAGGCATTTTGCCATTTGAGGCTCCTTTAATGTCTTTATCGTGGGCCTTCTGAAACCACCTTGGGACAGGCTGAATATCAACTTCCATTATATATTCAGGAATCGCCTTCCAGAACTCTTCTATGGCAGTCGAAAACTCGTCAATAATAGCATCCTCGACGTATAGGTCTGAGTAATCGGCCCAATTCGCGTAATTGGCCAGCTTTGAGTTTGACCGCCATCCGTATTGATCGAACAATTCTGGGCGGTCAATTTTTAGTTGATCGGCGCTTGTACCAGCGCCATGCTTGTAGGTATTCACGATCATCCGGCACTCATTCAAACGATGGCGTATAGAGCAACCGTTTTGAAAAAGGCTCACGCCCTCAAACAACTCTAGAACGTCTGCAAAGCTGGAACTCCAAATTGACTTGGGTAGATGTTCGCCAACTTGAAAGTCACCAATCCCATCGTTTGATGTTAGCCACTCCCGCAAAGACCGTTCCCACAGGTGGAACATCCCTGCTATCAGCGCAAGACGGGCAGAGTTACCAAGTTCATCAAGCGCCTGATAGTGTTGTATACCTTCGTCATGTGCCTGGTCATAAAACGAACCTTCGTCGTGACGATCAGGGTCAAAGTGTTTGCCAGCTTCCTCCAGCCAAGCGCTACTGAACTCATCAGCTTCACTTTCCAGCTTCGCTTTATCAGAGAATTGGTCTGTGAGCCGCTTCTTTCCCTCGGACACGTAAAACTGATGTTCAGCAATCAAGTTTCGCCGCCGAGGCTCCCACATGTAGAAAACACTACTCATTGATCAGGCACCTTTGTGGTCATCCGTGTATACATCTCGAACAGCTTTTCCAGCCGTTCGGAGTCGTTTTTGAATCGCCTGCCGATGTAGATGCGTTCTAGCGTTTCATCGTTTCGGTCGTGGGCGGCTTTTAGGTTTTCTGGCATGGCGTCGGGTTTGTAGAGGTCGGCGATGGTGGCGGGGAAGTGGGCCTCGCGGGCCAGCAGGATGTCCTCGGCGCAGCGGGTCAGGTCGGCTTTGTTCTTTTCTGTGAGTTTGGGGACGGGGAAGGTGTTCCAGCCGAGCGTGTTGGAGTAGCGGATACGTGTCTCCAACTGTCCGCAAACCGTAATAATACAAATGAAGTGAAGCTTCGATGTTACCATAGCAAGTTGCCAGAGTGCTAAGCTGTGGATTGCAAAGGCATTATCCGAGACGACTGTTCCAGCTTCATAAATACCAGCAGGAACAACCCCTCGGCCTTCCGACGAGACCTTCGGCACAAGGACAAGTGGCGATAGTTTTGGTTGTCGTTTTTCAGAGAACAAATACGGTTTTTCAGCAAGCTTTTGTGTGGATACTTTGTCGCTATCCAAACGAAAATCTCGAACCTTTCTAAGTCTATTTTGTGCTTCTGGTGATCTCTCGACTTCTGGCAACTGATGGTCTTCTAGCCAAAGACAGTAACGCAAACCACCGTCTATGAACTCTGTAGAACCAACGAAGGGATAAAGGTGCGGAGTAATTAGATCATTGACCTCTACCAACCTTTTCTGTTCCGACCTTGAAAAGATCAGACCTCCTCCATCAACAGGACCATTTCCACGATCCAAAGCAGATAGAACACTCTGCGGCTTGGCGGATTTTTTAACGATCACGTTTGGCCCGCCCACCAGATAAGCATTAATGTTTTGGACTTGCAGTGCCAGCGACGTTCCCTCGGCGCTCATCGAGAATAGTGTTTTTCTTTCTCGATGGCTGTTCGAAATTGCAACGATTGCGACTGTTACTCCCGCGTTGTGACTGGCCAAGTTTGCCCACTTGAACGAAGTGTGCGCAAAACAGACTTCATATCCATTTTTAAAAATTTCAGGCCAAAGTGCGGGGACCTGTTGGCCCTGGCAAATTGAATTCGTTGTTACGAATGCTGTAACGGTCGGTGTGTGGAGCCCATAGTCCACTGCCTTCATGAACCATCCCGCAACGTAATCCAATGATCTCCATGAACTCAACCTGCCATGAAAAACCGAGGATAAGTCAGCCTTGCGACGTACGGCTTCATCTTTCATTCTTTCCTTAGTTTCGCGGCTTGCTCCTTTCGGAGGTTTGTTGGTTGCGCCTACATAAGGCGGGTTGCCGCAGATATAGGTCTCGCCGCCCTCATTCTCGAAATCAATCGCGGCTTGTTCCAACGGGGTATCGAACAGATCATCCGAGGTCAGCTTGACCGCCTTGCCCGTGGGCGGGCAGACATCCAGCCAATCCAGCCGTAGGGCGTTGCCTTGGGTGATCCAGTTTTTGGCATCCAGCGGCAGGAAGGTATCCCGTGCCACCTTTGGCCCGCGATACAGCACATCACATTGGTATTCGGCGATGATCAGGGCCAGACGGGCAATCTCTGCCGAGAAGTCCCGCAGTTCGATCCCACGGAAGTTCTGGATGCTGATGTCGGATTCTCGTGTCGCTTCACCACGCCGTTCGTTGATCGCCGCCTCGATTTCCCGCATCTGTTTGTAGGCGATGACAAGGAAGTTGCCCGACCCGCAGGCAGGGTCAAACACGCGGAAGTTGGACATACGTTTGCGCAGGTTCAGCAACTTTTGTGGGCTGTCGCCTGCACGGTCCAGATGATCACGCAGGTCATCCAGAAACAGCGGGTTCAGCACCTTGAGGATGTTGGGGACAGATGTGTAGTGCATCCCCAGCATGGAGCGTTCTTCCTCGTCCGCGACAGCCTGGATCATCGAGCCAAAGATATCAGGGTTGATCTTGTCCCACGGCAGCCCGCCGATCTGGATCAGATAGCGTTGGGCGATGAGGGAGAAGCGTGGCACATCCGTGCTGCCCGAAAACAGCCCGCCGTTCACATAGGGAAAGGTGTTGGCCCAGTTCGGCAGGTTTGCGGCGGCACGGTCTTTGATCGGCGTATCCATTGCACGGAACAACTCGCCAATCACTTCATGCGTGTTGGACCCATCCCGTTTGGCGAAGGTGTTGACGGTGGAGGTGAACAGGTTGTCGCCGCTCAGGATATCCGTGTCTTCGGCAAAGAACAGAAAGATCAGCCGAGCGATGAAGTGGTTCATGTCGTGGCTGCGTTTGCCCCATTCGGGGTTGTCGGAGCGCAGGGTCACATAGAGTTTGTTGAGGCGCAGGGTGGCACGAACATCGAATTCGGATTCGGCCAACTGTTTGGTTTTGGTGAGACCAGCAAGCGGCCAGAAGAATACAAAGTGGTTGGGAAAGTCATCGTAGGCGCAGGAGATGACATCGCCCGATACGAGGTCCTCAGCTTCGAAATGTTCACCGTCAGTGGCCAACACAAAGCGCACCTTGTTGCGTTTGGTTTGCGTGGCCTTGCTGTCTTTGAGGGCGGTGATGGTTTCAGGCACCTTACCCGCATCGCAGGTCTTGATGTGGATAGAGCCAGCCTGAAGCACACCATCCATGTCGGTCTTGTTGGACGTGCCCTTACGCAGCTTGGTTGATCGCGCTGCCGAGTTGTCAAAGCACTCAAGAAACGCAAATGGGAACTCTGCCGCGTCATAGGGGAGTTCGGCCAATTCGCTGATGGCCTGTTCGATCTCAACGGCGTTCATGTGGGCTGGCCTACCACGTCGTTGAATATGCTTTCGTAGAGTGACAGGGCGAAACCGGTTTGAGTTAGTGCGATCACAGTTTCACCCTTGAAGGGACGGACATTCGATAGACCGATGCAACGTCTACAACGCGCACAACTCCGACCTCGGGCTCGTCGCTCTCAGACCGCAACAAGTTGGTCTTGGTCGTGCAAAACAGCATGCTTGTCTCGCTAAATGAGCAACGTTTGCTTCCAACCGATCTGGCATCATAATGTTTCATACTTCTTGTATTCCACTTCATGGAACAGGAGGGAAGCTACTTAAGCAAAGTTGTCGAACGCCATCGCAAAAAAGGTAGGAAGACAGACGTACGCTCCTTCTAGAACGGACAGACATTGCTCGGATTTTGTTCCCACGCCGATAACGGCGAGGGAGTTTTTCTTTATGCGGCAAGCCGCTTAGGTTCTGGGCTCAGAGCTTCAATCAGTTCAGATGTACTATCAGCTTCGAGCCAGAGTTTGAACAAGACGCGCATCCTTTCGCTAGGGATGTAGACAGTCACTGGTTCATCGTTCCTTATCGCCGTTCTCCAGAGCACCTGAATCATCTCAGAGATCGCATAGATATCATCGTTCATGTTGATCCCGCGACCGGCAAAGTAATTCCGCAAGATTGGCAAAGTGAACCTGTTTGCCAAGTACGCCATGGACCTCTTGTGGGCGAACACATTGGTCGCTTTGGTGTTCAGAGGTATCCAGCACCCTTTTCCTGAATACCCTTCGCCCTTCAACTTCGTACGATAGTCCTTGAAGGTTGCCCAACTGTTGGAACCTGCAGGCGTCTTTGCATGGTTCTTGAAGAATGTAACGGTGTTTCCTCGGAGCTTTTTCAGTGCTGCAGCATCAGCCTTTTTGAACCACGATACCGACAAGGGTTGTTTTCGGTCTTTTGGGGTGCCGATGTCGTTGCCTTTGCCTTCATAGATCGTGACAAGCTGTCTGATATTGGCTTTGATCTGTCGTTCATTACAGTCATCCCAAGCAACCAGCCGATACCCAAGTTTCCGGTCACCAGAAACTGCTTTTATGTTTAGAGAGACGCCCTCGGCTTCGAGATAGGATCGCATCGGTGAGCCGTGGAACAGATATGTCAGAACATAGACCTCGTTGAAGCACTCCAAAAACTCTGTCGGAAACTGCCAGATCAAGACGCGCTTGCTCTTTGACCCATCAGCGTAGACAGCCAAGTTGCCGTTGTCGCACAGATGCTTGACGTGAGAGAACTTGCCGATATAGGTGCCGTGGTTCTCGTTGTCCCAGCGAAGTCGCCTTGTTTGCGGGTCAATGAACACCTTGCCAGTGTTGAAGAGATCATTTTGGTCATACTTGGTCAAACCGTCGAATAAGTCGCAGCACGTCAGCACTTCGTCGATGACCAATGTGTAGTTTGCCGCCAGCAAAGCTTCTTTTGTCTCTTGGGTGAGCAGCTTGAACAGTTCATGCGTGGTCGCGATGTTTTCTCGGCCTTCTATGAGTGTCTGCAGACCATAATACTTGCGACCATGAATGGGTTTAGGGTCTTTGAACCTCAGATCAGGACAAGCCTCTTTCACCCTTTCAACTTCGTCTAATAGAGGCGTGACATAAATGAAGCGACATTCCGACGAACCGAATAGACCATCTACATAGGCACGGTTCATGTGTTCGATGATGTATGAGGTCTTACCGGCACCCATAATGGTGTCGATGACAGTGACGTTAGTCATATCAGTATTTCCTATTGGAGCAGAGGTGCCTGCTAGGGCTTGTTCTGCGATTGCTGGGAGGAAGATGTCGTATTTCGACTGTTCAAAAAGTCGACAGTTGGTTTGGTGAGTCAGATAAAATCCATGTTATGCAATGGCTTACCTGCCTCCCAAAGGAGCCATCCTTAAAGAACTAAGGTAGTATCGTAAGGAGGGTTTGTGAGGTCTCGGAACAAGAACTCGATCAGATGGTTTTTGAAGTGCGACCACCTAACGGCAAACACTGCACATTACTCGATCTGTTTTCAAAGGTGCGATTGGAACAGTTCACCACACATGGTCCTTTGATAGGGCATAAACTGATGCCCGACAGGACAGGCGTTTTCCGTCATATCAGAAGGGGGGTAAAACTCATTTAGGGTGGTCTATGCAGCGAGTGTTGATCGCATATATCAGGAACTTGAACCCGTTTTTGTGTTATTCATAGGGGAGCAGTATTCCTCGAAAGAGTTTTCCGTCGAGCCCCCTCATCACCCCCTCTACAATTTCACCCCAAAAATCTGTGCGC
>TARA_R110002110_G_scaffold155402_1_pt1 | contig 10629 bp, 7 predicted proteins | sample TARA_R110002110 | Tara Oceans TARA_R110002110 (sample SAMEA4397330) | marine metagenome | biome: Polar Biome; feature: [SRF] surface water layer (ENVO:00010504); material: water (ENVO:00002006), including particulate matter (ENVO:01000060) such as... | depth 5 m
ACAATTGCTGAAAGCAAGCATGTTTACATGGGCCATACATTTTATTACCCAGGAAAAGTTGAGTGGCAAGCAATTTCTATGACACTTGTTGATCCACTTACACCCGGTGCACTCTATAAGCTAAATGAATCCGTTCGAAAATCTGGCTATAGAGTTCCCGGAGATGCCAATGTTCTTACTACATCTTCAAAAAAGAAAGCAGCATCCTCATTGGGAGCTGTGAAGATTCTTCAGATAGATTCAGACGGAAATCAAATTGAAACTTGGGATCTTAAGAATCCGTTTATCAAGAAGATTTCTTTCTCTGAGTTAGATTATGAGAACGATGATATCTCAACAATTGATATTGAACTCCGTTATGACTGGGCTACTTGTTTGACTGTTGATGGTGAGAATGCTGCGACATTTTTCACTGCTTAAAAAAGAGAGTACCTAATGACATGGTGGAATTCAAGTAGATTACATCCGAAGACTCAAAGCAAATTTGTTGTGGTTTTTGGTTCTGATTTTTATATTCCCAGCGTTAAAAGTGTTGGGAAGCCAAAAGTTGATTTCGATACCAAAGAATATCGTTTGATTAATCATAAATTTAATTACCCCGGGAACGCCACATGGCAACCGATTGAACTTAAGTTTGTTGATATGAATGGTTTAGCTTTAAGCAATGAATCTACATTCGACACATCAGCGTTCTTATGGCAAATCTTAAATAACTCTGGTTATGCTTATCCGTATTTAGATGGTTCTAGCACTATTTCAAAAAATCCATATTATAACAATGTTGAGGATGAAAAGAAGACAAATAGTGGCGGACATCATATCGCCACTCGTTTAACCTTCCGAGATGATCTTGCAACAGACACCGAAGAAGGCACTAGCTATAGAACGATAACAACTCCGGAAAAAGCCTCAACAATTGCAAACTCATTCGGAGGGGGTTTATCCGGAAGAATTGACCAAACTTCGGCCAATACAGTGGGACAGAAGATTTCTATTTATCAATTATCCCCAGAAGGACCAGAAACAAATGACTTAATAGGTGGAACCGTAACAGAAGCCTGGCATTTAGTCAATCCTATTGTAAAATCTATTGGCTGGGGAGATCTTGCCTATGACTCTGATAATTTAATAGAATATTCTTTGAACATTGTTTATGATTGGGCAATCTACGATAGAGATGCTATAGGAAAACAAATACAACAATTTAATTATCAAACCTTCAAGTCATGGATGAAAAACTACGCAGAAGCCCAAGCATCAATAGATGCAGAAGTAGACATACAAGAAAATCTAGCGGATTTAGAAGCCGCGTTTGCAGATCAACAACAGACAATAATGGATCTTGAAGATTATGATCCGAATTTTGATGTTAGAGGTGCTCTAGAAGAAAACCAAGAAATGTTTAAAGATGGGTTTTTTGATGCAGACGGTGATGGTGTGATGAGCCCTGCTGAACGTGAGTTTTCACTTCAAAACAAAGAGGAAATTGAACAGCAACTGGCTGCTGCATCTACCTTGGAACAAGAGATCCTAGCAGAAGAACTGCAAGCTCAAGCGGCCGAAAGAAGCATTGCCGCAGTTGTTCGCGCTGGGGAGGATGCGGTATTTAACCAAGGGATACAGGATGCTGAAGATTCTTTTACACAAGATTTCGCTGAGGATCTTGAAATTGCTGTTCTTGAGCAGAATCAAGAAAGACTAGATGCACTAGCAGAAGAAGAAGTTGAGATTCAGAAAGCGCAAGAGATATTAGATGCATATCGAGCAGAACAAGAGCAACTTGAAAAAATGAATAGGCAAACACAAGATGAAATAGCCCGATTAGATGAGATATTAGAATATGACCAAGCAAATAGAGAAGATGAAGCGAGGCTAGACCGAGAAACAATACAAACTCAAGCCGAAAAAGAAGCTAAAAGATTCTTTGAAGAAAATAGACCAAATGATATAGATTAATTAACAAAGAGGTATAAATGAAAAGAAACAATGAAGAACGAACAAAAACAAGACGAAGTCAAGCAGCATCTGTTGATCCCAGCACTGTTTTGAACTTTGTAACGCCAACAGAATTTGTTGAGCTGCCATCGAAAGGGATTGGGTACCCAGAAGGCCATATCTTACGAGATAAAGAAATGATTGAAATACGTTTCATGACAACAAAAGATGAAGATACCCTATCTTCACGATCCTTGTTAAAAAAAGGATTGGCCTTGGATAGATTGATTGATAATCTTTTGGTTGAAAAAGAAATAAAAGCAAGAGACATCCTTGTGGGAGATCGTAATGCAATAATAATTGCTGCTCGTTCATCTGCGTATGGTCATATCTATGAAACAAAAGTTCAATGTCCATCTTGTGATCATAAACAAAAGATGTCTTTTGATCTATCAAACCCAGAGATAACAGATCCGGAGATTAACGAAGAAATTGAAGAAATGGAAAACGGTAATTACATGTATGTTACCAGTCAATCAAAGATAAAAGTTGAAATGAGATTGCTCAACGGACATGATGAGAACGTTATCTTTAAAGCATTGAACAATAAAAACGAAGAGGCCGCCTTAAGCACTCAAATGACTTTATTCATTTCCTCAGTCAATGGACATAACCATCCCAATATTGTAAAACATTTTGTTGAGAATGTTCCGGCATTTGAAGCCAGAGAGATAAGAAAAATTTTTAGTAATCTTACCTCAGCAATACAAATTAAAGAAATTTTTGAATGTGAGTCTTGTAGTTTCGAACAAGAAATGGAGGTTCCGTTTAATACGGACTTTTTTTGGCCTGACAGATGAATACATGAAAAGTGTTTATGAAGTATTTTTTACTCTTAAACATTACGGTGGTTGGTCCTTATCTGAACTTTATTCACTACCTGTTGGTCTTAGACAATGGTGGCTTGATAGAACAATTCAAGAATATGATAAAGAAAAAGAAGAGATGGAAAAAGCAAAAAGATGATGCTTGGCTTTATGCCAAGCATTTTTTATTAAAAACTAATTACATTTAAGAGGGCACGGAATGACAACAAAGAACCCACCAAACGATCAAACAACAACTGGTCGTGATACGGCAACAAACCCGGTAGAAACTGCAGAGCAGCAAGCAAAGTTTGCTGATCAGATAGTACAAGCCAAAATAATGACAAATGAGCAATTGCTCAGACAAAAACAAATCCAAGCCGACATAAACAAATCATTGGGTGAAGCATATCAAGCACAAAAAAGAAATCTGGAAAGTCAGCAAATCTTGATATCAAATTACGCAGCAGATGTTAAAGAGGCAGTAAAGGATATCAATACTAGCGAGGCTGCAATAGCGGCTTTATCCAAAAAATACGAAGATTTCGCCAAAGGGAATAAACTACTTTTTGAAGAAATAGCAACTGCTGCGAAGACCCTATCCCCAGAGGAGTTTGCGGCAAAGATTGAATCTATAAAAGGAGAGCTGGTTGAAGCCAAATCAATTGGAGATAATTTTAATGGTAGCCTAACATCAATGACAAAAGCCTTTGGATTTGCCGCAAAGAGTGGTGATACATTTTCAGGAGCGTTGCTCGGTGGTGCCTTGAAACTAACCAAATTTCAATCAGCGGCAGCAAGAAAAGAAGCCTTTGACTCACTTGGAAATTCATTTAAAGAAACTTTAAGTCCTTTAAATTTAATGTCAAGCTTATTTGACAATTTGATTAAAACAGCATTGGAGTTTGACAAAGCAGCTAAAAAATTATCCTCATCTTTTGGAGAACTAGGGGCCTATCAGGATCTTTTGATTTCAAATTCTGCGGAAATCACCAAAATGGGTTTAACCGCTGCTGATCAGGGAACCATCGTGTCAACATTGGCTACTGGTTTTGCCGGCTTATCGCGACAAACTATCGCAACACAAGAGTCACTCAAATTAAATACTGCAACCTTGGAGTCTTTAGGGGGTAGCGCAACGAATGCTGCTAAAATGTTAACAGTTATGTCTGTTGGTATGGGACGCAATGCAAAAGACGTCAGTAATCTAACTTTGGCTCTTGCCGGAAATTCAAAAGCATTTGGTATGACCGCTGGTCAAATAGTTGAAGACTTTGCTTCAATGTCATCATCACTAGCTGGATATGGAGACGAAATGGAAAGGGTCTTTCTAGACCTTGCCGAACAGTCAAAGAGGACGGGTATAGCAATTACGCAATTGAATGCTATAGCGGAAAGTTTTGATAAGTTTAGCGGAGCAGCAACTAAAGCCGGTCAAGTAAATGCTCTATTCGGCACCAGCATAAGTTCAATGGCTATGACGTCTATGGATGCTGGCCAAAGAATGGAATACTTACAACAACAACTGGGTCACTTATCGGTAGACAATATGTCACGATATCAAAAACTAGCACTTAAAGACGCAATGGGTTTTCAAAGTGTCGGTGAGGCGGTGCAGTTCCTAGGCGGTACACTTTCAGATGAAGAACAAGCACAGATAGATGCAGTTAAACTCCAGAAAGAAATGGGAGAGACCATGCGAGATGTTGCAAAAGCAACATTGCCGCTAACCAAACAGCTTGCCGTCATGTTTGCTGACCTTACTTCGAACTCTGGGACCATCGATGCGATTGTTAACGGATTGAGGAGTTTATCTAGCCTCTTGCTTTTTGCCACTGAGAATATCTACACAACCATCGCTGCATTGGTTGCATTAAAGACGATTGGCATTGTGATGCCTCCAATCCTATCCGCCTTGGCTGCTGGTACATTCGCTTGGGGAACTGCCACGAATTTTGCTCTTGGTGCTTTTGGAATTCTTTTAGTCGTTCTTGGGGCGTTATTTTACCAATTTCATAAGACGGCATCCCCTGCCTTTTATCTTTTATTTGGTGTTATTGCTGTTGGTATATTTGCTATGGGTATGGCCGCGCAAGCAACACAGCCAGGACTTTACGCAATCGCTGCTGCTGCATTAGCTGTTGGTTTGGGACTATCTGCTATCTTTTATACTGTTAGTATGGTTGTTGATTCATTGACTGGATTATTTGAGGTTTTATCTAAAGGCGCAACCGATTTTCCAATGGCTGCTGCCGGAATTTATGCTATCTCCGGAGGAATGGCTGCATTGGCAGGCACTTCAGCGGTGGCTGCGACAGGATTAACAGCTGCTCTTGCAGCATTAACTGCAATGAAGGGTGTTTTAAACTTTGGAGATAATTCCTTTGATGATCTTGTTAAGACTGGGGATCAAATTGCAAAAATTGGTGGAGGTATCGGAAGCTTTGGTAGTGGATTGCAAAAAATTAAATCTGCTGCGGCTGAACTAAAATCTGCTGTGGGTGATTCTATGATAATGGCTTCTATGGAAGGTCAAAAGATGTCTGTTGTTATTGGACGAGACGCTGCTGTGGCAACGCTATTTAAGAACGACACTTTAAATATTAAAGTTGACATGCCAAAAATCAATATTCCAGCGCCGAAGTTTGAAATCTACATTGACGGAAAAGCTATTGACGCCAGGATTGAACAGAGGTACAATAAATGAAATCCAGATATCAACTTCTAAATGATTTTCAGTCCAGCACTATTCTGAATCTTGGAAACGATCGGTCTTACAATTATGCTAAGAGTAAATCTCTCATGATTTATTTTTATAATGATGCGGATTCCGATAATATATCGGTTGTGAGTTTCAAGGCTTTTTTGGACAGTTTCTCAATTGACTTTTCTGTTGAGTATTCTGATGATGATAAGACAGAAGAAAATGTATCAGAACCCAAAGATTTTTCTATTTCTTATAAGATAAAATTGAATGTGCCATCAATCTCTATTAATGATGCTAGAGTAAATGCTGGTAGGTTAGAGGAATTGGTTAATTTAATTAAACCGGTTTATAATAATCTAGATGGAGAGCTTGTCCCCATGAACGGGGCGCAAAATACACGAGTATTAATATCTAACTTAATTCATAATGGCTCTTATAAACAAGAACACGATATCAATACTCCAGGTTTAGTCAAGAAATATGGACTCTGTTGCTTCATTGAATCAGTCTCATATAATGCTGATGTTGAAATGGGATATTTTGAATATGCAGACTACGGGGCTAAATTATTCTATAAGTCATACTCAGTTGATTTAAGTTTGAAAGTCTTTTTGGTTGATGATGAACAAATCGGTGACAAAAAATATTTAATTGGATTTGATGGAAGCGGCTATTCATCTGATGATATAAAAACTTGGCCATTTGGAGTAATATAATGGGAGATTTTTCTTTAAACTATTCCAACAATATCAAAGGAATGATTTTCTTTAGCTATGGAAACCAAGTGGTTGATTTCAAGCCCTTTATCGATACTTTTTCTTATTCTTATTCTAATGCATCTGAAGAGGCTGAAGACTCTACTATCTACAACAAAAATCCAAGAGCTAGTACCTTCAAAGAATCAAAATTTAATGTCTCTTTCAATGTTTTAAGTTCTGATGTAAACGAAGCAGTTGAGAATCACAAAAAGTTTCAAATTTTACTAAGAATGATAATCCCGGGGAATGCGGAAGGTCTACGATCGTCAAAAAATCTATCGGTGAAGTTCTCCAACTTAATTAGTAATAAAGGACAGCAGGGTAAAAATAACATGAGTGCAGCATTGGTACAATCTGAGGGGTTTCTTGGGTCTATAAGTTCCTTAAACTATCAGCCGGAGATGGAACTTGGCTTTTTTGAGTTTAATGGGCTTATCTTTGCAAAATCTTTCAAAATTACTTTTGATTTAACCGCAGTTCCGCAACAAAACAAAGCAAATATTCCTATGTTTCGTTCTGGTTTGTCTTATGGGAGAAAATATCCTGCAACTGCAAATATTACAACGACTACGACAACGCCAACTCCACCAGCAGCACCTGAGATATCAACGACTACGACAACCGGCAACCCCAATGAAGCAATGCCTGCTGATTAGCACTAAAAAAAGGATAAAAAATAATGCCATTTTACTCAAGTAGAATAAATTCCAGAACACTTAATAAACAACAGCTAGAAGAATTTCTGGATCAGAGAGGAATTGAAAAAGTTACATTTTATGATAATTTTGTTTTTTCAAAATTTGATGAAGATAGTTACGTTGTGATTGAACACATTTGGTCCCATGGAGATAAGCTATATAAATTAGCACACGAATACTATGGCAATACAGAGTCTTTTTGGCTTATTGGAATGTTCAATAACAAACCAACAGATGCTGATTATACGTACGGAGATATCGTTCTTATCCCGGCGGATTCTAGAAGATTCTATCAGGAGGTGATTAATGGCCAATGAAATATTGTACATAGGACTAATAGATACTAAAGGCGAGGCTCAAAAAGCAGTGCCCGATGTTCTTTTGGGTAGGCTGCTGGACGATTATAAACGTTTAAAAAAGTTGGAAGCACCACTCGGCCCGGGCCGCGGGGACGGGAAGTTGGGAGAGATTGTTTTTTCTATCAATAGTAATTTTGAAAAGGCTAAGACTTTAAATTATTTTGAAGCATTGTTTTTGTTTATTGGATTTGGCAGCTTTGTCGCGCCTGCGACCAATGAAAGTGGGATACTCCAGAGTGGTCTAAGAAATTTTACAGAACTCAATACTTTGACCCCCGCACAAAAGTCTTTTATAATTAAAAACACAATAGGAAAAAGATACCCCGACAACACACCAGAAATAAGCTCGGATAATGCTAATAATTTTACTGATCGGTTTGGGACTGCTGCGGATGGGATAACGTGGCCTATATTGAATTCTAATCCAGGTGCATTTTGGACTAGTAATGCTTCCGAAATTAAAAGTTTAAAGCCATTGTTAAGCTACGAATTTATTTATTTAAGAACATTAGCTAAATTTTTTGCTGAAGATGAGAAGTTCGGAGATTTTGAAAAAATATGGGAATTTTTTATTGGCGGTAGAGAAGGTGCATGGTATACCGCTAATAACGGTCCACAAGTTTTCGTCGAACCAGTTTACAAATCAGAAGGTGTAATAAAATCCTTCCGGAACCACAATACCAGCTATAATTATGATTATATACTTAAGCATAAATTCGATCCAAATAAATTCAAATTATTTAAAGAAATAAACGCAAAACTTTTTTTCACAGAATCCCAAGTAGAAAATTTTAGAAGTATAACTGAAGGTGGGGATACAGTCGAGATTACCAAAGAGCAGCGGAAGGGGATTGTTACGGCTGGGAAAGATGATCCTTACTACAATATTTTTAAGCCATTTTTAGAACAGCACCCGAAATCAAAGATTTTTCAGGCCCTAAGTGAAATTATTGATGCCAGCGGGATAGATGGACCTCCAGAAGACATTAAGGTCACCACCGATCAGGCCGCAGCGCTTGGGAAGCTCTCAGTAACCGAAGAAGATTTAGAAAAATTATTTGCTGATGAAAACCAGGATTTCAACGATAAATTATCTCAATGCATCCTCCTAACTGCTTTAAGTAAAATAGCAAAACACTCAGTTAAGCTTAGAGCTACGGAAAACGCCACCTTGAAGAGTCAAAAGAAAGCTAGTTATCCTTATGGTGGCAGGATTTATTGTGTTGATACAGAAAAACCAAACACTTTAATCAACATTCTTTCATCTGCTCAGGGAATCTCTAGATATATTAAAACTGTACAGGCTCTAGATTTTACTAGCGTCGGAAAAGGAAAACCAAGCCTCTCCTATAGTCTTGTTTTAAGTAAAATTGTAGAGAAGGACGGAAAATCGTACGAATTGCCTTTTCTTTTTGAAGATTCTAAAGATGAAAAAGGGAAAAAACCTATCATGAAGGATCTGCTTTTAAAGAACTACCAAGCCGCAAATGCGGAAACCAAAAAAACTATGGAAATGAAGACATTTAATATCTCTGCCGGTAAAAACAAAACCGGTTTGAATAATAAAATTAATTTGAAAAACTTTAAGATAGGTATCAAAGGAGAAACCGTTGCGACCGTCAAATCAAATGTGGATGTTACGATTGATTTTTCGTTTCCTTCTTTAGACATAATTTTAGCTCAGTTTGAAGCCAACACCAAATATGACGATTATCAGGAAACTACAGGCGGTACAAAGGGAAAATACACTTATTCGTTATCCGAATTAGTATCTCACAGCATTGGTCAAAAATTTGATGGAACCCAAGCCTCTCGCGCTCTAAATACTTCTTACTTGCCTAAGAAAAATCGTCTGGTTTTGAAAATTGTTCCAACTATAGCAAATGATAAGATTTTTGGTACACTTCCGAAAGTAGAGAAGGACCTATTAGAAACTTACATAGAAAATTCTACTTTTATTTTGGATTTAACTTTGGTGAATTACACCGCCAAAAGAACAGTTGGGAAAGGAAACGATACGCTTTCTATAACCTACAAAGGATTTACAAAAAGCTTCTTAAATGAGCCCTTTTGTGATGTGTTAACTAGTAATAAAACAAAGCTAGCTTTATTGGAAAAAGAACAAGCGGTAATTAAGGAACTGGATGGGAAGAAAAAATTCTGTGATATAAAAGAGGTTAGAAAGAAAATCCAAGAGCATTATCTAGACATGAAGACAACTAGAGATGATGCTAAAGCTTTTGATGGCTCTGTTTCATTGATACAAGGATTGATTGTTAGGAATCGCCTGTTTAGAGTTGATTTCGGCGGTGATGTAATGGGCGCATTAAGAGGTAATGTTGATAAAGATACCAAGAAAATCATACGACCAAGCGAGGTTGCCAAGTTACTTGCTGATCAGGGCCTTACCCCAATATCTGTGAGTGACTGGGATCAATCAGGATCAGAAACACTCGATAGGGCAGATAACATTAAGTTCTTTTATTTTGGAGACTTGATTGACGTTTTGTTGGATGTAGTTTATGGAGAACAAAAGACGCGCGATGTTCCGAAAGACGGGGAAGAAACCACAAAATACAGAGCAAGAGACCAATTGAGAAAAGACACTGGAGTTGTTGTTCCAGCAAAGGGGGAGGGTCCAGTTTCCGAAATAAGACAAAAGTTTGCAAACTTTCCTTTAAAAGTTATTCTACCGGTATTTCAACCGATTGTTTTAAAAGGCGATGATTTTACAGGCGCCAGCAGTGAGGATGAAAAAATCTCTGTTGCAGATATTCCTATCTCTATTCCCTTCTTTCAGCATTGGTGGGAAGAAGAAATCTCTAAAAGAAAGAGCAAAATGTACCCCTTGGGTGCGATTATTAATAGACTCTTAAACGCGCTGGTTAACAATGTCCTTTCTGACTCGTGTTATTCCATCGGAACGATAGAGAAGAAATACTTTTCAATAAAAACAGACTTTGGTATACCGACCAACACCAGTGGTGGATTTAGCCAGACAAATTTTAATAATAATTATACACAGTTCGATGCGCTTTGGCACTCACAGAAGAGTGGAAATTTTATTAAAATAAATAATAAATTAGCCCCTCTTCTGAAGAAGTCTAATACCGTAGAGAGAAATAAGCACATTAATTATCTAGTTGTTTATGAACAGTTTAACGCATTTGCTGATATGGAGTCAATTGACCCATCAAAAAGCAATGGCACAAGACCTTCCTTGGACGCCCTAGACATTCCACAGTTTAAAATGAAGTTCGATGATAAAGCATCAGGCAAGACCTCAGATTTTGTAAGTAATTTAGA
>TARA_R110002110_G_scaffold72116_3_pt1 | contig 10628 bp, 11 predicted proteins | sample TARA_R110002110 | Tara Oceans TARA_R110002110 (sample SAMEA4397330) | marine metagenome | biome: Polar Biome; feature: [SRF] surface water layer (ENVO:00010504); material: water (ENVO:00002006), including particulate matter (ENVO:01000060) such as... | depth 5 m
TCCAATTTTTATCTCGCTCACATAGTAAGTATGTGCGATTAGAAAGTAATCTCACAAGCCCCCCCAGCGCATGCGACTTCTCCCTGCAAGTCAGTATTGTCTTGCTGCTCTTTAATATTGTCCAAATCAATATCAACCAAACTCGTTAACATTTGATTATATTGCTCTTGTGAGCAGTCTTCAAACGGAGCTTGGCGATATGAGTGTTCCGAAAAAGGTAACACTGACAGTCCATTATAAAATTTTCTGTTTTGCCACATCCACTCACCGACTTGCTTCCATTCATCTGGTTTTATTGTAACGGTCGCCGAAACGTTGTTGGTGTTCTGGCCCTTCCTGTGGCCTCCTCTGACCCATTGCGTATGTACCGTCTTTACCCTCTTGAGAAGCTCTATGGCACTCTCTGAGCGAGTTATGGCACCATCAGGGGCCTTCTGTGGTATGCTAATCACGGCGGTATCGTGCCCTCTAAAATATTCGTCTTCAATCAACTCCGGATGATTATTAGCCAGATAAGAATAGATAGCTTCATTTTTACCAACGCGTATACGACGAATATAATAATCGTTATGCCATGCATGAATTCCGCTTGAAGTACCAAGCACTAAAGATGTGGTTCCTGCTGGTTTAGTGGTTGTACAGCGGCTGGCTGGTTTTATTCCAATCAAGTCTGCCACTCTTGCGTTCTCATGCTTAACGACTGCTGAGGCTGCCGTCATGTCCAATTTTATAACCTCTCCGGAGGCTATTCCTGTCATTGAAACACCAATAAGGTAATCTTTCTCAGTGTTCCGTTGCCAGACGGGACGAAGATAGTGAAAATCAGTATATGCAGCTTGAAGTGTGCCGATAAAAGAAGCAGCACGAGAGCGGTTTTCATAATCAGTTTGGTTTTTTACATCACTTACATTAACCTCCGTAAGATTACAAAACTGGAAGGGTCGCAGAGATATTTCACAGCAAGGGTTACATCCATAGTCTTTATCGTTGGTCAAATATATTCCGGGCTCTCCTGCTCCTGATTCTTTTATCCTTTCCCAGAGATTCATAAACCTTTCTTTGTCTATTCTATGTCTCATAACAACAACAGAGTTATTTGCGCGTCCTCGTTGGGGATTTTTCTCCCACCAGTCACCTATTTTAGAGGAGAGCATCTCTTCATCATCTGCTGAGAATAGGGATATCAAAGCAGCCCTGCGGATCCCTCCGGCTAAAACAGCATCGGCCACATGGCAAACAAGATCGTGAACCTCAATTGAAGTCAGTTGTTCCCCGTTCTCCTTCGCCATTAAGAGTCCCTCAATTTTGACAAGACACTCTCTCAGTGGCTGATGACCGGGGGCTTTGCCGCCGCTCGTTATAAGCCGACTACCCTTGGGGCGGATGTCAGAATAATCAAAACGGACACGAGAGGTGCCCTTGAAGTAGCTCTTAATTAACACAGTAACTGCGTCTGCCCAGCCTTCAATTGAATCTCCGACGAGAAAGCGTCTTGTGCGTTTGCCACTTGGCCTATTAATACTTGGAAGCTTCTCAATGTGATGGCGCTGCACACTAAAGCCGACGCCTGTACCCCCAAGGAGCAAAAACATAATCTCGCCAAACACGCGTAAATCATCAATAGGAGCATAAGCGCAATTGAAAATCCTATTTGGGGAAACCTCTATCGGCTTTCCTCCAAACTGCATTGATCGCATTGAAGGGAGTACCTTCTTATCAAAAACATACTGGTATGCATGAACGATCTCCCTACTCAGGTGTGGGAATTTCTTGATATGCATATTCATATTTCTCTCGACCAATTCGGCCCAATTCTCCCTTCTCTCTTTGGCATCAATATAGCGTGCATACTTCATATGTACAGTGATGTCTGATAAAATCTTGTTTGATACTTCCATTTCGCTTTTTCTCCCTATTTTTTAGTTTGTGCGTATTGTTTTTTCAAATAACTCAATGTTTCTTTCGGAGACTGCTTTACAGTTTCTTCATCGTCGTCTTGTTGCCTCTCCAGAACCTTTATACTTACATTTGAAGTATCCATAAACACTGGAAAGACGAGGCCATCTGGACCGTTTCTGTTCTTAGCAATGAAAAACCTGCCTTTATTAGCTTGCTTGTCTGTTGCAGTCCGAGACAAAGAAAAAATGAAGTCAGCAACAAAACACTTGTTGAATGCCTCTGAAATCGCCTCCATTGTTATTACCTCAGCGTTCAAGCCAGAGCGGTTAGTTTGGGAAGCTGTCCAAACAGGGCACTTATACTCCTGCGCTATGCCTCGCAAATCTTCATAAATTGTCTCAAGCTCGTGTCTCTTTTCAGAGTTACTCTTAACAGGTCGCAACAGGTCAGCGTAATCAACGATAATCATATCAGGGTTTATGCCGCGTTTTCTAAGCTTTTCAATATGGTTTCTTAAAGTACTTGAAGTCGCAGACTTTGTTGGATATTCCTTGATTATCAAGTGGCCAGCGATGTTTTGAATCTTTTCGTAAATCATATCCTTGCTGTGATACAGATCATTCAGCGGGATACCTGTAATACATGAGTCATATCGACCACCAACAACAGTATCAGCCAATTCCAAAGTATAATGGATAACTGTTTTTCCTTGTTCTAAAGCGGTAGCACCCATGTGAGCTAGCACCATTGACTTACCAGCGCCAGTGGGGGCGATGACCACTCCCAGTTCAGAAGAGCCCAGGCCTCCTTTACAGAGGTCATCCATCCTTGGCCAGCCCATAGATACTGGGTTCCGGGACTTAAGTTCAAACCTCTTCTCAAAGTCAACAAAATAGTCATGTCCGAAGTTGTTGTCGGTTCCCAAGGTGAGTGCCAGTTGAATCACTTTTTGTATTTCGTCAAAAGACGAAGATTTAATCAGCTTAACCGACTGTAACATTGCTTCCTTCAAAACTTGCTTACGACAAAACTCTATTGCTTTATCTTTTATGAAGTCTGGGTCACCGACCTCGGATGACATCACCCTCGCATAAAAATTTCTAACTTGTGTCTGAATGGCATCATCATATTTGCCGAGGTCAGCTTTAATATATGTTGCCATTGTATCATAACTAGGATGGGTCTTGTAGGTTTCTCGATGTTCAGACAAAATATTCACAAAAACTTGCAAATATCTAAGCTCCAAAAATTTGGTGTTAAGCACCTCTGATATTTGATCGCAGAATGGGCGATCCTCCAACATAAGTTGACAAAGCGATTCTTGGAAATTCTTTCCAAACCTTGAAAACGTTTCTTTTTGCACAGTCATACTTCCCTCCGAAGTATAATAAATATAACATGATACCGCTGATTGTCAACTATTCTATGTGAATTTTTACATCTATATCAACATTCATCTTTGGAACTCGGATATGATTAGCTATTTTATAACGGATACAGTCTTGCGGCGTCAAGTACCAGTCTGCTCTGCTTCTTCTCTTAAGCTTCCTCAAGAAGTAGGTCTCGTCCTTCTTACCACAGTTCTTTGCCATCATTCCAAATATCATATTGTTAAGCCTATCCGCCTCTTTAGAATCCGCTTTAAGATCTTCAACTTTACCCCTCATACTTGACGACACATCATGTATCATGATCGTCGCATTCTTATCCACAAACCTCATCCCCGGCGCACCGAAAGTCAACAAGACTGCTCCACAAGACATTGCTTTTCCTTGGGCGATGGTTGCGACAGGGATACTTGAATGCTCTATATCAGAAATCATTGATAGTAAAGAGTATACTTGACCCCCATACGAGTCAATCAAAATAGGAATGATCTTTTGTCCTGTTGAGTGTGCGAGGGCCATTCTCTGTCCGAATTCCCTCGCGGACTTTTCGGTGAACTCATTAACTCTAACTATAACGGGCATCGTCCTCAACTCATATTCCTTCAAGAGCGGTGAAGAATTTATTGTCCAAAGCATATTAACTCCTTAAGCTTTTAAATGTATTATAAAGTTCATCAAGTTTGAGAGATCCCTGTCCGTCTTTGAAGAGCATTTTGGTCATATTCAACTTGTTGAACTCTGGTTCAAAGTTCACGATATTGTAATCAATTGATTTCTTATTAGTATACGATATGTCTGGTGCGTATAGCTGCATCATATCGTAGTTTTCAGCTATGATCTCCTTGCCAAACATAATGTTGGTATGGCTCGACTTCGGATTATCTTGGTCTTTACAGACATCAATTATATCTTCCAGATCGTATTGCTTATTCTCGCAAAGAAACTCAAAGTTCTTTGCAACCGTCTTGAGGCCAACACCCCTGATTCCAGGAAGGTTGTCGCTGGTGTCTCCAACGATTGCTCTCGCAAGAGCAAAGTTAGTTGGGTGAATGCCATATTTGGTTGTCAAGACTCCTTTGGTTATTATCTCGTTCTGAATGGGGCGATATATAATCGTCTCTTCATCACAAAGTTGAAAGAAGTCTTTATCACTGGACACAATGATCTTTTGCTTGCCGCCGTATTGTTTGTGTGTGCAGACGTAAGCAATAATATCATCGGCTTCAATCCCATCTACTGCCAATTGAAGAATTGGCATCTCATTAAGATATTCAAACAAACGTATCTGCTGAAATATCCTGTTTTCGTCTTGTAAAGCTGGATCTAGGTCAATCATTCTTCGGTTGAATCTGATTGGTTTTCTTCCCGCCTTATATTCCTTGTTTCTCGCCTTCTTCTTTTGCGAGCCTCCTATCCCATCCCAACAAACAACGACCTCATCGGGTCGCAGTTCTCGGCATATCTTTTGCAATGATTTTACAAAGCCAATACAACCGCCAATTGGATGACCCTCCGCATTCATTGTTGGATTCACAACATAGTTGCGAATGAATAGATTCAATGCGTCAATGATAACAATTCTTTTCATATCACCTCCGAGTCGCCAGACAAGTACACATGTTTAACCATGCTGCCACATGTCGGTATTTGGTCCGTAATGTAAGATGTAAACTCATCATATGTTTTGAACTTCATCAGTTCACCATTGTGAAACAATTTGAACATTCTAAACTCTCTCAGAATGTCACACTTGTTGATAACAAGGTGGGTTGTGCCCGTAATCCTCGCAGCATCAAGCATCATGTCAAGATTAAGCCAATTACACTTCCTTCTTCTTCCAGTGGTTACTCCAAGTTCGCTCCCAAGGGTCCCAAGTTTGCTTAATTGACGATCTTCCAGCAACTTGTCAGGGAACAAGGGGTCTACCCCCGATCTCGTGTCGTATGCCTTACAAGTACCCCAAATGTGCCTTATTTTCTGCGGTGGAAAACCAAGAGAACACGCACCATATGGAAGTGTAGTTGACGAGGTCACATATGGATAGTTGCCCCAATCAATGTCAAGATAGAAACCCTGGGCTCCTTCACAGAGGATATCTCCGTAAAGCTTCTCGTCCCAAATCAAAGATTCTGGCAATACCTCTTTTGCTAATTTGCCTGTTCTCGCCATCTTGTCACGATAGCATGGAGCAATACCCTTAGACGTTGTCCCGAGCTTCTCGGCGAGATCCTTCTTATCTTCCTCAATATGCTCCTTGGTTACGATGTGAGCCCTTGGAGAAACCTTAATAAGGCTGGTGTTAAAACCAGATCTTTCAAGATACTCCATCTCCTCGTTTAAGGCATCAGGATCCACAACACAAGCAGGGCCGATAATAGATTTAACCCCGTGGAACACACCACAAGGCACAATATGTGTTTTATATTTCTTCCCTCCGAGGAAAACTGTATGTCCTGCATTATTACCTCCAGCCCAGCGACAAACGAAATCATACTTATTTTTCTTTGTAAGATGTGAAACAATCTTACCCTTTCCCGTATCTCCCCAAGAGAGATCGGCGACGATGTCAACGTTATTGATCATAAAAAAACCTCCGTGTCATTATAATATAACACGGAGGCTAACAAAAGTCAAGTCAAAAACTTGTCAATCTTCAATCTTTATTTCTTCACACTTTTTATCAAAACGATGAATAATTTCTTCGTCCATGATGTCATACACTGTCTCACGAAATTCCTTGTCTTGCAACATTTCCTTCCACTTTGAAGATTGAAATTTAAGTTCTTTCCCCTTTTTAGTTATGAGTTTGCACCAAGCACCAGACTGGCTATATCGGCTCGTACCTGATAACTTGATAGCAGTCAGCCAACTTTCCTCATCTTGAATTCCGACATCGGAACCCCAGAGAATCTTGAAAGTACAAGTACGACCCTCAGAGCCGAAACGAGACTTTTCAAGTTTCACTTTAACCTCAGAACCCACACGAAAACCTGCATTATCCTGAACATACGACGCTTTTGCTTTCCGCTTGGTAAGCCATATTCTAAGGGAGGAGAAATATTCAATAGCTTTGCCTCCCGGCGCAATATAAGGCGTTGTCATCGCCTCAGCAATGTTCATTGTTATGTTGGTTTTCAGTTGATTGATCAAGATCAAAGTTGATTGTTGGTCGGCCAACGGAATAGTCAGCTTCGGAAATGCTTTTGCAAAAATCCTCGGCTTCACTGCCATACTGGATTGAGGATTGAAGTCTCCTTCAATATCCTTCTCAGAAGCAGTGGCGGCTACACTATCCCAAATGAAGACAAACTGAGTATCGGGGTCATGCGACATCAATAACTCAATATGTCCCAAAACTTTCTCAACGCTCACCGCCTGAACGTAAAGAAGCTTTTCTAGATTACAGCCGGCTCTTTTAAGGAACTCGGGATCAATACTTGATTCGGCATCAAAGTAAACTACAACCATACCCATCTTATTAGCATTGGCTGCAATCTGTGCCGCCATAAAAGATTTGCCTGATGATGGTAGGCCTGCAATCTCTGTTATTTTCCCAACGGGGACACCAGCCATCTTTCCTCTGCTGATAATAGAATCCAACCACCGCGAACCCGTTGGGATCCACTGCCTTACTGCGGTGGGGTTGTCTTTAGTTAGATTATGAGCGACATTCATGCCACTTTTCTTGTTGATGAGTTTTCTCATCTCGTCAAGATTAATCTTACCTGCTTTGTTCGTTGTCATTTGGAGCACTTTGCCCATCTCTCCTCCGTTAAAAGTGAGACATCTGTAAACCCATGCCTCCCTGCGGTTGTTTGTTTTACTCTTCCGATGTATCTTCGGCTTCCTCGCTAGCAGTGTCTTCTGCTTCTTCTTCCTCTTCACGGGCAGTGTCTTGCACTTCCTCGTTGGTATCTTCTTCTTGCGCTGGCTCCGACACCACACTGGTATCTTCTTCTTTATCTCCACAAGCAAGAAGAGACCCCATGATTAGATAAACCATTTCGTCTCCTATTGTTTTTAATAATGAGGCATCTCTTAAGCCATGCCTCCCTGCGCTCTAAAAAATGGGGGTAGTTTATTCTCCGCCCCCACAGAGTCGTAAAAACTTACTAATCACCCATTAATTTACTGAAAGCCGCATCCACCTTGGTTTTGGTGTTGTATTTTTCAGTCTCCGATGAACCACCTTCGGAGGAAGTGTCAGTTGACAAAAACTCATCCAGCAAGGCTTGTATTTCTTCGGAGGTTTGGCGCTGGAAGAGCGTGTTAAAATCGGGGATTGAATTCAACAACTCGTCACAGTTAGCTACACCCTCATCGCAGAGGATGGATGGACGACGACGCGGCTTCAGCGTCGTTTTGGGGAAGGATCCCGGAGTACCCGGGATATTGTAAGTTAACACAATATCAGTACCTGTCTCAGCATCAGTGATATCTCCATAGTCAGGGTCAAGCACTAAGCCAAGGAGAGCTTCGTAAGCGGTCTTGCCATAAGACCAGACACGAACCCCTTCTGTTTCTTCATTGCGAACAAGAATCGGCGAAAAATAACGCTTGCGAACGAAAAGCTTTTTAGCTTCACGCTTAGCGGTATCATCGTTCTGTTCAACACCTTGTCGCCAAAGATGTGAAGCAAATTCACAAATTGGGCAGTCTTCATTATAGTTCCTCTTCGGACAGAGAATACCCGGATTTCTGCCGACGTTATAGTGAAACTGGAACTCTTTAAAAGGGTCTCCATCTTCGGTCGGAATGATCCGAATAGTTTGGTCGCCCTCAGTGGGGCGCCACTTATTATTATCACGCTTCTGTTTGTTCCCGTTTTTGGAACTTTGAAGCTTTTCTTTCATCTTATTAAGATCAATAGCCATGTTATTATCTCCTTTAGGTTGATCTGTTTTGCCGATACAGGCTAAGGTCAGGGGGCATAAACCCCCCGCCATATAATATTATAACACGTTTAACTCATCATGTCAAACGAAAAGTTAGAAATACTTTCAGTTACTTTACCAGAAACAGTATTCCAGTTAAACACTCGGAAGCCACGATTGGACACATCATAAACTACTTCGCTTCCCTCGGGGAGAGACTTTTGGCGTGCAGTCGTTGTACCAATGATGCTTGACGGAATATCTCGGCCACGAATAAATTTCATGGTGCGGGATTGGCCATCTTTCTTGGTGTAGGTTCCAGTGTGGATTGTGTATTGGTTGCTCATTTATCCTCCAGTTGTATGTAATGAGTGTACTTTATTGAATAAAAGTACGATTGTTGGTTATCAGATGAGTAGATGCAGAAAGAAGACTTGATGTCCGCCTGTTCGTCGGAAGAGATTTTTTGTTTAATTCTCGATAGTAGGTCGTTATCAGTTTCTAATTCATCCTCATTGATACTATAAATATAGCCCGTCTCGGTGATGTTGTCAAGGGGAAAGTATAACTTTTCTTCATTTTTTTCCACCGAGCCGATTGCTATTGTCTTGATTCTTGAGATTTCCCTTGGTGTATGGCGGGATCCAAATATGGGATCCGTATTATCAAAATAATTCATTGCATGTATTGCGGTCGCTATGGTCTCATTAATCTTACCGTAAAAGTTCTTAACCGAGCCTTGCCCTGTTATATCGGCAATTCTGTTATTGTCAAAAAGAGTAACCTCAGAAAGCAAACCAGAGCGAACAAATTGCTGAAGAACGCAAGTTGTGACACGATTCCTCTTCATATACTCAGAAGGAGTGAAGAAGGGATCGGGATTGATGCAGACAACCTTAATATTACAGTCCTTTATTTGTTCCATTATCTTCAATGATGCAGATGCTACTTTAGAAGCACCGCATGTAATGAATATAACATCTCCCTTCACACCTTTCAACTTATTTCTCTTTAAATTAGGTGTTTTTTCTTCACACTCCTCAACGGAGGTACACTTGGGTATACCTTTGCCCTCATCAAGCAAAACAACCTTATAATTGCCGTATTTTTTGAATAAAGCGGCCACATTACAGCCTGCTGTCCCAAGTCCAATGACTACCATTGTAATTCCCTCATCATTCCGAGATTCTTTCCGATTTTCATATTTGATTTAAACCTTCCAAGCCTCGTATCCTCAAATATCTCGATAATCTGAGGAACAAGATAGCGATCTTCGTGTGAGAGGTCCAAGATAACCGAATCATGGATAATAAATGCTATACTTGTCTTTTTCTGTCGCAAGAACCGATGGATTTTATTCACCTGAGTAATACAGTTATCAGATGATGAACTTTGAAGCAGATAATTGAGAGCATGAAAGTCATCAGCTTCAATCTTACGACCAAATGGTGTTTGTATCTGTCCATTCGCATAGTGCTTATTAAGAACCTCCTTCCTATCGTAGTGTTCAGAGCGAATAGCATCAGAAGAAGGGTTATACAACCACGCAAATAGTTTTTTCTTAGCTTCATCTCGCTCAAGTTCTCCGTTGAATATGTTCTCGACATTCCACTCATGGATATCGCCGTCTGGTTGAGGGGTCCCAGAGAGAGATAGTAGAGTCCGAAGTTCGGCTCCGTTGAAATCAAGCTCCAAAAAGAAGTCATTATTCGGAATTACAATACCCCGATTCTCCTTCTTGAGGTTGAGGATCGGAAACGAACCTTCATGCACCCCCAATCTTCCCGTCTTTGTTCCAAAAATGTTGTAATTGACGGTCGGATTGGTACCCCAAAACCTTTTTGATAGCGACATAGCTTTCTTATCATACGATGCCAATTTCTTCAACAATTCCCAATTAATTTGGACATTCTGTTGGGCTATCTCATGAGCCATTTCCTGAGTGTCAGAGAGAAACGAATAATTCTTTGGTCTCTCATAATTGTTGAGGACATATTCGCATATCTGATTCTTTACGTCAAAGAAATGCCGTAGATGGTGACGAGGAATGACATCATAAAGGCATATGTCATCCATTCTGATTTTTGCAGATACGAAAGAGCGTAGAAACGCTTTAATTCTGCCCTGACGGGCCTCGTATCGCTCTTGAAGTTCTTCTGGACATACTTCTTCAATTGTTTTTCCATTACAATAGAGTTGCAAACATGTGACGTTGTCAGCATTGACATGGTTGCCATAACTCCAAGTAGTATTAAGGCTGAGAGGGCGCTTTCCATAAATAAATTCTCCTTTGGAATAAAAGCCGTGACAATCTTTCTTGTCATCAATAACTTGAAATATCAATATCCACCTCCATATGGACGGTCAGTGCCAAAGCGCTCCTTATGTTCTTTGTCTTTTTGTTTCTTGATGACGGAGTTGAGTCCGCCGGGTTTGAACTTACGGATGCTTCGGTACTGTTCTTCAA
>TARA_R110002110_G_scaffold113279_2_pt1 | contig 10623 bp, 8 predicted proteins | sample TARA_R110002110 | Tara Oceans TARA_R110002110 (sample SAMEA4397330) | marine metagenome | biome: Polar Biome; feature: [SRF] surface water layer (ENVO:00010504); material: water (ENVO:00002006), including particulate matter (ENVO:01000060) such as... | depth 5 m
ACCGGATGCGTCTTCCCGCCAGTTCAGTGTCGTCGGCAAAACGGCGGACGAAGCGGTTCTGGACAACGATCCCGACGACTGACGAGATCATCCGGCGCACAACAATCTTCCCATTCAGCGTTTTGCATACCGCGCGCGGATACCCCAAAGCCTGTGTCCCGGTCGACCCAGGATCGGCAAGTCCGACACCAGAACCCGCAGATTCCAGGCGTTTCGGGCGTTAATCATACGTTCTTGTTCATGCGCTATGGTTAAGGTTCTTTAACGAGCCTTTTCATGAAAAGCGTGAATGCAATGACATTCGATTACGATCTCGTCTGCATCGGCAGCGGTCCCGCCGGTCAACGCGGCGCGGTCCAGGCCGCAAAGCTCGGCAAACGCGTGGCAATCATCGAGAAGCAGCGTGCTGTCGGCGGCGTCTGCCTTCATACGGGCACTATTCCAAGCAAAACGTTCCGCGAGGCGGTTCTGTCCTTCGCCAATATCGCGAACGGTCTTTCGAACGGCGTGGCGCCGGAAAACTACGCACCGGCAAAGTCGGCGCGGTGCAAGCCGGATGCCGGCCAGCTATTCGGACGCGTCGGCTCGATCGTTGAAAGCGAAATCACCGTTCAGGACGACCAGCTTTCGCGCAACGATATCGAGGTCGTGGAAGGGACCGCGACGTTCATAGATCCCCATACCTTGCGGATCGAGACCGCCGACGGCCCCCGCACGATCACCAGCGACAACATCCTGATTTCCGTCGGTACAAAACCGTCGCCACCGCGCGATTTCGCGATCGACGGCCAGTTCGTGATCAACAGCGACGACATTTTCAAGGTGCACGAAATCCCGCGCAGCGTGGTCGTTATCGGCTGTGGCGTGATCGGCATCGAATACGCCTCAATGTTCGCTGCACTCGGCGTGAACGTAACCGTCGTAGACGGGCGCAACCGTCCGCTGGAGTTCCTCGACGGAGAGATTATCGACGAGCTGGTCCATCAGATGCGCGACAGGGGCGTTCTGTTCCGCCTTGGCGAAACCGTGGAGGCCGTGGACGTAAAGCGCAACGGACGCAGCACTGTCGTTGTCTCTCTCGCGTCGGGCAAGCGGCTTGCCGCCGACCTTGCCCTGGTCTGCGCCGGGCGCGTCGGCGCGACCGACAGCCTGAACCTCGACGCCGCCGGACTCGAAGCGGACGAGCGCGGCAGACTGATCGTCGATGAAAATTTCAGGACCGTCCAACCGCATATTTTCGCGGCCGGCGACGTTATCGGCTATCCGAGCCTCGCCGCCACGTCATCCGAGCAGGGACGCCTCGCCGCCTGTGCAGCGTTCGGCGTCAACGCAAAACCGATGTCGGAACATTTCCCGATCGGTGTCTATTCGGTGCCGGAAGTATCAATGGTCGGGGCGCCGGAACACGAACTGACCGAAAAGAAAATTCCCTACGAAACCGGCGTCGCGCGGTTCCGCGAAATAGCCCGCGGCCACATTCTGGGCGACAATACCGGGTTTCTGAAACTGAACATCCACCGCGACGACCGCCGCGTGCTCGGCGTGCACGCCATCGGCACCGGGGCGACCGAACTGATCCATATCGGCCAGTGCGTCTACGCAATGGGCGGCGGTCTCGACTATTTTCTCGAGACCGTTTTCAACTACCCGACGCTTGCCGAATGCTACAAGGTCGCCGCGCTCGACGCGCATAACAAACTGCTTCTTTAAGATACTGGGTCAGCCGGGCTCTTCCAGCCGGACCCAGCGCGCCTCGATCTCGTCGAGAGATCCGTCCTCTCGTAATGCCGCCAGCGCGGTGTCGAAATCGCGCAGCAATGACGCATTGGCGCCCTTCGCGACCGCCAGCGCGAGCGGCAGTTTCTGGAACGGAGCGTCCGGCAAATTAAAACCGCCCGGGTGATCGCGGTTGGCCAGATAGCACCCGACATGGAAATTCAGCGCGGCGCAATCCGCTGTCCCGCCGATAACCGCATCGAGGGATTCTGCATACGTGTCGACATCCAGGTAGACCAGGCCGGGATAGTCGCGCTGCAATTGCGCCAGTAACGGCCCGGCGCCGGGCGTCGCAATCCGCGATCCGGCGGAGGGACGTTCACCGCACGGCATGCCGGTGCGATTAAACCAGGCCGCCCCGCTGGTCGTAAGCGGCGCGGAAAAATCATACGCCGCCGCCCGTTCGGGGACCACCGCCTTGAAGGCGATCGCATCGATCTCCCCTGCCGTGACGGCGTTCTCCTGCTCCGGCAGCGCCACGGCGACGTATTCCGCCACACAGCCTATCCGGCCGAAGGAGAGGTTCAGTACATCGATAACAAGCCCGGCAACGGTGCTGTCCTCCGCAAAGGTCAGGGGCGCAAAATCCGCGTCGTACCCGACCCGAAGGCGGGCGATCATCAGGCGGCCTGTCCCCTGCTCGCCCGCTGGAGAGCAAGCCAGATTTTCTGCGGCGTTGCGGGCATCTGGACGTATTCCGCGCCCGCATGTGCCATGGCATCGTTTACGGCGTTCATGATCGCGGCAAGCGCGCCCACGGTGCCGGCCTCGCCCGCGCCCTTGATCCCGAGCGGATTGATCTGCGTCGGGACGACATTGCTGCCGATATCGTAATTGCACAGATCGTCGGCGCGGGGCATGCAGTAATCCATGAAAGAGCCGGTGATGAGCTGGCCCGAATCCGGGTCGCTGACCATGTCTTCCATCAGCGCCTGTCCGGCGCCCTGGGCAATCCCGCCATGAATTTGCCCTTTGACCAGTAGCGGGTTGATCATCGTGCCGACATCGTCGAACACCCAGTAGCCGACGATTTCCGTCTCGCCCGTCGTCGGGTCGATCTCGATTTCCGCGATATGACATCCATTCGGAAATGTGGGTGTGCCGCCGTTGTATGTCCCGGTCTCGAATAGTCCGGGTTCGATATCCGCCGGCAACAGCCCCGGCTTGAAGGACGTTTTTGCCACGTCGGAAAGATGCACCGATTTATCGGTACCGGTAACGGTGAAACTGCCGCCCTCGAACGAAATATCGGTCTCCGCCGCTTCGAGCATGTGTGCCGCTATCTTGCGGCCCTTTTCGATGATCTTATCCGCCGCCATCTTGACCGCTGTCCCGCCGCAGGCCGCCGACCGGGAGCCGAACGTGCCGGTGCCGATCTGGATCTTGTCGGTATCGCCATAGGAAAACTGCATCATATCGGTATCGAGCCCGAGCATTTCGGACAGCATCTGCTTGAAGGTCGTCCCATGCCCCTGGCCGTGGTCGTGGGTCCCCATCAGCAGGGTCAGCGTGCCGCTGTTATCGAAACGGATCTGGGCGGATTCGACCATCCCGGCATTCGATGCCTCGACGGTGTTCGAAATTCCGATGCCGCGCAGTTTGCCCGCAGCTTCTGCGGCGGCGCGGCGGGCCGGGAAGTCGTCATAGCGCGCCGCGGCGAGACAATCCTCGAGGTTCTTGCCGAAATCGCCGCAGTCATAGGTGTAAACCAGGCCGGTTTTGAAGGGCATTCGGTCGGCGGGAATGGTGTTGATCCGGCGAAGCTCGGCAGGATCCCGGCCGAGCTGGCGCGCCGCAAGGTCGACCATGGTCTCGATCACGTAGGCGGCTTCCGGCCGCCCTGCGCCGCGGTAATGGGCGGTCATCATCGTGTTGGTGACAACACCCGTCGCTTCCACATAGATCGCCGGAGTCATGTAGGTGCCGGCAAGAACGCCGAGATTCGTGGTGGCGGGCCCGGCATTCCGTTCGGAATTGTAATAGGCGCCGCCGGCGGCCAGGGTTTTCACGCGCAGACCCAGAAACCGGCCTTCGTCGTCGAGCGCAAGTTCCGCATCCGTGACGTTGTCGCGGGCCTGCTCGTCGCTGAGAATGCCCTCGCTCCGCTCGCTGATCCATTTCACCGGACGGTCAAGCAGCTTCGCGGCGACCATTGTCAGCGTGTATTCGGGATAAACGCCGCCCTTCATGCCGAAACCGCCGCCCATATTTTCGCTGATCACCCGGATCTTCATTTCCGGCAGGTTGAATATCTGGTTTGCCAGCGTATTGCGGCAACGGTGCGGCGACTGCACCGTGCAGCGCACGATGTAGCGGTCGTCGCGGGAGTCGTATTCAGCAATCGCCCCGCGCGGCTCCATCGAATTGGTGGTCACGCGGTTAATCACCATACGATGGCGCACGATGTGCGCCGCTTTTTCGAATGCCGCCTCGGTCGCGTCCTTGTCGCCGACACGATGAACGTACATTTCGTTGTTTGGCAGCTCCTGCCAGATCTGCGGCGCGTCCGGCGTTACAGCGTCTGCGGTCGAGACAACGGCCGGCAGTTCCTCGTAATCGACCATGATCATCTCGGCCGCGTCCTTTGCCTGTGCGACCGTATCGGCGACGACAAAAGCAACATAATCGCCGACATAGCGGACCGTGTCGGTCGCCAGATGCGGTTGTGCGCAGGTCGGCGACGGCGTGCCGTCCCGCAGATGCCGCTGCGCCACCGGGGCCTGAAGCCCCAGTCTTGCGACTTCCGGATGATTACCGGTCAGAACCAGACGAACGCCGGGCGCCGCTTCAGCCGCGCTTGTGTCGATCGCCGCGATCTTCGCATGCGCCAGCGGCGACCGGAGCACACAGGCATGTAGCTGGTCGTTTTCCGACACGTCGTCGACGTACCGGCCCTTTCCCCGCAGCAGGTATGGATCTTCTTCACGCGCAACGGGTTGCCCTATTCCGAACTGGCCCAATTCAATCTTCCCTTGATGTGGTGAAAGTCACTCTCAATACATAGAATGTATCCTCGCGAACGAACAGGCACGACCGGGAATCGACACAGTATGAACAGTTTCTGCACACCGCCCGACGAAGAAACCTACCGGCTCCGCAATGCGACGGTGCCGGCATGCCTGTTGGACGACCTTCCCGCCGCGACGACGCCGGATCCGGACGGGTTGGCATGCCTCGACTTCGTCATTTCAAACGGCCGGATCGCCGAAATCCTGCCCGCCGGGCCGGACCACGGCAACGCGCCGTCGGTCGACCTGGACGCGGGCATGGTCTGGCCCTGCTTCGTCGACCTGCACACACATATCGACAAGGGCCATATCTGGCCCCGGCGGCGCAACCCGAACGGAACGCGGGCGGGAGCCCTGTCTTCGACCGGGGAGGACCGTGCCGCGAACTGGACCGCGGACGACCTGCGCGCACGCATGAATTTTTCGCTCGAAAGCGCTTATGCCCACGGCACGGCAGCCATCCGCACCCACCTGGATTCGACGCCCCCGCAGCACGGGATCTCATGGCCGGTGATGAACGACCTGCGCGACGCGTGGGCCGGGCGCATGGATCTGCAGGCCGTGTGCCTGGAGCCGATATGGGGCTATGGCGACCGCGGCTTCGGAAAAGAGATTGCCGACATGATGGTGGAATATGACGGCATCATGGGCGCGGTGCTGAATATCCAGGAAGATACCGACGCGTTGCTCGATTTCGTGATCGGGCTCGCCATCGAACGCGGCCTTGAACTCGATTTTCATGTCGACGAGATGGGCGATCCGGCGGCGAATTCATTCGACCGTATCGCCGAGGCGCTGATCCGCAACGAATTCGGCAAACCGGTAAATGTCGGTCACTGCTGCAGTCTCGCCATTCGCCCGCAGGCGGAAATCGACCGCGCGCTCGACCTCGCCCTTGAGGCCAATATGCGGGTCGTCAGCCTGCCGATGTGCAATATGTATCTGCAGGACCGCCCGGAACCGGATGCGCCGCCGCGTACCCCGCGCTGGCGCGGCGTGACCATCCTGCACGAGATGAAGGCCCGCGGCATCCCGGTCGCCATTTCGAGCGACAATACCCGCGACCCGTTCTATGCCTATGGCGACCTCGACGGGGCGGAGGTCTTTACCCAGGCGGTCCGCATCGCACATCTCGACCATCCGGTCGGCGACTGGCCGGCCGCCATCACGCGAACGCCGGCCGACACCATGGGCCTGCCCGAGCGGGGGCGGCTGAAAGCAGGCGGCCCTGCCGATATGGTGATCTTCAGCGCCAGAACCTATTCTGAGTTCCTGTCGCGCCCGCAACACGACCGCGCCGTGCTGCGGAGCGGGCGGGCGATCGATACAACCCCGCCGGATTACCGCACGCTGGACCGCTGCTACTGACAGGCAAAGGCTCCAGGGCGGTCAGGGAATGCACGAACAACCCGGAATCCGTATCCCGGCTTCGGCGGCACCGCCTCTTTTTTGCCACAGCGTTGTCACGCCGTGTGCGGCCACCGACCCGTTAGGATAGCCATCACCGGATCGGGACGGTCCGCCCCGCGTAAAGAGCGGGCCTTGCAGCGATTACCTGCAGAATGTCCGGTGACATATTCGATGTATCGACACGTTCGTTAAAGGGTTGGCAATGGAACAAGTCGAAAAAACCCCCGTATGGGGCAGGCTATTCGTGGCCGGATTTATCTTCGCCGGCGTAGGCCTTACCGGCGCGAGCATGGTGACGCGCGTCAAGGCGATCGAGAATTACCCGCGCGTTGTGTACGAACTTCTTCAGCAATCCTGCGATACGCGGGCGCTTGCCGATCCGTTGCAAAACGCGAATACCGGTATTCCGACGATCGAAGACCGCCCCTGCTGACGGTGCCGAACGGGCTGAAAATCTCTCCGGAGGCGCCGTAGCTGCGCGCGCCGCGAATTTTCGGGGACATCGCCCCGGACGTACTCCCCGGACTACTCCCCGGACATCTCCCCGGAGAACCCCTAGCACTTCTCTTCATGGGCGCGGGTTTCCCCGCCGGGTCCGTTGGGTTATCGTTTCCTGCGTCCGGAAATCGTTCTGATAAAATTGTCCGATCCGACAGGAGAGAGCACCGTGCGTACTATACCCCTTGCCCCCCGATTCCGGCGTAGCCTGACCGTTGCAGCCCTGACGATTGCCGTCGCAGCATGCGGCACCCTGCAACCGGCAACACCTTACGACCCGGTAATAGAAGAAACCGTCGAGAAATTCGACAAGGCCGCAATGCGGTTTATCGCCGACATGCAGGGCCTCTCAGGCACGCCGAAGGGCACCTATGGCGAGAATGTCGATTTCTACAAGACCTGGAAAATCGAGCTGGGCCATATCAAAAACCGGGCGATATCGAGCGAAGTCGGGGAAAGCTGCGGCCCGGATGACGACCTGGATTCGGTAATCGCCGGTGGCTTCACCGCGCTCGACGACGCCCTCAAAAAGGGCGATGCCGCACTGGTGAAGCCAACCGCCGACACGCTCCGGCCCGCGCTGGACTGGGCGCGCGCGTCGCTTGCCAAAATCAAGGCCACGGCGGCGGAAAACAAGGTCGATCTGTCCGGGTTTGCGCCGATTGCCGAACGCCACCGGATACTGGCCGCGCGGGCGGAGCGCTGGCAGAACGCGGTAAACCGCATACGCGGCGCCATCGTCACCGCCCGGCGCCAGGCAACAATGCCGGATAGCCCGACCTTCAATGCGATCGAGGGCGGCTGCACGACCAAGATGCTGACATATCTCAGCGACCAGCTGGGCGCGATGGAACGCTTTCACATGGCCCAACTCGATCTCGGCATCCCGCCGCGCCAGGCCGTTGTGATCCTGATCGGTGTCCCGGTGCAGGTGATCCTTAAAGTCCAGGAACGAAAGCGCCAGTTGAGCCGGCGCGGCACTTTATAGACAGCCCCGGCACAGACAGCCCCGGCGCATTCTGCAGAACCATATTTACAATCGGGAGACCCGATCCATGCCCAATGACACCATCGCCTCGTTCGACGAGCTGTTCGATCTCGTAAAGACAGAAGCCGTCGGTGCCTTCAATGACGTCCGGAGCGGCATCATGGATACGGCGAAGACGGTGATTATCCATCAGATGCGCCAGATTGCCACGGCGGTGTGGGATGTCATCGACGGGCTAGCGGAAGGCGATTACACGCCCGGCGGAGCGGCCCAGCTGCTCGATATGGCGCGCCGGGCGGCCGCTACCGTTATATCGGGCGCGACAGAGTTGCTGTTCACGGAGGTCGAGGCGGCGGTCAACCGGATTTACGATGCGCTCCGGAACTTTCTGTCGGGCGCGATCAATCTGGCGCTGGATTCCGTTCTCTGAAAGACCCTATCTGCGGCCGCTTGTACGGCGACGGGCGACTCCCAGCCCCAGGATCGCACCGCCCAGCAACAGGAGCGGTCCGGGCGTCGGAAGCGGCGTGACCGTACCGCCGCCCTGCCCGTCGAAAGTCACTTCGCTCATGAATATCCAGCTCGATGTCTGACGGAGTTCGAGCGTCAGTTCGGTCCCGGTGAAGCCGAGACCGCTGAAGCTCACGCTGAACGGTACGTCGTCCACGGGATTGACGATCGTAAAGTCGGTGCCCTCGATATTGACCGTTTTGGGCGGTTCGACAAAGCTGATGGGAGAATCCGCGAGATAGAGCGTGACCGTGTCGATCGACACGCTCGAGCCGAAGTGGAACGTTATAACCGGATCGATATCCAGCCAGCCGACATACGGGCCGTCACCGGCAACGGTTTCCACGCTGATCCAGTCGGCGGTGGCAATGACGCCATCGGTCAGATCGCCGAGGCCGCCGGTCAGCGCCTCGCCGTCCGTGGTATGGGGTGCCGTAAACGGTGCGACCGAGCCCGTACCCGTGTAATCCCGGTCCCAGAAATTGGCGATACCGCTGGTATTGGTGCCATTGCCGTTGAGCATATCGTAGCTGACGGGAAACACTGGCGCTGCCGCGGCATTGCGGACAGACAACGCCCCGGTCATGCCGAGCGCAACAGCGGCGCAAACGGCGATTGATTTTGGAAAACGAAAAAAGCCGGATCGATAAAACATCGCTGTACCCCAATACTCCTGGCGGGCAACGCCCGCCGCCAACAACCTAACACGCAGAGACGATCGATTCCCAACAATTCGATAAGGGAACGACGCACCGCCCAAACCGCCTTATCGCACATGAAGGCAGGCGGACGAGCGACGGATTAGGACGTCGTTTTTCCGGCAACCATAAGCGCAAACCCGTAGGACAGCGCGACTTCCTTAAGCCGGTCGAACCGGCCGGACGCACCGCCATGCCCGGCATCCATGTTCATATACAGCAGGATATCGCTGTCACCCGTGTTGTGATGGCGCAGTTTGGCGGCCCACTTGGCCGGTTCCCAATAGGTAACGCGCGGGTCGGTCAGCCCTCCTGTCGCAAGTACCGCCGGGTATTTCCGGTCCGTCACATTGGTGTAGGGGCAGTAAGACGCCATGTAGTCGAAAGCGGCGGCATCGCGGATCGGATCGCCCCACTCGACCCATTCGGGCGGCGTCAGCGGCAGGGTTTCGTCGCACATCGTGTTCATCACATCGACGAACGGGACCTCTCCCAGGATGCCGCAGAACAAATCCGGACGCATGTTGGCGACGGCCCCCATCAGCATGCCGCCGGCGCTTCGCCCCTGCGCAACGATACGCCCGGCGGAGGTGAATTGCCGGTCGACCAGGTGTTCCCCGGCGGCGATAAAATCGAGAAACGTGTTCTTCTTGGTATTGAGCTTGCCGTCGAGATGCCACCCCTGCCCGTTCTCGGTGCCGCCGCGGATATGGGCAATGGCGTAGACAAAGCCGCGATCGACCAGGCTGAAGACATGCGGGGAGAACGCGGCCGGCATCGCGAACCCGTATGAGCCGTAACCATACAGAAGCAACGGCGCCGAACCGTCGACCGGGGTGGCTTTCGCCCGCAGCACGGTAACCGGCACCTGCACGCCGTCGTGACTTGTCGCGAATACGCGCCGGCATTCGTATTCCGCCGGGTCGTGCCCCGACGGGATTTCCTGCTCCTTGCGCAGGGTGCGGGTGCGCGTCGCCATATCGTAGTCATAGACCCTCTGCGGCGTCGTCGGTGACGAATAGGAGAAGCGCAGCGTGGTCGTCTCGAATTCGTAGCCCGGCATCAGGCCAAGGTCATAGGCTTCTTCATCGAAGCTGATCTCATGCTCCGTGCCGTCGGCCAGCGACCGGATCACGATCCGCGGCAATGCGCGTTCGCGTTCAAGACGGACGAGAAAATCGTCGAACACGATCATCGAACGGATCAGGCAGCCGGGCCGGTGCGCCACGATATCGCGCCAGTTGTCGCGCCCCGGCGCATCGATCGGGGCCTCGGCGATGCGGAAATCGACCGCATCCGCCGCATTGGTGCGGATAAGCAGGATGTCGCCGTGATCGGACACGTCATAGGTGACGCCGGTCTCGCGCGGGATCAGCAACCGGGGCGCAGCAGCGGGGTCCGCCGCGTCGATCAGGCGGACTTCGGACGTGTCCGCGTGATCGTGTGCATCGATAATCACGAAGCGACCGCTTTCGGTTTTGCCGATCCCGAGGAAAAAACCCGGATCCGTCTCCTCGAACACAAGCACGTCCTCTGCGGCCGGCGTGCCGACCCGGTGACGCATCACCCTGGACGGGCGGTGATTGTCATCGAGAACCGTATAGAACAGCGTCGTTCCATCCGCCGACCAGGCCATATCGCCCTGGGCGTTCGGCAGGACATCCGGCAGGGTATCGCCGGTTTCGGTATCCCGGATCGTAATCTCGCAATACTCTGATCCGTTGCGGTCGATCGC
>TARA_R110002110_G_scaffold64680_9_pt1 | contig 10623 bp, 8 predicted proteins | sample TARA_R110002110 | Tara Oceans TARA_R110002110 (sample SAMEA4397330) | marine metagenome | biome: Polar Biome; feature: [SRF] surface water layer (ENVO:00010504); material: water (ENVO:00002006), including particulate matter (ENVO:01000060) such as... | depth 5 m
TTTTTCCCGCAGTAGAAAATGGCACTTCCGATCACTCCTGATTGGAAAAGGCGACACCGCTTTTCAGGAAGCCGTCGACTTCTGCCCGCGTGTATCCAGCCTCCATCAATATCCCGATTGTGTCGCGCCCCATTGTTGGCGCGGGCTGTAATGATTCAAAGCTTTCTCCCCGCGACTCAAAAGCAAGTGCCGGTACTGGAATCTGTCTGTTGAGTTCCGGTACGTTCAGGTCGCGCATGACGGGCAGGGCAGATGTCTGCGGGTGCTGAAGTATTTCACCGAGGTCACGAACCTTTGCTGCCGGTACCTGGGCTTTTGTCAGTCGCACTTCCATCTCTATAGAATCCGATACCGCGAATCGTTGTTTCAGATCCTGTGAAATCATCGCTGATTCAGCTTCCGTCAGTTTTTCACCTGCCGCCATACGGTCAACAAGCGGCACCAGATTCTGCGCATCGAGGCAACTGCATATGGCATAAGCCTGAGAGATCGTGTTGGCGGTGACAACAACCAGTCCATCCGAGGTCTGAAAACAGTCAGAGAAGGGACTGCCGGAGAAGGCCTTGTTGCCTTCAAGTCCGCGCAGATTACCCGTGGTTTCCCAATCAACGGAATAGGCGCCCATCAGGCTGATCAGGCTGCCCAGCATGGAGATTTCAATATGGCGGGGGCTGTCATCCTGATTACGCTGCATCAGGGCCGCCAGAATGGCGTTCACGGCTGCCTGACCGGCGATATAGTCGACCACGGGAAAGCCGACACGCATCGGTCCTCCGGAAGGCTCCCCCGTCATCGCCATCATGCCGGAGATGCCCTGCAATATATGGTCATATGCCGGTGCGCCGGCCAGTGGACCTCGCTGGCCATATCCGGACAGGCTGCAATAGATGATGTCCGGTTTAACGGCTTTTATCGCATCAAAGCCGACGCCGAGGCGATCAACGACACCCGGTCTGAAATTTTCCATGATGACATCGGCACCAGCCGCCAGACGCAGAAAAAGCTCTATTCCCTGATCGCTCTTCAGATCAAGGCAGATCGATTTCTTTGATGCGTTCTGGCTGAGAAACGAGGCTCCCAGCCCGGCGGCTTTCATTTCTTCCGTGCCGCCGTGATAACGGACAAAATCATCGCCTGCGATTCGCTCAACCCGGATGACATCTGCGCCGAGCAGGCCAAGCTGATAGGTAGCGAAGGGGCCGGCAAGGACATGACTGATGTCCAGAACCCTGATGCCATTCAGAGGAGCGAAGGTTTTTGTCTGGCTGGCCTGCATATCGATTTCTTCCCCGGTTTACTGTCCGTTTTCAATGACGGTCCCAATGAGAATCAAGTCTGGGGCGGATCAGAGGAGATGGAAAGTCGAGAAAAGGGGAAGGCGAAGCGATGATTCAGGCTGTCTTTCTTGCGGATAGCATGGCGGTGAATTCGAGCAACTCTGTGGTAAATTTTTGCAGCCGTTTTTTCATTGCAGGGTCAGCGAGCGGAAACAGACCTGTCCTGTCGTCCAGTGGCCCGTAATGCGCGTCAGCAGTGCTGACCTGTGTGGGGATGGCAATAGCCTGCAGGGCACGCGTGATGATCCGGAGATGATCAACGGGTTGCGGACTGCCTCCGCCGTGACTGATCAGTCCAAAGGCTTTGCCCCTGCATTCATTCATGCCAAGCCAGTCCACGGCATTCTTCAGCAGTCCGGAGCAGGAGTTATGATAAACAGGAGAGGCGAGAATGATGGCGTCTGCGGCCTGTGCATCCCGGAAGAATCTGGCCACTTCCGGGATGTCGATGGCTTCTCGCTGTAACCGGCGGTCCGGGTCTGCGAAGGGCAGGTTGGTCGGGGTGCGAACTGTCACGGCCGCGCCCGCCGCCGACAATGATTGTTCGGCGGCAGTACAGAGGCTTGCCGTGTAGGACGGAGTACGCCCCGATCCACAGACAATCAGAACGACAGGCTGTGTCATCCGGCGGCTGCGTTGAAAGCCAGGTCAAAGGCATCGAAATTGCGCAGCTGCGGACGGCCTGCGGCAAGCGTGACCTGACGATTGACGATCAGCGGTACATCCTGTTCCGAAATGCCACCATGCGAACGCAGCGGAGCATCCAGACCGCTGAGGTCATGCCGGTCATGTGATGTTCCGAGAACAACATGACGGGTCGAGACGACCACGAGATCGCCGATACGATCAGTCGGGAGTTCAAACCGTTCTGCGGCTTCCGCATTGGTGAGAACGACCTCAATCCCCGGCATGGCTTTCAGGGCTGCCGCGATGCCGTCGCGAACGTCTGCTGCATCAGCATAGATTGTTGCGAAGGAACCGAGTGCGCCGTGATGCACAACATAGGGGTCGGTGATGGGCAGAATGACCCGTGCGGCAGCTTTCCCGAATTGCTCATCCAGCACATCCTGCAGGAAAACAACATTGGGGGTACCGTCCGCATTATGCTTGGCATTCATGCCATGGTCAGCCGTTAGGGCAATGACATAGCCGGCTTCATCCAGCTTTGACAGATAACCATCCATCATTGCGTAGAAGGCGTTGGCAACGGGCGTTCCCGGAGCATGCTTGTGCTGAATGTAATCGGTGGTGGAGAGATACATGATGTCCGGACGTTCTTTTCCGGCGAGACTGACGCCAGCGGCAAAGACGAATTCGCTGAGTTCGGCGGAATAGACGGAAGGGGCTTTCATGCCGACACGGTCTTCCATACCGGTTATACCGTTTATCTCAGCTGTAAGCTGGTCGGCTTTTTCAGCGGACAGGCAGATACCGCCGGTCAGGCCATTGCCGAGTAATGCACGCAGCTTGTCCTTGGCTGTAACGATGGCGACAGTCGCACCCTTTTCGGCGAAGGCGGCAAAGATGGTCGGCGCACGCAGCAGTCCGGCATCATTCATCATGATTTCTTCCCCGGTCTCGCGGTTCAGATAGAAATTTCCGCTGATGCCATGAACGGCTGGCGGGCGACCGGTGACAATCGACAGGTTATTCGGGTTGGTGAAGCTGGGAACGACACAATGTGCCATCAGGCTGGCACCACTCTCGCGGACTTTTGACAGCCAGGGCATGTGGCCACCGGCTATGGCTTCATCAAGGTAGGCTGTTTCACAGCCATCGACGCAGACAACAGCAACCGGATTTCCCTGCCACTGGTAATTGCGGCCATTCACTTCGACTGTTGTTCCTGTTTTCAGCTTTGTCATGACGACGTTCCTTTTAAATTTCCGGGGCAGAATAGACTGCCTTGCCAGTTCGTAACATCGTCAAAGCCGTGATGGGACCTATTGATATGGTCAATCCGGGAAAAGGTTTTTCCCGGTTTATACCGGGGTGCCTTCATCAGGCGGATCGCCAGTTATGATGGGCAGAGTGAAACAGAAGGCAGCGCCTTCATTAAGTTCCGATTCAACCCAGATCCGGCCATCGTGACGTTCGACGATTTTGCGGCAGATTGCGAGGCCCATTCCTGTGCCCGGAAAGGCTGATCTGCCGTGCAATCTCTGAAAAATACCAAAGATCCGTGTCTGGTCGGCGGGGGCGATACCAATTCCGTTGTCGAAAACCCGGATAACCCATTCGTTGCCACGATCAATCACGGCGATCCGTATTTCCGGGGTCTGGCCTTCATGCTGATATTTCATGGCATTGCTGATCAGGTTCTGGAACAGCTGCACGATCTGGGAGTGATCTGCAGTGACTTCCGGCAGACAGGAAGGCAGCTCAAATTCAGCCCCGGTCTCCTGGATAATCAGCGATAGATTCAGTCTTGCTTCCTCCAGTGCTTCCGACAGGCTGATATCCTCCATCGGCCTTCCGCGTGTTCCGATACGGCTGTAATCAAGCAAATCCCTGATCAGTTGCTGCATTCTTTTGCCGCTTTGCAGGGAATAGTCGAGATACTCGATGGCCTCGTCATCCAGCGACCCCTTGGTTCGCCGCCGCAGCAGGTCGAGATAGCCAGTCATCATGCGCAGCGGCTCCTGCAGATCATGAGATGCAATGGTCACGAATTGCTCCAGTTCGATGTTCTGGCGTTCCAGCGCATCCAGTGCAGCATTGCGTTCGCGAATTTTCTTAACCCGGTCTGTGATGTCGGCTGCGGCTCCGACAATTCGAATGACAGTGCCTTCGTTATCGACCTCTGCCTTGCCGCGATCATGGATCCAGATGGTGATCCCGTCGGGTCTGATGATCCTGTATTCCAGATCAAAATTACGGGTTTCTGTAAAATCCGTGCGGTTCAGCGCAGTCTCGACAAAATGCCGGTCTCCGGGGTGTACTAATGTCAGAAGGTTGCTGGTCGTCGGCGTCAATGCGAGGTTTTCGAGGCCGAGTATGGCGCGGAAACGACGTGACCAGAAGGTTTTCCCGCGGCGAAGATCAACTTCCCAGTAGCCATCTTCTGTCGCATCGAGAACGAGGAAAAGCCGGTCACGGCTGTGACGCAGTTCGGTTTCCCTGATGCGTAACTCGGTGATGTCGGCAAAGACAGTCATGGTTCTGCCATTTGGCGCACGCGTGTCACTGCCCCGAAGAATACGACCGCCTTCAGCCTGAATTTCGAATGTGCCGGAGGCGTTCTGATGGCGCTCCAGGCGACGCTGGATGACTTCATCCGTTGTCAGGTCGGGATCAAACATGAAAGGATCGGATCCGGCGTCATCAGTGAGCAGATCAGCAAAAGATGTCCCCGGATTCAGTTGCGAGGCAAGTGCCGGAAAATACTCTTTCAGACGCTGGTTGGTCAGGATCAGCCGGTCTGCTTCATCAAAGAACATGATGCCAAGTGGCAGGCTTTCAATTGCATCCTGAAACTGAGTTCTGGCCTGATGCAACTCGTCGATCAGGCGGCGGTTCTGATGGTCATGCCTGAGGGTTCGCCGCATGGACTGACGCTGGAAACCGGCAAACAGGGCTATTAACCCAAACAGGACCGCAATTATGGCAGCCGTCGGAATGGTTTCTGGCTGACGGAAAAATGAGATCATCAAACCAAGAGAGACCGGCACGAGAAGGGCTGTCATGGTATTGGTACAGGGAGCCAGAGTTATGGCACCGGCGATACTGACTGCGGCGGCCACCAGCACTGTGAAAATAACATTTTCCGGCATTCCGGTGTTCATCAGAAACAGGCCGGTTATGCCCCAGTGCAGGCCGATTAACCCGGCTGCTGTGATGGTCCCGGATGTCAGCCGTCTGGGCAGGGCAGTACTGTTGTGGCGTGGCCGCATGCCAGACCAGACCACCCATATGGATATTGTGACGACAATGCCGGGCAGGGCCCAGATGCCCGCCATGGCCATTGATCCGGTCCAGCCGTAAAACATGCCTGCCACGCAAATCGCAGCGAGGTTTGCAGCGAGGAACAAAGGCATGTTCCGGAATACATACTCTGCCTGCCGGTGCCGCACGAAGGCGGGCAGGTTGGTCAGGTCAGGGTCTGCCGTTCCGGGCGGGTTTTGATCGGATTCGGTCATGTCGCCGGGTCAGTCGGTTCTGGAGAAGTCTTTTCGCACGATATTGATCTTAACTCTATGGCATTGCGCTGATCGGGATGACCGCATTGCGGTGGGCAACCACAATGCTGGCAAGCTGGTGTGCTGCTGTTACGGAGTCCTCCGGAGATTGCCCGGAAATTCGGGCAGCAATGAAACCTGCGTTGAAACTGTCACCGGCTCCGGTCGTGTCGATACGGGGACCACTACAGTCCAGAGGGAAAATGCCGGAATCGCCATCAATACGTGTCTGTACAGGCTGTCCGCTATCCTTGAGAACAATATCGCACAGGTATTGATCTGTGAGCATCCGGAACAGAGATGCCGCAGAAACGACGCCATAAAGTGGCCGGAGGTCATCTGTTGTCGGCATCAGCAGGGTTGCGAGACCTGAAGCGCGCTCCACCCATTGCCGGGCAACCTCCGGAGAATGCCAGAGCGCCGGTCGGTAGTTTGTATCGAAAATCACGGCTGTGCCGGTTTCCGCGAGAACAGCGATCTGACGCAGCATGATATCTCTGGCCGCGGGCTCGAGTATGGCAAGTGTGACGGCACTGAAAATCAGCATATCAAAGTTGTTGAAGGCTGTTACCGGGGGATGGTTTCCATCGATAAACATGCGTCGGGCCGGGCTGTCCGAACGCCAGTAGGCAAACCTCCGTTCCCCGTCGCCGAGGTTTTCGATCTGGCATAACCCGGGCTGACCACCCGCTTCAGTCCCGATCAGTCCGGTGCTGACCCCCTCTGCTGTCAGAGCAGCTGTCAGCCACCGGCTCGAGGCATCGTCGCCTAACCGGGTGAGGTACGAGACCGGGTATCGATCCGGGTCAAGAAGGCGAGCCAGATAAATCGACATGTTCAGACTGTCGCCACCGGGTCGTCGCCGGAGATCGTCGCCTTGTTCATCAGGCAGCGACAGTTCAACCAGCGGTTCCCCGATGACGCCAATCTTCATGTCAGTTTTGCTCAGTCATTCAGGACCCGTCGCGGCTCACCCTTTACGTAGGCAAGGATGTTCTCGACAGACTGCGTATACATCGTCGCGTAATTCTCGCGGGTCACATAGCCCAGATGCGGTGCCAGCAAAGCGTTCGGCAGTTTGCGGAAGGTATGATCGACCGGCAGTGGCTCTACGTCATAAACATCAATTGCAGCGCCCGCGATGGTGTTGTTCTGAAGCGCAGAGATAAGCGCAGATTCATCGACAATTGGTCCGCGGGATGTGTTGATCAGATAGGCATTTTTCTTCATCCGGGAAATTTCACGCTCTCCGATAAGGCCCCGGGAACGGTCACTCAGGATCAGATGGATTGTGGCGAAATCGGATGTCTCGAGCAATTCGTCGAAGCTGACTTTCTGTACGCCAACCTCAGCGCATCGTTCTTCCGTGAGGTTCTGACTCCAGGCGACAACATCCATGCCGAACAGTTTGCCGACACCGGCGACCTGTGCACCCAGTTTGCCGAGCCCGATGACACCAAGACGGCGGCCATGCAGGTCAACCGGAAGTCCGGACTGCCATCCGCCATTGCGCATATCGGCATCTTCGATGGCGATACGTTTGGCGAGGCCGAGAATCAGCGCCCAGGTCTGTTCAGCAGCTGCATAGCCTACGGAAACAGTGCCAGAGACGGTAATTCCCTGAGCTTTAGCAGCTTCCAGATCGAAAGCCAGATTGCGCATGCCGGTGGTGATGAGCAGTTTCAGATTTGGCAGACGTTTGATCAGACTGGCAGGAAACGGCGTGCGCTCACGCATTCCGACGATCACGTCGAAGCTTTCCAGCGCCTTTGCTGCAGCATCTTCACCGCCAAACGGATCGTTAAAAACAGTGACGGTGGCGATTGCATCGACGGCAGACCAGTCGGTGATGCTGCGCGCGACGTTGGAGTAATCGTCCAGAACTGCGATTTTCATAAGCTGTTACCTCGAATGTTTGTAAGTGCCATCTGGCAGGGTTGTCCTATTCATTGGTATGATGAGCCGGGAAAGCAAGGGAGGTGAAGATGGCATTGCATTTTGAACGGTCGGAATTTGACGGGAGAATCAAGGCTGCCTGTGCGTCGTTGACGGCGGACGGGCTCGATGGATTGCTGATTTTCCGCCAGGAAAGCATGTTCTATCTCACTGGCTACGACACTTTCGGATATGTGTTTTTTCAATGCCTTTATCTTGGGGCCGACGGCAGGATGACCCTGCTGACCCGGGCGCCTGACCTGCGACAGGCACAGCATACGTCGATCATCACGGATATCCGGGTCTGGGCTGACCGGGATGGGGCCATGCCGTCGGATGATCTCAGAGACATACTTGAAGAACATGGATGCCGCGGGAAACGTCTGGGCGTTGAATATGAGTCCTATGGCCTGACAGCCCGCAATGGAAAAAGGCTGGATGCATCCCTTGACGGTTTTGCCGAACTGACCGATGCGTCAGAACTGGTCACGCGATTGCGCGTCGTGAAAAGTCCGGCGGAAGTTGCCTATGTCCGGCGGGCAGCAGAACTGGCAGATGACGCGCTGGATGCCGCACAGGAGATTATCGCCCCCGGGACTTTCGAGGGAGATATTCTGGCCGGTATGCACGGGGCGATTTACCGTGGCGGCGGCGACGACCCCGGCAATGAATTCATTATCGGGTCAGGCAGTGACGCTTTGCTATGCCGCTATTATTCCGGCCGGAAAACCTTGCAACCGGTGGATCAGATCACTCTGGAATGGGCTGGTGTCTACCGACACTACCATGCGGCGATGATGCGGACGATCTGTGTCGGCGAGACGACAGACCGACATCGTTATATGCACGGTGCGGCAGTTGAGGCGTTACAGGCCTGTGAGAATATGGTCAGGCCCGGGAACACAATGGGGGATGTTTTTGACGCTTATGCGCAAACCCTTGATGCTGCGGGATTGCGGGACGGGCGGCTGAATGCCTGTGGTTATTCACTGGGAACTACTTTCGCTCCGAACTGGATGGACTGGCCGATGTTCTACACCGGCAACCCGGTTGTTCTGCAGCCGAACATGGTGCTGTTTCTGCATATGATCGTATACGATGATGCGCGGAATATTGCGATGGCTCCCGGCCATACCGTGCTGGTTACCGAGAACGGATGTGAGCGGTTGTCTCGGAGCCCGTTGGATCTGGTTATCCGGTCATGAGAGGATTGCGTCCCGGTCTCGGGTGATCAGGTAAAAGCGGATCAGCAGCATGATCAATAACAGAACCAGTCCGGCAATGATTCCATAAAGCAGCCCCGGTGTACCGAGCCCCTGATGAACGCCAAGCCACCAGGCGAGGGGAAGGGCGCAGACTCCGAATGCGATCAGATAGGCTCCTGTGCCGAACATGACATCTCCAAAGCCACGCAAGGCACCGGTTGTGACGGCCTGGCCACCATCGACAACAAGTACCAGTGCGGTTATGGCGACCGCTGTAGTCGCCAGAGGCATCAGACCGGGATCGTCGGTATACAGACCGGCTATGGCACCTGCATTGAAATAGAGCAGCGGCATCAGGATTGTCATGATGCCGACATTCAGTGCCAGTGCAGTCCAGCCGCTGCGCCGGACGGCAGCAAGGTCACCGGCGCCGGTCGCACGCCCGACCTCTACAGACGCAGCAGTTCCAATTCCCAGTGACAGCATGAAGACTAGTGCCAGAACATTGAAAGATATCTGCATTGTGGCGACGGCATTGGCGCTGATCCATCCGGCAAATATCACGGTGCCATTGAAGCTGGCAGTTTCAAGATACTGCGCGATCGCAACAGGGGTTCCCTTACGCAGTATCCGAATAAATACGGAGCGGTATTCAGCGGCCGTTCCGCGAATCGCCAGTGCTTCCGTACGTGTCAGCCTGAAGACGTAAAGGAACGCTGCCAGGGCCATGACCCAGCGGGCAATGGTCATGCCAATCGACGCGCCGATAGCAGGCGAGGCGATGTCCATCAGGATAAGATTGCTGGCAAAATTCACCAGATTTCCGAGAATGACGATAACCAGACCAACTCTCGGTTTCCCAAGACTTTCGAGCAGAAAGACACAGGCAATATAAAGTCCGATGGCTGGCATGCCCGGCGCAAACGCCTGCATGACCTCAGCAGCACCCACAGCAAGGTCTTCTGACTGGCCGAGGAGAGACAGGATTGGTTGGCCAAACCACAGAACCAGTCCGGCTGCGAAACCTGTCGTTACCGCAACGCCGCTGCCAACCAGCCATATCCGGGCTGTTTCACCGGGGCGACCGGCACCAATGGCCTGGGATGACAGGATCACGACTGAAGTCAGCAGGCCAATCATCACGACCAGCGTCGGTATGTGGATGGCGTTCGCCAGTCCGTAATAAGCCAGAGGCTCAATCCCCGCATGCCCGATCATTGCCGTATCAACGGCGACCATGATCAGCAGGCCAGCCCGTGACAGCATCATGGGAGCTGCAAGTGCGGTGATTCGGCGAGCGACGATCAGGGAAAACCCGATTTGCATCAGATCTGACAGTTGTGAGGTATGAAGGGAGGATGAGTTATCTGTTCTAGTGCTTTGCAATGCAAAGAAAATAACGTCTGACGGTATTGGATGATACCTGTGAAATGGCTATCTGATGGAAACAGGCCCGTCTGCGGGATAGAATAACTCAGAACGTTGGGGCGTTCTGAACGCGGGAAACCTGGGGGGCTGGCTGGTCATATTGTTGGCTGGTTACTCTTGGGCAGGAAGATATATGACCAAACGAAGCCGCCGGGACGTAACTGGCCCGGCGACCCAGAGTTTACAGAAGGAATCTGATTCTGCCCTGGATGAACCCGGGGCGGAAGTGCTGCCTGCTTCGCCCGTGGAAGATCCGGTCCATACTGAGTTGTTCGGATTGAACGAAACCCCGTCACCTTCTCATCAGGGAGGGCGCTGGCCGACCGGTGCAGAATTGACGGATGCGGAAAATAGCCCGAGCAGGTCGCTGTCCGGTGCCGCTGACTGGGTACTGCAACTGGATGGTTCGGAGATTGAATTTGCGGGTATCGAAGGGGCGGAGGATACCGCGAAAGGTTCCCGTATCCAGATGTGGGATGGTACCGAGCTGATCTTTGAAGATGATGCTGAACTCGCCACTGAGATTGCCGAAGCCAAGGG
>TARA_R110002110_G_scaffold26039_1_pt1 | contig 10617 bp, 11 predicted proteins | sample TARA_R110002110 | Tara Oceans TARA_R110002110 (sample SAMEA4397330) | marine metagenome | biome: Polar Biome; feature: [SRF] surface water layer (ENVO:00010504); material: water (ENVO:00002006), including particulate matter (ENVO:01000060) such as... | depth 5 m
ACGGACCTAGGGCCTATTATTTCTAGTGTTCATTTTAATACTGAAATTTATTTTAATACAATTGCTGGATGTACTGGTTCTCACGGAATTGATTTGGGAGGATCTGGAGGTGAAGCAAAAAATAATTTATTGGCTTTTAATAAATTTACTGATGCGGGAATCATTGCGCCGGCTGCAAAACTGTTAAATAATAATGTGTATACTGATTTGGCCGCGCCTAGTAATGGCGCTTATATAACTTCAGACAGTGGTAGTGTTTCTGCTACTAATTTAGAGAAAGAACCAATATTTATAATTTCTGCTCCGTGGGAGGAATTATCTGGTAGTAAAGCTAATCAAGCAGGTAATTTCTCTTTAAAACCGGGTGGTTTTCACTTCCGGGGATCTTTGAGGGACCGCGGGGGGAGTGGATTAATAGGCGTTGGTCTAACTATTTCAGGTTTTACTACTGATTTTTCTGGATCTACAAGAGATGACCCGCCGACGATCGGAGCAATTGATGACGCTGGTAGATCTAATTATAGGTTTGACACGGCGCCTACGGCAGATGGATTACAAGATGCTGTCTTAAAAGACTTCACAATTAACCATTTTAATCGAATATCAAAAGAAACGCCTAGAAATGTTGATCAAATACCATTTGGCAAATTATTTAAAGGGCCTCCAAATTTAAAAGATGCAACAAAATCATATAGACTTACTAAAGAAAGTAAGTGATTACTTAACTACTTATAATCACAAGGAGATTTAATTATGGCAAATCCAAATAAAAGAAGAGTATGGAGAGAAGAATTAGAAGCAGCCGCCCGGGCAGAAAAAACCGGAAGCACGCCTGCTATTCAAACAGCAGTTGAAACATCAAAAGATACTGTAAGGCGCACAACTAGAACACCAACTAGAACACCAACTAGAAGTAGAACTACTAGAACTACTCCTAAAAGAACTACCACAACTGTAAAAACTGATACTACAGAAATAACAGACAGTTAGAGGCAATTAATTATGGGCGGCGTTGCTGGTCACCTTTCACATCTCTATGACAATAGGAAACTTACATTTAATGAAATGAAGAAGATCCTATCTCTTGCTTCTAGCGGTGAGTTAACAGGTACAGAAAAAACTGATGGTTATAACATATTTCTGGGTTTTAAGGATGGTCAAGCCAGATCTGCTAGAAACAAAGGAGATATGAAGCGCGGAGGTATGTCTCCAGAACAGTTATATGCTCGCGAATTCAAAGGTGGCGAAGGCGTCAGAAAAATATATAATGATGCTTTCAAAGCATATGAAAAAGCCGTCAAAAGCCTGTCTCCGGAGGAACAAGCGGCGATCTTTGGGCCAAATGGAGAAATTTTTTATAATACTGAAATTCAAGGCCCGGGTGCATCAAATGTGGTTAATTATGATGCTAATATATTATCAATACACCATGGTGGACATAAAATATATAATGCAGAGGAAGATAAAGTAGAGAATATTGATGCTACAGAAAATTCTAAAGCATTAGATAGGGTTATTGATCAATTTGAATATGCCACTAGTGGTGAAGATTTTTCTGTTCGACGAACTGCAGTCATGCGTCTTAAAAAATTAGATGATGATTACGATTTACAAATAGCTATCGCTAAAATAAAAAAAGCCGGCTTTGATGGATCAATGACAATAGAAGAATATTTAGAAAATAATTTGTTATCTATTCTCAACGAAAAATTATCTTATTTTTCAGACCAACTTAAACAAGATATTGTTAATAGAGTTCTTAAAAAAGAAGATGCGTTATCTCTTACTGCAATTTATAAAGGTTTTCCTCCGGATCAAAAACAAACAATACGACAATTTGTTAGAAATGGAAATGACTTTATAAAGCAAGCTATACTTCCGATTGAAGAAGCAATACATGATTTTGCCGTAGAACTTTTAAGAGGATTACAAAGCGCCTACGTTCTCGATAACGAAGCGGAAGTTAATCGTTTAAGGGTGGAAGTAGAATCCGCAATTGGGCAAATACAATCTTATAGCGGAGAACACTCAGAAGAAGTACAAGACGTATTAGCACAACAATTACGAAAAATAAAACATTTGGATAATATTAATACTACTGTTGAGGGCTTTGTCTTCCAACATGGTGACCAGATGTACAAGTTTACCGGGAATTTCGCACCAATTAATCAACTTTTAGGTTTATTTAGATATGGCCGTGGCGCAATTCCCCCTATTAAGAAAGCGGATCTTCAAGAAGAAGGAGGTGATCATTCTTCGGAGGAGCTTTCCAGTCGCAAAGTTGCCGTTATTCCCGGTAAGTTCAAACCGCCGCACAAAGGCCATTTACAAATGGTTGAACATTATGCTGAAATAGTTGATGTTGTGGTAATACTTATTTCTCCGTTATCTAGAACAACAGATGGGGGAGTAGAAATAAGTTTAGATGAGTCCAAAAGGATTTGGGAAATATATTTGAATAATTCAAATGTTGACTCGAATAACGTTATTATTGCTAAATCTCCATATAATTCTCCTGTACAATCTGCCTACGAATTAGTAGCTGGAAATGTTACTGGATTTCAGCCAGTTTCTGGAGACTTAATAATACCAGGAGCCAGCACTAAACCAGACCCAACCTCTGGTATGTCAGATATTAATAGGTTTGCTAGATTTCACGGGATTCCTTCAGAGAAAAGAGTACAAGGTGTAATGCCCGCTAACGTAGAAAATTATGCTTTTACACCATATGACGACGGCGGATACATAATGAGTGCAAGAGATTTTAGGAAATCTATAGATGAAGCAGATATTAACACTCTAAGACAATACATTCCAGAATCTGTAGATCCAGAATTAATCCTTAATATTATATATGGTGGAGAGCTACCACAAAAAAAAACATTGACTATGGAATCTCTATATTCTTTGGTTGATCAAACTTTCTCAAAAATTTTGCTAGAAGTATCCTCCGAAAAACAAAGAAGATGGGCGTGTGCTCAAACTAAAAATAATTTTAAGGGCGATCCCAAACTTACTCTTAAACAAGCAAAAGAAATGTGTACTTCAGAATTAGATGAGGGGTTAAGAGATTTTGTTAAGAGTGCTAGCCAAAAAGCTAGCGCTATGTTAGCTAACTATAATAAACAAGGGCAAAATATCACTGATCTAGCTAAAGTATTGGGTATAAATTATTTGGATCCATTAAACCAAACAAGAGAAATTCTTGATACTGCAGAAATGTTACACGATTTAAAAAGATATGGTCATAAAAGAACTTTAACTAACCCACGTGATAAACAACTATTTGATAATTGGCTTCAGGCAAAAATATCTGATAAACAAAAAGGCGGTACTAGCTGGGAAACTACAGGTTTTTTAGAAGAAGAAGAATTAACTGAAAATAAACCTGAAGATAAGTTAGGATTGGATACACCGACCGAAGTTTCTAGACGCGGTAATGTAAAAGAAATGTCGGCCATGGCCGGAGGATCTGTTGCAGGAGCGGGCAACAATAAACACAATAAGAAGTCTAAAAGACTAATTAGAGAAGAGGAATAATATATGCAAATCGATCGCCTAGATTTTTTACAAGAATTAAAATTAAGAGAACTTATTCGAAAAGGAATTAAGTTAGCAGCAGAACGTAAAACAAATACACTTTTAAAAGAACAGAAAGAAGAATTACAACTCAGAAGCATAATCAAAGAATTAATATCAGAAGCTACAGCAACTGATGATAATGATCCTGCACCTCATGCCTCTACTGGGATTAATGTACTTTCTGACTTATTGAAGAAAATTTTACCAGTAATTGAAATGGATTTTAAGAAACTCACTTCTGATAAAGAACAAAGAGATTCTTACAGAGCCCATATTGTTAAAGCAGTTGAAAAAACTTTAGCGCCTTCTAAAATGCTTGATAAAATTGGAGATATGGATGTTGAAGCAGTTAATGAGCAAGAAGATCTAGAGGTATCAGTAGATGATACACCTTCCCCGATGACTAGTCATGAAGAAGAAGCTTTTATTGACATCAATCCTGAGAAATCTATAGAAGAGCCAGAAGAAATAGATCCTAGAAAGCAATTCGGGATCGAAGGTTCTGAAGAAACTGGCAGGAATGTAGCATTCGATACATTTAAGAAAATTAGTACTAATATAGTAGATTCGTATGATGTACTAGGATCTGCTGAAGATAAAGATACTTTTTATGATTACTTAATTACTAATTTAAAATTATACTTTGATAAATTTGAAACTGATCTCAGTAGAGTTGAAGAACCTACTACAGATGAGTATGAAGCAGAAGTCAGTAACTCTGCTAATCTACCAAGCTAGCTAGTTAAAATATTATAGCACATATTCTCAGAGTTGTTTAGGGCCGATCATGTGGAATTATCGTAAGAAAACTATAACTAATAAAGATCATTACAATATATCCAGTAAATTAAAATCAGAAAAACGTTCAAATGACGAGTTTGAAATCATGTTAGGTAATTTGACTGTTGAAGAGATGATCGGACTAAGATTAGAAATTGCTGCTAGAGCAGTAGACCATAAATTATATGGTTTTAAATTATGGTATTCAATGCCTAATATTGCAAAAGAGGCTGTACTACTATATACTATGGGTGCAGCCAGAACAAAAGGCGAAGCTGCAGCATTTTTAGGTCTTAAAAAAACTGAGCTGAGAAAAATACTTAAAAAGTTTGATATTAAAGGCTTTTTTGAAAAAAGATAAAACTATTTAATACTACAGGAGATAGTATAATGTCGACAGAATCAATGAAATTAATAATGGAAAGTTGGAATACTTTCGCAAATAACGTAGAAGTGTCTAATCATAATGTACTTTTAGTAGAAGAATGTGTAGCTGGAAAAATAACCGAAGATGAGTTATTTAATACTTTTAATGCACAATTAAACGAAGAAATTCAGAATATTCTGACTTATGGAGAAACACTACAAGAAGGAAGAATTGGTGACTTTGTTAAAGAAAAGATCTGGCCTATGGCACAGAATACAATGGACAAAATTATTGCCGCCGCTCAGCAGGCCCCTGCTGTAGCTATGAGATTAGCTAAAGCTTTTATTGATGGTGTACAGCGGTTTGCTAAGTTTATTGGACCAAAGGGTGTAGCCATATTAACGTTAATTGGTTTGACTTTAGCTATTGGAATATTTCAGACTGCCTCTGCAGCCATTCCTGGTATGGAGCCTGATGTTCTTAATGCTTACGTAGGATATTTAGATCTTATGCTTGATATGGCTATGAGAGATTTTAATATTGAGAGAGCTGGTGATTTTAAAGAGATGGTTAAAGCTGTACGTACGGCCCATCTTTCTGGTGACGAACATAAAATGATGGATGTTATTAGAGGAGCTTCTGAATCAGCTTCTCAAGTTGGCCAAGTGGTACTCAATTCAACCCAACAATTGATTAGAGACGCCGCCGGCGGAGACACTGATGCTGCTGAACAGTTTACTCAGCTAGCTCAGAAGGGCGCAAAAATTCTCAAAGCTGGCACTAGCTACAATCAATAAATATTTATATTATGGGGGTGAACTGGTATCGACAGGGTATGGATGATATTTGTGCAAGACAGAGGGCAGCGAGGCTCTGTAAAAACGCTGGAAATTATAAGTGCTAATAATAACACTTTTGAATACGCTCTAGCAGCGTAAGGGGCCGCTAACGCCTTTTTAACCAAGTTAGTAAAAAGAGGACATTGACCCTCTATAATCTAGTCAGCATCGTATATTTGGTTATACACTTTTTAAGTCAAATTGTTTTGTTTATTTTGTATGAAGACTATAACAATAATAAAATAAGCTAATCTTGTGAATGAATAAATATTTGAATTATTCTGGACCCGGGTTCGACTCCCGGCACCTCCACCATTTTTATCTTGCATTTACAATCTATTAGTGTTAGTATATTAATACTATGAAAATTTATTGTGATATGGACGGTGTTTTAGTAGATCTTGTCGGTGGGATTATTAAGGCATCTAAAAGCAGCTTAAATAGCGAACTAATAACCGAAATATTATCAATGGACTGGAGTTTCCGAAAAGAACACCCGGATCCCATGTATAATCAAGCTCTTAATGAGATTAAAACATCTATAAGTGACAACGTAGATTTCTGGGCTGATAAATTAGAACCAATGCCTGACGCTTTAGAGCTTTGGGATTATATATCTCAGTTTGATGTTAGTATTCTTTCTCATCCATGGGATAAATGTTCCCAAGAAGGCAAAGAGTTTTGGGTTTTGAATAATTTAGAGACTCGTCCAAGCAACATATATTTACCGATGAACGGAAATAAACATCAATATGCTGTAAATGAAGATAACACACCAAATATTTTAATTGATGATTTTAAAAAATATATAACTAAGTGGACTGACGCCGGCGGAATTGCGGTTACACATACTTCTACAGAGAACACAATCTCAGAATTAAAGAAAATTTTTAACTCTTAACTTTTACCCACACCTCTCTTATAATAAAATTATGACTAATAAAACAGAACCAGATGATACTTTTGATACTTTTCTTGTTAGAGTAAAAGAAAATAAAACAACAGTTGCCGAAATGGCATATTGGTATTGGAATTTGTTAGAGGAATATGAGGGCCTAGATAAAGCTCTTGAACTTCTAGAAGAAAGAAATGATTCCCTAGAAAAGGGTTGCGCATGCTTCAAAAATTCTCAAATAACCCAAAAAATAAAAGTTTGTAAAAATAAAAAATTGTAATGAAGATCGGTGATTTAGTTAAATGCAAACAACATCACGATAGCACAACAACCCGAGGTTTTTTATTACATAAAAAAGATGTCCGGGAATTATATGGAGTTATTATAAATATAAAATCAATAGTATCTCATGTTAAAAGAACGCATTTTAAAGGTCAATTATACACAATCACGTTTTCTAACGGAAAATCTCATGTTTTTCCAGAAAACTTTATAGAATTAATAAGCGAGGCATAAATGAATAATTCTACGAGAGAACTGATGTTCAGTTCAAATAGCAATGATTGGGGAACTCCTCAATTGTTTTTTGATAAATTAAATGATAAATTTGAATTTACACTTGATCCGTGTGCAACTAAAAAAAATGCAAAGTGTAAAAAATATTATACTGTAAAAGATGATGGGCTGTCAAAAAGCTGGGAAGGAGAAACAGTATTTGTGAATCCTCCTTATAGTAGGAAAGAACTCAAACAATGGGTTGCAAAATCTTATGAAGAATCTAGAAAAGAAAATACAACGGTTGTTTTATTGTGTCCCGCAAGAACTGACACACGTTATTTTCATGATTATATGATGAAGGCTTCAGAATTACATTTTGTTAAAGGAAGACTTAAATTTGAGAATTCCAATAAAGAAGCCAACTCTGCTCCCTTCCCATCAGTTATAGCTGTTTTTAAAAAAGATACAACTCCCGTTCTCAATAGTTTATAAAATGTGGAAGTATTCTTTGGTAGAAATCGATTTTCCGGGTCTCTGGGAAGCTGATAGTGGTAAGTTTTGTGAGTTAGTGGAACTTTATCGAGATTCTGACGGACAATATACTTCTTTCAGTAAAACAAATATACATTCTTTAAAAGAATTAGAGGACGCCCACAGTGATGTAAAAAGAGATGGAATAAATACGTGGTTTTCTGAGAATGGTATATTTACCTGGAACTCGGAGGACAAATTTTGGAATTGGAAGAGAAACAAATAAATTGGATAGAGGACACAAAAATGTTTGTGAAGCACACAACTTTTTTATTATTTCTTATTCCAATACTTTCTTTTATTTTGATTACAATAAAGTTAGGAGATCTAATATATCGTCGCAATGACAAATAATATTCAATTATATTAACAATTTTAACTTTCTTTAAAACTCTCTACAACTATTTATGTAGAGAGTTTTTTTACTTTTAAGGATTAATATGAATTTCCATAATAAATGGCGTACATTCTTATCTGAATCAGAAATACCTTTAACAGAAGAAGAAATTGCTTTAATTGCTGAAGGCCGCATTGATGATGCTAAAAAGAAATATCCTAATGTTGAGAGATACGTAGATCGTCTGGCCGGCCACGACCCATCCAAGAATAATAAATATCTTATGTGGATGATGAAACAGATTGATAACAAAGTAAGATCTTATGCAAAACGTGACGGTCAACCATATGAAATGGGAAGACCCGATTTAGACTTGAAACTACAAGATTCTTATTTTGGCCAGCTCCTAGCGGATACAGGGGAAATTGGCGAGGCTGTAGAAGAGTTTCATAAGAATATTCAGAGAATAAAAAACAAAGACATCAATTCTTATAAAACTTTAGATGATCTCCAACGAGTTGTTAAAGAACTCGGGTTTTCACAAAGACAGAAAAAGAAGGGCGAAAAAATGGCAGCCCTTGAAGATGTCGAAGTTTTAATTGACAACGACTATTTTGTTCTCGCGAGACCTTATACTGTCGATGCTGCAGCTATTTTAGGAGGAGCAAGAGACTCTACTAGTTGGTGTATTGCGAGAGGTCAATGTGGAGACAATTGGTTTAATAAATATACCGGTGAGGGTAAAGCCTTTTATTATATTATTAGTAAACATTTAAATAAGAGAGACACTGAATATTTAAATGCAATTACTATTACTCGCGATGGAGAAGTAGAAGAAATACACGATCGTGAGAACACCCCCATCGATGAGGGCCAATTTGAAGAAAATATTAGATTGGTATTATTTGCGGGAGCAGTTGCAGATGCCCAAGCTGCAGATACTGCTTGGAATAATATGTCAACGGGTGAGCCGACACCTAAAATAATTCAACAAGCTGCAAGTTCTATTGTCAGAGATTTTGGTGATGAATACGATGAGTCTATTGAAGATATAACAGATGTCGACGAGATTTATGATATCGTCAACAGAATTATAAGTGTGGTTACTAGTGATATTACAGGAGCTAGCCAGTACGACGCAGAAGAAAATCCAGCCGGCCCATCAGAAGAAGATTATCAAGCAGTACTTAATGAATATGAAGGCCAGCTTGAACATGCTTATATCTCGCTTGATGACTACGGTGAGGCCAACCAATATTATTGGAGTGGAGGAATGTTATTCCAATTATCAACCGACTTAGAGTGGGTACCAGATGGCGATAATATAGAGGATTATGAAGAAGAAATAACTGAAATATTCAGACAGAAAGCAGACGATAATCACGTTTATCCAGATGAAATCGATTTTGATGCACATGATGAAACCATAAGAATGAATTTTAACCCAACCGATTATGATGAAACCGAAGGCGTCGACGGATTTACAAACTTTTGTAAAAACGTTGTTAATTTTGATAAAGCATATGACGTTATCTTAGAAGAAGCAATAGAAGAAATTCACGAACAAGGTTTAGTCCGTTCAGAAGCTTATAGAACTAGGCTTCAAATATTTGAAGAGCTTCCTAAATTTAGAAACTTTGAATCAATTCTTGAAAAAGGTATAATCAAAGTTTTTACCAAATTTGATTTAGATCTTAAAGGCTTTACAAAAGCTATTAAATTTCACGAACTTATAGATAGTCGAGAAGACCACCAGATCGTTCAATCAAAGCCCTCAGTTTCTCAACGTGCATATTTAGGTAGATTGATAAATAATGTCGAGAGAGAAATAAGATCACCAGACCGCGGGAGTAACAATAGTGTAATAGGGAACGATTGGATTGCTGAGCTGGCAATGGTATTTACTAGGGCGTCTAAAGAAGCACAAAAACAAATGGAGCTTCCGTTGCAAGAAGGAAAAAAATGGGAACCTCTCGGTTTCACACCAACAGTCCAATTTCTTGCTGCTGATATCCAAGTTTCTCCAAAAGAAAGAGTAACCGGAACAATCTTGTTTGAACTTCTGAAGAAAGAAGGTAATGAATTGACTGAAGATACAATACGTTTTATTTCTTGGGTTGATCAACATTTTGCTGATGCGATGGATATTTTAACTAAGAGTATTATGCAGACTGCTGAGTTAAGAGGAATAACAGCCAAAAAAGAAGAGCCTCAATTATTTCAGCAAGATGAGCCAGCAGCCGGAGCGCAAGCGGATCGAGATGATCCAGATTGGCAACCAGGAATGCCAACTCCCAGAAGAAATCCTGAAGGCCTAGACGAGAATAAACAAGTTACACATCAAACCCTATATGAGGGTTGGAGAGATTTTTTAAAATGAAAATCACGAAAGAACAACTTACAAACATTATAAAAGAAGAAATAGAAAAAATTAACTTAGAGGAAGGTTGGAAAGACATCGCCATGGCCGGCGCCCTAGGGCTATCAACTCTGGCTTCCCCATCCTCTGCCGCGGCACAAGCTCCGCAAACCAGTTACAGTCAGGTTTCTGCAGCTTCGGCTAATTCTATTGAAAGCATCGCACAAAGATTAACAAAATATGTTGGCCCGCGGCATACCCATTGGTTGAATAAAAGAGCTTGGGATGAAGATTCAATAGAATCTGAAACTTTGACGGCGTGGCACGAAGTGCTCACCGGAGTTGATACTTTTTGGACGTCTACTTTACCAATTCAAAAGGCCGGCTGCAGAACTAATCCAGAGACAGAAATGTGCTCGGTATTAAAAA
>TARA_R110002110_G_scaffold79230_1_pt1 | contig 10610 bp, 13 predicted proteins | sample TARA_R110002110 | Tara Oceans TARA_R110002110 (sample SAMEA4397330) | marine metagenome | biome: Polar Biome; feature: [SRF] surface water layer (ENVO:00010504); material: water (ENVO:00002006), including particulate matter (ENVO:01000060) such as... | depth 5 m
CCTTCCTTTGTTTGTTGGTTGTTCGTTGCTTGTGGCCCAATTATATAGCGGACCGCAGGTGTGTCAAGCACTTTCTTTGATTAATTAAAAAGGGGCCATCCTTGGCCCGGTTGATGTTTACTGTGCGGCGTTGAAAAAATCAGCCGCCGCGTCCTGAATAATCCAGTCTGTCGTGTTCGCGCCTCGCGGAGATTCGCCCGTGTCAGCAATCGCCAGCTTTTGCTCTAGTGATGACATAGTCCCGCCAATACTCTGTTTGGTCCCGCCGAGAATCTCGAGCAAATCATCTGCATTCATATAGGACATGTTTTCGTTCTCGTCGCAAACTCCGCACTCGTTTACTGACGTATCGTAGAAAGCGCGCAACATTTCGATTTCGTTGGCTGTGTATTTTGTATTTCCGATCTGAGTCATTGCTGTCGTCCTTTGGTGTTACTTCGTTTAACTGGTAATCATAGTAGTCTATTTATAATTACCTGTCAAGTGCTTTCGTCAATTAATAATTAACTTTATCTATCTATTAAATAATATGTACAGGGGCCTCTATCGGCCCCGTCAAGTATTATTATAGCATGGATTTTATAATCTGTCAACCCCTAAGTGAAGCTGAACAACGAGTAGAGCTGACGAACTAGAAAATAATTGAAAATATGAGGAACCTGTAAGGTTGAGCTAAATTCAGTAAAAAGTAGCTAATTTATTACTCTTATAATCAAGGTCTTACAAAAGTGCTTTACACGTAGTTAAATATATGGTATAATAGATTAGTACTTAGATACTAGCTCTTTATCTTACTTTACTGCGCGCTGCAAGCGCGTAGCTCTTTAAGGGCGAAGCTACGCCTGCCATCCAACCAGTTGTACAGGGTATCAGAATCATGTGGAACACACCAGCAGCTACCGAACTACGTTACGGCTTCGAAGTCACCATGTACATTGCAGCTAAATAAGGTCAGGGCATGTCTGATAAAATACATGAACTAGACGTCAGACTAGCAGTTACAGAATCCGAAATGAACCAAGTGACGCGAGACCTAGAAGCCCACGAGAAAGTCCTTTACGGTGACGGCACGACGCTGGGGCTAACTGCTGCTTGCAGCAAGATGCACGATGATACTGAGCGCTTGAAGAAGTTTTTGATGTGGATTGGGACTATAGTAGCCTCAGAGTCTAGCATCATTGGCTTCGACATCCTGTCCCGCGTCTGAATTGACTATGGAATCATTCGCAACTCAACTCCGCACCTATATCATTCGCCCCACTCTGGGCAACATGGGCATGTTCTCGCAGGCAGCCGAAAACTTGCTAGTCGGGACAGCAGCGCACGAATCCAACGGGTTTGTAGCTCTGAAGCAGTACCACAATGGTCCCGCTTTGAGCTTCTACCAGATAGAACCGGCCACTCATGACGACCTCTGGCAAAACAGTGTGCCGGGCATTCGCCGCCGGATGCCGCAAGCAATCGAAACGCTCGAATCGCTGGTAGCCAAGCAATACGCAAGTCAACCCCCAGCGTCGTACTTGATAAAGAGCCTTAGCTACGCAACCGCCGTTGCGCGGTTACTTTACTGGCGCGCTCCTTTCACGATGCCGGAGGCCGACGACATAGAGCAATTAGCCGTCATTTATAAACAGTACTACAACACTCATCTAGGTAAAGCAACTATCAAGGATTTTACGGAAGCTTATGAAAAACATTGTAAAAAATGATAACTTCAAAGTCTCGGACGATTGTAAGTGCCCTCGATGTGACTGTGACCCGTGTACTTGTGACTTAGCCGCAGTCTCGCCCCTTGGCGGGACGAACAAGGCGGATAGTTAGCTTGCTGGGCGTCTTGAACATCTTTGGAGACTTAGTAGACAAGATCATCCCGGATGCGGATAAGAGACTCGAGCTAAAGGCCGCAGCCGCGGCAGCGGAACACGCAGGGCAGTTCAAAGAGTTAGAGGAACGAATGGCGGCTATCGTGATGGAAGCCAAGTCCGCCGATCCTTGGACGTCTCGCGCTCGCCCAAGCTTTCTCTATGTGATGTACTTCCTGCTGCTGTCCTCAGTGCCAATCGGGGCACTCTTTGTATTCTGGCCCGCACAAGTCCAGCTGGGTATAGAGGGCTTTCGCCTCTGGCTCGCGGCTATCCCTCCAGAACTCTACGGCCTATTCGGCGCGGGCTATCTCGGGTACACTAATAAGCGCACCGCAGATAAAGCCATCGCTGCCGGACTTCCCGCCCAACAGGGCCTACTGTCGAAGATCTTAGGGTAGGCCCGCATGGCGAACGATTTAGAACTTAACGAAGGCAGTGGCGGGCAAACGCTCAGCACGGACCAGCTCGCAGGTGGCGAGCACGTCCAGCACGTTAAGCTCTTGGATGGCACCGAAAACGGTGACACGGCCATCGCCTCGGGCAACGGTACGGAGACTGCAGCCCAGATAGATCAGTTGAACTTCGACGAGCTGGACGCCCGACAAGCTCAGCAAATTCGCAATGCTAGAGCTGTTCTAGTGATGTTAGCCCTGCACTAATGGGTTGGTCCTTCGCCGACTTAAAAAAGAAACCGCTAGTACTCGTGACGTGGCAGGACATAACCTCGACACACTGCGGGTGGTTCGAGAGGACTGACAATTTAGAGACAGCGACAATTAAGAGTCCCGGTTGGATTGTCGAGAACAACGAGGACGATGTCAAGATGGTGTCCGCAATCGGCTGGCACGGCGAGGAATCTTTCCTCGGATTTGATACAGTTCTACCAAAAGGTTGTATAGAAAAGATAACCATCCTGAGAAGGCGCTGGTGGGTTTAAGGCCCTCGCCCAAAGAGGGCAAGGTAATAGTTGTGTTAGCGCAACATCTTAACAATAGAGTTAATGACGATAGGAGGCTCTGTAATGCCCGTAGGCGCGCCTAAAGGCAACCAGAATGCTAAGCGAGGGGCTTTGTGGCGAGAGGCCGTCAGAGCCATGTCAGCCCGGCTGGAGCACGACCTCAAACCGAGGACGAACCTCGAGCGCGCCGCTGCGGCCCTTTGGGGAAAAGCAATGGAAGGTGACGTCTCAGCTCTAAAAGAACTCGGTGACCGTGTGGACGGTAAGGCAGTTCAGAGTATTGAGCTAGTGGCGGAAGTTGATGTCAAGACTGAGAACATCAGTGCAGTTACCAAACTGGAGGAATTTCTTGCTTCAAAGTCCAGCCGATAGGCTCGCAGACTTAGGTTCTGACGAGCAAGCTGAGTTCATTCAGACGTTGGACGAGGGCGAGGCTGGTAAATTACTAACGACGTGGGAAGGATGGCTCGCTAGACCGTCTCAGATTCGTCCTGCGGGGTCTTGGGCTTACTGGCTGCTGAAGGCTGGCCGTGGCTTTGGAAAGACCCGCACAGGCGCTGAGACTGTCCGCGCTTGGATTAGCGAGGGCGAGGAATTCGTTAATTTCATCGGTGCCACATCTGACGATGCCCGGGACATTATGATTGAGGGCGAGAGTGGCATTATGAAGATATGCCCCAAAGATGAGCGCCCCGAGTACAAGAAACACGAGTCTAAGCTAGTTTGGCCCAACGGGGCTACTTCGCTAATCTTCACAGCTGATAAGCCTGACAGGTTACGCGGTAAACAGCACAGCAAGGCGTGGGCTGATGAACTGGCAGCGTGGAGATACTTGGAGTCGTGGGACCAACTCAAACTTGGGCTGCGGTTGGGTAAGCTCCCGCAGGTAGTGATTACGACCACACCGAGGCCTCTGAAGCTCTTAATTGAACTCATGGAAGACCCAAAGTGCGTCGTGACTAACGGGACGACTTACGACAACCGGAGCAATTTAGCAGCTGGCTTCTTCGAAGACATCATCAAAAAGTACGAAGGCACTAGACTAGGTCGACAGGAGCTGAACGCCGAATTGCTCGACGACTACCCGGGAGCGCTCTGGAGCCGTAAGAACATAGATGAGCACCGCAAGAGTCCATCCGCTTTGCCTGACTTTAAGCGCATCGGAGTGGCTGTAGACCCCTCAGTCAGTAATAACGAAGGCTCTGATGAGACTGGCATCATTTGCGGTGGAATCGGAGACGACGGCCACGCTTACATTTGGTCAGATGATTCAGGGCGAATGGGAACTGCAGAGTGGGCGAGCAAGGCGGTTAATCGCTACCTGTCGGATGGTGCCGATTTCGTCGTGGCAGAAGTGAATCAGGGCGGTGACTTAGTAGAAGACGCTCTGAGGACCGTCGACCCGAACGTGAAAGTAAAGAAAGTACACGCCTCACGAGGTAAGTACATTCGAGCTGAACCTATTGGAGCGCTTTACGAACAGGGGCGCGTTCATCACGTTGGCAGGCTCGATACGCTAGAGGACCAGATGTGTCTGTTTACTGCTGACTTCGATAGAAAGTCGCAAGGTTTCAGCCCTGACAGGGTAGACGCTCTAGTCTGGTTACTAACGGAGCTGTTCCCGTCGATTACAAAACGGCCTAGACGCGAAAAGAAGGTTAGAACTACTCCCCACTCGCAACATGGCAATACAGGATGGATGGGTAATTGAGCAAAGAACACACAGATTTTCTCGAAGAACTCAAAGAGTTCGAAGCCGAGCATGCGAAGAACAATGCTCTAATGCTCGAAGACCTCAAGTTTGGCTATGCATCAGACCATTGGCCGGAAGCGCTGCGCCGAGAGCGTGAGTACAGCCCGCACGGGGCTCGTCCGTGCTTGACGGTCAACAAGATTCCGACGCACGCACGTCAAATCATGAACGATATGCGGATGTCCCGCTCAGCCATCAAAGTCGTGCCCGTCGATGACAAAGCTGACGTAGAGACGGCTAAAATCTTACAGGGGATAGTTAGGCACATCGAGCACATCAGCAACGCTGACCAAGCTTATTCGATTGCAGCTGAGTTTCAGGTGATGATGGGCGTCGGCTACTTCCGAGTCGACACTGAGTACACTGACCCAGTCTACAACGAGCAGGACCTGCGGATTAACGCTATCAGGAACCCGTTCAGTGTTATCATGGACCCTTGGATTACCGATATCACTGGCAGCGACGCGACAGCTTGCTATGTGACCACCATGGTCCCGGAAAAGGCCTTCAAACGCGAGTACCCCGACGCATCGGTCGTAGACGTCACGACTAACTCACAGTCGGATTGGGTGAGCGACAAGCTGGTTCGAGTAGCTGAGTGCTTTTACCTTGACCCGGTGCTTGACAAGTACGTTATCTGTAACGGCATAGCTATCCCGACGGACGAGTATGATAGCAATCGGGACGGTGCCTACGACAGCGAAGTATCGAACACTCGCAACACGCTCAAATGGAAGAAGATCAACGGGCAAGAGGTCATTGACGAAGCCGACAAGCTAGGTAAGTACATTCCAATCGTGCGGGTAGTTGGTGAGGACATTGACATCGATGGTGAGAAGCTCATTTGCGGCATAGTTCGACGTGCCCGTGACGCTCAGCTCATGTACGACTTCACTGTATCCTCAATCGCTGAACGCAACGCCCTCGAGCCTAAAGCACCGTGGATAGTGTCCGCAGAGTCCGTAGAGGGCCATGAGGACGAGTTTGCTGGAGCTAACAACAGTAACTCACCCTATATTCCTTACAACGCACTGAGCGAAGACGGGACGCCCTTACCGCCGCCTCAACGTCAGTTCCCGACACCGGCTAACGGTGCTCTGATAAACCAACAGATGGGTGCAGACGCAGATTTGCAGGCCGTTATCGGTCGGTTCAACGCTAACTTAGGCGAATCCGGGAACGAAAAGAGTGGCCGCGCCATTCAACAACGACAGGCTGCAGGTGACCTCTCTACGTTTCATTACCCTGACAACATGTCACGTGCGATACGGCAATGCGGCCGTGTTCTGGTGGATTTAATCCCGCACTATTACGACACAGAACGAGTCGCTCGCATCATCGGGGAAGACGATGAACCCACTCAGGTCAGGCTGGACCCGAATCTCCCGCACTCTCGCCAAGGGGAAGGCCTTGACGCTATCTATAACGTTGGGCTAGGCAAGTACGACGTTGCAGTGACCGTAGGCCCCAGCTACGCCACCAAGCGTCAGGAAGGCATGGATAGAATGCAAGCTTATCTATCAGCTAATCCAGCGCTTTGGGGTGTCATTGGTGATTTAGCTATTAAGCTGGACGACTCGCCTTATTCTCAAGAGATGGCTGAGCGAATCAAGCACACCATACCGAAAGAGCTGCGCGGTGCTGAGGAAGACGAGCAGGAGGAACTCGACCCAGAAGTCATGTCGCAATTCCAGCAGATGGCAGAAGCCATGGAAATGCAACAGCAGCAACTGGCTGAACTAGACCAACAGAACCAGCAGCTAGAGCAAACTATCAAGGGCAAGATGATAGAGCAACAGATAAAAGCTGAAGAGCATCAAATCAAACTGGCTGAAATGGAACAACAGCGCGTTCTTAAAATGATGGAGTTCGAGCACAAGCAAGCTGAGCTAGCTCTGAAGCAGCAGGAAGCATCGCTAGACTACTCGATGGAGGAAGCCAAGCTAGCTGTGCAACAGCAGGGCCAGCAACTCGACTTCCAGCAAGCACAATTCGAGGCTAGCGTTCAGCAAGAGCAGAACGAGGTGGAAATGGTAGAAAAACAACAAGCCTCTATGGAATCAAATTACCACGCCGAAGCAACCGCTACCGGCGCTGCTGAGACTCGTGAAATACTCGCGGGCTTAGCACAATCTACCCAGCAGAATGGTGAAATACTCATCGCTACGCTGGCTGAGTTGGCAAAGCCTAAAAGCTTAGCCGTAACCACCGACGCAGAGGGGAACGTCACCGGAGGCGTCTCTCAGACAATGCAATAAATCCGGAATCCCGACACACTATGTGTTTGTCGCTATCCATAGGGAACCACTATGAATGAACTAGACGCCGAAGTAGTTACCGAAGCCCCTGCACCCGTAGAGGCTCCCGTAGCAGCTATCCCCGAGGACACGGCTACCTCAGACACAGAGGCTAGCGTTGAGAGTGAGGGCGAGCCGCAGGCTGAAGAAAAGCCGAAAGCCCGTCGTAATAGACGCACTCACAATCAGCGTATATCTCAGCTTACCGCAAAGAATCACCAACTAGAGCGAGAGCTAGAGAGATTTCAAGCTGAAAAAGACAAGCCTGCACCGCCGGATGCACCCAAGCGCGAAAGCTTTGACGATTATGAAGAATTCATCGAAGCTCGCGCTGTTCATTCTGCCACGCAGGCCGCCACGGCTCACCTCGAAACTGTCGAAAAGACACGAGCAGAGTCCGAAACATCGGCGCGACAGGCGCAGTACGAAGCACAACGAACTGATGCACGCGAGGAACTTCTATATCGCGGAGCCGCTCAGTACGAGGACTTTGATGCTGTAGCCAACAAGGAAGACTTGAAAATCTCACAGGTCATGGCTGACGTTATCCTGTCAAGGGATAAAGGTCACGAAATCTGGTACCACTTGGGGAAGAATCCTGAAGCTGCTGCCCAGATTGAAAGCTTAGACCCGCCAGAGCAGGTGATTCAGCTTCGACTATTAGAAGCTAAACTAGCGGAAGGTAAAACGGCTTCGGGCGCTCCCCGTCCTACTAAACCAGTCAACTCTAGAGGTTCGAGCAATAATCAATTGTCCGATAACATGAGCACTAAGGACTGGATGCAAAAGCGCTCTGAGCAAATTCGAAAACGATCAATCTAACATTCTTAACAGGTAACCTACAATGGCAAACGCACCCTTAACACTCACCGCCGTGACACGCGAGATACTGCGCGTCGCTCACGAAGAACTGGCATTCATTGGCACCGTGGACCGGCAGTACGATTCACAGTACGCTCAAAACGGCGCAAAGAATGGCGATACGCTTAAAATCCGCCTGCCGAACAAGTACACCGTCCGCACAGGTAAAGATATCGACGTGCAGGACACCGACGAGCAGTCAGTGTCGTTGGTCGTTGCAACTCAGAAAGGCGTTGACGTTGCTTTCTCTAGCGCTGAGATGGCTATGGAAATGGATGACTACTCGGCACGAATCATTCGTCCGATGATGTCAGTTCTGGCTAGCAACATTGAATCCACTATGCTGGATACAGTGACCAAAGAAGTCTACAACCACGTAGGCACGCCGGGCACTCTGCCGACCATTCTTGAGATTGCACAGGCTAAAGCTAAACTAAACCAGAACCTAGCTCCGAAATCTGGCCGCACGATTCAGATGGAATCCGTGGACATGGCTGGTGAAGTCAACGCGCTCAAGGGCTTGTTCCACGATGCTAAAGAAGTCGCTAAACAGTACCGCGAAGGCTATGTTGGCCGTTCTATGGGCCTTGATTGGGTCGAGAACGAGCGCATTTACTCGCACACAACTGGCTCTGACTTCACGACTGTTGACGTCAATGAAAGCTCGTTCGCTGAAGGTGACACCACGCTCACAACTGCTGGTGGTAACTTCAACGTAGGCGATATCTTTACTATTGCATCAGTTAACGCTGTCCACCCGGAAACCAAGGTGGCGTATCAGCACTTGCAACAGTTCGTTATCACCGAAGCCGGTACTACTACTGCTACGTTCCAGCCGCCCCTGTACTCCACAGGTGCCAAGCAGAACATTAGCGAGATGCCTGCAAACAACGACGTCATGACCTTCGTGGGAACAGCTTCAACTGCTTATCCCAATCACTTGGTCTACTCCCCGGAAGCTTTCGCCTTCGCTACCGCAGACTTACATCTGCCTAAGAACGTGGAAGGAAGCCGGGAGAGCTTTGACGGGCTGTCAATTCGCTGCTTGAAAGGGTACGACTTCAAATCTGACGTAGAAGCCATCCGTGTGGATATCCTGCACGGCTTTAAGGCTATCCGTCCAGAATGGGCTTGTCGCATCATGGGTGCTGGTTCTTAACTGAAACCCTAACCCTCAACGTCCTGCCCCGCGAAGGGCGGGACAATTAAACACACTGAGAGAGATATATATTATGGCAATTCCACGCGCTACAGACGCTAACCCGACTGGCATAGATGCCACGGGCGGCGATATCATAGGCAAAGCCTCCACCTCAAAGGTAGGCTTTTATGGCACTACACCAGTGGCCCAACGTTCGGGCGCAGATGGCGGAGCTGTTTCCACGCAGGCTATTACGCCCGGAAACACCACGGCAATCTCTGCAATCGTGGTTGCTCGAGTGGCTGAGCTAGAAGTACTAGCCAACGAGCTTCGCGCAGGCATAGTCGCGCTTGGCTTGCACGCCGGAGCCTAACGCATTAAGAAGGTAATGCTAGGAGTGCCAGCTCGGTCGGGGACGGTCGAGTTGGCTACTCTGTACGCTGCGATGGACTCGTTTACAGCCTTATTGGCTAGGGGCGATGTCCTCGTCGTGCAGGGGATGCCCGGATTGCCGTCAGTTGAGATGGCGTGCAATGTTCTTGTAGCAATGTTCTTAGACTCAGATTGCACCGATTTGGTGCTTATGGGCGACGACCAAGGCTGGGACGGCACTGAGTTCGCCAAGCTTTGTGCTTATGATGCCGACATCGTTGGCGTTGGCGTGATTATGAAGGGCGAGACTGAGCGTTATACTTGCATCTTGGACGCTGATGAGATTCAGGCAGACGCTAACGGACTAGTGGAAGTTTTCACGGTCGGTTCAGGCTACCTGAGAATCAGACGTAATGTTCTCGAACACATGGCAAACGCTTCCGAATGGTATCACTGCGCGCAGCGTGTTAAAACCGTTCCTCGAATTTTCGAAAGACGGGTAATAGACGGCGTTGAGTGGAGCGAAGACAACACGTTCTGCCTCAAAGCTAAGGAGTTGGGGTACAAAATACTGGTAGACCCTGAAATGCACACCGAACACATTGGTAAGAAAAGCTGGCACGGGCATATGGGCGACTACTGGCGTGCTTGCAATACCCCCAATGACGACAACCACGAGGCGACTAGCTAATGGCAACAGCCCTTGATTTAATAAAGAAAAGCCTGCGCTTGATTCATGTGATTGACCCGGGCGAAGAACCGTCAGCGGACGAAATCGCGGACGCTTTGAGCACAGCCAACGGAATGTTGGACACGTGGTCGAGTGACGGTCTCTACATCTACGCCATGAAAGAGGAGGCTCTGACGTGGCCCGCGTCAACTGAATCCCGCACAATTGGCGCAACAGGTGACTTTGTGACGACTCGTCCTAGTAAAATATCTACTAGTAGCTTCGTCCGCTCGTCTGATGGTCAAGATTATCCTATCCGTTTGCTGAGTTCTCGCCAGTCTTACAGCTGGATAACGGATAAAGACACTACGTCCTCGTGGCCCGAGTACCTTTATTACGAACCTACTTACCCCGACGGGACGCTTTACGTGTGGCCCGTACCTACCGCCGCGGTTACTCTGTACTTGCACAGCTCGCAGCAGTTGACGCAGATAGCGTCGTCGACGACAACCGTGGCCTACCCTCCGGGTTACAAAGAACTCTTTGAATACAGCCTCGCAGAGCGCCTAGCGGACGAATTTGGCGTGGCTGTGCCTCCGGGCGTGATGAAACGAGCTTTTTCCTCCCGCATGATGATAAAACGGCAGAATAAGAAGCAAGTGCAGTCTACGCTCAGCGTGCCGGGGATAGAAA
>TARA_R110002110_G_scaffold165930_18_pt1 | contig 10607 bp, 11 predicted proteins | sample TARA_R110002110 | Tara Oceans TARA_R110002110 (sample SAMEA4397330) | marine metagenome | biome: Polar Biome; feature: [SRF] surface water layer (ENVO:00010504); material: water (ENVO:00002006), including particulate matter (ENVO:01000060) such as... | depth 5 m
CGCACTGTTGTGGGGCTGTTGCCGATATCGAAATTCGTGAAGACGAAAGCGTCGAGAACGTCGAAGCGGCGCGCCGACATGCGCGCGTCGTCGCCGCGCAACTCGTCTGTCAGCGGCCGGCGGCCAAAGCGTGTGTCACGCTGGCCCGCATATTCATAGATCGCATAATCGTAATAGGCCCGGAAGCGCGTGAACGCCCCCCAGTTCTGCCAGCGAAATTCAAAATCCGATACGATCTTGACGGGTGCGGAGACAATATCCCATTGCTCGAAGTTGATATTGCCGTCGTCTGTATTGATGTTTGCCGATTGACCCTTTCCGTCGGCGCAGCCGCCGTTCAGAACCGCGACATACATGCATTCCTGATTCGATGCCCTGATTGTGGCTCCGGCCGAGGCAATCGAATCGATCGACAGCGTCATCTCTCCAAAATTATACTCCACCGCACTGGCCGGGGCTGCAAACATGCCGAACATTCCCCCCCGCCACGAGCATGGAAAGCCCGTAGCCTGCTCTCTTCTTCATCATTTTTCTGTTCGCTCCTCACACTTTTGTCCCACTATTTTTAGTGGTTTTTTTCATAATATTGTTATTTTTATTCATATATTACATAGCACAATAATCATTATCATAGAAATTGCGTCGAATGGCCACATGTCACCTTCTGGTCACAAAAGCGAGTGAAGCCCATGTCCGCCAACCGCCAGATCGGCATTTTGATTTTCGACGGCGTCGAGGAACTCGATTTCGTCGGCCCCTATGAAGTCTTCACCATGTCGAACGAGGTGCATGGCCGGGAGGGGCGGGAACACCCCGACACCGTTACGCTCATCTCGGAAAGGGGCAGGCCGGTCACCGGCGCAAAGGGTATGCGCGTGGAGGCGCATGCCTCCCTGGAAAGCACGCACAAGCTCGACCTGCTGCTCGTTCCCGGCGGCATCGGCACACGGCGCGAGGTGGAAAATGAGAGGCTGCTCGGCTGGATCGCGAAGATGGCTGAAGACACCGAATGGATAACCAGTGTCTGCACCGGCGCACTGCTTCTCTGTGCGGCGGGACCGGGACGGGGAAAGCGCGTCACACCCATTGGGCCTTTATCGATACGCTCCGCAAACGCGGCGAGGTGTCGGAAGTCCTCGAAAACATTCGCTATGCCCGCGACGGCAATCTCGTGACCGCGGCAGGTGTTTCGGCCGGCATCGACATGGCGCTCTGGCTTGTCGGCCAGATGCACGGAGAAGACCACGCCCGCCTCACCCAGCGCGCCATGCAATACGATCCCGCCCCGCCTTATGCCGCCGCCATTTGATGGCTACACTCCATTAAAACGCGGCTTGGGGGGAGAGAAAGACGATGGCGGCAAGCGAAACGGAACTCAATGCCTGGCGCGCGAGTGCCGAGCTCCATCAGCGCTTTCTGACCGGGCTCATTCTGCGCGCCATCGCGTTCAAGGGAGAGGTCCTGGCGACCGAACTCAACTTCCGCACCTTCCGCGCGCAACATCTTGAGAAATTTCTCGCAGGCTATAAGAGCCTCGGTCTCGACAAGCTGCCGCCCGCCATAGCCTGTGCGCAATACATCTACCTTGCCAATCATGTTGGTGGCGTGAAGTGCGAATTCGTCGCGGAGAGCGACCGCAAGGCCTGGGTGCGCTATCTGCCGCCGCGCTGGATATGGGACGGTGCGGCCATTTGCGCCGTGCCGAACGAGGTCAGCATCGCCTTCATGCGCGGCTTCCACTCTCAGGTCGGCGTTTCGCTCGGCAATCCCAATCTCGGTTTTGTCTGTACCGCCATCACCACGCGGGCCGATCCCTGCCTCGAAGGCTATTTCATCGAGGAGGACCGTCCCCTCGCTGAGACCGAGCGTCTCCGCTTCCGCTATGACGAGGAGGGGCCGGATGCCGACCCCTCGAAATTCCCCCGTGTCGATTGGACGGAGGAACGCATGGTGAAGGCGAAGCGTAACTATGCCGTCCAGTATATCCGCTCGATTCTGCCCGCCGCCGTGTCGCTCCTCGGTGAGGAGGCGGCGCGCAAACTCGGCTGGGAGACGGGCCGCCTTATCGGCATGCAGTGTTATGACACAACCGCTGCCTTCATCGGCACGACGTCAAACGACGCGGAAAGCTTTGCGCGATACCTCGCCGCCTTGCTCGATGCGGGCGGCGATGCCGCCAAAGCCGGAGGGGCCGCCGTCTCCACGCGCACATGGCGCATGATGGCGGGCAAGGAGGGTGTCGCTCCTGCCTGCTTCGATGCCTGGAACGCGCTGTTCGAAGGCGCGCTTGCGGTTCACAATCGCCGCCTCCGCCTTGACGTTACCTCGCGTATGGACACCGGCGCGGATCATTGGGGCTGGCAGATCGTCTAGACATCCGGTCTAATTTATTTCGAAGCATTCATGACGCGAGGGAGATCATGTCAGCCAGTAATCCGTTCGATCCGAAGCTCTTCACGCCGGCGGCTGTTTCGCCTGAAACCAGGGCAATCAACGACGCCATTATCGATGCCATGAACGGTCTGCCGGAATGGTGGGAGACCGGCGTGCAGACCTTCCGCGAGCAGCGCGAGAAGGGAGAGGGTCCTTTTCCGTTGGCGCCGAAATCGGACCGCGCCCGCACGATCTGGATCGACGGCAAAGGCAGCGAGGTCGCGCTTCGCGTCATCGCGCCGGATAATCCCAAAGGCGTTTATCTGCATCTTCATGGCGGTGGCTGGACACTGGGCGGTGCCGATCAGCAGGATCCATTGCTGGAAAGTATCGCGGAGAACACCGGCCTTGCCTGTGTCAGCGTCGAATACCGGCTCGCGCCTGAGCATCCTTACCCCGCAGCCCCGGACGATTGCGAAGCAGCGGCGATCTGGCTCGCCAAGAATGCGAAGACGGAATTCGGCAGCGATCTCCTCACCATCGGCGGCGAGAGCGCGGGCGCGCATCTTTCCGCCGTCACACTTCTGCGTATGCGTGACCGGCACGGCTTCACGGGCTTTGCCGCCGCCAATCTCGTTTTCGGTGCCTACGATATGTCGATGACGCCGAGCCAGCGCGCCTTTGGCGACGAACGTCTGATTCTCCGCACCATCGACATCGAGAAGTTCGGCGATGCCTTCCTGCCGCCCGATCTCGACCGGCGCGATCCCGATATTTCGCCGCTCTATGCCCGGCTCCACGACATGCCCCCGGCGCTCTTCACCATCGGCACGCGGGACGCGCTCATGGACGACTCGCTCTTCATGTATGGCCGCTGGATCGCGGCGTGCAATAAAGCAGAACTTGCAGTCTATCCAGGCGGGGCGCATGGCTTCATCGCTTTTCCCGGCGAGATTGCGACCGCCGCCAACAAGCGCATCGATGATTTTTTGAAAAGCTTCGCGCAGTAGGGGTCAGGCGGACGCTGCTTCTCTGACGCGCGGTTCCGCCTCTGGCCAGGTTTCGCGGCGGGCAACGCGCAGATCGTAGTCGCTCTGGAGGTTGAGCCAGAGTTCAGGCGTCGTATGAAAATATTTTGCGAGCCGAAGCGCGGTGTCGGCCGTGATGCTCCGCTTGCCTCTCACGATTTCGCTCACCCGTGCGGCATTCACATCAAGATCGCGCGCCAGCCGGTTCTGGCTCAGATTCAGCGGCTTCATGAATTCCTCCAGCAGGATTTCACCGGGCGCAATGAGGTCCAGCTTCTTCGGCTCCCGCGTCATCGTCTTTCTCCTTGGCTCAATGGTAATCCACAATTTCCACCTCTTCGGCGTCGCTATCCTTCCACACGAAACAGATCCGCCATTGAGTGTTGATGCGGATCGAATGCTGTCCGCGCCGATTGCCTTTCAACGCTTCGAGTCTGTTTCCGGGCGGTGAGCGTAGATCGTCCAGCGTCCGCGCGGCGTTCAGCAGCAGGAGTTTGCGCCTGGCCGCCTTCTCGATCGCACCGAACCGCGATACGGCCTCATCGCCGAAAAGGCGGGCGGTGTCCTTGCATTTGAACGACCGGATCATAAGGAAAAATATTCCGCATAACGATATACGTCAAGCAGTATAGTCTGCGGAACAATTGCAAATTGAACATCGTTCAAATTTTTGATATATGTTCAATTAGAAAGCTGACATGCGCGAAAACCGGGAGGAACCCATGACCTTCGAGCACATTCTCTATGAACGCCAGGGCCGCATCGCGACCATCACCCTGAATCGCCCGGATCGTCTGAACGCCATCGCCGCGGGCATGCCGCGCGAAATCGCGGAGGCTGTCCAGATCGCGAATGACGACGACGATGTGCATGTGATCGTGCTGACGGGCGCGGGCCGAGCTTTCTGTTCAGGCTACGACCTCAAGGATTTTGCCGAAGCGCCGCGCGGAAATCGTGGCACCGGAACGCCCGGCGGCGATGACCGTCCCTGGGACCCGATGGTTGATTTCAACATGATGTTCGCGAACACGACGGACTTCATGTCCCTTTGGCGCTCGCATAAACCGACAATTGCCAAGGTGCGGGGCTTTGCCGTCGCAGGCGGCTCCGACATCGCGCTCTGCTGCGATATGGTGGTGATGGCGCAAGAGGCGAAGATCGGTTATCCGCCGGCCCGCGTCTGGGGCTGTCCCACCACGGCCATGTGGGTCTACCGTCTGGGGCCGGAACGTGCCAAGCGCATGCTCTTCACTGGCGATCTCGTGAGCGGCGGGGAAGCCGCCGAAATGGGTCTCATCCTCGAAGCGGTGCCCGACACCGCACTCGACACCCGTGTCGAAGAGATCGCCAACCGCATGACAGGTGTGCCCCGCAATCAGCTCATGATGCAAAAGCTCATGATCAACCAGGCCTATGAAAACATGGGTCTACAGACGACACAGATGTTCGCCACGCTATTCGATGGCATCACGCGCCATTCGCCGGAAGGCGTCTGGTTCAAGACGCGCGCGGAAGACGTGGGCTTCCAGCAGGCGGTGAAGGAGCGGGACGGCGGCGCGCCCATTGCCGAAGGTGTTTCCCGCTCGACCTACAAATTCTGATGGTCGTGGCGTCCGTCTCGGCTTCCGAAAAACGCCGCTCGGCGCTGCGCGATCACAAGCGCAAGGCAATTCTTGCAGCAGCGCGCCGCGTCTGCGACGCGGGCGGGCCCGAAGCGCTCACCATGCGCGCCGTCGCGGCGCAGGCAGGCTACGCGCCTGGCGCCGTCTATTCCTATTTTTCCGGCATCGACGAACTCGCCATCGCGCTCACCGCCGAAGAACTCGGCCATCTTGCGCGGCGAATGCGCGATGCAGCCGAGGAAGAGAAAACACCCGCAGCCGCGCTTGCCGCTGCCTCGCGTGAGCTTTTGGCGGCAACGGCGGGCAACGCGCCTCATCTCCGCCTCGCCGGACGCCTCATATCGCCGGACGGCCTGTCCGCCGATCTCGATCGCGCGATCACAGGCCGCGTTATTGCCGTACTCGAAACACTGGGCGGCCCGCTCCGCGCCGCCACCGGCCTTGAAGGCGAAGCCGCTCACCGCGAAATCCTCTCGCTGGCCGCTTTCCTCATCGGCCTTCGCGTTCTTGAGAGCGCGGGCCGCCTGTCCCCCCTTGGCTTCAATGCGCAAAGTCTGCTTGAAACCCGCCTGGCCGCGCTTTCGCAAACATGACAAGCCCGGCTCGCGCCCCTATGCTGCGCCACCCGCCATTGTTCTTTTCCCGGCCCTCATGACCGACCTCCTCGAAACCTATCGTGGTTACGTCTCGTTGCAGGAATGCGACGAGATGGGCCATATGAATATCCAGCACTACATCGCCAAGACGTCGGACAGTTCATATAATCTTCGTACCGCCCTTGGCATCGGTGCGCTGGCGCAATCCGAAACCGGCTGCGGCTATGTCGCGCTCGAACATCACATCCGTTTCCACTGCGAACTCCGCGCAAGTGATCTTGTCGTGATCCGCACCGGCATCGTCGAAATCGGCGACAAGACGATGTGCATCTATCAGGAAATGCGTGAGGCGCTGGACGACCGCCTCGCTGCCACCTTTGTTGTCGATACAGGCTGTCTCGATCTCGAGACGCGCCGCCTCACCGCCTGGCCGGATGAAACCCGCGCGCGCGCGGAAAAACGCCGCACCGAATTGCCGGCAGAAGCGTTGCCGCGCTCCTTGCCGAGGGAAGCGGTGAAGCGAGATGTCTCGCTTGCGCGCGCCGATGCCGATGGCATGGTCGAGACAAACCGTTCCGTTGTGAACACATGGGAATGCGACACCAATGGCCACATGAATGCGCGCTTCTTCATGGCGCGCATCTCCGACGCGCAAGGGCATATGTGGGCCCATGCCGGTTTTGGCCGCCACGAACAGGCGGCGCGCGGGCTGGCCACGGCCACGGTCGAGATGCGCCTCATCTATTTCCGGGAGCTGCGTGCGGGCGAAACGCTTTTTGTGCGAACCGGCATTCTTCCCGGTACCGGTAAGATCGTGCGCTACCGGCATTGGCTTTTCAGCGGCGATACGGGGCTGCCCGCTTGCGCCGCGGAAGGGGCGGGCGTTCTCTTCGACAAGGCGAGCCGCAAGACCGTTCCGCTGCCGGACGCCGTCCTGGTAGGCATCTGATCCCGTTTTAAATCCGAAATCCGTTACGAAAAGAAAGACCAATATGAGCGAGATGATCGAAGTTGCGCGGTCGAGCGTCCAGACCTGGGAATGCGACCAGATGGGCCACATGAACGTACAGTTCTATGTGGAGAAGGCAGGGGACGGGCTTGCGGGGCTTGCTCTTGCGCTCGGTCTTGGGCCCCGCACCGTGCGGCGCGAGAGCGCCCGTCTTTTCGTCCGCGATCATCATGTGCGCTTCCTGCGCGAGCAGCGTCCCGGTGCGCCCTTCTTCCTGCGCGCCGGCATTCTCGATGTGCGCGATTTCGGCCTTCGCGTCTATGAGGAAATGGTGAATACGAGTTCGGGTGAACCTGCCGCCACCTTCATCGCCGAGGTCGAATGGCTCGATGAGGAAACCCATGAGTTGAAGCCCCTTCCGGCGAAAGTGAAGGCCGCCGCGAAAAATCTTGTCACTGACCTGCCGCTGCATGGCAGCCCGCGCGGGTTGGAGATTTACGATCCGCGCCCCGCACCGAAGCTCACTGACGCGGACGGCATGGGTATGGTCCCGACATGGCAGGGCGAGATCGGGATCGCGCAATGCGACGGGCAGGGCTTTCTCACCGTCCGCCATTTCATGGGTATCGTATCGGATGGTATTCCCAACCTGCTCGCACAGACGAACGGCGCCGACCGATCGAGAACGCCGACGGTAGGCGGCGCAGCGCTTGAATACCGTTTCGTCTATCGCCGCTATCCGCGTGCCGGCGATGTGCTGACGCTGCGGAGCGGCCTGAAACAGGTTGGTCAGAAGACCTACACCTGGTGCCACTGGCTTTTCGACCTCGAAAGCGGCGAGGCCGTTGCGACGGCGGAGGCCGTGGCGATTGCGCTCGATCTCACTACGCGCCGGGCAATTCCGATCCCCGATGAGATGCGCGTCAATCTCGACTCACTGGTGATCGAAGGTCTGGGCGTTTGACGAGCGGACGGGAAGGAGAGAGCATGACTGGCTTTCTGCGGGATGAATTGACGGCAGAGGAATGCGCGCTGCTCGATTCCGCGGCAGCGTTCGCCCGCGACACCGTTGCGCCCAATGCAGACCTCTGGGAGCGTACGCGCCGCCAGCCGGTTGAAGCGCTTCGCGAGGCGGCATCGCTCGGCCTCCTTCGCATCGAAACGCCGCAGGAGGCTGGCGGTCTTGGCCTTCGCTTCATGGTGAAGCTCGCGCTTTGCGAGGAAATGTCCCGCACCGACATGGCTTTCGCCTTCTCTCTCATAAACACGCAGAACGTCTCTGCCCGTCTCGCGGTCTCGCCGTCGCTCCGCCATCGCGAAGAACATGTGCCTGCCCTGATGTCGGGTGAACTCTTTGGTGCCACCGCCTTGAGCGAGCCGGGCGCGGGCAGCGATTTCTCCGGCATTCGCACAAGCGCCGTCAAAGGCGATGGCGGCTGGCGGCTCAATGGCGAAAAGGGCTGGATCACCAATGCCGGTATCGCCGATCTCTTCATTACCTATGTGCAGACGGACCCGTCGGCCGGCTGGCGCGGCATCGCCTCTTTCCTCGTCGATGCGCGCCGTCCAGGCTTTCGCCGTGGCGAGCCTTATGCGCTCATGGGCGGTCACGCAATAGGCGCGGGCGGCTTCACACTCAAGGATTATTTCGCACCGCAGGATGATATGCTTGCTGGTCCCGGCGAGGCGTTCAAGCTCGCCATGAAGGGCGTCAATGGCGCGCGCGTTTACGTCGCCGCGATGTGCGCGGGACTTCTGGCGTCAAGCCTCGAAACAGCGCTCACTTATGGTGCGGTCCGCGAGACATTCGGCAAGCGGCTGCTCGATCATCAGGGATTGAACTGGTCGCTCGGCGATGTCGCGAACGATCTGGAAGCCTTGCGCGGTCTCGTCCTCCGTGCGGGCCGTCTCATCGACAGCGGGGAAGATGCAGTCATGGCGGCGGCTCATGCGAAGAAATTTTCAGGCCGCGTGACCTTGCCGCGCATCGCCGATTGCATTCAGGCAATGGGTGCCGCAGGGCTCAGCGAGGAGTATCCGCTTGGCCGTCACCTCGCCTGCGCAAAGATTGCCGGCTACACGGACGGCAGTACGGAAATGATGAATGAGCGCATCGGCGCAGACCTCCTGGAAATCCACGGACCGAAAGCCTAGCGCTGTTCGCTTTCCAGCCGCGCCTTGAAGCGGCGTATCTCTCCGATCACGATGTCGGGAAATTCCATCGGCAGGAAATGTGTTGAGCCGGGCACCTGCATGATATGAGCTTGGCCGTCGCGCCGCTTCAGCCGCATCGGGAAAGGCCGGCGGCAGGTCGAGCCCTGCGCCGCATAGAGAAGCGCCAAGGGCACGCGAAGCTTCCGCACGGCATACGCCATATTGTGCCCATGCGCGCGAAAATTCGCAGCCTCCCACACGGGCTCACAGCTTAGTTCCACCTGTCCGTCTTCGCGGATGCGTGTGCCACCTTCCACATAATCCTCAATGAAGTCACGCGGCCATGTACGAAAAGCACCACGCCCGAGATAACGCTCCACCATCGTTTCGCGATCGGAGAAAACGGCGCGTCGCTTTTCCGCGCCGTCCGCCAGCGCCATCGGCCCGCCCGTCTTGCCGAGCAGTTGATAGAGCCTCACCAGATGGCGAAAGCTCGCGGGCGTCATCACCGGGTCGATCAATACAAGCCCGCGCACGAGGTCGGGTCGTTCCGCCGCCGCCATCACGCTTGCCGCCCCGCCCATCGAATGCCCGGCGAGAATGATCTTCCGGCCCGTCGTCTCTGCGAAATTCTCCGCCAGGCCGATGAGATCGTCGCGATAAACATACCAGTTGCGGTGACGCGCAGGGTCGGCCGGCAGCGTCGTCATCCCGTGTCCTCGCGCATCCCAGGCGCGGATGTGGAATTCGTCGGAAAGCGCGGAGAGAATGCGCGCATAGGTCTGGCCGTTGAAACCGTTGGCATGGGCAAAGTGAAGCGGCGCCTTCGCCGCGCCCGCGCTCGCGCCGGTCCTCCCCCATTCGAGATATGAAATGGAGCCTCCCGGCAACGGCAATTCCCGCCGTACCGGCTCGTCATGCGCAACACCGTTCATGAAGATCAATCCAGCAGTTTCTTCTTTTTAAGCCACCCGGCCACGATTTCGACGGCCTCAGCCATCTTGTCCGGTTGCCCGATATAATAATGTGTCGCGCCCTTGACCAGATGAAGTTCCTTGTCGTCATGCCGGACACCGGCATAGATGCGCGCCGCATGGCTCGGCGTACAAGCGTCATCCGCGCTGTTCTCGATCACCAGTACCGGCACGGAAATGTCTCCCGCGCATTTCGGGCCGTCCGCGCGGCTTTCGCTATAGGACCATTGCGACAGCCATGCTCTGAGCGAACAATAACGCGCGAGCCCTGCCGGCATCATGTTGACGATCCCGGGTTCGCCCATGAAGCACCAGTTCGGCCCCTTCCGTTCGTTCGGATCGATCGACAGGTCGAGCCAGCGCGGGTCGGCCATCGTTCCGTGCACGACGAAACAGAATTCCTCATTGGGCCGCCCGTCGCGCTTCAATTGTTCGAGCTTGCCGTGCACCCAGGCATCGATCCTCTGCGACCGTGCGATCTGCGCCGCGCGGAAGCGCTGCACAAAGGCATCCGTGTAGGGTGGCTGGTTCGGGTTTTCCGGATTGTAGAGATCGAGTTCGCGGTCGCGGTCGTCCGGGTTCATCTCATCGCGGATCGATGGGTCGAGCCATTCGGTGAGCGTGATTGCGCGGCTCACATGCGCCGCAAGCTGCAACACTGCGTCGGCTGGAATGAGCCCGGCGCCAGCGACATCCACCGGATCGCCCGCGGGCGTTGCCGTGATCGTCGGCTTCTCGGCCTGGGATTGATAGAACATCGAAAGCGAGCCGCCGCCGGACCATCCCGCCAGGATCACCTTCTCGTAGCCGAGTTTTTCCTTCGCGTAGCGAATATAATGGCCAAGGTCGAGCAGCACTTTCTCCATAATGAGGGCGCTGTCATTATGGGGATAGCGGCTCGCACAAGTGAG
>TARA_R110002110_G_scaffold363823_1_pt1 | contig 10607 bp, 10 predicted proteins | sample TARA_R110002110 | Tara Oceans TARA_R110002110 (sample SAMEA4397330) | marine metagenome | biome: Polar Biome; feature: [SRF] surface water layer (ENVO:00010504); material: water (ENVO:00002006), including particulate matter (ENVO:01000060) such as... | depth 5 m
ACAACCGGGCGACATCATTAACCGTAAACAGTTTCTCGCGAATTGCCATAATCATAATCCTTGCAAACTACCACCGGCGGCGGTAACAATCAAGACCGCGAAAAACGCGTTGCCGTCCTGCACGACTTCGCGCTAACGAAATCGGGATGACAGGATTTGAACCTGCGACCTCTGCGTCCCGAACGCAGCGCCCTTCCGTGCTAGTCGGCGACCGATAATCCCTTGCGACTGCTTAACATCTGCGCACAAATAACCCGCGCCGGTTACAGATTCGGAACGTTGCCAACGTTCGGGCGATGAACGTTTGCGAACGTCGGCGAATAATCGACCGGGTTTGCTGTCGCGCGGTAATTCTGTCGCGACGGACAACGTTCTGGCACGGATGCCCCCACGGTTCGGGGGTACGCGATGCAACTGGCGGCGGCGGTTTTGCGATATCTCGACGCGCACCGGGTAACCGACGCGACCGCGCGTAAACTGCGCCACCGTCTCAACTGTTGGTTCCGGCATTCCGCCCGCCGGTCGACTCGACTTTCCGCCGCGGCGTTCGACGCGTTCCGCCAGAATGCGACCGCCGCCGGATTGTCGCCGCGTACGGTCGAGGAAACCGTTTCCGACGTCGCACGCGTTGCCGGGGTATCCGACGTCGGAACGCGCCTGCGACGCTGGAAAACGGCAACGTGTCGCCCGGTGCCGACGCTGGCGGTACTGGCGACCGCGTACGCGAACGCCGACGCCGCGGTGTGGCCCGATCCCGACACCGTGCGAACGCCTGCGTTAATGCGTGTCCCGGCTGCCGCGTTCTGGCGGGCGTTTCTTGTGTTCGCATTCGTGACCGGTTTACGCCTGCGGGATCTGCGGTCGATAACGTGGCAAGCGATCGACGAACACGGCATCCGCTGGACCGCGTCGAAAACCGGACGCGTTCACACGTACCCGCCGTGCGCGGTCCTGATTCGCCATCTGCAACCGTTACGCGTCGCGGGCGACCTGCGTGTGTTCCCGGTGTCCGCGTCGCAAGAACGTTTAATACGTCGCGAACTCGTACGGATTAGCGGGTCGCCGGAATTAACGCCGCAAGCGATCCGGCGGGCGTCGATTACACAATGGGCGATCGCCTCGCCGGACGCGGGCCGGATCGTACACGGGTCGGCGGATTTGGGCGTGTTGGCGCATTATCTCGACGTGCGCCGCGTACTCGCCGCCGCGTTGCCCCGGCTGCAATTCCCCGCCGCGTTTCTGACTGCCGCGGAACGTGACGAACGCGCCGGGCGAACGCGCCGACTTCTCACGATTGCCGATTCGTTGCCGGTCGATCGCCTCGAGGATCTGTTGCGGGTCGGCGAGGCGTTCGCGGGGTAGTCGCCTCCTCGAGTATTTCGTCGCGACCGCTGGCGATTGCGTCGGTGATCGCGTGCCACGTCGCCGACCGCTGGTCGTTGCCCATGCGTTCCAACGCCGCGCAAACGCGGTCGAGGTGTATCAGTGCTTTCCCGGCTTCGATAAATATCACCGGCGGGATGTCGGCGATACTGTTCGGAATCGTGAATTGTGACACCGCGCACGCTGCGTCCGCGTCGCTTTGCCGAATGTCCCGGATTCGCGGTTCCGGTAACGGTTCGATCGGCGGCCCGGTTTGGTAGAACTCGCGCATTATTCGCCCCCGTTCTAGTCGCCGCCCGGTTCGCGATCCGTGCATGTCGCGCACGTCACGACGTTCGGTTCATACGCGACGATTCGTTCAACGCACCGCGTGTTCAATAGTTCGCACCGGTACGCGGGCGTTTTCGTTTTCCGCCGAAACCCGCAACACAATTTTTCGACGCACGACCCGTCCGGTTCGCCGCGGTGTTTGCAGACTCCGGCCGCTGCGTGTTGCCCGGCGTTGCCCGGCGGCGGATCGACGACCGTAATAGCGTTCCCCGATAACGCGGTCACGTGCCTCATTCGTAAACCCTCGCCCATATCCGAATGCACGGCCACGACGTCACGAACGGCGGTGACCCGACTTCCTGTTGTGCGTTGAACGTCAAACCGCACAACGTCGACTGATCCGGTGCCAGATTAAACGTCGGATTGAAACACGCTAGCATCCGGTACGCCACGTCGATCGGCGACCACGTGTCGCCGGTGTACCCGTCGCCCTGTTCGATTGTTGTCGTCCACGCGCCCTCGCTGCCCGACACGCCGTCGTCGTCGGTACACGTAAACGCGAATTCGAGAAACTCACACGGTCGATACGTGATCGTCAACGGCAAACTGTTTCGCGTCCCGGTCCACGTGTAGTCGCCGTTTGACTGTAGCGACACCGTAAACGACTCGCCGCGGATTTCTACCGGTGCCGATGCCGCGTCGACCTCGACCGTTAGCGTTGCCGGATCGTGCGAAAACCAGCACTTGCAATTGGCGACGTAGTTTTTGCCCAACGTCGGCCCGTCGATATTCAGTATCGCGTCGATCGTGCCTTCCGCGTCGCGATCGTCCGCCGCGTCGAATGCCGCCGTCGTCAAACCTAGATAAAACCCGACCCGCGTTAATGCCGCTGGCGTGATGTTGCAATCCCTTTCAAACCCCGGCGCGTCGTACGTCAACGCCGTCGTGTTCCACGTGTTACCTTCGCGCCCGAACACTTCGAACCCGCCCAACGCCCGCCAGCACCACGGCTGCCCATCGTTTCCGCCGTCGTCGGCCGATATCGGGTTTTCTGTCGAGTCTTCCGGCCACGGAAAATAAAACACGTCCGACCCGTGTTCTAGAACCATCCCGCCGGTCAGATACGGCCCGGTTTCCGCGGGTCGTGACATTGCGTGGATTCGCGCCGCGGCGGTTAACGTTTTCGCATTTAGCCAGGTGATGCCGTCCTGATCGTCGACGTCGACGGTTTCAAGAATGTTCCACGCCGTGTCGGGTTCCCAGAACCGCAACCACGCCGCCCAACGTCCCGCCGGTGCCGTTATGTTTAGGTGTACCGAAATCGACGTCGGATACCCGCCGATCTGTAACGCGTACGACGACGGCGGCCCCTCCGCGATTGAATGCGAATTGATAACCGCCCCGCCCGCCACTTCCGTGTCGATCGTATAGCCTAGCGGCCATGTTTCCGAAATCCCGCCGTCGGTCGTCGTGACTGGGCCGCAACAATCGCACACGCGACAATTCAGTCCGCTGCCCATCGACACATTGTGCGGGTAATTGTTCCCGGCAACGCGGATCATGGATCCACCGGGAACGTTAAGGCCGTCGACTGACAACCGACCGCGGTTACCATCCAGCGACCGGAAATAAATTCAGCGTTCACCATCGTGCCTTCGGCGACGGTCACGCCTTCCCATACGTTTTCAACCGTTCGCCGCACGCCTGAATCGACCCACGCGCCCGACTCGTCGAAATGCATGACGCGCAGTTCTGCCGAATTCGCCGTCAATTCGTTCGAGTCGATCGACGGCGGGTACATTATTTCGGTTAGATACCCGACGATTTTAGACGGTCCGGCGATCGGCACGAACTCGCCGTTGATTTGTGCGAACGCGACGAAATCGCCCGCGAACGCCGCGACCGGCGAATGTGCGGTCGCGGTGTTTACGATTTCCGTTCCGGCGGGAATCCACCCGACCGGCAAACAAATAACGCCGTCGGCGATACGTCCCGGAATTGTTCGGGTAACTGTAAACGTCGTCGTATCGCCCGCCGCCGCGTATGTCGGGTCGATCGATAGTTCGTACAATCCGTCGTTATCGGTCGACCCGTCAATCACGATTCGCGTTCCCGCTACCGCGCCGGATGTTTTGTCGCCCGCACATGTGAACGTCGACGCCGTCATTCCGGTTACCGGTTCGCGGCTTTCGTCGTCCTCGATCGGATGGACGCCCGTGTTTGTCGCGACGTTGAATTGCCCCGCCGCGCTGTTTTTGCTTCCGCCGACCGAGTCGTTAGTAACTAGCGGCGTTTTCACCTTGCCCATGATGACCGGGAACCGGCGGCCCGGTTCGTCGGTCGTATGCACCGGCGACAATCCCGGCGGCGGCGGCGGATCGATTATATCCCGCAACGCGTCGGCCGAAAACGGCGATATTTTCGCGAGTCCCATTTATGAAAGGTCCGGGAATATACCAGTGAAGTCTAATTCTTCGAATTCGAAAAAGTAGAGATAATGCGGCGCGCCTAGCGGGTCGGCCGCTAGTTCCGCGTCTGTTATTTGCCCGCCGTCCTTGTTTAACGGCACCGGATACTGAACCGCCTCGCCGCCGACCATGCAACGCGATTTCGCAGTCGGTACGCGTCCGATCTGGTACAGTCCGTCGTTTAAAACTTTCCGGGCGAACGTTCGCGTGTCGCCGATAACTGTCGCCGTCATCGGGTAATAATGATCGCCTTGATGCCATATTTCGTCGTCAAAACTAATCGAATCAATCAGTAGACTATAAGCGGGCCAGATCGTCCCGCGAAAATTCACGTCGTCGTCGTTAACGTATTTTTCGGACATAGTAACCAGTGGCGTCAATTCTTCTAATCTGTAGCGGATTGTGTAAACCGACTGTCGAATCGTTGTCGTAAACGGCGGCACAAACACGTCATTTGCGGTGTTCTGTATCAACTTGCCGTCCATTACGTCCGTGATGAACGGGACGACGACATCTCGATCCGCTTTCGAAATCGTTGCCGGTCGGTCTAACGGTTCTTGCGCGCGTTCCTGCGATTCGCGATTCATCCCTTGCGAACCGTTTTCGAGTCGCCCAGCGTTGCCCGTCGCGAACTCGCAATCGACCTCGAACCACTGCGGCGAGTCTGTCGACGAAGCACTCCGCGACGTACATCTTAACCGGTGCGCGTACTGGTAATCGGGTTTCCACGTGACGAGTAGATCACCGTATTGCGGCAACAACGACGAATCCAAAACGACCGTTGCCCCGTCGTCCCGGTTCGTCGTGTGAACCCGGTAACGGATCGTTACTTTTCCGTCCGATCCGGTTTCCTCCGCGGAATGCGGGCCGATCGGGTTAACGCGATCAACTGCCATTTTCTCCCCTTAACCGCACGTCGGTTCGATTCGTCTGACTGGTAACTTGACCGTGTGTTTCGCTGTTTTCGGGTTTAGCCAGTAGTTGACCGTACCGCCGCCGGTCGCCGTCGATGTCGCCGGGCAACGCGCGTCAATGTCGAACGTATTGGCGTCGACGATTTCCGTGATTGCGTACGCGCCGACGATCAGTAACCCGCCGACCTCGACCGAATCGTTAAAAAACACGTGGTGATCGGTCGTCGCGCTCATGCCGTGACTTGCCAGCGTTACCCGTACGGTCGAACTGTCCAACGTCATGTCGAACGGATCGGTCAACGTCCCGGTCGCCGTCGAGTCCCACGCCGACTGCCACAAAGCGACGTGCGTTTCCGACACGTTCGCGATCGACGTTAGTTTTGTGTCCTCGACTTGCGCAATCCACGTCAAAACCGTGTTGTTTGAATCTTCCGTGATCGTAACATCGTTCGCGTTTAGTACGTCCTGCGATTCGCGCAACACGGTTTCCGACAACGAATCGAAAACCTGTAACGTTAACGCCTCGATTTCCGATACCGGGATCTGTGCGTAATCCTCGTCGACCAGTTTGGCCTGGTAGACTACCGTCGTTTTTTCAAACGGTCGCGGCGGGTATTTCGTTTCCGCTGTAAACTGTAGATAGTTTGCCACGTCGAACGACCCCGCTACGTTTGCGACGATTCCGTAACCGCCTGAATGTAGGATAAAACTCGACCCGTCACTCTGAACAATTAACCCCATTGTCGGTCGCCCCCTGCCGCGGCGTGTGTCCTAACAACTGCAACAACGGCCCGACGTCCTCGCCGCGTTCGTCCGCTGCCGCCGCCGCTGCCGCTGCAAAATCGGCCGGGATATCCCGCCACGACTCGTCGTACTGCACCTGTAACCCGTCCGGCTGGTGCGCGTACTTCCCGTCGAGGTATTGCGCCCGCCACTCGTCGTCGTAGTGTTCCGCGTTCGTACTCTGTACGGATGCGACCGCCGGATTACCGCCTAACGTGTGGGAATCGCGTTCGCCCCACTCCGCGTCGATTTCCAGAAATGCCGCGATTCGGTCCAGAACCGCGTCGGTTTGTTGCGTTAGATCCGCGTACGTGACGCGCAACGCGGGAACGTGCGATTGCTGCAAATAGCCGACATACCAGTAGTTCGTTAGAATCCAATGGTCGACGCATTCGGCCGCGGTCCACGGTTTCGACTGTCCGGCGGGCGTTTTCCATTTCTGGTGTCGGTAATAGCTGGCGACCTGTTCCGGCGGCGATTTGCTGATGTGGATTGCTTTTATCGTTTTCGGGTACGTGCCGGCTTTGTGCCACTGTTCGACCATTTTGGCCGGGTCTTTCGAGGAATCGACGACGATTCGCCCCGGATTCGTTGCGAACGCGAACGCATAAAACGACTGGTCGCGGTCCCATTGCCGCCAGCGTTCGCAGTCGTCGGCCGAACACCCGCACCGCCAACAATGCGTTCCGCGTTTAAGCGCCTGCGGGTCGTACAACGACGACGCCTCGCCGATTGTGCTGATGTCGCGGTGTCGGTCGAGTAGTGCCGTTAATAGCGTCGACCCGCTGTAAGCACTCCCAACGATCATACATAGCGTTCGCGGTGTCATTTCGCCCCCTCGTCGCGGGCCGCGGCGGTCCATTCGCGGAGTCGATAAACGCCGTCGCGCATCGCGTCCGCCATCCATTTCGCCGCTTTGCCGTGATGGTTTGGCGCGTATTGCTTCGAACTGCCGAAACTCCTTACGTGGTCGATATTGTCGTCGTGAGTTCGTACGCCGTTCCGTTCGGTGCCGACGATTCGCGGTACGATCCCCGCGCGTCTGCACAACAAATTGAACCCGATTTCCGTGTCAAAATCGGAAAGGTTCGTGCGGCTGATGCCGTGCCCGTCGATCAACGCCCGTTCGTAGTCCCACGTGATCCCGTGGCGCTTGATTGTCGGCACGTGTAACGCGGTCGCCGTGTGCCCGACCATCCCGCGCCACACGTCCGCCTGCAATCCTTTAACGTGGTCGCGGTCGCTGATTTCGTAACCGACGACCGGCGTTTCCGCGGTGCATTGATTGACAAACCATTCCAGCAAATCGCGACGCCGCGGGAACACGTCCGAATGCGTGTTGAACTGATGATCCGATTGACACCGGGCCAACGCCAGATCCTGCGCCACGCTGCACGGTTCCGACGGATGGCGGTAGCCGTGCCCGCGTAGGTAATGAATCTCGACGTCGGCCGCCTGTAACGCCGCCAACCGGTCGCGGTGTTTGTCCAGCGACCCCAGATCGATAACGCAAATAAACGGCCGCACGGTTTGCCGCCGCCATAGGTCAACCGCTAGTTCGACCGGCTCCGGCGTGTCGAGGTGCGGGATTACAACTTGCACGCGATACGACCACGGGTAACGGTTCGCCGATCCCTTCCACGCGTCGTCGATGTCGTCACCGCGAACCGGTGCCAGTAAATGGTCGGTCACGTCTAGCCGACCTGTTCCAGCGCAATTCGGTTTTGTGCCGACGCCGCCAACTGGAGGTCGCCGCCGCCAGAATATAAATACAGTTCAATGTAATCGGCGGCCGTCAGTGCGACGATTCGTTCGAATGTAATTACGTTCTGAACCGCGGAATCCAACACGCTGTCGATATTATACAACGCCGACAACCACGACGATCCGTTCTTTTTAACCCGTAAATACAACGTGCCGACCGCGGAACTTGTCTGCGAGTTTTCTAAAATATCGAAGATAACCGACAACCGATAATCGCCGTTCGCCGAAACCGTTATCCGATTGGTCGTTGTCGAAACGGCCACGGACCCGCCTGACTGTTCCGCGGCCGAAAATCCGATTAACTGTTCTGTCGTCAAATCCGCTTCGCTGCCTGACGTATACAGACCGCCGTAACCGCTAACGTCGGTCGAACTGCCGCCGCCCGTTGTGCCCGCGCTAAACGCCATCCAGTTCGACGCGTCTTTCCGCACGCATAACGCGAAATCGTAATCGTCGTCGAGTGTAATATCGTCGCCGCCGACGCATTGAACGTTGCCGGTCCCGTGTTTAACGACGACCGTTCGCGATGACGATTCCGGCCGAATTACCAGCACGTCGCCTTCACCGCCCGCTACCGTGATCGTGTCGAGGTCGTCCGTCGCCGCGTCCGATTCGGTGTCGACGGTGTGGTAGCCCTGCGTCGCCGTTATCGCACCGCTGCCGATCGTTAGTTCCGTCGAGTCCGTGAGGTTTAACCCTAGCAACTCTTGAATCCCGGAACCGGCCCGCGTTCCCGCGGCGAGTAGGTATTGCGTGTGGTCGTCGTCGGTTAACCCGGACAACGCGCCGTGATCTGTAACGCCGCCGCCCGCCGTGCGTTCTTCCCACACTGGCGACCCGTCGTCGACGTATAACCAGTCAGTATCCGTGCCGTCGTTGTATACAATCCAACCTTCCGTCGGTGCCGACGCGTCCCACGTGGTCCCGTTAAACTCGACGACTTGATTGATTGCCGCGCCGTCCCATCCGGCGTGACTGGTTCCGGTCGCGTCCAGCAAATACCGGTCGCCCGACACTTCCGTCGGCGGTGCCGCGGTGTTGTCGACCCGCGCGATTACCGATTGTCGGCGACTGTAGCCCGACGTGATCGCGGTAACGCTGGCGGCCGACGCGTAATACGCCCCCTCCTGCCCGTCCAGTAAATCCGCGTTTAGGTTCGCGACCACCGTTGTCGACGCTACGACTAGCGGTGCCGTTCCGGTAACGACGTCGCTTTCGAATGTCTGCGCCCGGATTTCGTACCCGCCCGCGTCCCAATTCGCCGTCAGTGCAACCGTTCCGTCGGCGTTAACTGCGCCCGTCGGTAGCGGGAGATTATTCGGCAGAACTTTCCGCACCGCCGACGCCGACGTATCCCAGATCGCGACATAATCCGCCGCACCGTCGACCGTCGCCTCCGCCGTTAGCACGTCGATCACCGATAGCGCGTCGGCCATCGTTACCTTTTTGGTTTCGTTCGCCGACGTGTCGTCGATCACCATAATGTCGTCGGCGGCGACCACCGTAACCGCCGTAAACGCCGTCATTTTTTTGTGTGGCATCGCGTTAAATCCCTTCCGCGTCTTCGTTCAACTGTTTAACCGCTTTCGTTGTTTGCCGTAGTTCCTTCAGTATGCCGTTTAACACCTGCGCGTTGTCCTTCCCGGCCTCGGATGCTGGTACCGCGGCACCTTCTGCACCTGCGCCCATAACCATTCCAACCGCCTTATCCGCTATGTTTCCATCGTCGGGTTTTGGCTGGCGGCCCGCGGCTATTGTTTCGAAAATCCGGGAATACGCCTCGACCGAATCCCCCATTGCCGCCGACGACGTTAATTGTGAAAACCGTTCGACCTCGGTGTTCAAATTCTTCTGCGCGTTCGCTCGTTTTTCGACGTCCGCCGTTGCCGCTGCCGTTGCCGTCGCCGTCGCTGCTTTCTGCCTCTCGACGTCCGCCGCGTCCATTGCCGCTTTTTCTTCCGGCGTCATACCCCACTTTTCGCTAGCTTTCGCCGCTTCTTCCGCGACTTTCGCCGCTTTCGCTGCCGCGTCCGCTCTCGCTTTCATTTCCGCTTCATATTCGGCGGTCGTCTCGCGTAGTTTTTGCGCGTCCGCCTCCGCCAGTCCGAAATTAACGCCGGGGAATTCTTCGAGTATCTTCCCGAACGTTCTCATTTCGCTTTTTGCGGTTTCGAACGTATCCGCGACGAGTTGTGCCGCCTCCGCTAGTTTTTCCAACGCCCACGCCAGACCGTTTATCAACGGCACGGCACCACTATCTACGATAGGCGTGCCCGCTGAAATCATTAACTGTGCCCACGACTTCGATAGTCGATTTAATGATCGGTCGAAATCGGTCATCGATTTAGCCGCGACTTCCTGCGTAATCCCCGCCATTCCTTTCAACTTCGCTTGGTATTCGTCGATCTGTCCCGACATACCCAGCAATTTCTGCAACGCCCCTATCGACTGATCGGTAAACCCCAGATCCAATAATTTTACTTTTCGTTGTTCGACGCCGAGTCCCGCCATACTGGTTTCGAGATCGCCGACGATAGCCGCAATCGATCGCATCTTGTCGCCGTCGAATACCGTGATCCCCGCATCCGCGAACGCCTGTTTGTTCTTAATCGCTTTCGTTTGCAGATCCCGCATAACGATTGAAAACGCTGTCCCCGCTTCCGCGCCTTTTATTCCTTGCGTCGCAAATGCCGCCAGAACCGCCACGACTTCGGTTATGTCCTTGCCCGCATCCCGTGCCGACGCCGCCGCGCCGGATGTTAATGCCTTCGCGAATTCTTCCGCCTTCGCGTTCGCCAGTACATTCGCCCCGATTAACGTGTCGGTAACCAGTTTCAAACCTTCGAGGTTTTCCGCGGCGTCGGTCGACGTTAACCCGATCGCCGATTGTGCGTCGGTCGCCAGGTCCGTCGCTAACGCCAGGTCGAACATTCCCGCCTGCGCGAACGCCGCGACCTGCGGTAACGCCGCGATCTGTTGTTCCGCGTCGAGTCCCGCCGACGCCAGGTAAAAATACCCCTCGGCG
>TARA_R110002110_G_scaffold388791_1_pt1 | contig 10605 bp, 7 predicted proteins | sample TARA_R110002110 | Tara Oceans TARA_R110002110 (sample SAMEA4397330) | marine metagenome | biome: Polar Biome; feature: [SRF] surface water layer (ENVO:00010504); material: water (ENVO:00002006), including particulate matter (ENVO:01000060) such as... | depth 5 m
GGCGGTGGCGATACTGGCGGTGGCGATACTGGCGGTGGCGATACTGGTGGTGGCGATACTGGTGGTGGTGATACTGGCGGTACCGGAGCCTGCGTTGAAAGCACGAATCAGGAGTGCGGTGGCCTCATTAATTGGGCGTCTCCGGGTGCACGAGTGAGAGAAGGTGTCACTGGTACAAACGAGGTGATTTCCTGGCAGTTCACGACGACCTCCAACCGTAATTACTCCGGTGATATCAATATCTCGGAGACCACCGGTAATGAGCTGGTTAGTCGCAGCATGTGGATTTCGCGTTCGCCGGGTGGTGACGCTCTGCCTGCCTCCCGTTGCAGCACTGAAGGCGTTAGCGGTCGCAAGATCAGCTGGGCTCAAACTGCCAACTTCCTGCGGTGCTCTCTGGACACCAACACAACGTACTTCCTCAACGTGAAGAACGTCAGGAATTGTTCGAGTGGCCGTCTCTGTGAGTTCTATCGCAACATCGGTACCAGCGGCAACCCTTAAGCGGCCGTAGGCACGCCCGGAACCCCGATACCTGATTCAGGCGTCGGGGTTCCTCTGTTTTATTTGTGGTGATTTTGCTCACTGCCTAAATGGTTTTAAACGAGAATCCCTATGAAGTTGCGAGTAATTCTATTTGCGGCGCTGGCCTCTGCTAGCGCAAACGCCTTACTGGCTCAGGAAGACTCCGAAGTTGCTCTTGAGCGGGGCAGCATCGAAATTTCAGCAGACGACCTGCGGAATTACGCCCTCGATCGTGTGCCTAATGCCCGTCGCGCTGAATTTTTCAATCGTGATGATGCGGTATACAAGCTGGCCGACGGCCTGGTGTCGATCCGTGCACTGGCGGCGGAGGCCGCCGCCTCCGGTACACTGAATACCGACCTGCTCGAGTGGCAGGTGGCGTTGCACCGCGAGCGACTGATGATGGATCAGTACCTGGATGCGATGGTGGCGTCACAGACAGCAAACATTGATTGGGAATCAACGGCTCGGGATGTGTACACAGCCGAGGCAGATTCTTTTCAGCAGCCCGAGCGGGTGCGTGCGGCGCATATTCTGATCAAGACAGATGATCGAAGTGATGCCGAGGCCGCTGCGCTGGCGGAAGAAATCATGCAAAAGCTCAGGGCAGGCGAAGATTTCAAAATGCTCGCTCTGGAGTTCTCGGAGGACGCTTCAGCCAAGACCAATCTTGGTTCATTGGGTGCGTTTGAACGTGGCAAGATGGTGCCCGAGTTCGAGCAGGCGGCGTTTGCCTTGCGCGAGCCCGGCGCGTTGGCGGGGCCCGTAAAATCCGACTTTGGCTACCATGTCATCAAGCTTGAAGAGTATTTACCGGCCGGTCAGACCCCGTTCGCGCAGGTGAAAGACGACATTATCGCTCGTCTGAAAACGGAGATCCCGGCCAGTATTCGCCAGAACAAGCTTATCGAGCTGCGCTCTGCCGAGCCGCTTGTGTTCGATGAGCGTGTGATGGAAGCGTTGTTGGAAGAGTTTCGCAAGGACGTTGCGCCGCAATAACTGGCACGCTGCAGGCGCACAGGTATTGTCATGATTGAGGATCGCACCTCCGGCGTTATAATCGTACAGCGGGAGGGGCATGACGACCTCCAACTCGGCGTGTCCGGCTCGGTGATGGTGATACAGTATCAGTTCCTGCCTCCCGCTGATGTCGGTGTTGTCTCGGCCCGCGTATTAACGCAATCGCCGGATCGTGTTACCTGCGCGGTCCGTGATGATTGTGCTGGGCTTTCGGGTGGCTTTCGGCTCAATGGCCTCAATCGCATCTTCACACGGGAGTTGATCCGCTATCGACCGCGGGCCGTTGTGCTGCGCGGCATGCATGGCTGTGTACTGAGCCTTGTACGCGTTGCAGCACTTTTCAGGCTTCCGGTATTGCTGGATGTGCCAGGCGCTGACCTCGAAACCGCCCTGAACGTGGCTTCATCGCCTTGGCTCCTGGACTGTATACGGCAATCGGCAGCCGTGGTGTATCGTGACTCGCTGCCGTCGATGCTCACCAGTGCGGTGCCTGATGCCCGGCACATTCATGCCAGTCAGATCGCGACCTTCCTCGACGAGGCAATAGTTTCCGTATCCGGTGATAGTCTGGCTTTCGACTACTCCTTGTATGAGTTCCTGCAGCGCGACGAACCCTTGCTTATGCATATGCAGGCGCCTCACGCAAAATTGTTTTCGGGTTGTCAGAATGTATTGGATGTAGGCTGTGGGGCGGGCCTGTTTCTGCAGTTGCTGGAGGAGGAGGGAATACCCGCTAGCGGTGTGGAGCGTAATGAGGCGATCGCCGAGTACGGCCGTGCTACCGGCTTGCCTATCACAACGGCCGATGCACTGGATTTTCTTGATCAGAATGACGGCTATGACGGAATTTACTGCTCACACTTCGTTGAACATCTTCCCATGGAGGCGCTGGAACGCTTGATGCGAGGCCTGGCCTCTGCGTTGCTACCCGGTGGCGTACTGGTATTGGTGTTTCCAGATCCCGAGTCAATCCGTTCCCAGTTGCTGGGTTTCTGGCGCGACCCAGAGCACGTTCGCTTCTATCATCCGGAACTGGTCGAAACGCTCGCCATAGTGCACGGGTTGGAGCCGGAGTGGAGTAGTTATGATGATCAGCCACACGAGGTGGTGCCTTTCGCGCTGGCGCCAACCCCACTGCCGGCCGCGCCTGCTGTTGCGGTTACGGCACCGGCAGAGTTAATCGGTCGAAGTTGGTGGGACCGTTTTATCGCGCGTTTGGGAGCCGTGCCCCGTAGTGATAACGCGGCTCTCGAAACACGCCTGAGGGCCATGGAAGAACGGGTTGCAATCCTTGTCGAGCACAGTCAGGAAACGTCCGCGGCACTGGATGAGCGCACCAGGCAACTGTGGGCAGTCAACCGCACCTGGGCGTGGCAGGATAATGCTGTGCTCAAATTCCGCAAGCCTGCTTCGCGAACAGTGAGTTCGTGAAGTGAGCGCTACAGGCATCGAGCGGGCGGCTCTCGTGGATATTATCGTTCCTGTATATCGCAATCTGGCGGTCACTCAGCGCTGCCTGGAATCCGTGCTCGCGCATACGCCGCTTGATCGCGCCCGTATCATTGTCATCGATGACGCCTCCCCCGAGCCTGCTCTCTCCGATTACTGCCTGCAGTTGGCGGACCAGGGTGTCGTAACGTTGCTGGTCAATGAAACCAATTGCGGTTTTGTGGGCGCCGTCAATCGGGGTATGCAGGAAGGAGCGGAACGCGATGTGGTGCTGCTCAACAGCGATACGCAGGTGCCTCCGGGCTGGCTCCAGCGCCTGGAACGGTGTGCCGTGAGTGCGGGGTCGATAGCAACGGTCACCCCATTCTCCAACAATGCGACTATTTGCTCCTATCCATTTTTCTGCCAGTCTGCGGGCTTGCCCGAGGGGCTCAGTCTCGAGGCACTGGACGCGCTATTTGCAGAGGCCAATGCGGCGCAGGTGTGCGATTTGCCGACAGCCGTGGGATTCTGTGTCTATATTACCCGTGCGGCGCTGGACACCCTCGGATTGTTTGATGAGGACGCGTTCGGGCGTGGCTATGGCGAGGAAAACGACTTTTCGCGTCGTGCTGCATCCCGGGGCTGGCGCAACGTTCTGTGTGCCGATCTGTTTGTTTATCATCAGGGCGGGGCCAGCTTTGGGGCAGACAGTAGCGCTCTGATGGCTGCAGGCAATACGCAATTGCAAGAGCGCTACCCTGACTACGCTGATATTATCGCTGACTTCGTCGCCGAAGACCCCGTGAGCGAACTTCGTTGCCGCGTCGATGAGCGCCGCCTCGCGCTTCCTGGGCAGGCGATGGTTGTGAGCCGCGAGTGGCGACATGAACGGGAACGACTGCAGCGCCTTGCCGTGGAACGGCGAGAGCTGGAGGTGCTCTGTGGCACGCTGGGTACGGAAATTCGTCACTTGCGAGTGAGCATTGATGAGTTAAGCCAGCAGCGGAGCCAATACGACCAGCGTTGCCGCGAATATGACGAGCGCTGTGCGCGATACCAGGCGTTGCTTGATGAGGCGAGGGAGCAGCTGGCCATTACAGACAGGGGGTTGGCTGATTTACAGGCAAACCATCGCGAGAGTCTACGCACAGCAGAGCAGCTTGCGGCGGAGCTGGATCAGGCGCGCGAAACCTTGCAGCAAATCTACAGCAGCCGCGTATGGCGCTACAGCACGTGGCTGCGACGGTGATCGGCGCTGGATCGGAGGCAGGTGGAGGTCAGGGGTGGGTTAAGCGCGGATGTTCGCTTTGCTCGCAAGCAATGTTATCAGGCCGGTCAGCAGCAGGAGCGACCAGAGGGGGGAGGCCGGGACCGCATTCGGCTCAATAGCAGGCTGCAGCGCTACCCCCGCGAGGTACACGCCACCCCCGAGAATGTTGAGGTTTCCCGGGTCCACAACCGCAATAGACATTTGGCCACTCCCGTTGGTACGCCCTCGCACGCTGTAGTTGTTGAGGTTGACGGCCGACGATCCCACTGTACTGTTGGAGACCAGTTCGCGGTGCGCGCCGACCTGCACGAAAGAGGCGCCTCCGCCAATGCTCACGGTGTGTTCAAAGGCAGGCCCGGTCCGTCCTTCAATGTCACGGGCACCGAAGAGCCATACATCGTAGGCAGCGTTCGGTTGCAAGCCTTCTAACAGGAAATCCGCCCGGGTGTCGAAAGTGAATATCGATCCTGTGAGGCTGGCGAGGTTGTTGTTCCACGCGGGAATGGTCGATGGAATCAGCTCAAGGGCGAAACTGGTCAGCCCAACGCCCGAAACGCTGATACTGACCGGAGTTGTGGCCCCTTCTTCGTCAATCAGGCCGGTAAATGTCCCTGCCCCGGAAACCAGGTTCCAATTGTTCGGGGTCGAAGACGCAGACGGGCCGAAATCAACGCCGATCAGCTGCGCGCTGGCGTGCGCACTCAACAGCGCGCCAAGCAGGATGCCAGTGATCAGTTTCAGGCGCAAAATGGGAGTTTTCATGGCGTAGGGCACGTAATGTTCAAAGACCTCTATTCTCCTCCGAAGCGTCAATTGAAGCAAGGTCAGGCAGGGGCTGCCGACGATAGGTGCCAGACGTTCTCGCCCCTCCAGGACACCCTGCTCCGATGCCTCCGGGGGGAAGAGGTGCTAAGATACGCACCTCCAAAATTTATAGCAGGCTATCTGTCGCTCATCCCCGAAGATTGGCGGCCGGGCGCAAAGGGCAATCAAGCAGCAATGACCTCAACCGTACATGTATTCACGAGTATTACCGCCAATTATCTGCCCAAAGCGAGGGTGCTGGCGGAGTCGGTCAAGTCACTTGCACCGGAGGTTCAGTTCCATCTCGTTTTGTCTGATGTGCTGCCGCCGGGCTTCGAGTTTGCAGGGGAGCCCTTCGACTCCGTGATTCTGGCGACTGATCTGGCGGCAACAGTCACACCGGGGTGGCTGTTTTCCCACACCGTGGTTGAGCTGTGTACCGCCGTTAAAGGCTTGAGTTTCGAATACATTTTCGACCAGGTGGGCGCCGACAAAGTGTTCTTCTTCGACCCGGATATGGTCGTGTTTGATCGCTTTCACGAGCTGGTGGGGGCGTTGGATCACAGCAGTATCCTGCTGACCCCACACCAGACGGCGCCAGAATGCGACGATGAGGCCATCATGGATAACGAGATGGCGAGCTTGATTTTTGGCGTGTTCAATCTGGGCTTCCTGGGTGTGCGTAATGATGAAGAAGGGCGCCGTTTCAGTGGCTGGTGGCGCGATCGCCTCTTGCGCTACTGCCATGATGATCGACCGCGTGGGCTGTTCACGGATCAGAAGTGGGTAAACCTTGCGCCCTGCTATTTCGACGGGATCCAGGTGTTGCGCTCGCCGGCGTTCAATGTGGCCACCTGGAACCTCAGCCAGCGTCGGGCGACCGGGTCGGTAACAGAGGGAATTCTGATCAACGGTGAGCCTCTGGGCTTCTATCATTTTTCCGGTTTCGATAGTGGTGCCCAGGAAATCATGCTGAACAAGTACGGTGCTGATAGTCCTGTGCTTTTCGAGTTGCGGGATTGGTATATAGATGCCTGCGAGCAGCGCGGGCAGTCTGAGCTCGGTGCGTTGCCGTCGCAGTACGCCAGCTATGCAGATGAATCACCGATCTCCCTGCCGGAGCGGGTGCTTTATCGGCAGAGGGCTGATTTACAAGCCGCGTTCCCCGATCCTTTCGCAGTTGATGCCAATGGTGGTTACCGGGGCTGGTTTCAGGCCAATGCGGTGGGTGCTGCGAGCATCGATCGAACCGTCAGCATCGACCCGGCAGGCCCACTGGCCGACATGCTGAATGCTATCGGTTTCTGTTTTGCGGCGAGGTCACACGAGGTGCAGAGCCCCTTGAAGCGCTCGCTGTTGCAGTTTGTCGAGCGGGTCCTGCGGCTGTCCGCTCGATTGTTCGCGTGAGCGCCGGTGTGGGCGGGTCTGACGACGTACTGATTGTGCAGATGGGCAAGGTGGCCTCAACGGCCATCGCAGAGGCTTTGCGGCGTGATTCCATTCAGGTGCTGCAAGCGCATATCGCCTCACCCGAGAGACTGCAGGAAAAGCTGAGGATCATGACTGGCCCGTTGGTCAGTGAACAGGTTGCAGCTCGCATGTATGAGGACTATCTGCAGGAGCTCCGGGTGACCTTCTTGTTGGCCCGTCAGCGCGTGGCGAACGAGTCGATGGACGCGCCCACCCGGGTGATTTCTCTGACCCGTGACCCCCTCGGCTGGTACTGGTCCCACTTTGCGCAGAACTACGACCACTATCAGGGTTTGTTGCAGAAGTTCTTCCAGTTTCACCATTCTGATGCCGCCCGGTTCGACCCCGAGGCGGTTTTCATCGAGGTGCAGAGCCGCATGTTTGCAGTACTTGAGCACACACAGGCATCACTGGACGACCCGGGGGCGTTGCCGCAACTTATGGAGGAGGCCAATAGTCTTGATCCCACCGGGGTCGTGTTCAGCCAGCTGAACCGCTTCCTTGTCCCGCTGCGCTGGTTTCACGAGGATTTTCTCCCGGGTACGGGTTTGAATGTTTATGACTTCCCGTTTGATCGTGAGCAGGGCTTTGCCACCGTGCAGTCAGGTGGGTTTTCCCTGCTCCTCTTGCGCTACGAAAACCTGATGGAGCTGGCACCACAGATCGCGGGCTTTGCGGGTATCGAATGCCTGCAGTTGGAACGTGCCAATGTGAGCGAAGACAAAGGCATCCCCTTCAGCATAAAGCGCATGCAGGATGTTGGCCAGGATATGTTGCCCGCATCTCTGGTTGCGCGGATCTATGCAACCCCCTACGCGCGGCATTTTGGCTATGCGTATGATTCGTCATGGCGAGCGTCTGCTGTATCAGTTGCAGATGAGCCTGGCCTGTTGATAGGGGCTGATAAAGCGATGGGCAATGACGCTGGGCGATAGCAGTCTGCCTCGGGTTCCAGTCTGCCTTGTCGCCTTTCAGGGCGAAAGTGCAGCGTTGGCGTGCGCGCTTGATGCATTACCCCCGGAGCGGGAGCAGCAGGATATTGTTCTCTGCAGTGCCGACCCCGAGTTGGAATCTCTCGCCACAGCCGCTGGCCTATGCTGTGTGCCGGCTTTGCCTGCAACGTATCGTCGCGACAGCTACTGGTGCCTAGTAAGCGCCGCTTTGCGGGGCAGGGTCGAGCGCTGCAATGTCCTGCGTGCAGGGGCTACCCCGGGTGTTGCGTGGTACAGGCGGTTTCCAGTTCAGGAAACGGATGCGGCTGCGATTTTCCCCCTTTCGGTCAGGCACCCGGTCAGCTCCGTATTTTCCAGTCCCGCGCATGAGCCCAGTTTGACGCCTGACGAGATTGATCGTTGGTTGAATGCCTATACCTCGGCGCTTGCCTTCGACATTCCGTGTTTTGCCGGTGAGTCCGCGTGTATAAATGTACGCCTGTTGCAGTGTGCTTCGGTAACCAACGACGTTGAACTGGCGGCATACGTCCGCGAACAGGGTAGTCTGTTGCTGCTGACCGATAACATCTACGTTGACGACCGGGCGTTTCCTGTCTTTTCACTGCCATCCAGCCTGTACCCCGCTGTGCAAACCGCGCTCAATCGTCGTCACCCGCTCACGGGGGTGCGCCACGCTCTGGAGGAGCTGTCATCTCGCGGCGAGGCGCCCACAGCGGTAGTGCCGCCTGTCCAGCCAGCACGGCTCCACATCAGTCATAGCTGGGGCGGTGGCCTGGGCCGCTGGGTGGAGGATTTTGTCAGCGCAGATACAGACCACAGGAACTTTGTGCTGCGTCCTATCGGCGATCTGACGGCCTTCGGTCAGACGCTCGCCCTGTATGGCTCGGCAAGTTCGACCCTGCCATTGCGCACATGGACGCTGACAGTGCCGATTCTGTCCACCGCGATCGCGCACCACGAATATCGCCAGCTGCTAAACAGCATCCTGACGGACTTCGGTATTGAGTCGATCATCGTTTCATCCCTCATCGGGCATGCGCTCGATGTGCTTTTCGCTGATCTTCCGTTGATAGTGGTGTGTCATGACTACTACCCGTTCTGTCCGCCGATTCTTGCTACCTGGGGAAGTCCCTGCTGGCAGTGCGATGCGCATCGATTGACCGATTGCCTGCAGAATAACCCCGGTCATCGTTTTTTTCGCTATGAACCGGCGTCGCATTGGTTAGCGTTAAGGACGCACTTTGGCCGGGCTTTGTGTGAAAGCAACATACCATTGGTTGCACCAAGTGCATCGGTAGCAGAGAGAATGCGCAGCCTCATGCCTGTGCTGGATACTCGTACCCTGCACGAAATAGCTCATGGGCTACCACAGGCGGTGCTCGACGGGCTGACTGACAGTGGCTCGGGAGTTGGCTCAGACGGCCGTTTGAGGATTGTTGTTCTGGGCAGTCTGGAAACACACAAGGGTGCAGACTTGTTGAAGGCGGTGCTTGAGCCTCTGGCGAATATCGCGTCATTTGTTCTCGTGGGGAGCGGTAGTAATGGCGATGCGTTTGCGAGCTCACCGCACGTTGAGGTTCGGGCACACTATGAGCGAGAAGATCTGGGTGCGCTGTTGACTGAAGCCAGGCCTGATATTGGCCTTCTGCTCTCGATTGTACCCGAGACCTTCAGTTACACGCTGAGCGAACTTCACGCCGCTGGTATTCCCGTTGCTGCAACGGCGCTGGGTGCTTTTGCTGATCGTATTCAAGAGGGAGAGAATGGCTGGCTTTATTCACCCGATCCAGAGTCGTTGCTTGCATTGTTGCATCGACTGGCCTTAAGCCCCAGGGAGATTGCTAACGTCAAGGCGAACCTTGTAGCAACGGAGCCGCGCACGGCCCTGGACATGGTTGCCGACTACAATCGGCTGCTGCCTGCCGCTGCCGGCTATCTGCCGCGCCCTAAAGAAGGTGTGTCCGGGTATGGAGGGGCGCGTACCGGGAATATCGACATCAATCCCGAAGCGAGTCTCCGAGATGTGTTTCGCGAGTTTTGGCAGTATGTGCGAAAAAAAGTCGATAATACGGAAAAGCTGCCACGGCCGATTGTGCGAACGGTTTCGTGGCTGATGGGAGTCATTTATAAATGAACGGATACGTCTACACGCACCTGGTGGTAAGAGGCCGTTGTGTTTAACGCTATCGTGTTGGGGATGCACCGGTCAGGCACTTCGATGATCGCGCATCAGTTGCACAGTTTCGGGCTTTATGTCGGCGCTGAAGCAGAGATGCTGGTAGCGCAAGCTGACAATCCGCGGGGTTTTTGGGAGCGCAGGGACGTTGTTGAGCTGAACGACCAAATTCTTACTGATGCGTCGTCCAGTTGGTATATGCCCCCGGTTCGCAGTTCCTTGATTAGCAAATCCTATCAGAAACAGGTTGGAGAGATTCTTTCGACTATGCCGTCCCGTGGCTGGCTGTTGAAAGATCCCCGGATGTTGCTTACCTGGCCGGTCTGGGAACCGCAGATCGCAGGTGCCTGCAAGGTGTTTGTTTACCGAGACCCCGTGGCGGTAGCGTCTTCCCTGAGTGCCCGCCACGGCTTTCCGCTCACGTTGGGTCTGGAGCTTTGGGAGTATTACAACCGATGTGCTCTGGAAATTGTGTCGAACTCCGACGTCATTGTTGTGAATTATGAGCGCTTTGCGCGGGACCCCTATGCGCAAAGCCGATTGTTGCTAGAGCAGCTGGAAATGCATGGTGCTGTTGGTTTGTCGATGCCGGAAAGAACGGTTTTTGACAACGCTTTATATCAACGGGGGCAAGAAACACGCAATCTGTGCACCGCTTCATCTTTGCTGGCACAGAATCAACGGGAGCTGATGGATACGCTTGCCGGGCTGTCCTCGTCGGAATGCCGCAAGCATTCGTCTTATTTCCCCGACGAGGCGCTGCTGTCCAGAGTGCGAGACGTGGGTGGTGCATTGCGCGAGCTGGCTACGGTGCAGGAGCTTCGTTTGCAAAGGAATGAACTGCGTTTGCAACGGAACGAGCTGCTGGAAGAGGTTCATACCCTCAACGCCCGGCTCCAGAGCGGTGATGCCCAAGTGAAGGATTTGCAGGCGCTGCGCGATGGCTTGCTCGCGGC
>TARA_R110002110_G_scaffold260260_2_pt1 | contig 10602 bp, 11 predicted proteins | sample TARA_R110002110 | Tara Oceans TARA_R110002110 (sample SAMEA4397330) | marine metagenome | biome: Polar Biome; feature: [SRF] surface water layer (ENVO:00010504); material: water (ENVO:00002006), including particulate matter (ENVO:01000060) such as... | depth 5 m
ACGGCATCATGTTAAAAATGGCCAGCAACAGATTGATATTCATGGAATTTATGAGATTTCGGCCCAGCCATTCGCCAAAGGTCGGCCCCACAAATGGCACCAGATGCAGGGCCAAAGCGGAGGCGATTGCGAGGCCGATATTGATCGCCGGGCCGGCGGCCGCAACCAGCACCATGTCGCGTCGCGGGCGGCCGAGTCGGCCAAAATTGACCGGAACCGGCTTTGCCCAGCCAAACAGGATGCCGCCTGCGGAGATCAAAATCGCCGGCAGGATGATGGTTCCAAAGGGATCGATATGAGACAGCGGGTTGAACGTGACCCGTCCCAGGTTCTTGGCCGTGTCATCGCCAAGCTTCCATGCGGCCCAGCCATGCGCAGCTTCGTGCATTGTGATCGCCAGCAAAACCGGAATCACCCAGATGGACGCCAGGAACAGAATATCGTCGATGTTCACGTGATCACGTCCCGTCCTGGAATTGGGCGGCGAGTGCCGCAGCCAGCGCATCGATGTCTGCACCTTCAGGCTTGTGGCGTGCTGCCCGTGCACGAGTCCAGCGGCTATCAGCCGATTGTGACAGGCCCGTCACGGCACCGGCGACCTCCACCATCTCCGAAAGCACGCCCGAGCAATGCAGAACGGCGTCACAACCTGCGGCAATCGCCGCGCCGGCCCGCTCCGCCGGCGTGCCTTGAAGCGCCTGCATGCAAATATCATCGGTGAAAAGGAAGCCGTCGAACCCAATCTCGCCGCGGACCAGGGTCTCGATGACCGACGCGGAGACCGTGCCGGGCCTGTCGGCATCGATCGCCGAATACACAACATGCGCGGACATGCCGAGGGGGAGATGGCGCAAGGGCCTAAATGCCGCGAAATCCTGCGCCCGGAGTGTGTCGAGGTCGGCATCGACCCGCGGCAATTCCTTATGGCTGTCGACCGCACCGCGCCCATGGCCGGGCAGATGCTTGATCACGGGCAGGCACCCTTCCCGCATCAGCCCGCGCGCCATGGCCCCGCCGAGGGTGACGACCGTCTCCGGGTCGGCGGCATAGGCACGCGTGCCGATCGCGTCTGTCGTTTCGGGCAGGCCCAAATCCAGGACCGGCGCGCAAACAACGTCGATGCCAAGATCGGTCATCATGGCCCCGAACATGCGTCCGACATTCTCTGCGGCCGCAACCCCCTCTTCCGGTGCGCGTTCAAAGAGCAGCGCGACATCACGCGCGGCCGGGGCGAATGGCCAATCCGGCGGCCGCAGGCGCATCACCCGCCCGCCTTCCTGATCGATCAGGATCGGCGCATCGGCGCGCCCGACCGCATCGCGCAATTCCGCGGTCAGCCGGCGGATACCGGCCGCGTCTCCCAGGTTTCGGGCAAACAGGATGAAGCCGAGCGGATCGGCATCGCGCAGGAAGGCGCGCTCATCGGCGCTCAGGTCGGTTCCCGACAGGCCGAAAACGACCGCATTTGGCGATGTCATGCCCGTGGATGCCGTTCAGGGCGCAACGACGAGGCAATCCTGATTGCGGCTCTTCAGCTTGCCGCAGAGGCTGCTGGCGACCGCGCGGCCGGTCAGCGGCCCGGCCTGAATACGAAAGAACGTGCCCCGATCCAGCTTAATGCTCTGCACATTGAGATCAAGCGGGCCCAACAGGTCGGAATTGCGTTTCTTAATCCGGTCCCACTCCGCAAGCGCTCTCTCCCGGCTGGACACGGAAGCCAACTGGATACGCCAGGCGTCGGCCGCGTTCGCCACGGCCGCTGGCTGGGGCGCAGCTGCGGGTGGTGCCGCCGGAAGCGCGGATGGCTGGGCCACGACGACGGGTGGTGGCGGCGGCGGTGGCGGCGGTGCCGTCACCACGGCTGCTGGCGGGCTCGGCGGCGGCGGGGCGGTGGCCGCGGGTGGTTCGGTAACGGGTTCAGCCGGCGGGGCCGCCGCCATTTGTTCAAAAACCTCGGCGGGCGGTGCGGGTGTATCTGCGGGTGTTTCAGCCGGCGCGGCCTCGATGACCGGCGACGGGGCACGTTCGGCCGGCTCTTCGGGCGGCGGCAACAGGCGCTCAACCGGCTCCTGGATCTGGCCAGGCGCCAAGCGTCCGAAGACGAGCTTGTCCTGATCGGGAACGTCGAGCCCGCCGCGATCAGCGGGTTCCCGTTTGATCGGGTCTTCGCTGGCGGTGATGACCGGGGCCGCCTCTTCGGCACCCGAACGAATGCCCTGCTGGTAGGCGAACCAGACAACAGCGGCGAGCGCGACCGAACCAACCGTGATCGCGCCGATGGCGAGCATTCGCGCGAGCGGCCCCATACCTTGCCGGGGTTCCTCGTAGAAATCGCCGGGGCCGAGAATCTCAGGTTCGCTCATTGATGCCTCATTCGCGCAGTTCATCGACCGGGGTCACCCCCATGACGGCCAATCCCGATGCCACAACCGCCCGAACAGCGAGAACCAAAGCCATGCGGGCGCGTGTGACGTCCACATCGTCGGCGACGACAAACCGCAAACCCGGCTCTCCACGGGCCTTGCTCCAGAGTGCGTGGAACGCCGCAGCAAGGTCGTAGAGATAAAACGCCAACCGATGCGGCTCATGGGCCTCGGCCGCGCCTTCGACGGTGCGGGGCCATGCCGCCAGTAACCTGATCAACGCAAGCTCGTCTGAGTCGGTCAAGCGGGCCAGATCGGCATCCTGCAGCGCGGCAATGGAAAAATCGGCATCGGGAAACGCCTCTGCGGCCATCCGCGCCACGGAATGGGTGCGTGCGTGGGCGTACTGGACATAGAACACCGGATTGTCGCGGCTCTGCTCGCGCACCTTGACCAGGTCGAAGTCGAGCGGCGCATCATTCTTGCGGGTCAGCATGATGAAGCGGATGACATCCTTGCCCACGGCGTCCGCGAGATCGCGCAGGGTGACGAAATTGCCCGAGCGCTTGGACATCTTCGCCGGCTCGCCGTCCTCGAGCAGCCGCACCATCTGACACAGCTTCACGTCGATTTCGACTTCGCCGCCGGTCAGCGCCTTAACCCCGGCCCCGACCCGCTTCACATAGCCACCATGGTCGGCCCCCCAGACATCGATCAGGGTCGAAAAACCGCGCCGGTATTTGTCCTGATGGTAGGCCAGGTCGCTGGCGAAATAGGTCCAGGAACCGTCGGATTTCTTGAGGGGCCGGTCGGTATCGTCGCCGAAATCGCTGGCGCGGAACAGGGTCTGGGGCCGTTCTTCCCAGTCGTCGGGCAGCTTGCCCTTCGGCGGCTCCAGGGTGCCGACATAGATCAGCCCGTCATCCTCGAGCGTTTTCATGACCGCATCGACACCGCCGGCCTCCACCAGCGCGCGCTCGGAGGAGAACGCGTCGTGGCGGATGTTCAGAACAGCCAGATCGTCGCGGATCAGGTCCATCATCGCCGCGACCGAGAAGGCGCGGATTTCCGGCAGCCATTCGGTTTCTTCGGCGCCCTGCCATTTGTCGCCGTCGCGCGCGGCAAGGGCCTGGCCGACCGGCACCAGATAATCCCCGGGATAGAGGCCCTCGGGGATGTCGCCGATTTCGTCGCCGAGCGCCTCGTGGTAGCGCAGATAGGCCGAGCGCGCGAGCACATCGACCTGGGAGCCCGCATCGTTGATGTAATATTCCCGCGTCACCGCATATCCCGCCTTGGCGAGCAACGAGGCCAGCACGTCGCCGACCACGGCCCCGCGGGCATGTCCCACATGCAGCGGGCCGGTCGGGTTTGCCGAGACATACTCGATATTGACCGGGCGTCCCTGCCCCATATCACTTGCACCAAAGGTCTCGCCCACCGTGAGGATCCCGGTCAGCAGATCGCGCCAGTATGCGTCATGCAGGCGCAGATTGATGAACCCCGGGCCCGCGACATCGACGGATTCGATCGAATCCTGGCTGCGCAGGAGTTCGGCCAGGGTTTCGGCCAGATCGCGTGGCTTCAGACCGGCCGGCTTTGCCAGCACCATCGCGGCATTGGTGGACAGGTCGCCATGGCTCGCGTCGCGCGGCGGGTCGACGCTCACCCGCGCCCCGTTGGTCCCTTCGGGCAGCGTGCCGTCGGCCACGAGGGATTCTATTTCTGATTCAACGATCGCCTTGAAGGCACTGAAAACATTCATCAAAGAACTTCCGGGTCAAACAATTTTCGATGCAGCTCAAGGGCATAACGGTCGGTCATGCCGGCAATATAATCGGCGATCATCCGCGCCCGTCCCGCCTCGTCCTTGGCCTCGGCGCGCGCGCGCCATTCCGTGGGCAGCAGCTCGGGCTCGTGGAACAGCAACTCGAACATCTGCGCGACCACGCGCCGCGCCTTGGACGTCATCCGGTTCACCCGGTGATGCCGGTACATATTCTCCAGGAGATATGATTTCACCGCCCGGTCGGAGTCCTGGATTTCCGGCGAAAACCCAACGACAGCGTGATCCAGCGCCCGCACCTCTTCCGGTGCGCCGACATCGGCCTCGGCCAGGCGACGTCGTGTTTCCGACAGCACATCGGAGACCATGGTGCCGATCATCTGGCTGATCCCTGCGTGAATCAGACGTGGCCGGTCGAGGTCGCCATGGGCGTCCATCACCGCGCGGAACGCCGGTCCGACGAGCGGAATGTCGGCGAGATCGTCCAGGCCGAACAGCCCGGCCCGCAAGCCGTCATCGATGTCATGGCTGTTATAGGCGATATCGTCGGAAATCGCGGCCACCTGGGCTTCTGCACCGGCAAAGGTGTCGAGTTCCAGGTCATGGTCCGCGACATATTCCTGGATCGCCGCCGGGATCGCCCGGTCGCTGTCGGCATAATGGCCCGTGAGCGGCCCGTTATGCTTGACCACGCCCTCGAGGGTCTCCCAGGTCAGGTTGAGCCCGTCGAAGGTCGGATAGCGCTCCTCCAGCTTGGTCAGGAGGCGCAATGTCTGGGCGTTGTGGTCGAACCCGCCGAACGGCGCCATGGCCGCATCCAGCGCGTCTTCACCGGCATGTCCGAACGGCGTGTGGCCGAAATCATGGGCCAGCGCCAGGGCCTCGGCCAGATCCTCGTTCAGGCCCAGCGCGCGCGCCACCGTACGCGCGATCTGCGCCACTTCCAGGGAATGGGTGAGCCGGGTTCGGTAGTAATCACCCTCGTGATAGACGAAGACCTGGGTCTTGTGCTTCAGGCGCCGAAAGGCGCTCGAATGGATGATCCGGTCCCGGTCGCGCTGGTAACAGCTGCGATAGCCGCTCTCGGGCTCATCATGCAGGCGCCCGCGCGTGGCCAGCGGATCACAGGCATAGGGCGCCAGAACGGCCCCGAATTGTTCGGGTCCGGCGGGCGAGAGCCTCAGATCTGCGGGCGTTGTGGGCATGTTCGGCAAAGTACGTGTGTGCGCCTTGAATGCAACGGAAAATTGACAAACCATGTGACATGACTAGATACCTGATATCGTTAAGGTGAAATGGCAGACATGAGCGAAGCGACCACAGTGCAATCCGACACCGCACCAAAAGGCATTGGCCTGAGCGAAAGCGCGGTCAGCCAGCTGACCAGCCTGTTCGCAGCCGAGGCGCGCGACGGGCTGATGCTGCGCGTCGTGGTCAACGGCGGCGGCTGCTCGGGCTTCACCTACGGGTTCGATTTCGACGACAGCCTCAAGGACGACGACAAGACCTTCGAGACCGAAGGCGTGAAAGTCGTGGTCGACGATGCGTCGCTGGAATTCATCGACGGCAGCATCCTGAATTACGTCGAATCCCTGGGCGGCAATCACTTCCAGCTGGAGAACCCCAACGCCACGTCATCCTGTGGCTGCGGCTCGTCCTTCTCGGTCTACTAGACCTCCCAATCCGACTTTTCGAAACGGCCTTGTCCATGAAATAGTGCCGGTATGAAGTTGGCCCTCACATTCCTCGCTCTCGTTCTGACTGCTATGCCGTTGCCTGCGCACGCGCAGGAAAATTGCGGCGAGCTCATCACCGTCGATATCCGCGACGGGGAAAAGCAATCCTACAGTTTTGGGCCCGCGGACACGGACGGCAAACCCATCGCGACGCTCGTGCTTCTGGCTGGCGGTGGCGGCGTGCTCGACCTTGATGAAGCCGGTTGTGCCCGCAAACTCACCGGGAACACCCTCACCCGCAACGTCGCCGGCTTCCGTAAGGCCGGCTTCACGACGGCGCTGGTCGATGCATCCTCGGATCACCAGTCTGGCGAAGGTCTCGGCTGGTTTCGCGTGCGCACGGAACATGCCGACGATCTGGGTGCGGTCATCGCCGACGTGCGCGGTCGCTCACCCTTGCCGATCTACATCGTCGGCTCCAGCCGCGGCACGATCTCCGCGGTCAACGCCGCGGCGTTCCTCTCCGGGATCTTCGCCCCGGATGGCGTGATCCTGTTCTCGCCGATCACGTCGGGCTTTGTCGGGGGCCGCAAGGCATGGGTTGCCCAGACCGTGTTCGACGTGCGGCTCGAAGACATCAGCAAACCCGTCCTGGTCGTCGCCCACGAAAGCGACACCTGCATCCGCACGCCGCCGGAAAAAGCACGCGACATCCTCCCGCGCACCAACGGGGACCTGGAACAGATGATCATGGTCTCGGGCGGGCCGGCCGCCGACACGGGCATCACGGGCGTGAAGGCCTGTGCCGGCCGCCTCCCCCATGGCTTCGGCGGACAGGACGAGCTGGTGGTGAAACTCATAACCGAGTTTGTGGGTAACGCCGGTGCGCGATGATGGGCAACGCCGCCGCCACGCACTAGACTGCGGGTCCGCCCCTTCAACCGGTCTTCCCCATGTCTCTCAAAATCGCCACCTGGAACGTCAACTCGATCAAGGCGCGCCTGCCCAACGTCCTCGAATGGCTCGAAGCGGCACAGCCCGACGTGGCGCTGCTGCAGGAGATCAAGACCGTGGATGAGAACTTCCCGGTCATGGAGATCGAGGAACGCGGCTACAATTGCGCGGTCCACGGCCAGAAGAGCTACAACGGTGTGGCCATCCTCTCCAAGCACCCCCTGAGCGACATCACGACCGGCCTGCCCGGCGACGATGCCGACGACCAGGCGCGCTACGTCGAGGCTTGGGTCGAGGCGGGCGATGAAGGCGTGCGTGTCGCCTCGATCTACCTGCCCAACGGCAACCCGGTCGACACCGACAAGTTCCCCTACAAGCTCAAATGGATGGACCGGCTGGCCGCGCGCGCCCAGGCCCTGCTGCATGTCGAGGAACCGGTGGTCCTGGGCGGCGACTACAACGTCATCCAGGCCGACGGCGATTGCTACGACCCGGCCGCCTGGGCCGACGACGCGCTGTTCAGGCCCGAAACCCGGGCCAAGTTCCGTACCCTGCTGAACATGGGCTACACCGAGGCTTGGCGGACCCTGCACAACGAGACCCATGTCTATTCCTTCTGGGACTATCAGGCCGGCGCCTGGCAGAAGGACAACGGCATCCGTATCGACCATCTGCTGCTGTCGCCCCAGGCCGCAGATCGCCTGACCGCGTGTGAGATCGACAAGGGCCCGCGCGGCAAGACCAAGGCCTCGGACCACACGCCCGTCTGGTGTGAGTTGACGGCCTGACGCTATAGTCTGTGCCAGATCAGGGGGATCCCATGTCACTGGCCCATAACGAATCCGAATTCGCCAAATCCGTGCGCGACGTGCCGCGCAAGGCCCTGCCCGTCATCGATGTCGGCAAGGCCCGCCTGGGCGACGCGAGCGCGATCGAAGAGGTCGCATCTCAGTGGCGTGACGTGTGGGAGAGCCTGGGCTTCCTGTGCATCGTCAATCATGGGCTCGAGCCCGAGCTGATCGACGGCATGCATGATGCGGCCAAGCAGTTCCACGACCTGCCGCTCGAGACCAAGATGCAGATCAAGGTCACGGAAGATCAAAAAGGCTACGTGCCTGCGCGCGGCGGGCTGACGACCCATTCGAAGTTCCACAATTCCAGGAAACTGAACACGGTCGAGTGCCTGGTGCTGGCCACGGACTATCCCGCCGACCATCCCGATGTGGTCGCCGGCAAGAAATTCTACGGCGCCTGCCCCTGGCTCCCGGAAGACGTGGTGCCCGGCTTCCAGGCAACCGCCCAGAACTACATGGCGCGGATCACCGAGCTGGGGAAATCGATGCTGCCGGTCTGGGCCCGCTCGCTCGAACTCGAGGCCGGCTTCTTCAACCCGTTCTTTGAGCAGAGCTACACCTATTTCAGGGTCGCCAAATACGGCCCCAAGAATGATCTCGACGACGGCGAAATGGGCTCCAACGCCCATTGCGACACGGGCTTCAACACCTACCTGCCGCCCGCCAAAGAAGAAGGCATCCAGATATTGGATGCCGACGGCGAGACCTGGTTCTGGCCCGACCTGCCCGATGACGCCGTCATGGTAAACATGGGGTACTTCTTCGAGCGCTGGACCAACAACCGCTTCCGCGCCACACCCCACCGGGTGGTGCCGCCCACGGAGAACGACCGCTACTCCTTCGCCTGCTTCGTCAATCCGGGCTTCGACACCCCGGGCGATGCGCTGCCGACCTGCGTGAGCGAAGACAACCCGCCGCAATATGAGCCCATGACCTATTGGGAATATTTCGACTGGTACATGAAGCGGTCCTATACCCATTACGGCAAGCTCAAGGTCACGGGCGACAACGACGTGACGGCCTGACGGCCGCCCCCGAAACGGACACAAATGAATCCCTCCAATCGCTTCTTGAAGTTCGTCCTCGATCTGTATCTGGGCCGGCGCGGCTACCGCGCCTCCCTGATTGCCTATGGCCTGGGTTTCTGGGCCTTCGCCGGCGGCATGTTCCTGTTCCTGACCTGGCCCGACACCTCGTCGATGACGGCGCAGATCGCCCGCGCCACCCTGATCAACGGCGGCCTGCTGGTCCTGGTCCTGATGACCTATCCGATCATCTACTGCGCCTTCAAGATCGACGACAAGACCCGCCCGAAATCCCAGTTCCGGCGGATCCTGGAACCAACCATCGTCGGCGCGCTCGCCCCCTTCTACGTGATGCTGCTGGTCGCAAGCTTCATCAATTCCTTCGCGGGCCCGATCCTGCTCGGGTTCAATTGAGCGTGTGTACAGGCGGCTCATCTGGCGAAAAGCGGCGGATCGGCCCTATAGTCTCACCCATCCCGGCAGCTCGGAGGCCTGACCATGACCCTCGCCGCAGAAACGGACTTCGGACGCAAGGCGCGCGACCTGCCACGCAAGGCGCTCCCGCTGATCGATGTGGGCCCGGCGCTGACGGGCGACCTGGACGCGATCGAGGCGCTGGCGGCCGAATGGCGGGATATCTGGGAGGGTGTGGGCTTCACAGGCATCGTCAATCACGGCGTGCCCTTGTCTCTGACCCGACGGATGACCGCAGAAGCCAAGCGCTTCCACGACCTGCCCGAAGAGACCAAGCTCTCGATCCCAGTCACCCGCGACCAGAAGGGCTATGTGCCCGCGCGATACGGCGTGACGACCCATTCCGAATTCCACGAGAGCAAGAAACTCGACACGGTCGAATGTCTGGTGGTGGCGACGGACTATCCCGAAGACAATCCGAACGTGGCCGCGGGCAAGCAGTTCTACGGCCCCATGCCCTGGCTGCCCGAGGAAACCCTGCCCGGCTTCCGCGCCGTGGCCGAGGAATATATGGCGACGATCACAGCGCTGGGAAAATCCCTGCTGCCGGTCTGGGCGCGCGCGCTCGAACTCGATGCGGATTTCTTCGCCGCCAAGTTCGACCCGGCCTACACCTATTTCCGGATGGCCCATTACCCGCCCAAGCCCGACCTCGACGACGATGAGATGGGGCTGGCGGCCCACACCGACACGGGCTTCATGACCTTCCTGCCGCCCGCCGAAGAAGATGGGCTGCAGATCCTCGATACCGACGGCACATGGTTCTGGCCCGAGCTGCCCGCCGACGCGCTGATCGTCAATATGGGGCAGTTCCTCGAGCGCTGGTCGAACAAGCGCTTCCGGGCCACGCCCCATCGGGTTGTGCCGCCGACGGAGAATGACCGCTACTCGCTCGCCTGCTTCGTCAATCCGAATTTCGAAGCGGTCGGCGAATGCCTGCCGACTTGCACCGGGCCCGACAATCCGGCGAAATACCCGACCCAGACCTACTGGGAATTCTTCAACTGGTACATGACCAACACCTTCACCCATTACGGCAAGGTCAAGGCCGGCGACAACAATGAAGCCACGGTCTGAGCCGCAGTAAAACCTCAAGGGAGAGTACACACATGGCGTTTTTCGAACTCCGGCAATACAAGATCCGCCGCAACAAGATGAAGGAATGGCTGAAGATGTTCGACGAGGAGATCGCGCCCTTCCAGATCTCCAAGGGCATGGTGATCTGCGGCTCCTGGCACGGCGAGACCGATGATTCCGTCTTCGTGTGGATGCGCCGGTTCAACTCCGAGAAGGAGCGCGTGCGCCTCTACAAGGCCGTCTACGAAGATCCCTATTGGGTGAACGAAGTCGCCCCGCGCGTGGGCAAGCTGATCGACCGGGAGAAGATCCAGGTCCAGCGGATCGTACCCAACAAGAAATCGAGCGTGCAGTAGTCAAAGCGACGGCGTGTGCGGGCGGGTTTGAAACCCG
>TARA_R110002110_G_scaffold1476_4_pt1 | contig 10599 bp, 10 predicted proteins | sample TARA_R110002110 | Tara Oceans TARA_R110002110 (sample SAMEA4397330) | marine metagenome | biome: Polar Biome; feature: [SRF] surface water layer (ENVO:00010504); material: water (ENVO:00002006), including particulate matter (ENVO:01000060) such as... | depth 5 m
GCTTCTCGAGCATCGTCTGCGCGGTCTGCTCACTGAACAGGTCCGACAGTTCTCCGCGCAATACCAGCGTCGGAACGTCTTTCATATTTTCCAGTGCATTCCACAGCGCTCCGCTGCCGCCACCCTTGCCATCGAACGGCTCGGAGATTTTCATGTCATAGTCCAGCTTGATCCGGCCGGAACTGTTCATCCGGTATATTTTCTTGGCGAACGCAATCCAGTCCTTCAAGGTGAAGTCCGGAAATATATCGCCGTTATTTTCTGCGAGATCGCGACCGGCATGGGCCCATGTGTCGAAGTTTCTTCCCTGGCCCACATTGGAGGCGATCCGATCGAGACCGGACTGGTCGAGTTCCGGTCCGATGTCGTTGAGCAGCGCCCCGGCGACGCGCGCCAGATCCGTCCTCGCCATCAGCATGGTCACAATGCCCCCGAGCGAGGTCCCGAAAAATATTGCGCGGGGAATCTCCAGTTCTTGCATCAGCATGATAATATCCGAAACATATTGTTTGGGATTATAGGTGCTGCTGTCCTTGGCATATTCGCTATCCCCGCGGCCGCGCAGATCGACGATGATGATCCGGCGGTCGCCATGGAACCGGTCGCCGAGATGGGCGAAATCGCGGGCATTGCGGGTCAGTCCCGGGATGCAGATGATCGGGACCTTGCCGCTGTCCGACGGATAGTCCCGCGCGTGCAGCTTCAATCCGTCATCCGATTCCCAGTAAATGTCGTGATAAGATTTTTCTTCACTCATGCTGCATCTGGCCCCGTGTTCGCACTTGCTGCGCGACCGATTAGCCGCCACTGTCAAAAAATGCCATATAAACCGCAATCCGAGCCCGGCAAGAGCGTCTATCGTGCCGATGTCCAGATCACCCGCTTGGGAGAAAAGATCGGCGATCCGGTCGCAGCCGCCGATTTTCCCGAGCATATTCTCCGCTTCCGCAATGACCGTTGGGACCAGAGCGTCGGGCTGCAGAATCTCAGCGCGGACGAATGGATATCGCATTTCGGAAAATTCGAGCCGCTCGCCGACAATCTCGATCCGCCGCTGGCGCTGCGCTATCACGGTCATCAGTTCCGTACCTATAATCCCGAGATCGGCGATGGTCGCGGGTTCCTGTTCGCGCAGCTGCGGGACCACGAACAGCGTCTGATGGATCTCGGGACCAAGGGGTCGGGGCCAACGCCCTGGAGCCGGACGGGCGATGGCCGGCTCACCCTGAAAGGCGCGGTCCGGGAAATTCTGGCAACCGAAATGCTCGAGGCGCTCGGCGTAAATACGTCCAAGACCTTCTCGGTGATCGAGACCGGCGAGCAATTGACGCGCGGCGATGAACCCTCGCCCACCCGCTCTGCGGTGATGACCCGGTTGAGCCATGGCCATATCCGGATCGGTACCTTCCAGCGGATCGCCTACGAGAAGAATGAAGCGCTGATGCAGCAGCTGGTCAGCTATTGCCTCGATCAATATTATGGCGGCGCGAAAACCGCAAATCCGGCGGCGGAATTATTTGCCAAAGTTGCGCACGAAGTTGCCAAGCTGGCCGGATCCTACATGACCGCCGGTTTCGTGCATGGTGTGCTCAATACCGACAATATCAACATCACCGGCGAAAGCTTCGACTATGGCCCGTGGCGCTTCACGCCCTTTTGGGAGCCCGGCTTTACCGCCGCCTATTTCGACCATGAGGGTCTCTACTGCTTCGCCCGGCAACCTGAGGCACTCCACTGGAATCTGGCGCAATTTGCCAGTGCCCTGCGGCTGATTGCCGACAGCGAACCGCTGGTCGAAACGCTGGAAGCCTTCCCGAGGGCCTATGGCACCGCATTCACCGAGCATTTCTGCTGGCGGCTGGGTGTCGAGTCCGAAGGATTCGAAAAGGATCGCGAGCTGGTCGTGGCGGCCGAAAAGGGCCTGGCGCAGAGGACGGTCCAGATCGACCAGTTTTTCTTCGACTGGGGCAAAGCCGAGGACCTAGCCGACCCGGCGGGCAATGCGCCGGAATTCGGCGATTTTGGCGGGCTGATCGCCGATCGTTCGCGCAGCCGGGTGCCTGCCAGTGAATATTGGCAGCAATCGGAACCCTGTTCGATGCATATCGAAGAGGTGGAGTCGATCTGGGCCGCTATCGCGAAAGACGACAATTGGCTTCCGCTGTCAGAAAAAATCAAGGATATCCGGCAGATGGGCGTCGCATTGCGGCAGGGCTGAGAAGCGTCTCTTCGCCGCCACTGGCGGCAGAAGAAACCGGCGCCAAGTGGCTGGATTTTTAACCGCTTTGGTCTATCGTGACAGATGTGCCATATAGATATTAACCAGAATAAGTGTATAGAAAACCGAGGCGAATTTGAGCGACCTGATTTCCATCGAACCGGCGACCGGCGCCACCTTGTGGACCGGAACGAGCGGTGACGCCGATGCCGTAGTAGCCAAGGCGCGGGAAGCCTGGCCAGGCTGGGCCGCGACAGCTCTGCTCAAGCGGATCGAGGCGGTACGACGCTACGCCAACCGTATCAGGGCGGACGGCGATGAACTGGCTGAGCTGATCGCGCGCGAAACCGGCAAGCCGCTCTGGGAAGCCCGTACCGAGGTGGAATCGGTCGTCAAGAAGGTCGACATCTCGGTCAATGCCTTTGCCGAGCGGACACCGCAGCGCCAGCTGCCGAGCGCACCCAACATGCGGGCGGCCCTGCGCCACAAGCCGCATGGCGTGCTGGCGGTGCTCGGCCCCTATAATTTCCCCGCCCATCTGCCCAACGGCCATATCGTCCCGGCTCTGATTGCCGGCAACACGATCGTTTTCAAGCCATCGGAAAAGACACCCGCCGTCGGCCAGTATCTGGTCGATGCGTTCGAAAAGACCGGACTTCCCCCCGGCGTCGTCAATATATTGCACGGCGGGCCCGCGACCGGCAAGCAGCTGACCGCAAACGAAGGTCTGGACGGTGTCCTCTTTACCGGCTCCGCTCGCACCGGCATTGCCCTCAACCGCCAGTTCGCCAACCGTCCGGACAAGATACTGGCGCTGGAAATGGGGGGCAACAATCCGATCATCGCCTGGGACACGGACGATATTCACAGCGCTGCCGTGCTGATCGTGCAGTCAGCCTTTCTCAGCGCGGGACAGCGCTGCTCGGCGGCGAGCCGTCTGATCGTCAAGGATTCGCTCTACGACCGGATCATCCGCGAGGTGAAGCATATTTCGGATCGCCTGATCATCGACGAACCCTTCGCCTCGCCTGCCCCGTTCATGGGCCCGGTGATCGACAACGAAACGGCCGATGGCCTCACCGAGAGTTTTCTGGCCCTGATGAGCCATGGCGGCAAGCCGATCAAGCATATGGCGCGACCGGTCGCTGGCCGACCCTTTCTGACGCCGGGCATTATCGACGTTACCGATCTGGACGAACGACCCGATATCGAACTGTTCGGCCCGATCCTGCAGGTTGTCCGGGTCGCTGATTTCGAGGAAGCGATCGCAGAAGCCAATAATACGCGCTACGGGCTGTCGTCGGCGCTGATTGGCGGCACCGCCCAGCAATATGACCAATATTGGGCAAACAGCCGAGCCGGTATCGTCAACTGGAACAAGATGACGGTCGGCGCTTCGTCCGAAGCCCCGTTCGGCGGTATCGGACTGTCCGGCAATCACCGGCCCAGCGCTTATTATGCCGCCGACTATTGCGCCTATCCGGTGGTCTCGATGGAGGCCGAACAGACTCGGGCCTCGATCGGCGTCGGCCTCAAGGACGAAACCACTGCCGGCAGCGAGGAGCCTGCTCCCGCAAAATAGTTAAGCTTAGGCGACCCCAAAAACTTCTGTTTTGAACATGCGGGTCGATACGCGCATATCACCTGCATGGAAAATACATCAAACAGGACCGCCGGGGCGGGAAAAGTCTATCTGGTTGGCGCAGGTCCGGGCGATCCCGATCTTCTGACCCTGAAAGCGGCGCGGCTGCTCGCCGATGCCGATGTGATTGTTCATGACGGTCTCGTCAGCCGGGATATACTCGATCTGGCCTCGCCGTCCGCCCGTCTGGTCTCGGTGGCCAAGAAACGCTCGCTGCACAGCGTGCCGCAGGACCGGATCAACCAGATTCTGGTCAGCGAAGCGGGCAAGGGCTATCGGGTGGTGCGCCTCAAGGGCGGCGACCCCTTCATTTTCGGTCGCGGCGGCGAAGAAGCCGATGACTGCAAGGCCGCCGGGCTCGAAGTCGAGGTGGTGCCAGGAATCAGCGCCGCGCTTGGCTGTGCGGCCCAGGCAAGAATGCCGCTGACCCATCGCGACGCATCCAGCGCCGTTTCCTTCGTGGCGGGCCAGTGCAAGGGCCTGTCCGACCAGAACTGGTCCGGTCTCGCCGGCAAGGGCCGAACGCTGGTAATCTATATGGGCGTCGCCAATGCCGAGGCGATCGTCGAGAAGCTGATCGCGGACGGCGCGGCCCCCGACCTGCCGGTTGCGGTGCTCGAAAACGGAACACGCAGCGACTTTCGGGCGCTGCGGACCCTGCTGACGGATCTCGGTGACCTGGTCCGGCGCGAGGCGGTCCGCAGCCCGGCCCTGCTCGTGGTCGGTGAAGTGGCGCGCTATGGCGACGCCGAGGACAAGTTTCGCGAATTTGCGCAAATGGCGGGAGCGACAGCATGAAATTATTGACCGGCAATGACCTCAAGAGCGGCGACGTGATCTGGTGGACCGGCCTCGACTGGTCCCGCTTTGTCAAGGACGCCGCCGATGTCGGCGATCACGGCGAAGCCATCCTGCACCGCGAGGAAGCCGCGCGCCGGGTCAACGCGCCTTATATTATCGACGCCGAACAGACCGATGACGGCCCGCGACCGGGCCATATCAAGGACCGGGTGCGCGCGCTCGGACCGACCGTTCGTCCCGACCTGACATTGAAGCCGGCCGATCCCGACGCCGGCGAATGGGTGATCTGACATGTATCAATATGACCAATATGACCAGAAGATGGTCGACACGCGAGTCGAGGAATTCCGCGACCAGGTAAAGCGCCGCATTGCCGGCGAGCTGACCGAGGACCAGTTCAAGCCGCTGCGCCTCATGAACGGTCTCTATCTGCAGTTGCACGCCTATATGCTGCGCGTCGCCATTCCCTATGGCACGCTGAGCAGCAAGCAAATGCACATGCTCGCCCATATCGCTCGCAAATATGACCGCGACTATGGGCATTTCACCACCCGCCAGAATATCCAGTATAACTGGATCAAGCTGGCCGATGCGCCTGACATTCTCGCCGATCTGGCATCGGTGGAGATGCACGCGATCCAGACCAGCGGCAATTGCATCCGCAATATCTCTTCCGACCAGTTCGCCGGCGCAACCGCCGACGAGGTCGCCGACCCGCGCCCCTGGGCCGAATTGCTGCGGCAATGGTCCAGCTTTCACCCGGAATTTTCCTATCTCCCCAGGAAATTCAAGTTCGCGGTGATCGCCAGCGATACCGACCGCGCGGCGATGCGCCTGCACGATATCGGCATCCAGCTGGTCCGCAACGAGGCGGGCGAACTGGGCGCAAAATTCTTCGTTGGCGGCGGCATGGGCCGGACGCCGATGATCGCCCCGGAAATCCGCGACTTTGTTTCGGCGGATGATCTGATCAGCTATGCCGAGGCCTGCCTGCGCGTCTACAACCGCTACGGGCGCCGCGACAACAAGTACAAGGCGCGGATCAAGATCCTCGTCCACGAGCTCGGCCAGGAGGAATATACCCGCCAGGTCGAGGAAGAATTCGCCCATATGAAGGGTCTCGGCCTGGATCCCCCGGTCGCCGAACTGGAGCGGATCACCCAATTTTTTGCCGACCCGCCGTTCGATAAGGAGGCCAGCGACGATCTCGACCTGTCCGATCCCGATTTTGCGCTCTGGGTGGATCAGAACGTCTCGGAGCACAAGCAGCCCGGCTATGCGATCGCGACGATCAGCCTGAAACCGCGCGGCGGCATTCCGGGCGACGCGTCCTCGGCACAGATTGATCTGATGGCGGATCTAGGCGAACAATATAGTTTTGACGAGCTGCGCGTCACCCACAGCCAGAACATCGTCCTGCCCCATGTCAAGAAGAGCGACCTTTACGCGCTCTGGCAGAAGCTGGACGAGGCCGGTCTGGCCCCCGCCAATCTCGACCTGATCACCGACAGTATTGCCTGCCCCGGGCTTGACTATTGCAGCCTCGCCAATGCCCGCTCGATCCCCCTTGCCCAGAAAATCAGCGAACGGTTCGCCGATCTTGGCCGGCAGCGGGAACTGGGCGAGCTGAAGCTGAAGATTTCCGGCTGCATCAACGCCTGCGGCCATCACCATGCCGGCCATATCGGCATATTGGGTGTCGACCGCAAGGGGACGGAAAATTACCAGCTGCTGCTCGGCGGCTCCGGCGCAGAAGACGCCAGTCTCGCCAAGATCACCGGCCCCGGATTTACCGAGGACGGGGTGATCGATGCGATCGAAACGGTCACCAACGTCTATCTTGCCCGGCGCGAGGAAGGCGAACGGTTCATCGATACCTACCGCCGTGTCGGCATGGAAACGTTCAAGGAGGCCATATATGGTTGACGCAATCCGCCTGCGCGATGACGAGGTGCACGAAGAACCCGCGGTTTCGCTCGATTCCTTCCTCGACCAGTCCAACGCCACCGCCGTCCGCATCGAGGCGGGCGAGGATGCACGGCAGTTGCTGCCCTATCTCGACCGGCTGTCGCTGATCGAGATCGGCTTTCCGGTGTTCGGCGACGGCCGCGGCTATTCGTCTGCTCAGATCCTGCGGGAGGCCGGCTATGCCGGCGAACTGCGCGCCAGCGGCGACGTGCTGGTCGACCAGATTGCCTATATGCGGCGCTGCGGCTTCGACGCCTTTGCCCCCGACGCCCCGATTGACCCCGATGACATGCAGGCGGCGCTCGATCGTTACGACCATGTCTATCAGGGGACCTCGGACCAGCGCACCCCGATATGGAGTCTTCGTCATGGCTGAAGCAGCACGCAAGATCGACACGATCGATGTTCGCCCCGATTTCACCCAGGCCGACGCCGATGCCCTGAACAGACGGTTCGAGGGCGTGGACACGTCCACGATGCTCAAGGCCCTGTTCGACGAGCGCCAGCTCGGCGAAGTCGCGGTGGTCTCCTCGTTCGGCACCGAAAGCGCGGTGCTGCTGCATCTGGTTGCCTCCGTCGATCCGACCATTCCGGTGACCTTTGTCGACACGCTGAAAATGTTTCCCGAAACCCTGGCCTATCGCGACACGCTGGTCAGCCGGCTGGGCATCAAGAACAGCAATGTCGTCGAACCCGATGCTGCGGTCCTCGCCGCAAAGGACGAAAACGGCCTGCGCTGGTCCTATGACCCCGATGGCTGCTGCGAGATCCGCAAGGTCGAACCGCTGGCCCGCGCCAAGGCCGGCCTCAACAGCTGGATTTCCGGTCGCAAGGCGTTCCAGTCGGTGACCCGCAACAATATCCCGCGCTTCGAGATTGACGATGGCCGGCTGAAGATCAATCCGCTGGGCGACTGGATCAAGGACGATCTCGAGGCCTATTTCGAAGAGCATGACCTGCCCCGCCATCCGCTGGAAGCCGAAGGCTATCTGTCGGTCGGTTGCGCGCCCTGCACGTCGAAAGTGCTGCCCGGTGAGGACCCCAGAGCCGGCCGCTGGCGCGGCTGGGACAAGTCCGAATGCGGTATCCACGAGGAAGTAACACCCCTGCCGGATGCGGATGACAAGGGCGTCAACGACCCGATTTTCTGAGACCGCGTTCGCCCGGAACAATGGCCGGGCCAGCCTCTCTCGGCTAGATTTCCGGAATCTTGCGCCGCGAAAAGATCAGCGCGATCAGGAAGAAAAACAGGCCCATGGCGACAACCATCCCTGCCAGCAGCCAGTCTCTGAGCAGGCCGTAGTCGGGCCGCACATTTCCCGGATTGGCGATCTCGTAGCGGATCGCGATTCGCTCGCCAATCTGGGGAAGCGACTCGAGCACGGGCTGCCCCGCTTCGGCCTGATATTGCCGGCCCTTTCCGTTCTCAAAGCGCACCGTCGGATAATAGGAAAGCGTGGTCTCGGTAAAACCGTCCGAGCCTTTCATGCTTCCGACCTGCGTGCGCATCGAAATGATTGTCCCTTGCGCGCTCTCGCTGCCGCTACGGAACTGCCATGTGTCGACAGCGATAGCAATCCCCAGCAGAAGGAACAGCGATACCGCCGAGAAGAGCAGGACTCGAAGCCACATCGTCATGGAATTGCGCTCCGTTGCCTGGACCCGGCCCGCCCGGATGGACTGGCTGTCCGGCCCTTCCGGTCTAATATTCCTCCGGCCCGTCGCCATAGGCAAGATCGCCGAATTTGGTGAACTCGCTGAGGAAGCTGAGATTGATATTGCCGGTCGAGCCCTGACGGTTCTTGGCAACGATCACGGTCGCCTTGTTGACCTTGCTCTGGTGATCGGTTTCCCAGGCGGAATATTTGGCAATCTGCTCCGGTGTCGAATTGCCGTCGGGCTGGTCGGGCCGGATCGCGAGATGATAATATTCCTCGCGGAAAATGAACATCACGATATCCGCGTCCTGCTCGATCGAACCGGATTCGCGCAAATCGGACAGCTGCGGCCGCTTGTCCTCGCGGCTTTCCACCGCCCGGCTCAGCTGCGACAGCGCCATCACTGGCACTTGCAGTTCCTTGGCCAGCGTCTTCAGGCCGCGGCTGATTTCCGAAATCTCGTTGACCCGGTTGTCATTCGCCCGGCCCGAGCCCTGCAGCAGCTGCAGATAGTCGACCACGATCAGCCCGATGCCCTGACGTCGCTGCAGCCTTCGGGCGCGCGTCCGCAAAGCCGCAATCGTCAGCGCCGGGGTGTCGTCGATAAACAGCGGCAAATCCTGCAGCTCGCGCGACGCCATCGCCAGCCGGTGCATCTCGTCCCGGCTGATCGACCCCATGCGCAATTTTTCCGAACTGATCTCGGCCTGCTCCGACAGGATTCTGGTGGCCAGCTGATCCGCCGACATCTCGAGACTGAAGAATGCGGTTTTGGCACCCAGCGAATCTTCCGGGGCAAGCCCGTCCTCCATATCACGGCGATAGCGATTGGCGGCATTGAAGGCGATATTGGTGGCGAGCGAGGTCTTGCCCATGCCCGGACGCCCCGCCAGAATCAGCAGATCGCTGCGATGCAGGCCGCCCATCTTGGCGTTGATATCGGTCAGGCCGGTGGTGATGCCCGAAACCTTGCCGCCGCTGTTGAACGCCCGCTCGACATTGTTCAGCGCTTCGGTCGAGGCCTGCAGGAACGAGCGCACGCCGCCCTCCTGCGCCTCGCCCTCCGAAACACGGTAGAGCGCGGTTTCCGCTTCCTCGATCTGCTCCTTCGGATCGACCGTCTCGCTCGTATCCAGCGCGCTTTCGACCAGCGTCCGTCCGACGCTAACCAGTTCGCGGAGCAGCGCCAGGTCGTAAATCTGGTTGGCGAAATCACGGGCACCGATCAGACCGGCCCCGTCGCCCGTGAGTTTGGCAAGATAGGATGGCCCGCCCAGTGCCTTCATCGCCTCATCGGCCTCGAAATAGGGCTTCAGGGTCACCGGCGTGACCACCATATTCTTGTCGAGCAGTTTCAAGGCCTGTTCATAGATGCGGCCGTGCAGCGGCTCGTAAAAATGTTCCGGGCGCAACCGGATCTGGACATCTTCCGCGACCCGGTTGTCGATCAGCAGCGCGCCAAGAAACGTCGCCTCTGCCTCGACATTGCGCGGCAGGCGCTGTTCTTCACTCTCGTCACTCTGAAAACGCATCAACTCGGCCATGGCTCTTCATCCACCCTGAATCGATTCTCGGCAAGAGGCAGCAGGAAAAAACTCATAATGCCCGGGGACAGTCCTGTGGACAAGATGCTGCCATGTGCTGCGCTGCAAAAACCCTTGTCCTGAGACCGGCGCTGCGGCAACAGGGCGCAATGTCCGATCCGCGCATCATATCCGTCGAACTTGATGAAGCCACGATTTTGTGGCGCAATGCCGATATCGAGCAGGAGCGGCGGATCGCGATTTTCGATCTGATCGAGGAAAACCATTTCAAGCCGCTCAAACAGCACGAGGACGGCTATGCCGGACCCTATCAGCTGCGGCTCAGCGTGCAGGAGGGCCGACTGGTCATTTCGATCGGACGGGAGAATGGCGAGCCGCTGGAGACGCTGATCCTGGCGCTCGGCCGGTTCAGGCGACCGATCCGCGATTATTTCGCAATTTGCGACAGCTATTATCAGGCCATCCGCAAGGCCAGTGCCGCGGAAATCGAAACCATCGACATGGCCCGGCGCGGTGTCCACGACCAGGGCGCGGAACTGCTGGTCGAGCGGCTGGAAGGAAAGATCGACGTTGACTTCAAGACCGCTCGGCGTCTCTTCACTTTGATCTGCGTTTTGCATATCAAGAACTGACTGATTCTTCCGCTGCGTATCAGGGAACCCGGGTGGCCAATCGAGATATAAGAAAAACCATGCTGAGCCTTGCCACGATTGTCGTGGTACTGCTGGTCATCGCGTTCATCCTCCGGAATATCGCGGTCAGCTGGGC
>TARA_R110002110_G_scaffold87806_5_pt1 | contig 10584 bp, 8 predicted proteins | sample TARA_R110002110 | Tara Oceans TARA_R110002110 (sample SAMEA4397330) | marine metagenome | biome: Polar Biome; feature: [SRF] surface water layer (ENVO:00010504); material: water (ENVO:00002006), including particulate matter (ENVO:01000060) such as... | depth 5 m
TCCGCCGAGGACCGACAGCCTTTTCTGACGGCGAGGGTTGCCGGCGCCATCCCGGCTGGAAAACTGGCTGACGACGTCGACACTGTGATGCCGCGACAGGGCCCGGACCAGATTGCGGGCCATCTGGCGGTCGCCGGAAGGGACGGGCGAAGCTGGATGTTTCATCGGAGCATAAAAAGCGATCTGCATTTCTGTCGGGTGCTTCAGGCCGCATCGCGGCCGGCTGCCGTCTCCGCGGCGCCGAATTTTTCGATCAGCCGGTCGACGCCGGCGGCAAACGAAAACGTGCCGCGCACCCGGGCCTCGCCGCTGCGCCCCAGGAACAGCCGGCGTTCCGGGTTTTGTGCAAGCGCCGCGATCGCCGACGATAACGCGCCGGCGTCCTCGGACGGCACCAGCACGCCGGTTTCGCCATCGACGATCAGTTCGGGAATCGCCGACACCTCAGTGGCAACGCAGGCCAGCGCCTGGCTTTGGGCCTCCATCAGGACATTCGGCAGGCCGTCGCGGTCGCCGTCATCTCCGACCCGGCTGGCAAGGATAAACAGGTCGGCGTCGCGATAGCGTTCGATCACTTCGCCCTGGGGCAGCGCGCCGACCCACATCACGCGGTCGGCAATGCCGAGGCGTTCCGCCTGGGCCCGCAGCGAAGCGCGCAACTCGCCGCCACCGACATGCCAGAACCGCCAGTTCAGACCGTCCGGCAAACGGCTAAGCGCATCGAGCAGGATATCATGCCCCTTTTTTTCGACCGCACGTCCGACGCATAAGATCCGCAAGGGGTCGTTGGGGTCCTGCCCGTCGCGCATGGGCCGGCGTTCGGGCGCCGCCGGAAAACGCGCGCTGTCGAGCCCGTGATAGACCAGCTCGACCCGCGAACCGCTGGCATCCAGCCTCGCCAGATGATCGCGCGCATAGGCGGAGCAGGTCACCAGCCAGTCGCAGGCATCGAGTTTTTCGCGAATCTCCCAGTCGGGCGAGGTCCAGATATCCTTGGCATGGGCCGATACGGTCCAGCGCCTCCCGGTCATCGTCGCGGCATAGCGCGCGACCGAGGCCGGGGTATGCAGAAAGTGGACGTGAATATGGTCGATATCGTTGGGCAGTTCATATGCCAGAACCAGCGCCTGTCCGAACCGGCGGATACGGTTGGGCGACCGGTCGCGCCACAGATCGCGCAACCAGACCCTGCGGGCTTCCCGGTAGCCTGCCGACTTCCGCACAGCCCGCCAGGCGGCGAAAACCCGCCCCGGTTCCTGGTAGAGATATTCGGGCAGATAGCGTACCGGCGCCTCGATCTCCGCATGAACGGGATGGGAATGTTTGTCGGTCGGATGGCGCAGCGACACGATTTCGATCTCCATGCCGCGCTTTTCGAGCCCGCGTATTTCCTGCGCGATGAAGGTTTCCGAGAGCCGCGGATACCCCTTCACGACAATGGCGGTCCGACCCGTCATCGAGCGGTGTATCGGCTCAGCCGCGCTCGGCGACGGCGGCGATGGAGCTGCCGCGCCGATCGCTGAGCCGCCGCGCAAGCCGGTTCACATTTGGCAATCCGTCCAGCAGGCCGGGCACAACGACATCGGACGGGCGGTTCTGCTGCGGCAGATGGCGGAGCGCCGTCGCCATATCCTGTGCATGACGAACGCCGTCATCGGTGAGCATGCGCAACAGGCCGAGTTCCTGCGCCCGGTCGGCGCGGATGAATTGTTCCATGCGCGGCACGGTCCGCGGTACGACAAGGGCCGGCTTGTCGAATGTGAGGATTTCGCAGAACGTATTGTAGCCGCCCATTGCGACAATGCCCGAAGCCCCCTGGATCAGCGGCTCGATATTCGCTTCGAACGTTATGGCCTCCACGGATTTGAGCACTGCGGCGCGGCGGGCGAATTCCGCCTGCTTTTCCTGTTGCATGAACGGGCCGAAAACAATCAGGGCCGGGTAAGGCACGCTCGCATCGGTTTCGTAGGCACGCAGAACCCAGTCGACGAGGGCTTCGCCGTCGCCGCCGCCGCCCGGCGTCACCAGTAAATAGGGCCTGTCGAAGGGAACCGCATGTTCCGCTACCGGCGCGCCCCGGGCGTCTTCCCGTTCGAGATACCCGGTGAACACCATCTTGCGGCGGACCTGAGGCGACAGGTCGATTTCGGCCAGCGGGTCGCAGATCTGCGGAAGGCCATAAACCCAGATTTCGTCATACAGGTTTTCCAGCGCCGGCATCACGTTCTTGCGCTTCCATTCGGGCGCCAGCAGTGACGGCTCGTCCATCACATCGCGAAGGCCGAGCACCAGCGGCGTGCCCCGTTCTTTCAGCATTTCGAGCGTCTCGGCGACTTCGCCGCGAAGGCCAAGCGGTTCCTTGTCGACGATAAAGATATCCGGATCGAAAATATCCGCAGTGTGTTTGATGATAGACGCGCGCAGCGCCACGGTCTGTTCGATATCCAGATCGAGGCTGTAAGAGGTGTAGTCGCCGTTCCTTAATTTGATCACGCCCGGGACGCGCACGAAATCGACACGCCGGCGGAAATCGAAATTGCCGATGATCGGCGAGCCGGACAGGATTATGACCGACATATCGGGGTTCTGATCGACCAGCGCATGGGCAATCGCGCGGCAACGGCGCAAATGGCCGAGCCCGAAGCTGTCGTGACTGTAGATCAGGGCGCGTTGCTGACGCCGTTCGCTTGCCATCCGAAGTCCCACCTTTTTGTCTTGCCGCGAATATCGCACAGCTTTCCTTCGCCCCCAACCCGTGATTACGACGTTGATATGAGGAAAATGTGACGGTAAACGCGCTGTGCCGATGTGATAAACGTCACTGCGCGACGAATGGTTCCGTCACATGATTATTGCGGTTACGCTCGGCCGTGTCGTAGAAAGGGTACGGTCAGGCAGTCCATTGCCGGCTTGCGCCTCTGATCGCTACAAACGGGTTCTCCGTGGAAACAAGCATCTATCGCTATATTATCCGCCACTCGCTGCGCCGGCAGGTGATGTTGACCATTATGGCCGTGGCGTCCTTTCCGTTTCTGTACGCATTTTACGAGCTGCCGAAACTGATCGTAAACGGTGCCATCCAGTCGAAATCGGTCACCTTTCCGACCACGCTTGCAGGCATACAGCTGGATCAGGTTAATTACCTTTGGGTGCTCTGCGGGGCGTTCCTGGCCCTTGTGATCGTCAACCAGGCTTTCAAATATATCATCAACCTCTATGCGGGAATCACGGGCGAGCGCATGCTGCGCCGCCTGCGTTTCGACCTTTACGGACGGGTTCTGCGCTTTCCGCTGCCGCAGTTCCGCAAAACGTCGTCCTCCGAGATTGTCACGATGGTCACCGCCGAGGTCGAACCGCTGGGCGGATTTATCGGCGACGCCTTTAAACTGCCGATCTTCCAGGGCGGGTACCTGGTGGTCATCCTCGCGTTTCTGTTCGTGCAGAACTGGTACATGGCGCTGGCGGCAGTGGCGCTATACCCGCTACAGGGATATCTGATTCCGAAACTGCAACGCCGGGTGAACCTGCTCGGCAAGGAACGCGTACGCCTTGTCCGCCAGCTGTCGGACCGGATCGGCGAGAGCGTGGCCGGTGTGCAGGAAATTCATACCCACAATACCGCGCGCCGCGAACGCGCCGATTTCTCTCACCGTCTTGGCGCGATCTACGATGTCCGGCTGCAGATCTATATCTGGAAATTTATTGTCAAGTTTCTGAACAATACGATCAACCAGCTCGGCCCGTTCTTTTTCTATGCCATCGGCGGATATCTCGCGATCAAGGGCGAGCTTGAAATCGGTACGCTGATGGCCGCCATCGCCGCCCACAAGGATCTCGCCGCCCCGTGGAAGGAGCTGCTCAATTTCTACCAGCGCCAGGCGGACGCCAGGATCAAGTACGAACAGGTGATGGAACAGTTCCAGCCCGTCGGCATGATGGAAGAAAACAACCAGCTGGACGAGCCCGAAAAGATTTCTCCGGTGACCGGCGAAATTTCCGCCTCCAGCCTGTCGCTGATCGACGATACCGGTGCCGCTCTTGTTGACGGCGCGTCCTTCGTGATTGATGCCAAGGAACATGTCGCGATTGTCGGCGGCGGCGGATCGGGAAAGGACGAGACCACACAGCTTCTCGCCCGTCTGCTGGCGCCCAGCGCCGGAACGCTGCGAATTGGCGATATATCGGCCGAAGACCTGCCCGAAGCCGTCACCGGCCGCCGGCTCGCCTATGTCGGCCCGACCGCTTATCTATTTTCGACGACGGTGCGCGACAATCTGCTTTACGGCGTCCAGCACCTGCCGCTGCGCGCTGCCGAATACGATGACGAAGCGGCGCATCTTACCGAAAAATGGTTGGCTGAATCGGCGATCGCCGGTAATTCGACCGATGATCTGAATGCCAGCTGGATCGACTACGAAGCGGCTGGGGTTGCCGACGATGCAGAACTGAAAACCCGTATATTCAACACCCTGGCACTGGTGAATCTGGACCAGGATATTTACGCGCTGGGCCTTCGCGGCTCGATCGATCCGGCGATCCAGCCTGAGCTGGCGCAGGATTTCCTGAAGGCGCGGACCGAGTTTCACAAGCGGCTGACCGACCCTGAAATCGCCGCGCTCGTCGAGGGATTCGATCCCGAAAAGTACAATCACAATGCGACACTCGGCGAAAACCTGCTCTTCGGCACACCGGTCGGTGCCGGGTTCGTCATGGACCGCCTGGCCGAGAACGACTACGTGCTGAGCATTCTGGAAAGCGAAGGTCTTGTCGATCTGATGCTCGATGCCGGTCAGCAGATCGCGTCGACCATGACCGAGCTCTTCGCCGACCTGCCGCCCGGCCACCCGTTCTTCGAGCAGTTCAGCTTTATTTCCGCCGAGGACCTGCCGGAATATCAGGCCGTGCTGACCCGGATCAGCCGCGAGGGCATCGCATCGCTCAAGCCCGAAGAACGCACCATGCTGCTCTCGCTGCCTTTCAAAGTGTCGCCGGCACGCCACCGTCTCGGCGTCATCGACGACGCCATGCAGCAGCGTATTCTCAAGGCCCGCAAAACCTTCGCCAAAAACCTGCCGGAAGAATATGAAGACGCGGTAGAGTTCTTCGATGTCGGGGCCTTTAACGCGGCAGCCTCGTTGCAGGACAACATCCTGTTCGGCAAGCTCGCTTACGGTCAGGCCCGCGGCGCCGAACGCGTCGGCGAGATTATTGCCGACGTAATCGACGATCTTGACCTTCGCGCCGCCGTGATGGAAGTGGGCCTGAATTTCCATGTCGGCAATGGTGGCGGACGACTGTCGGGCGCCCAGCGCCAGAAGCTGGGCATTGCACGCGCCGTGCTGAAGCGCCCCGACGTCCTGATCCTTAACGAAGCCACCGGCAGTCTGGACGGCGCAGCGCAGACGGCGATTCTGGCCGGCCTGAAAAAGGAATTCGACGGGCGCGGCCTGATCTGGGCCGTTCACCGGCCGTCCATGGCCGGCGAATTCGACCGTACGCTTGTGATGAAATCCGGCCGGGTGGTCGAACAGGGGCAATTCGAGGAACTGTCGCGCGAGGGCAGCGCCCTTCACGACCTTATTCAGTCCGAATGACGCCGACGACGACACGGTTCAGAAAGATTGCGACAGAGAGTCTGGTGAAATGACAATGAAACCTATGACGCGTATGATTTTCACAGCCAAGTCCGGGAGGAAGAAGTGAGCCTGAATGAAGAAGTCGAGGCTCTGCGCAGCGTACCGCTGTTTGCGAAGATCGAGCCGTCCAAGCTGAAACTGCTGGCCTTCACCAGCGAACGGCTGACCTTTCCCGCCGGACAGGAACTGTTTCATCAGGGCGACCCGGGCGATGCGGCCTACATCATTCTCGACGGGCAGGCCGATATCGTGGTCGATACGCCCAAGGGCGAACTGGCAGTGGCCAAGGTAGGCAAGAACGATTTCGTCGGCGAGATCGCCATTCTGATCGACGTGCCGCGCACCGCCACGATCCGCGCGGAGACCGAACTGACGACGCTGGCAATCACCAAGGATCTGTTTTTCCGGCTGATCAGCGAATTTCCCGACATGTCGGTCGAAATCATGCGCGAACTGGCACATCGGCTGGAGGCGACAACGGCGCAGCTCCGTGAAGCGAAGAGCGCCGCGTAGCGCGCGCCCTGAACAACAGATCGTGAGCGTGATTGAATGAGCCGTCTCGATTCCTTCATTCGCCGGGTCTCAGCCCAGCGTGACTGCCTGAACATGGCGAAAGACCTTGTCGCCAACGTGCCCGGCCCGGTGCTGGAACTGGGTCTCGGCAACGGTCGCACCTACGATCACTTGCGGGAATTATTCCCTGACCGCGACATCTTCGTGTTCGATCGCCGCGTCGCCGCCCACCCAGACTGCATCCCGGACGAGGCCCATATGATTCTCGGCGATATCACCGAGACGCTGGCAACGGCGCAGGACCGCATCGGCGCCAAGGCCGCCTTTGCCCATTGCGATATCGGCACCGGAGAAAAGGAAAGCAATGCACGGCTGATCGCCACCATCGCGCCCATGGTCGATGCGCTCATGGCCCCCGGCGGGATTGTCTGCAGCGATCAGGAATACACGGTGACGCGCTGGCAGGCACTTCCCCTGCCGGACGGCGTGCGGCCGGGGCGGTATTTTGTGAACCGGGTAAACGGCTAGATTTTGCGCTAGACCGCCAGCTGAAATGCCACGCCGGATAGAATCGCCCCGGTGATCCCCAGTCCCAGATACACGGCGAAGACCGGGCGGCGCACAAGTGACCAGACCGCTGCCATGGCCGGGATGGAACTTACAGCGCCGGCCACCATGAAGGACATGGCCGCCCCGGGGCTCATCCCCTGATCCATCAGCCCCGCAAGAAGCGGCGGCGCAACATAACTGTTGAGATAGGCGGGGATACCGACAAAAGCGGCGGTAACGATGGGTAACAGACCCTCACCGCCGACTGACCTTGCGATCATTTCGGCGGGCACATATGTCACGAGGAGCGCTTCCAGCATGTAGGCGAGCGCCAGCCATTTGATGAGAAATAGCGCGTTGACCCTGAATTCGCTCTGGAAGGTCTGCACGCGCGGACGGTCAGACCAGAAGCGCCATTGCGGTTTCCCCGTGAAGGGAGAGGGGCCGCAGGACCCGCAGCCGCTGCTTTCATAAATCCGCAAGGGATCGCGCATGGCGCCGCGGGAAAGGGCGAATTTCACTGCGAAACCGCCGAACAGCCCGAGTGCGACCGCGGAGACCGCCTTGCCAACTGCAAACGGCCAGCCAAGCGCCGCAGCGGTGATCAGCAGGGTGGGCGGATCGACCAGCGGGGACGAGAGCCAGAACGCCATTACCGCCGAGAGCGGGGCACCGAGCGCGAGCAGACCCGCAATAAACGGGATAACCTCGCAGGAGCAGAACGGCGCCAGTCCGCCGAGAAGGGCCGCAAACACGACCATCCGTGATTCCCTGCCCTTGAACGCGGTCGCGATCATGGCTTCTGCGCCCGCCGCCTTGAGGTAGGCGATCAGCAAAACAGCAAAAGCGATGAACGGCAGGGTGCGCGCAAAAGCCTCGGCCGCAAAAAGGTTGACCGCGACGAAATTCGCCCGATCCAGGAGGAATACAAGAACCGGCGTCAGAAGGACAACCGTCCACGGGGTGTTAAGCGACCGCCAGGACCAGTTCCCGGCGCGCCAGCGACGCAGGACGAGTTCAACCATTGTTCGCCGCCCTTGGCTGGACGTCTGCACAGCACTCCCGGAGAATGAAATCGGCGAGCCCTTCCAGGTGATCGAAGGCCGCCCGGTTGACCGTCGTCCGGCCTTCGCGCTCCTGCGCGAGTAATCCGGCGGCACTCAGAAATTTCAGATGATGCGCCAATGTCGAAGGCGCAATCCCGGTGCGTGCCTGGATATCGCCGACAGTCAGGCCATCAGCGCCGGCGCGAATAACAGCGTTGAGAACATTAAGCCGCGCCTCTGAGCCCATCGCCGCAAAGCCGCGCGCTGCCGCCTCGATATCCATGATCGCCACTCCGTAATTCTATATAACTAGTTTTATAGTTATATAGTGCGGGCGATTATGTCAATGCCGAATAAAAGACCTAGCCCAGATTCGCCCTCCGCAGGCGCAGCGCGTTCCCCACGACCGAGACCGAAGACAGGCTCATCGCCGCGGCCGCGAACATGGGCGACAGCAGAATGCCAAAGACCGGGAACAACACGCCTGCGGCGATCGGCACGCCGGCGGTATTGTAGATAAAAGCGAAAAACAGGTTCTGTCGGATATTGGCCATGGTCGCCCTTGCCAGGGTCCGCGCGCGGACGATGCCGGTCAGGTCCCCTTTGACCAGCGTAATCCCGGCGCTTTCGATGGCAACGTCGGCGCCGGTGCCCATGGCGATACCGACATCCGCCTGCGCCAGCGCGGGCGCATCGTTCACGCCGTCCCCGGCCATGGCGACCTTCGCGCCGGCCGCCTGCAGTTCCGTGATCAACCTACCCTTGTCTTCGGGCAGCAGGTCGGCGCGCACGTCGTCTATGCCGAGGCGCGCCGCGACCGCCCGCGCCGTGCGGGCGCTATCGCCCGTCGCCATCACGATCTTCAGACCGGTGGCCCGCAGCCGGTCAAGCGCATCGGACGTGGTGTCCTTGACCGGATCGGCGACCGCGATCAGGCCTGCAAGTGTGCAATCGATGGCGACGAACATCGCCGTTTCGCCCTGGTCGCGGCGGGAATCGGCATCCACTGCCATGGAAGCAACATCGATCCCGACATCTTCCAGAAGCGCCCGGTTTCCAAGCAGGATCTGCAGGCCGTCGACCTCGCCGGTCACGCCCTTGCCGGTCACTGCGTCGAAATTCCCGGCGTCCGACAGAGCGAGACCCCGGTCGGCTGCCGCGCCGACGATCGCGTCTGCGAGGGGATGTTCGGAACCACGCTCCAGGCTGGCGGCAAGGCGCAGCACGTTATCCTCCTCCTGCCCTGCCGCGGGAATCACGGCGGACAGGGCGGGCTTGCCGGCAGTCAGGGTACCGGTCTTGTCGACGATCAGGGTATCGACCCCGGCGAGGCGCTCGAGCGCCTCTGCGTCGCGGATCAGCACCCCGGCGCGCGCACCGCGCCCGGTGGCCGTCATGATCGACATCGGTGTCGCCAGGCCGAGCGCACAGGGACAGGCAACGATCAGGACAGACACGGCGACCACGACGGCATAGGCAAGCGACGGTTCAGGGCCGACGGCGGCCCAGACAATAAAAGCGAGAATCGCGCACAGCACGACGGCGGGCACGAAAATGCCGGCCACCCGGTCTGCAACTTTCTGCACCGGGGCGCGGCTGCGCTGAGCGGCAGCAACCATGTCAACGATACGTGAAAGCATCGTATCCGCACCGACATGGGTCGCCTCCACGATCAGCGCACCCGTCCCGTTGATCGTCGCCCCCGTTACGGAATCGCCGACCGTTTTCTCAACCGCGACGGGTTCGCCGGTCAGCATGGATTCGTCGACCGCGGACCGGCCATCGATCACGATGCCATCCACAGGAATTTTTTCGCCCGGGCGCACGCGCAGACGGTCGCCGGTTTTGAGCTCTTCGAGGGCGATCTCGGTTTCCGTTCCGTCCTTTTTGACGAGACGGGCCGATTTGGCGGCGAGATCGAGCAGGGCGCGCAACGCGCTGCCGGTCTGTTCGCGGGCGCGGAGTTCGAGCATCTGGCCCAGCAGCACAAGCACGACGATCACGGCCGCGGCTTCGAAATACACCCCGACAGATCCGTCCGGCTGACGAAACCCCGCCGGGAAAATACCCGGCGCCACGGTCGCCGCGACGCTGTAGAGAAACGCCGCGCTGACCCCAAGAGCGATCAGCGTAAACATGTTGAGATTGCGGGTGACGATGGACCGGACACCGCGCTCGAGAAACGGCCAGCCGCACCACAAAACCACCGGGGTTGCCAGGATCAGTTCCACCCAGGCCGCCATATGCGCACCGCCGAGGACAGACAGCCAGTCTTTTACCGGCAGGCCCGCCATCGGCCCCATGGATACGGCGACCAGCGGCACGGCGAGAATCGCGCCAAGGGTGAACCGCCGGGTAAAATCGACCAGTTCCGGGTTCGGACCCGCATCGGCGGGCGGAATACCCATCGGTTCGAGCGCCATGCCGCAGATCGGGCAGCTGCCGGGACCTTCCTGGACAATTTCGGGATCCATCGGACAGGTAAACAGAGTCCCGGCAGGCGCATTGGCTGCGGCTTCGAGATGCGCGCCCGACAGATAGTGTTCGGGGTCGCCGGCAAAGCGGTCGCAGCACCCCTGGCTGCAGAAATGATAGGTATCGCCCCGATAGTCGTGGCGGGGTTTGCCGGCCGACAAATCCACTGTCATCCCGCAGACGGGATCTATCGCTGAATTCGGCGCGGAGTCCTGCGCGGTCGTGCGCACACTTGGTTTTTCGGTATCCATACCGTCATGTAAACCGGGACGGGGACCGCGGCAAGGCTCGTTCCACGCGACCTAGATGTCGATATCCGCCCAGACAGGCGCATGGTCGGACGGTTTCTCCCAGCCGCGGGCATC
>TARA_R110002110_G_scaffold168693_2_pt1 | contig 10579 bp, 8 predicted proteins | sample TARA_R110002110 | Tara Oceans TARA_R110002110 (sample SAMEA4397330) | marine metagenome | biome: Polar Biome; feature: [SRF] surface water layer (ENVO:00010504); material: water (ENVO:00002006), including particulate matter (ENVO:01000060) such as... | depth 5 m
CACCAGGCGTACTGACCTCTCTCCCACTGGCTCAGCGACCGCCGCGACCGGCTCAGCCGAAGCACCCGCTGCTCCGACACCTGACCAACCTCAAATTCAGATGCCAGATGCACCAGTTGCACTGTTCACTGGTGATGGTGCACTTTACTCGAAGCTTTTTAGTACTATTATGGCGCGCTTCAAAAATAAGGAAGTTGCAGGCTCCCCCATTCAGCTTGATAAGATGGCGGTCCAGAATACTGTAAAGCAGATTCTAAAGGATTTGTCTGCACAACTAAGAGCCAACGGCATCAAAGTTCAAGAGTCCACTATTCCAATGCTGGTTGATTTGATTGTTGAAGAGCTTGAAAGGACGTTGTTGGTTGAAGCATCAAAAACCAGCCGCCGCAGAGAGAGAGACTACGCCCGCTCCCTCAAGGGAAGCAACATGGGAACTGCGGGAGAGAAGAAGAAAAAGAAGAAGTCCAAAAAGAAAGGCAAGGCCTTTAAGACACACACAAGCACCGCCACCGCCGGCCACGGAAAGCCCTCGAACGCAGCCGAAAAATGGATTGCAGCAGGAAAGCCGGAAATCACAAGAGTTAGCGGCAACAATCTCGTTACCAGAGACGCTGATCACTATGCTAACGCAAAAAAGGGTACCCTGAAACCAGCCGCGTTAGAATTTGCAAAGGCCCAAGTAGCGTGGTTACAACAGAATAAACCTGATCAGAACATCCCCGACATGTTAACTAAGGCGATTGAAATAACCTCGGCTGATCCTCAAGCCAAGAATTATGGTGGCGGTAAGACCGGCACAGGTTCCAGAGTGGCACCAACGAAGGGTCAAGTCGACGCCGGCAGAGCAGTCGGAGGCAAGATTACTGCCCTGATCGGCCAAGCCGCCGGCGCCGATGTTCAAGATCGCGAGATGCGTAAAATGGTTACTGCAGATATTCAGCAAGATCTTAAAGCTATCATAATGAAGGTTGTTAAGCCACACCTACAAAAGCACTTACAAAGTAAGGGTATCAAGTTAAGAGAGAAAAAGAGAAGATAGATGAACAAAAATGAATTAAAAAAACTAATCAAGCCTGTAGTAAAAGAGTGTATACATGAGGTTTTATTAGAAGAAGGTCTGCTTTCAAATATCGTTTCGGAAGTAGCTAAGGGAATGGACACAGGCAGAATAGTAGAGAGTCAAGCCCCACAAACTTCAGCACCATCTATCTCGAAAAAAACTAAAGATACAAGAAATAAATTGAAGGAACACAGAAGAAGAATGTCAGAGGCTGCCGGCCAAACCGCGTATAATGGTGTTAACTTATTCGAGGGAACTACCCCGATTGATACTAACCAAGCACAACCAGGCAGTACAGATCTGGGCGACCCACGAGATGCCGGCGTAGATATTAGTTCGTTAGTCGGACCAGGCGCCCAAATTTGGCAGAACATGAAATAATGGATTTTTAAGTGAAAAAGAAAGCAGCAAATGTAATAGTGACTTCTAGGGAGTGCCGCGGCCAATCTGAAAGGATGATTCGTCGGTTTCTTAAGAAGGTAAAAAAAGAGAAGATAGTAGAAGAAGCTAGAGACCGAAGGTATTACAGAAAACCATCCGTTAAAAAGAAAGAAAAAAGAATAAAAGCCGAAAGGTTTCGTATGAAAGAATTGAGAAAGCGTCAAAGAGCACAAGAAAGGCGCGTTAGAAATAAATAAGGACTATTTATAGTGAGTATCATCAAAGCAGGAGTTTTATAATGGGAAGTTGGAATCTAGAAGCAGGTCTAAATCATGTAGGGGCGTATCAGGTGTCTGGCCGGCCATACGCTAGCGCTAGCATCAATTGCAAGCACGATGATGTACCACTAACGGAATGCACCGTTGCATTTCCGTATGTTACAAGGTGGTTCAAGGTCGTTAATCACGATGAAACAAACGCTTGCAAGGTTGGCTTTTCAATCTCAGGATTGACGGGTTCAAATAATTATTTCGTAGTTGGCGCCGCCGATGCAGCCGGCGGACACGGTTCAACCGATAGTGGAGTGCTTGAGTTAAAAGTATCCTCCATCGTATTATCCGGCTCTACAGATGTAGATATTATAGCTGGCCTAACAACTATCTCAAGTGGCCGGACAGCAACCTCCACGGGAGCTAACTGGTCAGGTTCGTCAGGAGTAGGATAGCCCATGGCGAAGTTTGGTTGGGCATATATAAATTGTTCTGACACCGGTTCCGGTGGTAGTGGTAGTGGGATCGCCTCCGGCCCAGCCGGCGCGCTACAATTTACTAACGGTACTGGTTCGGCACCAACAGGTTCTTTTAGATTAAGATACTTCACAGGCTCATACGGAGAACACACCGGCTCCTCAACATTAGTATTGTCTGGCAATATGGTTATCACCGGCACTTTGAGTGCAAGCGTATTTAACTATGAAAATATTGCTATCATTGACGCAACTGGCTCAACCTTTTTCGGGAATACTCAAGACGACATACACTCTAGAACTGGTAGCTTAGAAATATGGGGTGGCTCGACAGGAGAAACATGCATATTAACCTCCAGTGCTTATAGCCAACAAACATTCGTCCGCGGCTTTGGTGCTAACTATAGCAATGTCACCAGTAGCCATCACACAGCCGCAACATCAGAATACATCTTAGGAGTTAACAAAACAGGGCAGGTGTCAATCACGGTCCCAAGCGCTTCAATATTTGGTGCTGGCTCCGTGATCATAGTAAAAGACGAAGTAGTATCCCGGGGGGCTTATAATATTACATTAACCTGTTCTGCCGGAGCACCCTATCTTTTCGATGGTTCCACCACATACATCATCACAGGCTCGATGCCGGCCATTAGTTTGTATTCCAATGGCACTAACTGGTTTGTCTTCTAATTACATTTGGGAGACCGCGGTGAATGGCATATAACGCAGTATCAGGGACACTAATAGCAGCACAGGAATATATTCCTGGCGATCTAATAGTTGGCAATATCGTATCTGGCAACCTCAGCACTTCTGATGGCGCCAGCATAATCAATGTCCCACGTGTTTCTAATGCAACTGACAACTCTTTGCTTAGTAATGTCGGTGGAGACGCCAACACACTAACTTGCGAGAGCAACTTAACGTTTAATGGTACATCCAATGTTCTAAACGTTGTTGGCTCTGTAACAGCCAGCGTTAGCCTCTCAGCGTCTTTTATTTATGGAGACGGCTCTGCTCTAACAAACTTACCAAGTGGAGGCGCCACCGCTGCTGGGCCCGTTTATTCACTACAATTACATAATGCTGACAATGATCTAACTGGATCCGCAAACTTGCTATTCCAAAGTGACATCTTAAAGATGAGTTGTGGCTTAAAGTTAAACCGTACAAGTATCTCTGCCACCTACACAGCATCCCTCACAGATTACTATATTGGAGTCGATTCCACTGGCGGCACTATCTCTCTTCGTTTACCGGATGCGTCTGTTATGCTTAGTGGGCAGACATATGTGGTAAAGGACGAGGGCGGCGTCTCAAACACAAACGCTATCACTATTTTGGCCTCCGGATCACAAACAATCGATGGTCAAAATCAAGTACTTTTACAATCACCCTATGCAGCTCTATCACTTTATTGTAACGGTACAAACAAATACTTTATTTGCTAGAGATCAAGACCTGCAAACACACTATTTATAAGAGGATGGGCTTGGCATTGCTCTTGCTTTTAGCAGGGTGGTGAATAGCTATGCTTTATCTTATCCAAACAAACCAAATTAAAACTTATAATATGGAGGGTTTTTAAAAATGGCTTATAAATTTCAAATGACTGATGCAATCCTCAGTGGTACTATGGCCCCAAGCAACGACGACGCGTTCGACCTTGGTGTTTCCGGTGCTAAATGGAAAGACTTGTATATTGATGGTACCGCGTACCTCGATGCAATCAACTACAATGGTACTTTAGTTACTGCTACCGCAGCAGAACTTAACTATCTCGATAACGACGCTCTCACGGCCGCCGATATCACAAAACTAGCTGCTCTAACTGCTACTGCTGCGGAGCTTAACTATCTCGATAACGACGACCTTTCGGCCGCCGATCTTCAAAAGCTTGCTGATGTTACATCAACTGCTGCTGAACTCAACTATCTCGACATTACCACTCTTGGTACTGCCGCGGCAACCAAGGCACTAGTGGCTGATGGTTCCGCGAACCTGAATGCTTCAGCAATCACTTTCACCAACCTTGGAACTGTTACTACCGTTGACATCAACGGTGGTTCTATCGATGGCGCTGCTGTTGGTACTGCTGCTCAGTCGACCGGTAAATTCACCACGCTTTCGGGTTCTGGTGCTGCTACCTTTGCGAACACAATGGTCGTCCAAGGCGCCGTCTCGACGCTAAGCTCGGTCACTGCTGGTTCTTCTTTCATCATCGGTTCCGCTGATCTCAACGAAGTCGATATGGAGAAGCTTGATGGTATCACTAACGGTACCGCGGCGGCTAGCAAAGCTCTTGTTGCTGATGCTAACATCGACATCGCTGGTCTTCGTAACATAACCGGTACAGGTGCTATCACCGCCGGTACTTCATTCATCATTGGCTCTGCCGACTTGAGTGAAGTCGATATGGAGAAACTTGACGGTATCACTAATGGTACTGGTGCAGCTAACAAGGCACTTGTCCTTGATGGCTCTCGGGATGTTGATACAATCAACGCTCTGGGTATTGCTAGCATGGCTAACAACTGGACAAACGCAGGTCGCACTGTTGCCGATATGGGTATTCTTACCACTGTCGATATTAACGGCGGCTCTGTGGATGGTGCTACCATCGGTGCAGCTGCTCAGTCTTCTGTTAAAGCTACTACGCTTTCGGGTTCTAGCACTTTGAGTGTTGTCGGCAATGCAGACTTTAACGGCACAATGACACTTGTTGGTGTCGCTGACGCCGCTGTTGCAGTTGCTAACGATAGCTTGTACTTTCTTGATTCCGATGGTCTCATGAAAAGAGAATCAATGGTCGATTATGCGGCCGCTATCGCAGGTGTCGGCCTCCTTGCCGCCAGCGGCGAATTGCTTGTTTCTCTTGACGAACTATCTGCTGGTGTTGTTGACGTCGCTAATGATAGCTTTGCTATCGTAGATGCCAACGACAGTAACGTTTCCAAGAAGGAAAGCATCGCTGATTTTGTTGCTGCTATAGCTGGTGCCGGTATTACCGCTACCAATGGTGTTCTGTCTTCAGACGCCTCACCAACACCGAACGATATTGGCAACGCTAGCGCAAGCCTGGTTGAAGGGTTTAACTATTCTTCTGCTGTTTTTGATGCAGTACGCACCTGGACATGTCCAGCAAGCCCAGATGCAGGTGATAAAGTTGTGGTTAAAGCTCCTTCGAACGCTCACCTCTTCGCGCTTACAGTAGCGCGCGCCGGCTCACAAACAATTGATGGTGAACAACAAGTTGTTATGAGTTCCCCCAACGGTGCTATCACACTTACCTATCTTGGTAGTGACAAATGGGCGATCTCCTAGGATATCCCCAAATGGCTTGAATGCTTTGTATTTAAACCTTGGATGCCTCCCTTTTGGGAGGCATCCTCTTTTTTGTGGAGGTTAGCAGAAAAACAAGCTATTTATTGGAGAAGAGGTAAAATATGGCTTATAATGTATTGAGGGGAACCATCGAGTTCTCCGATACAACAACTGGTTCAATTGAAAGCATGGTCGATAATTGGTCAGCGCAAGCGATAACAGGTGTAAAGACATTCTCAAGCACGCTCTCAGCAAGTGCGTTCTGGGATACAGTAAACGAAACACTTGTCACAGCCCCAGCAATTAAAACAATTACCGGGGATGGTGCTGGGAGAGTTATTGTATCAGATGGTGATGGCACGGCCACATGCGATAGTTCTTTAATCTATACTGTGGGTCAGGGACTCACAGCGTCATATTACTCTGGTTCCGGAGTCGGGTTAACTAATCTCCCACCTGATCAATTTTCAAGCGCGCTGCCGGCAGCGTCAGTTAATTATGGATATGGTTTAACGGCTTCATCGGGGCAACTGATCGTGAAAGGGGGTGATGGTATCACGGTCGATGCTTCCGGTGTTGCTGTAACCATTACAAGTAATGGCGGTGCCGCCATTGCTGGGGGCGGTGTAAGTGTTAGTCCGGCAAACGCGACTGACATTACAAGTGGAGGCCAAAACCTGGCAGACTTCGATATTATGTTGGTGGAAGATGTTACCCACGGCTTAAGAAAGACAACTTTAACAAACTTATATTCAAATTATATTGCCGGTAAACTCCCAGCGCCCGCCATCACCAGCTATACTAATAGCACCGACAATAGAATATTAACATCAGTTAACTCAACCACGGTTAACGGAGAGGCCAACTTAACTTTTGACGGGTCCATATTAGTTGTGGACGCCGCCGTTTCTGGCTCGGGAACACTTACAATCACATCCCTGAGCGCCAGCGGCGAAAGCCACTTCTCAGGAAACGTTGGAATAGGTACCGCGACTCCCTTGTATGATTTACATGTTAATGGCGCCGGTGTGACAGTCGCGACGATTGATGGCGGCTCCGGCGCAGATGCTTATCTTAAACTGGCCACCGCAGGAACAGAAAAAGGATATCTTAAGTTGGGCTCTGGCGGCAATATCGTGTTAGCTCAAGATGCGACCGGTGGGGATCTTCTACTTAAAGCGAAGCCTGGCGGAGTTTCAACCACTTATCTCACCTTAGATGGCGGCACAACCACAATTGTTGCCGGCGTCCCCATTTCAGCATCATCTGTTTTCCATAACGTCGGCGCCGCCACATTTAGTTCAACGATTGCCGCCACAGGCTCAGTCACAGCAGAGGGTTTTTATAGTACAGAACTTATATCTGGCTCTTTGGGAATGCACATTGATCAACCCGCGAGCTTCGGAGGATCTATATTTGCAACGGGCAGTCTTTCAAGCTCTGCTGCTTTGAGTGTTGTTGGTTCATCGCATTTTTCGGCGCCAATAAACGTAAGCACCTCTGTCGGGAACGTAGGGGTTGTGGTTGAGAACACTTCAGTGGATGCATATGGCGCCACGATTGCATTGTATAATTCAAGGGGCGGTGGTGCCGGTAGCGACAATGACTTTGCAGGCGGTGTAATATACCGGGCCCAGAACGCAGCCTCCGAGCTTGTACATTACGGCAAAATAAGCGGCAAAGTAGCGACAAATACAGACGGCGCTGAAGATGGGCTCATCGTGTTCGAGGTATGTGACAATGGTACTCCTCAAACCGCCTATCTTACTATGGATGGAGCCAACAGCGCCCTCACCGCATCGGTAGATATACATTTGCAGGCCGCCACACATCAAAGTGGCTCAGTTTATAAATTATATGGTACCAGGACAGGCGACTATACTCTCTCAGCCAACGATCATATCATATATATGAATACAAACTCTGCAAGACTTACAGCTTCCTTGCCAGATGCTAGAACAGTGGGGGGGATTGTATATACAGTCAAAAATATTGGCTCGAATGACATGATCATACACCCATACAGTACACAAACTGTTGATGGTCTAAGTGCACTAACTGGAACTTTAGGTAAGGCTTGGACAATACAGGCGATGGACGATGTTTGGCTTATCCTTTCCTCACACCAGGGATAGCAGTGACTAAAACTATAATATTAGTCGTTTTGATATGAATATTACTATTTATCATTGAAATGTTGCAATTTTAGGAGCGAATATATGTCTAATATGCTGAAAGAGGCTATTGTCGATGCGAAAGCATTAAGGGAGAGCGCATTGAAAAATGCAGAAAATGTTATCATAGAAAAATACTCAGATGAAGTGAGAAAAACTATAGAACATATTTTAGAGCAAGAAGAGGCTCCCCTTGACTTAGGCCTCGACGCTGCAGCGGCCCCTCCAGCCGAAGAAATGCCAATGGAAGAGCCTGATATGGGTATGGGCGATGTAATGGGAGAGGAACCGTTAGGAGAGGCGGCAGAGGAAGTTGTTATGAACGAGGACGATCTCCCGTTTGCTGCAACTGATGACCTTTCTGATGCAACAGGCAAGAACTTAGACGGTTTTCCATCTACAGGAGAAGACGTAGAAGTTTCCATTGATTTGGGAACGTTACAGGAAGCACTTAAAGAACTACAAGAAAATGAAGAAGTAGAAATAAATATCGATGAAGCACTCGTCGACGACGACGATGATGACACCGCTGAAGAAGCGGAGGCCAGCGCCGATGCCGTTGCTGCTGACTCCAAGGCAATGAAGAACGCAAACCTTGAAGAAAATGAAAACACCGTCGACTTTGATTCCATTGCTGATGCAATCGTAGAAAAACTTACAGTGGATATGGGCGCTGAGCTTTCGGGCTGGGCCGGTACCCCAACATCACAACTCAAGTACGAGCAAGAAAGAGCACTTGCTGCCGAACAGAGCGATGATGTAAAAGAAGAATTAGAAGATTTGAACAAAGCTCAGGAAAAGCTGGTTGCAGAAAATAACCAGCTTAAAGAGCAGAACACAAAATATAAGCAAGCAGTTCTAGAGTTACAAGAAGGTCTACAAGATGTAAACCTTTCTAACGCTCGTTTGCTTTACACGAACCGAGTATTGAGAAATACCTCCCTAAATGAGCGACAAAAAACAAAGATTGTCGAAGCTATTTCCGGCGCCGGTTCTGTAACAGAAGCACGTACTATTTTTGATACGCTTCAAAGCACAGTGGAGTCGACGCCTATGCGCCGACCACAATCACTGAGCGAAGCGATTGGACGTAACCGAGCATCTGTTATCCGTGCTACTCGTAAAGAGTCCACGGTGTCCGATCCGTTCCAAGATCGGATGAAAAGACTAGCTGGAATAAAATAGAATAATCATTAATAATTTAAGGAGGTGATTTAATATGTCTAATATAGTAGAAAGGTTGACTGAAGGTATTGTCAATCGTGATATGCGCGCCGAAGGGAATGCGCTTTTAAATAAATGGGAGAAGACTGGTCTTCTCGAAGGTCTTGACGGTGATAAACGCCGCAACGCCATGGCTCGTTTGCTTGAAAACCAAGCAAAAGAGCTTCTCCGTGAGAGTTCCACCATGTCTGGTGGTGACGTCGAAGGTTTCGCAGCAGTTGCGTTCCCCATCGTTCGTCGTGTTTTCGCGGGATTGATCGCTAACGACCTCGTTAGTGTTCAGCCGATGAGTCTACCAAGTGGTCTTATCTTCTTCCTCGACTTCACAGTCTCTTCAGATGGCCCGGGCGTACCCCGTCTTGGTTACGGAAACCCACAGGGTGATGAAGAGTCTTTGTATGGTCAGGGACGAGTAGGTAAGGGCATCGTTGATGGAGTCTTGCTAGGAGGAATTAACTCCGAAGAGGGTCCGTATAGCCTCAACAATGGTTATGCGTCTCCAACTGGGTCAGGTAACTCGACCTCGTTTGCTTTCATTACTGCGAGTGTTTACAGCTCTTCTGCTGGCGACATTCCGAAGCTTTGTGAATACGACGCTGAGCTTGAGTCGCAGTCTGGTACTGCTACTGTTGCTATTGGTAGAATCCTACTAAGCACATTGTCTGACTTTGATGCTGACCTTGGTAACCGTAACTTGAGCGCGATTGTGCTTTCTGGTGCTGCCGGTAATGCTGGTATGGGTAAGCTTGCTTCTTCTGGTTCCGCTGCCATTAATGGTGTGCAGCTGAAGCGTCTGACTCGTATAACAGGTTCTGCTACAACTCACGCCATTGTTGTCATCGCATCATACGATGGAACTACAAGTGCACTCCAGTTGCAACAAATCATGACTGGTTCTTCACACGATACTGCCGCAGGTGGTGGTGGAGTTGCGACATATATGTCAGCTTCTTGGCCAATCACTGACGACTTTGTCGCAGGTGGCGCTCTCGGTTCTGTGGTCGGTGACGATCCCTGGGGCTTGGAGAACAACGAGAAGATCCCTGAGATCGACATCAAGGTCGATAGTATCGCTGTGACAGCAGTGACCAAGAAGCTCAAGGCTAAGTGGACACCGGAGTTAGGTCAAGACCTTAACGCCTACCACAACCTTGATGCAGAGGTCGAGCTTACTAGCATTCTATCTGAGCAGATTGCTCTTGAGATCGATCGCGAGATTCTTGAGGATCTCATCCGCGGCTCAACCGCTAGTACAATGTACTGGTCACGCTCACCCGGTCTGTTTGTAAACCGAACAACTGGTGTAGAAATCGGTGCGTCCTCTGCGGCTCCCGACTTCACTGGTACAGTGTCTGAGTGGTATGAGACTCTTGTTGAGACCATCAATGATGTGTCTGCTCAAATTCACCGCAAGACTCTGCGTGGTGGTGCTAACTTCGTCGTCTGCGGACCTGAAGTTGCCAACATCCTTGAGTTCACTGCTGGCTTCCGTTCTTCCGTCACTCATGACGACGAGCGCGGGTCCATCGGTGCTGTGAAGGTTGGTTCACTTACTAAGAAGTTCGATGTTTACGTCGATCCATACTTCCTTCGTAACGTGATCCTTGTTGGACGCAGAGGCTCAAGTTTCCTTGAGTCTGGTTATGTATACGCACCTTATGTGCCGCTACA
>TARA_R110002110_G_scaffold2305_7_pt1 | contig 10579 bp, 5 predicted proteins | sample TARA_R110002110 | Tara Oceans TARA_R110002110 (sample SAMEA4397330) | marine metagenome | biome: Polar Biome; feature: [SRF] surface water layer (ENVO:00010504); material: water (ENVO:00002006), including particulate matter (ENVO:01000060) such as... | depth 5 m
ACACCGGATCGGGCAGCAGAACAAGGTTACATACATCGACTTGATCTCTCCCAAGACGATTGACGAAAGAATAGTCAATGCTCTGAGGGGCAAGATCAAAATTGCGGACACCATTTTGGGTGAGGATGTGAGAGACTGGTTAAGTTAAGTCGGTCCAGGTCTTGCCGTCAAAGATTCGTGCTGTTTTTCGGTTACTACTGTGAACGGTGTAGCTGCAATGTACCCAACCGGAGGAGGGGTCTCCTTCCTGGTAAAACTCCAAAATAAGCTGGTCGTAATCGCAATTGTCTCGTACCCACAACGCCACCTCTTTATTTGCTACTCCAGGGAGTTCAAAGTCTGCGGCTTCTCCTCTAATGTGCTGGGATTTACTAGAAGAGCCAATGGCGGCGTTTAGTTCGGGGCTTCGGAAGCCGCTGTTAGGGCTAAACGGTATTTTGTAATGCTTGCGTACAGGTTCGAGTATATGTGTGCAAAGCCCCATCAGGTTTGCCGTCGCCCTGGCGTCAGGGGTGTTGTCTATGCCTTTACGGATAGCCGTTTCGGATTTAGTGAGTTCGCTCAGAGAGAAGTGCTTCGAGAGCCTCATCCCACAAGCTGCCTTCCCTTCCGCTTTATGGACAAGATGCCCTTGGAGCGTTCAAGACGGCCCATGCCGCTGTCTGCCCCCGCGTTGATATAGCCACCGTTTTTTGCCGAGAAAATAGGGTCGGATGCACCAAACAGTTGCTGCCCCCTTGCTATCGTCTCTGGGCTGCTTCGTCCTAACATGACATACGGACTCCGTTCACGTCTTTCGGGTATCGTGGCGTAGCGACGTGCAGGGGAGACCTGTTCTGTCATGTTTTCCGTGACAGGGGGTACGAAAGATTGGTCAGGCATTCTTTGTCTTGAACGAGCCTTTTGCTCTTCTTCGTAACGCAGGCGATTTTCTTCGTAGTAAAACGGAGGACCCATCTCGTAGTCTTTTTCGAGAGTTGCCGGTCTCGCACGAAGCGCCGCCTGGGCGGGCAAAAGACCAAATCTAATCCCTCTGCGAATCGCTTCCGCAGTATAGTTTTTTAGATGGTTTTGGGCAAACTCGACTATTTTGTTTAAGCTGGTGACTGCTGTCTCTTTCCCCGTTTTAGCAGCCCCCTTCGCATACTTAGCAGCCAGGGCAGGGTCGTCAGAGATTTCTTGAAAAGTTTCCTTTAGTTTCTCAGGAGGTTTCCATTCGTCAAGCGCCTTGTACTTTTTTACAAGTGCCGCTGCTTTGCTTGGTTTACGAAGGGCATCTTCCACCAGTTTAAGAACAGCATCCTGCCCTTTCGTACCAAAGAAATAAGCAGAAGCTCTTCCCCCCATTCCTGTAGCGACGAGCGGGTTGATGCCGATAAGACCAAAAACTTTCTGCCCTGATGAACGTCCACCAGCCTTTATAAGCTCCGCCGTACCAAAATCACGAGACATCACCTCTGCTACCGTCAGGTCTTTTGGAAAAAGAATGTCTGTCCCGACTTTTTGAAACGGACCCGCTACTCCTAAATCGTCCAGAATCTTCATGGAGTTCTCGTCAAAGAACTTTTCAAACACAGGGCGCACTTTTTCTTTTGCAGCGATATATTTCTGAGTGTCAATTCCGGGTAAAGGGTTTCCTTCAACGTCGAGTTCTGTCCGTAAGGACTTGTCTCTAAGATAACGCCATAAAGCAGCCCGCATTCCCGCTTCTGCGTCTGGTCCACCTTTAGCAACAAGAGACGCCATCTCGTCAGCTTTTTTGCCCATCACTGCTGCGTCGGTGTCGTCCAGAAGTTTTTTGACGGCTTGGTTTACATCCACCTCTAAATAATCAGAAGCCACCTGGGCCAAACGGCGGTCTGTAAAATCCTCGTCAAGCCATGTCTGGGCCGTCAGCACGTCCTCTTCTGTAAGATTGTGCTTCTGCATTGCATCAATAACTTTTTTTCTAGGTATTGCAGTCATCTTAGCTTGTGCCACATGCACAGCTTTTTGAAGCTCTTCTATATTCCTGAACTTTTGCTCCAGGCCCTCTACTTTATCAACAGCGAGTTTGTATTTTTTTAAGAAGTTATCTACCTGTCTTGACGTAACAGGGTGACTGTGGGCCTCTGTAAACCGTCCCAAAAGCTCTGCTTCGATAACATTTGGTCCGCCTTCTAAATTTATTGTGTCAGCAGCATTTTTGTCGTAAACCCACTTGCCCTCTTTTCCGCCTCTTCTGAACTCGTATCGAAGAACAGGTGAGTTAAGAGCTTCATTAAATAGCTCTACCCGCTTGCCCGCCTCTGGTCCGGGTTTTATGAGTCTCGACAAAAAGCCCTCTGTCTTAACCACGCGGTTCGGGTCGCCTTTGTAAAGTATGTTTCCTATCTCAGAATTCGCACCATAACGCTCCTGGTGAGACTTGCTGTAAGCACGAGCTATTTTAAGGTTTCTGATATGGGACAGATTGCCTTTTACAGCTATGTTGTCAGAAGTAAGTATAACCTCATCTATATGGTTGATAATGTCGCTGAACAACTTCCCTAATTCCGCATTTCCTCTTTCTCGTGCCCCACGCGCTCTCTTGTTTAGTAGACCACGGTAATCGTCCATTTCTTTTATGGTCACAGGACGTCCCATACTACCAATAGCCCCGTCAACCTTATCGTAGCTGCCGGCTTCACCAACATGCAGCGGGTTTAACTCCATCATTTTTTCTGAGTCAGCTGTCGAGACTCCTCTTACGTCCGCCTGTTCAAGAGGACGCCCAGGTTGGCCTATATCTATTTCATTAAGACGTTTCGTACCGGCAAGTTTATAGTACTCACCCATCCCAGGAACGTTTTCAGCGGTACGGCCTTCCGTTCTGATTCTTTCCGCCGCCCAATCGCCAAGCTTTTTTGCAGCCACATATTTTGTGCCAAGAGCCTCTTCACTCCAAAGCTTTCTCTGAACTACTCGTCCTTCTCTACGCGCTTCATCAATCATCCCTCTAGCAAGCTCAGAAGCCTTGTCTCTTCCTATAACGTTTTTCAATTCGTCGTAAGCCTCGGCGGCCCTTCTTGTAGCTATCCGCAAAGCCTCTATGGCGTCTTGATCCAGCATTTCGCCAACGCGCTTGATCTGCTCGCGAAGGACAGCTTCGTCACCTACTGCCACGTCGCTCCGTAGCGTGTCAAAAACCTCGTCTAAGGCTTCAGACCGCCGCTGTGCTTCGGCAAGCCTCAACTGCACATTGTGGCCTTTGCTTCCTAAAGCATGGTCTAGTGCAGCTAGTCTTGTGTCTTCCATCCCCAAAACTTTTAGAAGCTGTGGGGTATCAAGTTCCACACCAGCAAACTTGAGAGAAACTTCCCCCGTTTTTGGGTTCACCGAGCGCACAAGGGGAAGCGTAGGGGAAACATAATCGACATCGGACACAACCTTCAACAGTTCGTCCATAGCGCCTGGAGTAGAGCCTACTTCGTTAAGAATCCTTGCTGCCAGGATTTCCCGGCCTTCTTCAGACATCCCTTGAAAAAGAGACCTCTTCAAAACCTTCAATCTTCCTGGTATCTGTGCGATCGCCCCTTTTACATTGGGGTCGTCTGCCGCCCCTTTTATCGCCCCTTTTACCCCTTGGAAGGCTAAATTACGGGGCAGAAAAAAAACAGCCATGCTTCCTAGAGCAGCGCCAACTGTTTCCGCAGCGACCACAGGCACTTCAAACGCATTTGGGCCGGACCCAACCATAAGGCGCCCTTCTTCGTCAGTCATGTACTGAGGCAACCCCATACCCACACCGGAGCCCGTAGCTGCGAGGCTCTCTAGCAGCCCAAACCTAACAGGTTTTGTGAGCATCTCCCTAGTTGTGTTGTCGAGAAAAACGCGCAAGCCGGTTTTGAAAGAATCTTTGGCATTCGCCCCTTTCAGGGAAGCGTTCTTCATCCTAGAAAAAGCCGCTTGAGCTAAAGCGGTGTCGGGGCCTCGTTTATTAAGCGCCCTCGTAAGCTGACGTGTCCCTTCCCTCGCAGGAGACTGGGTTATCAACGCCGCTCTTGCAGCCTTGGGCATCATCGCCAGTCTTCCAGCCAAAAAGGCAGGGGCTATAGGAATAGACCCGACGCCATAAAAAAATTTCTGCAAAAACGCCTCATTTTCGTTAAGGGGAGCGCGTGGCTTTGGAATCAGTAAACCCAGTCTAAGGGCATGTGTAAGTGTGCCCTCTTCCGGTTTGGCAAAACCTTGCTTAGTCCTGACGTATTCAGCTACGTCCTCAAAACCAAGAGCATCCGCTCCCAACGCAGCGCCTTCGGCTATCAACATACCGGGAAGGTCCATGAGCCCACCAAAAAAATCTATCGGGGCCGATAGAGCAGAAGGTAAATACAAGGTAGAAAAAGCATCTCCTTCCCCTGTGTCTGCTGGGTCGTCTCCTGTGAAGTACCCTCCCCTGACCGGATGGATAAAGTCGGGGTCGACTTCATAACCAGACTCAACTTCTTCTGTTACTTCAGAAGACTCAACTTCTTCTGTTACTTCAGAAGGCTCAACTTCTTCTGTTACTTCAGAAGGCTCAACTTCTTCCATAGTATAATTAGGCGACGTGGTTTTAGGAGGCGCCGTAGGTGAGCTATAGGAATCTGCGTCAAAGGTATAAGAAGATGCCATTTGTGTTCCTTAGTTAGTGATGTACGCCAGGTACTGTAATCACCCAATGATGCGTTAGGCCGTGTTGTTTGGTGTAAATTGTCCATGGCGCAAGCTGACCTTTTTTGTCCTTTAGGGGTTCCCCGCTCTTGGGGTCTATCGGTCTAAGAACGGTGTAATTACGCTCTCCGGTTTCAGGGTTATACTCCAACTCGCGTGTTAATAAGCCTTGACGATTTGGGTCTCCTCGGGCTGAGCTAAGGGAGGTGGCATGTACTCTAAAGTTAAATTTCCCCTCTGCATCTGGAATAACAGCATTGTCAGCAACCTTCCGGTGACTAACGGTCGGGTTTTCTTGTGTCGTAGGGACCAGACCATTTGGCACTAATGCCTCTAGGGTGCCATAGTCTAGTTCGATCTCGCCCAAGCCCTTCCACACATCTCTTTTTGTGACCACATTGAATTCTGGGGGAGCGGTAGGATCGGCCCACCAATAACGGCTTCGGTCTAGGCTCACGTCGCCGAGGCCAGCCTCTTTCGCAGAAAGCTCAAACTCTTTAGGGACAATATACTCGTTTGCAAAAGACTCTGAGAAAGGAGTTTTTATTAAGTCTTCTAGCTCAGACAGTATTGCAGTTAGGTTTTTTTCGTTCATTAACTCAGAGCGGTAAAAAGAAGGTAATATTTTTTGCCGAATTTTAGCGGAAAAGACACTGGGGCTGTCTTTATTTGTGGTTTCAAGCTCCGTTAGGTGGGTCCGCATATTGTTTACTATCTGTTGAAACTGTACGTCTTTAGACCCCTCCGACTGCCAAGGACTTAAAAAATAGTTCTTAATCGGACCAAGCCACCCTGTATACACGCCGCTTTGTTCAAGGACTCTATTCTCCTTCATATACTTCCCGGTTTGATACAACCGTAACGCAGCGTTGTATTTGTTTCTGTCCTCCAAGGAAAACGTCTTGAATGTATTCTTTTCGTCGATCATCTCCTGTTGCGCTTTTTTCCATGCTTCGGGTAATTTGTGTGTCTGAACGCGGGGCATTCTACTAAAGGCCATTTTCTTGGCGAAACTAAGGGCGTCCCAAGAGGCTGGCAGTACCGCCGAGTATTTCTTGTATCTTTCCTCACCCTTTTGAAGCATCTTTTGGACGGTCTGCTCATAAGTAACAGCCTCGGCTTCGGCCTCCCCTACGGCCTCCCTTGCGGCCTCCCCTGCGTCCCCGCTAATGTCTGGGGCTTTGCTTTTTTCAACAGGAAGTTTCCCGTCACCAGAACCATATAAAAGAAATTCATGAATAATATCTCGAATATTGTGGGGAATGGCTCGCTTCGATTCCGGCGGGAATATGCTATGCAACGCATCTAGTTCGTGGAAAGTAAGCTTACTACGTTTAATATAAGGGTTCAGGTCCGCCTGCACCATAGCGAGGCTCTGGAAGCCTCTGTCCCTCAGTGTCCTAGCTTGCTGCTTGTCTTCTTTTGAAAAAAGATTCCGCATCCCCCTGGGCAGGTTTTGAAACTCCAGAGCGTTGGCTTTCAATATATTTCCTGCTACCCACAGGACCTCGCCGTCTTCGTCATGGATATCTTTTGTAGCCATCCAACTCTGTTCTATTTTAGGGTCTTCCCTAACCCACAAAGCCCCGTCATCAGCTTGTGCAGGGTTTACGGGGACTATTTTGCCGCCTACATGCACCGAAACTATTGGTGAAAGCGGCCTCCCTTGAACATCCGTTTTATTGGGTTGAGAAGCAATGGTGTCTACAGTGACCTTTGCCCCTGCCATGCTTGGGTCTGCACCCAAAACCTTAACACCGCGACGAGTAAGAAAAACGTCGGTCTGCACTGGTTTAAAGTAAGAAGAGTCGGTGTCCTTGAGTTGTTTAAGAGCCGCCAATTTGAGTTGTTGTTCCGCCAACCTCGCAGCATTACGTTGCTGCATCAACTTCCCTGCAATCGTAGACACGTCACCTGCTAAAGGAGCGCCCAAAGTCCTTCCCAAAACACCAATCGGAGATTCCCCGTACTGAGGTTGTGCGCCCATAGCTCCGAAACCGCGTTGCGCCAGAGCTAAACCTAATTGCATTTTGGCTAAATCCGTGGCTTCTTTTTCTCGGGTGGCGTAGTCGCGCATACCCAAAAATTCTCTTAAAGAGTCGGTGTAGGCTTCCGCTGGACCAAGACTTGCAATCCCTTGACCGGAGCCTACTCCCGAAAGGTTGTTTTGATCTACGTCTTTGTCTAAATCAAAAGGATTAGCCATAAAGGTCTCCTGTTAGACCATGCCTTGGTCCGTGGGACCTGGGCCTTGCAGCATTTCTTCTATCATCATCGGGTCCATCTCCATGGCTTCGGGTTCCATGCCCATGCCTTCGGCGTCCATCCCCATGGGCCCTGGTCCTTGGGCCATGTTTCCTACGGCGTCCACCAAGGCTCCGGTTTGTGCAGCCATGCCTTCGGCCACGCCCTCTTGAGGGACAAGACCCGTGATGCCTTCACCCACACCTTCCATACCAGCCAGTTCTTCTTGCATTAACGCACCAATGCCCTGGTCGATCTGTGCCAGTTGAAGGGTAGGCTGCACCAGGGTCAACACAGAATCAGGGGTGCGAGCCGCGTCTTCAGGACCGACCACATCGGCAAGCCGTGCCCGGTACTGCTCGATGTCGGCCCCTTCGTCCCAGACGACGTTCATGAGGTCACCGAAACTGCCCGCCATGTCAATGTCCTGCTTGGTGCGGTCTATTTCTGCTCCGATACCGTCTTCCATCGCCATGGAAGGGTCCATAGGAGGAGGCATCATCCCCATGTCGGGAGGAGGCATCATCGCCATGGAAGGGTCCATAGGAGGGGCCATCATACCCATATCAGGAGGCGGCATCATCGCCATGGAAGGGTCCATAGGCGGAGGCATCATCCCCATATCGGGAGGCGGCATCTCAGGAGGCATCATCCCCCCAGCTTGCATTCGGAACATTTTTCTGTCGTAAACACCGGGCATATTGTTTCCTTCGTTAAAAACCTAAACTACCAAAACCTTTGGCTGCCACCCCAAGCCCTCCTATTCCCAACGCGGCTCCTGAAAGCTGCTGGAACAGACTGGGCGAAGGAGGTCGCGGAGCCGTAACGGTTTGTAGGTTGGCGGATGAAGCGGGTGCGCCTTTATAAATATCGGACAAATAACTTACGCGGGTATAGGGCTCGTACAATTGCCGTCTCCGGTTTTCCGAAGCCGCGTCGGCCATGGCTTGCTCAATACCCCGCCTCTGTTGTCCAAACTGCTGCATACTGGACAGGTTCTGCAACTGCTGACGTTGCGCCTGTTCGGCTGCTCCCAGTTGTTGTTGTCCAACACCTGCCTGCTGAACCCCAAGTCCCGCCATTTGGCCGCCAATACTGGCAATACCTTGGCCCAAGGTGCCTTGTTGTCCAGCCAGTCCCGCATAAGCAGTGGCTTGTGCCAGTTGCCGCTGCCGGGCTTGCTCAAACGCATTTTGGGCTTGTCCCAAAGCCGATTGATAGCCTGCCGAGCGCAGTTGTGCCGCCGTTTTAGCTTGTTGCTCAAGCATGTTGCGGACAATTTCGGCTCTTTCAATCCCCTGCCGGGAACCCCCAAAAGCTCCTGCGCCTACCGCGCCTGCGTCTGCGGTTCTTTGAGCTAGCTCACCTTCTCGTTGGATGTCGGCCAAAGCCTGTTGCACCACGGCTTCTTCGTAAGGGTCCATGTACTGGGAGACAGTGGTCGGATCAAACTCCCCCGCGACCCCTGCCAAAGTGCCATAGGCCGGAGTCAACGCCGCCGTCGCTTCGTCCATTCGAGAAACGCCTGTCCCTAACAAATCTTGAGCAGACCCCAAAGTGCCTAGCCCCGTACCGATGGTGCCACGACCTGTAGTGGCAAGAGGAGCGTAACCCCCAATACCTGCCGTTCCCATGCCTCCTAAGTAATCGTAAACCGAAGCTTCAAGAGGGTCTGCTCCAACAACTTGTTGTTCTGGAAGCCGGATAGGGATGTTGGCAAGCGTTTTGCCTGCTTTTAAAAGACCTAGCTTGTAGGCTTCAATATCTGGAGCTTCACGAACAATTTGTTCTGAAATGGTGACGTTAGGCTCAGCCATGATTAAACCCTCATCTCAAAGTTACGCATCATGTCATAAAGATTCTGTGCCCCACGGTAACGGTCGCCTTTGCCTGTGGGATCAGCGCCACGAACCGCTCGTGCGTTTATGACAAACTCCCCATCCGACAACATGGCAGGAATGTCGTCCGAGCGCTCAGTCCCTGGGCCTTCTACCAGTAGCTCACGTCGTGGAAACTGGGCCAACGCGCCACCCTTGGAAAAGAAGTACGGGTCTAAAGCCTGCCCTGAAAACGCAGTGTCCGCAGCAGTTACCGGGGTACGCTCAGGGGCAGGCTCGCGTGAAAAGTTAGGGTCAGGAATTAAAGCTGCGCCAATACCCGTGTTTAAGTTACCGGAGGGGTCGTCCGAAAAAGCGTAAGGGTTTAAAGAAGCCTCATCAAACGCATACGGCGATCTCATCCCTGCTAACCGGGTCGCATAATCGGCTTCGCTTTCTCCTGCTGCAACTTGCGGATTCCAAAAACGGTTTAGGTTTTCTGGAGTAATTCCCGCCGCAGTAGCAGCGGCCCCCGCGTCCGTAGTTTCAGAATAAGGAACGGGCTCAATGCCTCGGGTAAACACGTCTGTATCTATAAGGCCGCTATAGTCAGGAGCAGCAAAGCCAGGAACGTTACTAAGGTTAAGAAATTTTCCTATCGGCTTCATCATTTGCATTTGTGAAGCGACTCCCATTCCAGGCCCAGTAGGAGGTGTTCGCATAGGAGGGGAGATGTCAAAAACCCCTCCGGGCATACGCTGCTCCATAGGGCCTATGTTTCTCCAGGAGGGTTCCGTGGCCTGAAACATCTCGTCGGCACGGTGCCTTGGAATACCACTTCTTATAACATATTCTTGGTACTGACCTACAGGCCACCCGCCTCTACGAGCCTGCGCCATTGGAGAATGGTATTCCCCATAAGTCAGGCCCTTGGAGCCCCAAGGAGTGCCTTCGCCCCTGTCTTCGCTCGAAATGCTTCCTAATGTTCCGCGCTGCACCTCGTAAGGAGTGCTTACGCCTGGAACATAAGTCTCAAAAGGGCGCGTTCGAGTAAAGACACCCCCCGGCATAAACTGATTGCCAGGGCGGTAGAATACGCCGTGTGGGAAGGGGTTTGTAGCAGGGTCTTCCACCGCAGGGTCTGGCATGTGATGCCACAAGACGTTTCCTGTAATGCCACTCAAATCGGTAGGTTTCCGGGCACCCAAAAACCCCGTGACTCTAGGAATGTTACGTTCATCTAAAGACCTTAAATAACGGGTGATGTCGGGTTCGACAAGGCCGCCGTCTTGGTACTTAGGAAGTTTGGCATAACCCCCGCCAGCTAAGGTCAAAGGCTTGTCCTGGTCGCGGGTCACAAAACGGTAGGGGTCCAAGGCTTCTTGTGGAAGTAGAAATTCCTTTTCGTACCCTTCCTTACGGGATGCAAATTGTTCCGGGGTTTCATCTCCCTGCCTTTCTGGAAAGAGGTAAGGGTTCCTTGCGTATCTGGCGTGAGCCCTTTCTCGGTCTCGTTCGGTAGGACCTTCGTAATCGGGAGTATCAAACGCACCCAGACCGTAAAGCGCAGCAATGCCGGGTATGCCGTACTTCAGCAGGTTTTCTCCCGTCGAAGGTTTAAGGCTTTCTGCCACCTTGTCGTACATTTTGGCGTACTCACCGGGAGCGAGGTCATCTGCACTTGTGCCCATGTCGCTCAGAATCGCTTCTAGTTTCTGTGCCGCAGGGTCTGTTGCGTCTCTACCAAGAATCCGGTCCAGAAAGGTTCGTTCTTTCCTTTTCAGCGCATCCTGAACACGGCCCATAATACCTCCGCCTGTGCGGGGGGCCGTGCCTGTGCGGGG
>TARA_R110002110_G_scaffold90197_9_pt1 | contig 10577 bp, 9 predicted proteins | sample TARA_R110002110 | Tara Oceans TARA_R110002110 (sample SAMEA4397330) | marine metagenome | biome: Polar Biome; feature: [SRF] surface water layer (ENVO:00010504); material: water (ENVO:00002006), including particulate matter (ENVO:01000060) such as... | depth 5 m
CTTCTTGTGCTTCAATTGATTATCTGGAGAGCCGGACCTGCTAGTCAGACCACGTTCCTTTCCATGATCAGCTCGCCACCCGGAGCAAACCGGTCTGCCGAAAACCGAGAGAGATCAAGTGACTGGAAACCGCCAGTCAGCAATAATTCAGCCATGGCACGACCAACCGCCGGTGCCTGTTGCAAACCGTGGCCACTGAAACCGGAAGCGATATGCAGGTTCCCGAAACCCGGAACCAGACCGATGATCGCGTTCTGGTCGAGCGGGTTGTAATCATAATGTCCGACCCAGGCATTAATCACTTTCACGGCTTCGAACAACGGTGCGCGTTCCGCAAGGGCGGGCCAGATATCTTCCTCGAACTGGCGATAATCAACCGGGTCATCAATGCGCCAGCCCGGCGGGTCATCTGTCGCAGCCGGGGATTTGCCGCAGATGAAATACTTCCCCTCAGGCCGGAAATATACACCACCCGGATCAACCACCAGTGGGCAGTCCGGGATTTCCCGGCGGGCATCGACGACAAAAACCTGACGACGACGCGGTTCCACCGGAATATCCGCACCTGCAAGGCGGGCAACAGTGCCACTGTCAGGCCCCGCAGCAATGACGACCTCGCCACAGCGGATCAGTTCACCGGAAGCCAGCGACACCCCGTTTACCCGGCCCGCAGCCTGTTCAATACCGCTCACCCTGTCGTCGATCAGCAGTACCCCCTGATCACGGGCCTTGCGCCGGAAAGCCTGCAACAGGCTGGCCGGGTCGATCCAGCCCTCACCGCTTTGTCCATAGGCAGCGGCGACCAGCCCCACAGGTGACATCCAGGGAAAGCGGACGCCAAGTACTTCCGGCGACATCAGCGCGACATCGGCTCCCATTGATTGCTGAAGTCCGGTATTGCATCGGAGAATGTCTTCACCAGCCGCGCTCGCCAGCATCAGATAGCCATTTTCGCGGAACGTCACATCCGGCTGTTCATCCCCGACCGCCAGTAAAATCCCTGCATCACGGACAAAGCGGGCGGCATAGAGAGACATCGCGATATTTTCGGCGGTCGAAAATTGCTGACGGATACCACCAACCGAAAGCGTCGTGCTGGCCTGTGTGAAACAGCGGTCTTTTTCGATCAGGGCAACGGTCGGGGGATCAGGTGCCTGCGTCAGGAACCAGGCAATTGCGCTGCCTATGACGCCGCCGCCCACGATGACAATATCAACAGACTGTTTCATGACCTGATCATGACAACGCCGCGTCAGAAATCAATCCGCGCGGCGTCTGGTATGTCGTAAAGTTTTCCGACACTTCCGGCCATTAACCGGAAGTGCCGGTGCGTTCTGTTTATTTCTCGCGATAGACCTTATGGCAGGCACCACAGGCACCACCGAGCTGCTTGAAGGCATCGCCAAAGGCCGCCATATCGCCAGTCTTCGCTGCTGCCGCGGCATTGGCTGCGGCTGTATCAAATCCGGCGAGGACTTTCTTGAAGCCTTCAGGATCACTCCAGATTTCTGCCTTTGCCTTGGTGTCACCGGCATCAGGACCTGATCCTTCGGGGAACAGGCTGGGGGCATTCGCGGCGATCATCGCCAGAGCATCGGCATGACCGGCAAGCTGGTCCTTATGCGCCACCTCACCTTTGAGAATAGCCGCCATCGCCCCCATATGGGCACCGACAGCCTTGTAGTTTGTCTGCCGGTACTTGATGTCACCCTCGCCCGACGCGCTGGCCGCTGTGACACTAAGCAACAGGGTAGAAGCAGCGATCAAAACTGCCGCAGTTTTCTGAAACGTGAACATCCGGTGAGCCTCTCTGTTTGGTTCTTCTGTTATCCCGACTGAAAAAATCAGGAGTCGATGTAATTACAGGAATTTCAGTCTAGTTTGGTATCACGATTAATTTATGCCATCCGATCTCTTGCGGATTTTCCGGCTTTGCAATGCTTGATGGGATGATGAAACCGACAACAGGAGTCTGACCCGTGTATTTCCCCCGCCTCTGTGCTGCTGTGACCTGTCTTGCCCTGATCCTTCCGGGCGTTGCCGGAGCAGCAGGTGCTGCCAGCGCGCTGATGATGATCCAGACCCGGGCATCTGATACCCCCGGTGGTCAGGGCCTGCTGGCAACGGTTTACGGCGAGGCCCGCAATGTCGAACGCCATGCCCGCTACGCTGCCAGCAAAACCGATGATCTGGACTGGATGCGAACACAGGCACACCATATCCTTCACGCCATAGAACCGGGAGCAGAGTTCAGAGGTCGCGGGCTGGGATACGGACTGAAAAAAGCACTGGCCGGGCTGTCTCTTGCCGCCGGTCGGGCTGCCGGTGCCAGCGATGCAACTGATGGCGTGAAAATGCATGCGGCCGATGTCGCCGCAGCAGCGTCCGACAGCATGGCCCGTGCTGATGCCATCCGGGCGCTGGCCGACAGCATCATCCTCGCTCCGGACCCCTATGTTGCCGCCCCGCTGGTGCGCAAGATGCGTGATCTGGCGCTGCAACTGATGACCGGGTCTGACCTCGACCGGGACGGCAAAATTGCCGGGTCACGCGGCGAAGGCGGTGTTGACCAGATTGCCGCCCATGTTCAGCTGATGGCTGACGCTCTGCCAAAATGACACTTCCGGCGCGCGCTCTGATAACAGCTGTCTGCCTGCTGATCTGGGCCGGACCGGCAGCGGCACAAAGTGTCGTGGAAACCCGGCAGCAGGGCATGCGATTACTGCAGGACAGCGTGAACCGTCTGCTGGTTCTGGAATCGGCAGACCCCGCCACCTACCGTCCCCGTGAGGTTGCCGAGCAATTCTACATCATGACCGAAGTTCTGAAGAGCGTCAGTCGCCTGTTCCCGAACAGCAGGGATGCGCAGGGTAGCCGCGCAAGCCCGGCGATCTGGCAATTACGACGGGCTTTCGACCGGCTGTTCATTGAAGCACAGCGACAGTCAGACAAGGGTTTCGTCGCAGCCCGGCGGATGGGCGGTGCCCGGCCCGCAGTAAAGGCGGCGCTGTCCGAAGTCGTCCAGACATGCACCACCTGTCACACCCAGTTCCTGAGAAACTGACCCGGAAAATCCGGACCGGAATCTGTTATCAGGTCACAACCACCAGACGGGCGAATTCCTGAATTTCTTCATCCGTCGGCTGGAACGGATCATCCTTCCGGCCGGTCAGACTGGCGATGATCCGGCTGGCCACAACCTGCGTGAACAGGGCAACCGCCTGTGCATCACTGAGCTGGCCCTGGCCCTTGCCTGCTTCCTTCTTGTCATGCAGGTCTTCCAGCGCCTCAATGAGGCCGTCCAGTGACTCATGCACGGAAGCCTCTGCGCGCTCTGCCGGCAAACCGAGACGCTGATACATGCCGAAGGACAGTTCCGCCCCGAACATGATCGCATCTTCCGCTTCCAGCTTCAGGCTGCGCGCCCCCAGAAAAAAGCCGAGACCCGACGCATAAACGCCGTGATTGGGATAAACCGGCAGCCCGCCCTTAACGAATTCCTTGAGGGCTTCAGGGGTTACACCCTTCGGTCCGTCCCGGTGAACAACCGAGGCCACGACCGACAAACGGAGAATATGATCCTCCAGTTGTTTCTTCAGGGCTTCGCGGTATTCCGCATCAGTTCCGGCGTTCGCTGTCTCATCACTCACATAAGTCTCCTGTCTGTTATTGCGCGGACTATGCGATAAATGGCCCGAAGACTCAAAACCTCGCTCGGCAAACCTTATCGCACCGCAGCCAGCAACCCATCCAGATCCAGTGAAGCCTCCAGATGACGGGCAAGTGCATCAAGGGTTTCCTCGACCTCCCGCTCATATCTGACCGTTGACCGGATCGCCGGATTCAGCCGGCGCAGAATGTCTTTACGGCACTCATCTTCAGCGAACAGGCCATGCAGATAACAGCCGGAAACCAGTCCGTCCGGGCTGGTGGCACCGTCATTGCGACCATCATCAAAGCTCAGTACCGGGCGGGTGCAATCCGGTCCGGCTGTGCGACCCATATGCATCTCGTAGCCGGTCACCGACAACCCGGTGGCCAGATGTGTCGCGGTGCGGGCAACCAGCGCCTTGTCGCCACCGATTACCGTCTCGACATCCAGCAGACCAAGCCCCGGCTCACAGCCCGCCGGACCCTCGATACCATCGGGATCACTGACGCTCTGGCCCAGCATCTGATAGCCTGCGCACAGCCCGATTACCGCACCACCGCGCCGGACATGGGCCAGAATATCAATATCCCAGCCGTTCTTCCGCAGATCCCGCAAGTCCGTCATCGTCGCCTTGGAGCCGGGCAGCAGTACCAGGTCGGTCTCTGCCGGGATCACCTCGCCAGGCCGGACGATGGTCAGCGCAACATCCGGTTCTGCCGACAGCGGGTCGAGATCATCGAAATTGGCAATCCGGGACAACCGGGGAACCGCGACCCGGATCAGAGCATCTTCAGCAGAATCCGGCGATGACAGAGAGGCCGCATCCTCTGCCGGCAGGCGTGACGCAGCGGCAAAGAAGGGAACCACCCCGAAGCAGGTTTTGCCGGTATGATCACCGATAATATCAATCGCGGAATCGAACAGGCTGACATCGCCACGGAACTTGTTGATGATGTAGCCCGCTATCCGGTCGCGCTCGTTCTGTGGCAGAAGTTGCTGGGTGCCGACAATCGATGCAATCACCCCACCGCGCTCGATATCGCCGATCAGAATGACGGGAATATCCGCTGCTTCGGCGAAGCCCATATTCGCCACATCGCCGGCGCGGAGATTAACTTCCGCCGGAGACCCCGCACCTTCAACGAGAACAATATCAGCCTCGCCCTGCATCCGCTGAAAACTGTCGAGGATGCGCGGCAGCAATGTCGGTTTCAGATCGTAATAGTCGCGGGCACGGGCATTTCCGAAAACCCGGCCCTGTATGATGACCTGTGAGCCGACGTCAGACTGCGGTTTCAGCAGTACCGGATTCATATGGACCGATGGTGCGACCCCGCAGGCGCGGGCCTGCAATGCCTGAGCGCGCCCGATCTCGCCACCGTCAGACGTAACCGCCGCATTGTTCGACATGTTCTGTGGTTTGAAGGGGCGAACCTTCAGGCCGCGCAATGTCAGCGCCCGGCAAAGCCCTGCCACCAGCAATGACTTGCCAACATCCGAGCCGGTGCCCTGAAACATCATTGCTGCGGTTCTGGACATGCGGAGAGGTCCGGTCGGTTCTGGGACTCTGTTCGGGGCCGCGGGCCAGCCCGCAGCGTCAGATCAGATTATCACCCGGGATGGTCAGCGCAGGCTAAGTGCATCACGCAGATCGTCAGCTGCCGGGTTCTGGGCCTGTTGCTCGATCACGATGGTCTCCGCCGTGACCGGACGACCATAATATTCCTCATTCCAGGATGCCCGTGAGCCGATGACCGCACCTTCAAAAGCGGCCCCGCCGAAAAGCCCGACGGCCTTGGAATAGGAAATGATATCTGCGCCAAGGCTGGTCGTGGTCGATGCTTCCGCACCGCCGCCGATCGGGCCGATTGCGATTGAAACATCGGCACCCAGCTTGACCTGGTGATTGATGACCGCTTCAAGACCCTGCTGGTTCATGATCAGAAACATGACTTCGGAACTTTCCACACCGGCCTGAAAGCCAAGGCTTCCGGCACCGAGAGTGTAAAACGCCGGATAGCTCCATTTGCCCGTATCGTCACGGGCCAGCAGCACACCGTTGCCAAATTCTGCACCAAAGATAAATCCGGCTTTCAGAAGACCCGGAACAATCAGCACGCCTTTGGCGCGGCCCAACTGTTCATGCAGGCTGCGATAATCCCGGTCGGCCATGAATTTTTCGACCGTCAGCAGGGATTTCTGAACCACTTCCTGACCGGAAGAGTCCGCATGTGCAGCAACGGGACGATATCCCGCGACCATTGAAAAAACTGCCAGCGAAAAGGATATCGCCACCAGACTCCGCCGCATCAGATTATTCATCAGCCACCCGCATTGATATCCATTTCCCCTAAGCAATCCCGACACTAGCGGGGAAAGATTAAGTATTCAAGAAAACAGGGATCAGTATTCCACGCCCGGCTGCGCTTTAACGCCATCCCGGAACGGATGTTTGACCAATGTCATTTCTGTGACCAGATCAGCGGCTTCAATCAGGTCTTCATGCGCATTACGTCCGGTCACCACGACATGCAGGTCCGGGCGGCGGGATTTCAGCACCGCAAGCACCTCGTCAATTGCCAGATATTCATAGCGTAACGCGATATTGAGTTCATCCAGAACGACCATCCGCATGGCCGGGTCAGCGATCATTTCCTGCGCCATTTCCCAGGCTTTTCCGGCGGCGGCGACATCGCGTTCCCGGTCCTGAGTCTCCCAGGTGAAGCCTTCACCCATTGCCTTGAAGGTCACCAGTTCGGAGAAGCTTTCGAAGACCCGGCGCTCAGCTGTATCCCACGCCCCCTTGATGAACTGGACGACACCCACCGGCATACCATGACCGACACAGCGCAGAACCATGCCGAAAGCCGAGGATGATTTGCCCTTTCCCTTGCCGGTATGGACGATCAGCAAACCACGCTCAGCGGTTTTGCCCGCCATCATCTTGTCACGGGCGGCCTTGATCTTGGCTTTCTTGGCCTTGTGGTCGCTGTTGGTGCTGTCGTCACTCATTTGGAATGCTCCTCTGTCAGGCTGGTCAGGCGATCATAGACCGTATTACGGCGGGGTTGCCACAGGCCCCGGTCAATTGCCTCGCGCAGCCGGTCTGACAGTTCGCGCAGGGCGGCAGGGTTTTCCCGTTCCAGAAAGGCCAGAACATCGCTGTCTTCCAGATAGGCGTCGAATACCAGATCGAAATGATGATCCCGGACGCAGCGGGCCGTCGCAGCAAAGGCGAACAGATAATCGACAGTCGCGGCCATCTCGAACGCGCCCTTGTAGCCGTGACGCATGACCCCGCTGATCCATTTCGGATTCACCACACGGGCACGCACCACGCGGGCGACTTCTTCCTCAAGACTGCGGATACGGGGCGATTCCGGTCGTGAATGATCGGGGTGATAAGCCGCAGGCTGCGACCCGGACAGCACCCGGACCGCCGCCGTCATACCACCTTCAAACTGATAATAGTCGTCAGAATCCAGCAGGTCATGTTCCCGGTTATCCTGATTCTGGATCACCGCCTGCACGGTTTTCAGCCGGTCCCGGAAAGTATCATGTGCAGCCCGGCCCACGGCACCCGCGCCATAGGCATAGCCACCCCATTCCACGTAGGCGGCGGCCAGATCTGCGTCGCTTTCCCAGCATTTCTCATCAATCAGCGCCTGCAAACCGGCCCCATAGGCACCCGGTTTTGATCCGAAGACACGATGCCCTGCCTGCTGTTCAGCCTGTGCACGGTCAAGACCACTGGCCTGCAGCGACGACGACGCCAGACGCCAGGCCTCCGCCGCCGGATTCAGGCTGTCTGGCTCATCCAGTTCCGCCACGGCACGGGCGGCAGAATCAAACAGATCGATGAGCCCCGGAAAGGCATCACGGAAAAATCCGGAAATACGCAGCGTCACATCAACACGGGGCCGCCCCAGCACATTACCCGGAATAATCTCAAACCCGGTGACGCGCCCTGACCCGGTCTCCCAGGATGGCTGCACTCCGATCAGGGCCATCGCCTGTGCGATATCATCCCCCCCCGTACGCATGTTCGAGGTGCCCCAGGCTGACAGGGCCATTGATTTCGGCCAGTCGCCATTATCCTGTACGTATCTGTCAATCAGCAAGGCTGCTGACTTCCAGCCAAGCCGCCAGGCCGTTGGTGTTGGTACCGTACGTGTATCAACAGAATAGAAATTCCGCCCTGTCGGCAACACTTCAGGCCGACCCCGTGTTGGCGCGCCGGAAGGCCCGGGGGCAACAAACCGTCCGTCCAGACCGGTCGCCAGCCCTTTCAGCTCTGCCTCGCCACAGGCATCAACTGCGCGGGCAATCCGGTCATTGATCTCCGTCAGGACGGCGGTCGTTGCCAGCCAGTCAGCCGGGCAATCCAGATCACCCCCGACAAGGCCGGCCGCCAGCAATTCCAGACGTTCCACCGTGTCGCCCGCTGTCCGCCAGCGATCTTCTGTCAGCTGATTGAGCAGCACCGGTTTCGCACCTTCCCAGACAGCCGCCATCTCGCATTCCAGCGGATCAAAGCCCAGCGACAGATCGCCCGCCAGAGCCCGCAATATTGACGCATTCGCCGCAGCCCCGTCGCCCCTTGGCACCCGTGTCAGGGCAACCAGAAGGTCGCGGCGAAGCCTGCCTTCCGGGGATTGGCCAAAGATATGCAGGCCATCGCGTATCTGCATTTCCTTCAGCTCACAAAGATGATTGTCGAGTTTCTGTAGCCGGCTGGTCTCATCATCTTCAGCCGATATGCCGCAATCCAGATCAAGGCCGCTCTGTTCTGACAGCTCGACGATTTCACGGCCCAGTTCCCGCATGCGGCGGGGGTCAACATTTGCCGCGTCATAGAATTCATCGACCAGCCGTTCCAGTTCCCGTAACGGGCCGTAGGATTCTGCACGGGTCAGTGGCGGGGTCAGGTGATCGATGATCACCGCCTGCGCCCGGCGTTTTGCCTGTGTACCCTCGCCCGGATCATTGACGATAAAGGGATAGAGATGCGGCGTCGGGCCAAACACGACTTCCGGAAAACAGGTCACTGACAGGGCGACAGACTTGCCCGGCAACCATTCCATATTGCCGTGCTTGCCCATATGAATGACCGCATCCGCAGCAAAAACCTTACGAACCCAGGCATAGAAAGCCAGATAAGCATGCGGCGGCACCAGCGCCGGGTCGTGATAGGTCTCCTTCGGATCGATATTATAACCGCGGGCCGGTTGCAGACCGACCATCAGCTTGCCGCACCGATAGGCCGAGACCGCAAAAGCCTGCCGGTCAGCAAGGAAGAACGGATCAGCTTCCGGCTGTCCCCAGCATTCACTGACCGCCATACGTACAGCCTCCGGCAGATCAGACCAGAACCGGAGATAATCATCACGGCTGATCACCTCGGTCACCGTCCGGGTGCTTAGCGCCACATGGTCATTGGTCGGCCCGGCCATCAGCCGTTCGATCAGTTCTGCCCCTGTCGCCGGGGCGCTCTCGATGTCATAGCCGTCAGCTATCAGCCGTTTGATGGCAGCCACCGCAGCCGCCGGTGTATCCAGCCCGACACCATTACCAATCCGGCCATCCCGGTTCGGATAATTGGCCACAATCAGCGCGATATGGCGCTGATCCGCCGGCTTCCGGCGCAAGCTCACCCAGTTGCGGGCCAGTGTCGCGGTGAAGGCAATACGATCGGCGACCGGTTTGTAGGTGACAATATCCGTCTGGGTCAGCGCATCCCGTTCCGCCGATGACTTGAAAGAGACGGCGCGGGCCAGCACCCGGCCATCAACTTCCGGCAGGGCGACATTCATGGCAATATCGCGCGCAGCCAGTCCGTTGTCGGATTCCCGCCAGGCGGCCTCGTTCGAGCCGGAGAAGACCACCTGCAATACCGGGCAGTCGGTGACATCCAGCGGTGAGGCACTGGTTGGTGCACCCGGCGTGGACAGCGCAAACCCGGTGGCGTTGAGAATAATATCCGGCTGATGATCTGCCAGCAGAGCCTCAACCGTTCCCGCTGCCACCGCATCCCGCAGACTGGCCGCATAGACCGGCAGAGGGGTCAGCCCTTCATCACGCAGGGCTCGGCTGAGCGCATCAATCACCACCATATTGCCACTTTGCACCAGCGACCGGTAAAACAGGATCGCCGCAACCGGACGATCAGCATCTTCCGGCAGAACCTCGCCATAGCGCCCGGCCCGCAGCAATGGTGCGGGTTCACGCCAGTCACGCTCATGGCCCAGAAGGCTGGTTGCGAAATTCAGCATTTCGGCGGCGTTGTCGACGCCACCGTGAACGGCATATTGCCAGAGCCGGTGACAATCGCCCGCAGGCAGGGTGCAGTAATCGGACAGCACCGGGTCTGGCTGGTCATCCCCGGGCAGAACCGCCAGCTTTGCCCCCGTCCGTCGGGCGATCTCCAGCGCCTGATCAAGGCCGTAAGGCCAGTAGGACGCGCCACCCAGTAGACGAATGATGATCAGCTTTGCTGATTCCAGAATGGTCTCGGCATAAAGATCCACGGACATGTTATGTCCGAGTTGCAACAGGCTGGCGAGACGCAAAGCGGGCTGGGCCTCGCCATACCGGTCTGTCAGCCGGTGCTGTGCCGCAGCCAGACAGGCCAGTTCGGATTCGGCAGCAGACAGGATAACGATGTCACCCGGCGTCTGACCGAGATCAACAGCTTCTGATCCGTCTGCGACGATACCCGGCTGCGCGGCGAGAAGATGCATGAAACAGCCCTTATCTGCGCCGCTCAGGCAGCGGTCAGCGCGGCCTCGATTGCAGCTTTGTCCATACCCGCCAGACCGATCACGACCACCTGACTTGATCGCGTCTCGTCCGGTTTCCAGGGGCGGTCGAAATAGGTCTGGATGCGGCTGCCGACACCCTGCACCACCTGACGCATCGGCTTGCC
>TARA_R110002110_G_scaffold35069_9_pt1 | contig 10567 bp, 7 predicted proteins | sample TARA_R110002110 | Tara Oceans TARA_R110002110 (sample SAMEA4397330) | marine metagenome | biome: Polar Biome; feature: [SRF] surface water layer (ENVO:00010504); material: water (ENVO:00002006), including particulate matter (ENVO:01000060) such as... | depth 5 m
CGATCCCGGTGGTGTCGCAGTCCATCACAAGGCCAATGGTGCCGGTCGGCGCGATCACGGTGGTCTGTGCGTTACGAAAACCGTTTGCCTGCCCCAGTTTCAGCGCCTCGTCCCAGGCGAATTTAGCAAGTGAAACAAGGTTTTGGTCGGGACAGTTCGCCTGATCCAGCGCGACCGGTCGGACGTTGACGCCTTCATACTCACCCGACCCATGGGCGGCAGCGCGGTGGTTGCGGATGACACGCAGCATGTGGTCGCGGTTGCGCTGAAAGCCTGAGAATGCGCCCAGTTCGCCCGCCATTTCAGCCGATGTCGCATAGGCAACGCCGGTCATAAGGGCGGTCAGCGCGCCACACAATGCGCGGCCTTCGGCGCTGTCATAGCCAAAGCCCATGTTCATCAAGAGGCCGCCAATATTGGCGTAACCAAGTCCCAATGTACGGAAATTATATGATAATTTTGCAATTTCCTGGCTGGGGAACTGCGCCATCATCACCGATATTTCCAACGTCACCGTCCACAACCGGCTGGCATGCATATACGCCGCCGAATCAAACTTGCCGTCTCTGTAGAAAGTCAGCAGGTTCATCGAGGCCAGGTTGCAGGCGGTATCGTCAAGGAACATGTATTCCGAGCAAGGATTGGACCCCCGGATCGCGCCGTCTTCCGGGCAGGTGTGCCAGGCATTGACGGTGTCATGGAACTGGATTCCCGGATCGGCACAGGCCCAGGCCGCATGGCCGACCTGATCCCACAGCGCACGCGCCGAAACCGTCTTGGCAACCTTGCCGTCGGTGCGGCGGATCAACTCCCACGGGGCGTCGTCCTTGACGGCCTTCAGAAACGCATCGGTGACGCGAACCGAGTTGTTCGAATTCTGGCCCGAAACCGAGATATAGGCCTCGGAATCCCAATCGGTGTCATAGGTCGGAAATTCGATGCTGCTGAAACCCTGACGAGCATATTGCAGCACGCGGTTGATGTAGGTTTCCGGGATCATCACCTTTTTGGCGGACCGGATCGCGGCTTTCAGCGCGGCATTCTTCGCCGGGTCGGTGGCATCGGTGATGTCGCCATCCCAGGATTTGATACCCGCAAAAATCTCGTTGAGCTTTTGCTCGTGCATCTTGGAGCCGGCGACAAGCGAGGCCACTTTCTGCTCCTCGATGACCTTCCAGTTGATGAAGCTTTCGACATCGGGATGATCGACGTCGCAGATCACCATTTTCGCGGCGCGCCGCGTGGTGCCGCCCGATTTGATCGCCCCCGCCGCCCGGTCACCGATTTTCAAGAATCCCATCAAGCCGCTGGACTTGCCACCGCCCGACAGCTTTTCGCCCTCGCCGCGCAGCGACGAAAAGTTGGTGCCGGTGCCAGAGCCGTATTTGAACAGACGTGCCTCGCGAACCCAAAGATCCATGATGCCGCCATCGCCGACCAGGTCGTCCTTGACCGACTGGATGAAACAGGCGTGCGGCTGCGGATGCTCATAGGCGCCGGTCGATTTGGTCAGCTTGCCGGTAGCGTGGTCAACATAGTAGTGGCCCTGCGACGGTCCGTCGATGCCATAGGCCCAATGCAGCCCGGTATTGAACCACTGCGGGCTGTTCGGCGCCGCCATCTGGTTGGCCAGCATATAGCGCATTTCGTCCAAATAGGCGCAGGCGTCGGTTTCGGAGGTGAAATAACCGCCCTTCCAACCCCAGTAGGCCCAGGCGCCGGCCAGACGGTCAAAGACCTGCTTGGCTGAAGACTCGCCGACAAGACGCTGATCTACTGGCAATTTATCCAATTCAGCCTGATCCGGAACCGAGCGCCACAGAAACTCTGGCACGCCCTTTTCCTTGACCTTTTTCAAACGGGCCGGAACCCCCGCCTTGCGAAAATATTTCTGCGCCAGCACATCCGAGGCCACCTGGCTCCAGCCCGCGGGCACCTCGACGGCCTCATTTCGGAAGACGATTTTTCCGTCAGGGTTGCGGATTTCAGACAGCGTTGTCGTGAATTCCATTGCGCCATAGGCACCGGTTCTGTCCGTCGTGAACTTGCGCTCGATCTTCATTTGCCCCGTCTCCGTTTTGTTGCAGGTGTCTTTCGCACCCGACTGTCCCCGTCGTTCAGGGACATAAACGCACCTCGCGCCCCCAAACTGCTGGAGCGCGCGCCAAACCCTTGTAAGAAGGATTGGGTCTCGTTGCTGATACGATATCCCTGCGCGCCACCACATGTAGTGTCTGCGTCCGGCGCTTCGTCAAACTGTCGTATTTCATGGAGGGGATCAACGGAAAATTTACTTCTATCCACAGTTTTCTGACTGGCGCTTTCGGGGCTGTAATGCGTCAACAACCGTTAAATGCCCGTGCGGGGAATCCGCGCGTTCCCACCCGCCAGGCGCATGATCCGGGTTTTTCAAAGGTTTCAGCACAGTTGCAACCCTAGACCAAAGCCAGGGCTTAGCGGTCATTTCCGCCTGGATGTAGTGGTTCCGGATCCCATCATCCACGGCTTTGGGGTACGCGATCGTTAACTTCTGTTGCAGCAGAGCGACGGTTTTGCAAGATGATGCCCCGGCCCCCCGAAATCCCTACCGGCAGAGTCCACGGTCCGCGACTCGTCAAGCCCCCCCGGCCCGACACCAAAGCCGGGTCGCGATGAAACCAGGTGCTCTTGCCTGACCTGCGGCCTCGCCCTTAGCGCCCCTGGGCACGCTGGGGAAGGTTGCGGCCGCCCGCCGCCTGTTCGCCCGCCCGTCTGTTCGACTGACCGCCTGTTCGACTGACCGCCCGACCGACGTCTGGCGTCGTTCGTCCCTGGAAACCTGCCAAAGCCGCACGGCCGCGTGCCGTCCGAAAGCCCGCGCTTCCCTTGCGGCATCTCTCATTGTAAAGACGCATATATGAGAGCGCAGCCCAGACAACGACCGGAGTCCCTATGACCACAATCATCGACATTCATGCCCGCGAGATCCTCGACAGCCGGGGCAACCCCACCGTCGAGGTGGATGTGCATCTGGAAAGCGGCGTCATGGGCCGTGCCGCAGTGCCCTCAGGTGCGTCCACCGGTGCCCATGAGGCCGTGGAGCGGCGCGACGGCGACAAATCGCGTTACTCCGGAAAAGGTGTGCTGGAAGCCGTCGCCGCCGTCAATGGCGAGATCGCCGAAGAGCTGGTCGGGTTTGACGCGATGGAGCAGGTCGGCATCGACCGCACCATGATCGAGCTTGACGGAACTCCGAACAAATCGCGCCTCGGCGCCAACGCCATCCTGGGCGTCTCGCTGGCCGTTGCCAAAGCGGCGGCTGAAGCTTCCGGCCAGCCGTTGTTTCGTTATGTCGGCGGCACCTCGGCGCACATTCTGCCGGTTCCGATGATGAACATCATCAATGGCGGTGAACATGCCGACAACCCGATCGACATCCAGGAATTCATGATCATGCCGGTCGCCGCGACCAATATCCGCGACGCGGTCCGCATGGGCTCCGAAGTCTTCCATTCTCTGAAAAAGGAGCTGTCATCTGCCGGTCTTTCCACCGGCATCGGCGACGAAGGCGGTTTCGCTCCGAATTTGAGCTCTAGCCGAGTTGCCCTTGATTTCATTCTGAAATCCATCGAAAAGGCTGGCTACAGGCCAGGTGAGGACATCCACCTCGCGCTCGACTGCGCAGCAACCGAATATTACAGCGGCGGCAAGTACGAGATGAAGGGAGAAGGCAAATCCCTGACCTCGTCTGAAAACGTCGATTATCTGGCGGCACTCTGCGCCGATTACCCGATCATCAGCATCGAAGACGGCATGGCAGAAGATGACTGGGACGGCTGGAAATTGCTGACCCAGCGTCTGGGCGACAGGATACAACTGGTCGGCGACGATCTGTTCGTGACCAATCCGCGCCGCCTGGCCGACGGCATCGCCCAGGGCTGTGCCAACTCGATGCTGGTCAAGGTCAACCAGATCGGCACCCTGACCGAAACCCTCGCTGCCGTCGACATGGCACATCGCGCAGGCTACACCAATGTGATGAGCCACCGCTCGGGTGAAACCGAAGATACCACCATCGCAGACCTCGCCGTCGCCACCAACTGCGGCCAGATCAAGACTGGTTCCCTGTCGAGATCGGACCGTCTGGCAAAGTACAACCAGTTGATCCGTATCGAAGAAATGCTAGGTGAAACCGCCGGGTTCGCGGGTGCCTCGATCCTCAGACGCTGACATCATCTGTTCTGAAATATCCCCGCCGGAGGCATCCTGCGGCGGGGCCAGGACCGTCCGATGTATGGTGCGGACCCCGCGAGGCACAAAATTTGCCACCGACGGCGTACCACGGTCGAGTGCCGAGGCCCATCACTTGGCAGGCACGCAGACCCCGACCTTGTCATTGAATTCTGTGATTTTCCAGTTTCCGGAATTGGGCGTTGCTCTCCTTGACATCTCACTTCAACTTCATACCCTTGCTAGCTGTTTTTATTATATTATCTGGAAATGGCGCTTCGCACAAAATGTGTCGGGTACAAGTTAACGATAGAGCTCGGCACCGGCTGGCGCTATGCCCGGTCCATGGAACAATCCCCCGTCGCCACCCCGCCCAAAAACGATGACAGTCTCAGCGGACTGATCTTTGCTGTTTCGGCCTATTTCATGTGGGGCTTTCTACCGCTTTACATGAAGGCGCTCGCCCATGTTTTCCCCGCCGAAGTGGTTGCGCACCGGATTTTGTGGTCGCTTCCCATTGCCGGACTTGTGCTGATCGCGCTGCGGCGCACCGCGGATCTGCGACAGGCCCTGAAAACGCCGCGTATGGTGGGCATGGCAATGGTGACAGCGGCGCTGATCTCGTTGAACTGGGGCATCTATGTCTGGGCGATCGGTGCCGGCCAAGCGCTGGACGCTGCCCTTGGATACTACATAAACCCGTTGTTTTCCGTGCTGCTGGGTGCGCTGCTGCTGAAAGAACCGCTCAGCCGGGCACAGATTGCCGCGATTGCCCTGGCTGCCGGTGCCGTTCTGGTCCTGACGATCGACGCCGGGCGCCTGCCGCTGGTGGCCCTTGGCCTGACGCTGACATTCGGGCTTTATGCCTATTTCAAGAAATCGCTGCCCATCGGCCCCAACCAGGGGTTTTTTCTCGAAGTGCTGATCCTCTGCCCGTTCGCGCTTTCCTATGTGATCTACCTGCAACTCACCGGCCAGACCCACTTCCTGGCGGGCAATACCAACGACAATCTGCTGTTGCTGGGCAGCGGCCTGGTGACGGCGGTGCCCTTGATCGCCTATGCCAACGGGGCCAAGCGGCTGCGGCTTTCGACCATCGGCATGCTGCAATACATCGCGCCGACGATGATCTTTCTGACGGCGGTTTTTGTGTTCGACGAGCCCTTCGGCACCGCCAGGATGATCGCCTATCCGATGATCTGGCTGGCGCTGGTGATTTACACGCTGTCACTGGTGCGCACTGCCCGCCGCCCCCGTCGCGTGCTCAAGGCCGGCTGATCTGGCCACCGCCGACCTGCGCACGCACCCCCGTCGTGCCGGGACACGACGTCGCCAACCCCAGCGCCACCCTCACCGCCAGAAAGGCAAATGCCTGCGCTTCGAGCATGTCGCCGTCAAGGCCCACCGCCTCAACCGGCAGGACCGGACATTGCAACTGATCCGCCAGCATCGCCATCATCACCGGATTGTGCCGGCCGCCCCCCGTGACCAAAAGGCGCGAGACGGGCGCGGGGAAATGCACCATCCCATGCGCCACAGCGGCGGCGGCGGCGGCCGTCAGGGTGGCCGCGGCATCGGCATCGGACAGCCCCTCGACACTTTGCGACAAGCTGTTGAAATCATTACGATCAAGCGATTTTGGCGGCATGCGGTAGAAATAGGGATGCGTCAGGAATCCTGCGACAATCGCGTCATTCACCCGACCGGTGGCCGCCACCGCCCCAGCCGCATCAAGCGCCAAACCGCGCCGCCGCGCCATCAGGTCATTGATCGGCGCATTGGCCGGGCCGGTGTCAAACGCAAGGCAGGCGCCCGGTTCTTCGGGTGTGTTGTGACGCGGGTCAATCCATGTCAGATTGCCGACGCCACCAAGGTTGAGGAAGGCCACCGGCTCCTCGGCGCCGATCCATTTGGCGCAGGCAAAGTGGAAAAACGGTGCCAGTGGCGCGCCCTGCCCGCCAAGGGCCACATCCGAGGTGCGGAAATCCCAGACCACCGGCAGGCCCAGAACCTCGGCCAGCACAGCGCCCGACCCGGCCTGATGCGTACCACGCCCACCCGGGTCATGCGCCAGCGTCTGACCATGAAAACCGACGATTTCAGCGCCGTGAAACAACGCCAGAACGCCGGCGTGGGCCGCCTCGACCACCTCTGCCGCAGCCTCGACCCCGTCGTCGCCCGGCCAGCGCCCCAGGGCCGCGCGGATCACCGCGCGTTCTGCGTCGCTGTATTCATGGTAAGCCGAATGTCCGAATTCGACGATCCGGTGTCCATCGGTCAACAGCATCGCGGCATCGACCCCGTCCAGCGACGTGCCCGACATCGCCCCCAATGCCCATACAGAACCCGCTTTCAGCATCTGCCCCCCTTTGACGCGACCTTCAGCCCCGGCTATACGCGCATCTGCACTTAGTAAAGCACGAGAGCCCTATGACCTACCATGCAAAATCAGACTTCATGCGCGTGATGATGGAGCGCGGCTTTCTCGCCGATTGCACCGATTATCAGGCGTTGGACGAGGCTTTGGTCAAGGGCGTGGTTCCGGCCTATATCGGCTTTGACGCCACGGCGAAATCACTGCATGTCGGCAGCCTGATCCAGATCATGATGCTGCGCTGGCTGCAAAAATGCGGCGGCAAACCGATTGTCCTGATGGGCGGCGGCACCACCAAGGTCGGTGACCCCTCGTTTCGCGCTGACGAGCGCCCGCTGCTGTCGCCCGACCAGATCGACGCCAATATCGCCGGTATCAAACAGGTGTTCACCTCTTTCGTCACTTTTGGCGAGGGGCCGTCGGATGCGCTGATGGCCAACAACGCCGAATGGCTGGACGGGCTGAACTACCTCGATTTCCTGCGCGACATCGGGCGGCATTTCAGCATCAATCGCATGCTGTCGTTCGAGTCGGTGAAATCGCGGCTGGACCGCGAACAAAGCCTGTCGTTCCTCGAATTCAACTACATGATCCTTCAGGCCTATGACTTTCTGGAGCTGAACCGCCGCTACGGTTGCCTGCTGCAAATGGGTGGCAGTGACCAATGGGGCAATATCGTCAACGGCATCGATCTGACGCGCCGGGTGCTGGACAACCAGATTTTCGGGCTGACCTCGCCGTTGCTGACCACCAGCGACGGCAAGAAAATGGGCAAATCCGCCGCCGGGGCGGTCTGGCTGAACGCCGACATGCTATCGCCTTACGAATTCTGGCAGTTCTGGCGCAACACCACCGACGCCGATGTCGGCCGTTTCCTTAAACTCTACACCGAATTACCGCTGGAAGAATGCGACCGCCTCGGCGCGCTGGAGGGGGCCGGGATCAATGCCGCCAAGGCTGTTCTCGCAAATCAAGTGACAACCCTGTGCCACGGGGCGGATGCTGCTGCGGCGGCAGAGGCGACCGCGCGCGAGGTCTTTGAAAAGGGCGGAACCGGCGAAGATCTTGAAGTTGTTTACGTTTCCGCCGAACAATTTGAAACGCCCTGCGCGAATACCCGTTTTCTGCTCTGCGCGGGCGTGGTCACTTCCGGCAAGGAGGCCAAGCGCCTGATCGCGGAAAACGGACTGCGCTATAACAACGCGTTGGTCACCGACCCGAATGGCCTGGTGACCCCCGAATTGATCGGGGACGGGCTGAAGCTCTCGATCGGCAAGAAAAAGCACCGGATTGTTCGGGTCCGCTGATCGCGGGGGCAAGACGATGAGGTCCCGAAACCGGGGCATCCGGGCGCGATCCGGATTGATCGTGCCGGAAACTGTACCGGCCTGGCAGCCCTTCGAGGCGGGCCCGGCCCCCTGTGCAGGCCCCCTGCAGGGTCTTTTTACCGGTAAGAAGCCGTGGTGATGCTACGGTCCCAGCATCCACTCGCCGTCCGGGTGAAAGGCGTTGAAGGCAAAGGCGAAGGGCATGTCGTAGGCAACGTCGCGGCCTTGGGCATCGGTCACGCGCACCGTTCCCACCTCTTTGCCCGCCGCAATTTCGCCGGTGTCCAGTGCCGAGACCTGACCCGCGACCCATCGCAGCGTCACCCCTTGTTCTGTCACCTCGCCGACGCGGCGCAACCGCTCCAGCGGCCAGGCACGGGTGCCGACCCGCACCACGCGGGCCAACGGATTGATACCGAACGGCGGGTCTTCGCCGTCATACAGAAAGGGCCGCGCCAGGCTGTCATAGCCCCGGTAAGGGTTGCTGCCATAGTCGCGCCGATAGGGCGGCTCATCCATCACCAGCCCTTGCGGCGCGCGGGCGCGATACTCGCCCCAGCTTTCCATGATCGCCGGAAGCTGGGCCAACTGCGCGCCCGTGTACTTGCCGACAATGCCTTCGCCCACCGCCTGTTGCCACCAGCTTTCGCTCTGGCGGTCATACATCACCAGATCCGATTTGCGCAGCAGCCCCGTGACCCCGAAGCTGAGCGTTTCGCCGTTCAGCCGCCGGTCGAATATCATGCCGGTGTTGCACAGCGGGCAGAACGTCACCGCGATCGGCGTGCCACCAAGACTGTCATTGACGATCTCATGCCACATCAGATAGCGGATCGGCCAGGCCTTGACCTCGCCCCCCATCGCCAATGACAGAACGGGTTCCGCGTCGGCAAGGCGGGTTTCATTGGATACCGCGATGAATGTCGGGGCGTCGATCGCCGGGATTCCGTCTTTTGGTGGCCCGCCAGACTGGATCTCCGTCAGTTCCACAGAGTGCCGGCTGAAATCGGTCTGCGGCTAGGCCATGGCGAAAAACGTCCCGGGGGTTTGTGCCGCAGCCATACCGGTACCCAGCAGCATCACAAAGGTCATCAAGCGGATCATGGCGGCAGCCCCTCGTCATTGCGTTCAGGCCATGATGTCACAAAACGCCCGGCAAAAGCTGCCACTCTCCCGATCGTGATGAGTTGTGTTGGCCAGCCAGCCCAGCGGTGCCGCCGCGCGGGGCCCGTCAGGGCCTCGCGCGGCCCGGCCCAACCTTGAGGCGATGGCTTTGCCTGCAAAGCCGTCAACAAATGGCGGGAGCGCCCCCGTTCTGTGCAGGCGCTCCGACCGTATCAGTCCGCGACCGTGACCGTGACCATCTTGTCAGGGCCGGTCACCTCACCATTGCCCCCCTGCCCGCGCTTGATCGCGTCCAGAACGCCCATACCCTCGACTACCCGGCCGACAACGGTGTATTGCCCGTCAAGAAAAGCGCCCGGCGCGAACATGATGAAAAACTGGCTGTTGGCCGAATTCGGGTTCTGGCTGCGCGCCATGCCGACGACGCCGCGCTCAAAGCTGATATCCGAAAACTCGGCCGGCAGGTCCGGCAGGTCCGATCCGCCCATGCCCGCGCGCGCGGTGTCGCCGCTGGCCTTGCCGTATTGCACATCACCGGTCTGCGCCATGAAGCCGTCGATCACGCGGTGGAACACCACGCCATCATAGGCACCACGTTTTGCCAGTGCCACAATCTGCGCCACATTTTTCGGGGCCACGTCGGGCAGCATGTCGATGACGATCTTGCCATTGGCCTCGCCCGCGACCTCGATCACGAGGTTCGGGCCGGGGCCGTCAACCGCCTGTGCCATCGCCGTGCCCGCAGACTGCGACAATGCCCAACCGCCCAGGACAGCCAGTCCGAGGGCAAAAATTCCACCTGCAATCAGGGTTTCACTGCGCATCGGCGGCCACCTTGACACTGATCATGCGGTCGGGCGCGGTCGGCGGCTCGCCTTTGGTGATGGCATCGACATGCTCCATGCCGGAAATGACCTGGCCGTAAACGGTATATTGCCCGTTCAGGAAATCATTGTCCTTGAAGTTGATGAAAAACTGGCTGTTGGCCGAATTCGGGTTGGACGAACGGGCAGCCCCCAGCGAGCCGCGACCGTGCGGCAATTTCGAAAACTCTGCCGGCAGGTCCGGCAAGTCAGACCCGCCCGTGCCGGCACGGCCCAGATTGAAATTGTCTTCCATGTCGCCGTTTGCCACATCGCCAGTCTGGGCCATGAAGCCGTCAATCACGCGGTGGAAACAAACATTGTCATAGGCACCGGCGCGGGCCAGTTCCTTCATGCGCGCGCTATGCAGCGGCGCAACCTCGTGCAGCAGTTCGATGACCACCGTCCCGCCTTTCAGTTCGATCAGAATCGTGTTTTCCGGGTCTTTGATCTCGGCCATCGGGCGCTCCTATATTTGTTTGCGGGCAACCTAGTCACTGAAACGCCCGTTGGAAAGGGCTAACGGTTGACGTTTCTGCCACAATAGGGTGGAACAGGTGCAACCCGAAACAGGAGGCGTGTATGGCTTGGAAGACATTGGATGACATGGATATGGCCGGCAAAGTCGTGCTGGTGCGTGTCGACCTCAACGTGCCGACAGAGGCGGG